>Ga0101944_10003656_pt1 | contig 20815 bp, 26 predicted proteins | sample DewCreD2012metaG_FD_75245 | JGI IMG/M metagenome (GOLD analysis project Ga0101944, IMG submission 75245) | Hot spring sediment bacterial and archeal communities from British Columbia, Canada, to study Microbial Dark Matter (Phase II) - Dewar... ... | reverse complement strand
ACGGGCAGTGGGACCGGGCGCGGGGCACGGCCTGCACGCACCTGATCCGCAACTCACGCCGTGATATGTGCATCGTGCGCATCACGGACCTGCGGCCAGAGTCGGGCCTGGTGGACTGGGCGGCACTGGACGCGGACCCTGACTGCGAGCGCATCCGCGACGAGCGGCGGTAATTCCGATGGCGACCGTCACCGACAATTTCGACCGCGCCGACTCGACCAATCTGGGCTCCAATTGGTCGGAGCGAAGCGGCACCTGGGAGATCTTATCCAACACATTGCGCCAGGGTACGAGCACCGGCGCCTATCGCAAGCTGGAATGGATTGGCGCGGCCCTGGATAGCGCCAACAACTACTCCCAGGTCAGCGGCCGCGGCACAAACAGCGCACGCGGATTCGGCGCTTTTGCGCGCGGCTCGGTGGGCAGCACCGTGACCTATTACGCTGCCGTGCTGTTCCCTGGCGACAACGATTATCTGGTCGAGATCACCGCCGGGGCCGAGGGAATCCTGGACACGGGATCAGCGCGTTCGACGAGCACGACCTATACCGTGCGGATCGAGGCCAATGGCTCCAGCCTGCGCACGCTCATTGGCGGCGTTGAGAGCTGCACCGCCACAGACGCGACACTCACCAGCGGGTCCGTTGGCGTGATGACCTATGGCGCCTGTAACGGGACCAACGATTGGATTGATGACTTCTCTGCCGGCGATCTGGCGATCACGATCACGGCCACCGGCATCGCCACGGGCGAGGCCTTCGGCACGCAGCGCCTGGACCAGTCCATTGTTGGCACCGGCATCGCCACGGGCGAGACATTCGGATCAGCGACGGTCTCGCTCGTGGCCGGCAGCCAGGAGATCACGCCATCGGGGATCGCGGGCGCGGAGGTCTTTGGTTCAGCGCGGCTGGATCAGTCCATTGCCGGGACCGGGATCACAACCGCTGCGGCGTTCGGGACCGCGCGGCTGGATCAGTCCATCGCTGGCACAGGCATTGCCGCCGGCGAGGCCTTTGGCTCTGCGGCCCTGCAGCGCTACATGGGTGTCTTCGGCGTGCCGGCTCCAGGCAAAGAGTCAGGCTATGGCCTGCGTTTCTACGGTCACGTCGCCGCCAACCAGAGCAAAGTGCGCATTCCGCTGGACAATCCATCTGATCCGGTGATCGACGTCGGAGCCGGCGATTTCACGTACGAGTTCTGGATGCGTGCGGCCTACGCGGACAATACCAGCAGCGGCATCGCCGACGCCCGCTACTCCAACATCATCCTGGACCGCGACATCTGGGGCCATCCGCGCGGCTGGGTGCTCGGGGTGACGCGCCGCACCGGCCCGATCCTGGCCGTGTGCTGGGCCGTGGCCGACACCGGCGGCGGCTGGGCGACCACCTACGGGACCGCCGACGTCGGCGACAACGCCTGGCACCACGTGGCCTTGACCTGGCGGCAATCGACGCGGGTCCTGGAGTGCTACGTCGATGGCGTGAGCCAGGGCACGCGGACCATCAGCGAGAGCAACCTGAGCTATCCCAACGGCGAGCGCCCCGTCGACGGCGTCAACAACGAGTACTTGGTCATCGGCGGCGAGAAGCACGGCGTCGGCGTCGCCTACAACGGGTATTTTGACGAGTTCCGCATCTCGGACACACGCCGCTATACCGCCGGCTTCACGCGCCCGAGCACGCGCTTTGAGCCCGACGCGGACACGGTCGGCCTCTTCCACTGCGACGACGGCTCGGGCACGGTGCTGGCCGACCAGTCCGGGGCCGCCGCCGTGGCCAGCAACGGCGAGCTGCTCGTCGGCGGCACGCCGTCCGGCCCGGAGTGGGCGGCGTCGGACGCGCCGATCTCGACCACGGCTCTAGGGACGCCGCGCCTCGACCTGGTGCTGACCATGACCGGGATCGGCACGGGCGAGGCCTTCGGGTCTGCCCGCCTTGATCAGACCATCGTCGGGACGGGCATCACCACCGGGGAAGCCGTCGGCGAGCCGCTCGTCCAGGCCGGCGATCTGGCGCTGGTGGCCATTGGCATTGCCAGCGCCGAGTCGTTTGGTTCGGCCCGTCTGGATCAGGACATCACGGCGGCGAGTATCGCCACCGGGGAGGCCGTCGGCGGCGCGGCGCTGGCGGTGTACATTGCTCCGGGCGGGATCGCGACCGGCGAAACCTTCGGGACCGCCGAAGTCCAGCTGGACGCCGGGCAGGCCATCACCGCCGCCGGCATCCTGACCGGCGAAGCCTTTGGCGCGGCGACGGTGCAGCCTGGCGCAGTCTCGATCTTGCCCGCCGGCGTGGCCGGCGCAGAAGCGTTTGGCGCGGTGGCAATTATCGGTGGCGTGATCAATCAGGTCTCAGCCCGGCGCGCGACCCGCTCGACGCCGGGATCGGGCCGCACGCGCTCGACGCCCAGCGCGACGCTGACGCAGACCACACCGGCGAGCACCCGCACACAGGCAGGTGAGTGATGGCCAACTATGACTACGTGCTCAAACGCGGCGACCGGCAGAGCCGATTCGTCAGCGTGCTTAAGGACCCCAACGGCAACCCGGTGGACCTGACCGGGAAAACGGTCAAATTCATCATGCGCCAGGTGAGCGCCGATACCGCCAAGGTCTCCGCCGCCGCCACGCCCGACCCGGATCAGGCGGCCAACACGGGCCGGGTCACCTACGACCCGGCGGCGGCCGACATCGACACGGCGGATGTGTATTACGTCGAATGGCAGACGACCCAGGCCGGCCTGACGCTGACCTACCCCAATGGCTGGCACGAGATCGCGAAGATCGTTGGGGACCTGGGTTCGTAGCGTTTTGACGTTTGGCGCGGCTGGTAGTAGAGTCATCTCAGGCGGCTGCAGCCGCCCACGCCCGGCTCGCCGTTGACGGCAGCCGTCCGGGATATTGGCGCCCGGCGCAGAGAGTCAAGCGACTCTCTGCGCCGGGCGCTTTCGTTAGGCAGGCAGGTGAACGATGGATTACAAGGCCATCAAAGCTGAGTTCAAGGCCGAAGGCGATAAGGGCGAATACGAGGGCCACTTCTCGGTCTTCAACAACATTGACGACGGCCTGGACATCATGTATCCGGGCGCGTTTCGCAAGACGATCCAGGAGAATGGCCGGCGCGTTAAGGTGTTTTATGCGCACGACTGGTCCAAGCTCATCGGCCCCACGCCGGCGACGCTCAAGGAAGACAGCGTGGGTCTGTTCGCGGCTGGGCGGCTGACGCTGGACAGCTTCTGGGGCCGCGAGGCCTGGGCGCTCATGAAGGATGGCGCGCTCAACGAAGGCTCAATCGGATATGACGCGGTCAAGTTCGAGTTTGAGCAACGTGAGAACACGACCATTCGCGGGCTGCGCGAAGTGAAGCTGTACGAAATTTCCCCCGTCCCCCTGGGCATGAACCCGCTCACTGACCTGGCCGCCGTCAAGTCGCTGTTCGACTCCGGCCAGGCCACGCCCGAGATGCAGCTGGAGATCCTCGAGCGCGCCGTCAAGGCCCTGAAAGCCGGGCGCGTGCTCTCGGCCGCCAACCTGGGCAAGGCCAAGGAGGCGCTCGGCGCCCTCCAGTCTGCCATCGACGCTCTACAAGCCATCATCGCAGCCGCCGAGCCGGAGCCGGAAAAGCTCCACTCCGCACTGCGGCTTCGCGCGCGGGCGCTCCATACGACGCTCGCGCTGTTCCCCTCGTGAGGCAAATATGGAACTGCAAATCAAGAAACTGCGTGAGGAGGCCGCCAACCTGCACAGCCAGGCGATGGCGATCCTCAACGAGTACCAGGGCAAGGCGTTGCCCAAGGACAAGAGCGAGCAGGCCGACAAACTCCTGGACGACGTCGACGCCAAGATCGCCGAGGCCAACCGGCTGGAGAAGGCGGCCGATCAGGACCAGTTCCTGAACAGGCCCGCCACGCGCCTGCCGGCGCCTAAGGCCGGCGATTCCGCCGTCGAAGGCGCGGCCGACTCTCCCGAGCTCAAGGCCCGGAAACAGGCCTGGGAGAAGCACCTGCGCCATGGCGAGCGCGCCCACGCCTACCTCACCGCCGACGAGGAGACGGCGTACAAGGCCCTCTCGGCCAACGACGATGCCGGCGGCGGCTTCTTGGTCGCCCCGGAGCAGTTCGCGGCCGGCCTGCTGAAGTTCGTGGACGACCTGGTCTACATCCGCCAGCTGGCGACGGTCGAGCAGCTGGGCCAGGCGCAGAGCCTGGGGGTGCTGTCGCTCGATTCCGACCTGTCCGACTGGGATTGGACGGTCGAGTTGTCCACCGGGAGCGAAGACGCGGTCAAGCCCTTCGGCAAGCGCGCTCTCACCCCGCACCCGTTGGCCAAGCGGGTGAAGATCTCCAAGACTTTGATCCGCAAGAGCACGCGCCCCATCGAGCAGATCGTCCAGCAGCGCGTGGGCTATAAGCTCGCGGTCTCGCAGGAAAAGGCCTATATGACCGGCGACGGCGCGCAGAAGCCGCTGGGCCTGTTCACGGCCTCGGCCGACGGCATCCCCACCGGCCGTGACGTGACCTACACCGACACCGACGACGAGACGCGCTCCAACTCGATCATCGACGCCAAGTATGCGCTCAAGGCGCAGTACCAGATGAGCCGGACTACGCGCTGGATCGTCAGCCGCGAGTTCGCGAAGCGCGTGCGCAAGATGCGCGACGGCAGCAAGCAGTTCCTGTGGGATCCGGGCCTGGGTCTGGTGCGCGGCGAACCGGGCGCGCCGACTCTGCTGGACGTGCCGGTGCTGATGAGCGAGCACGCGCCGGCGACCTTCTCCAGCGGCGCCTACATCGGCCTCATCGGCGATCTGTCGTTCTACTGGATTGTCGACGCGCTCAACATGCAGCTCCAGGTCCTGAGCGAGCTGTACGCCGAGACCAACCAGAACGGCTACATCGTCCGCTATGAGGGCGACGGCGCGCCGATGCTCGGCGAAGCCTTCGCCCGGCTCAAGCACGCGTAAGGAGGCTGCCATGCTGAACGCATCAAGCGAACTGAAAATCCGCACTGGCCTGGACTACGCCAGCGCGGCCGCCGACCGCAACGGCGAGGTGTTCGACGCCCAGGGCCTGGAAGGTGTGCTGATCATCACCAAGTTCGGGACCATCGCTGCCGGCGCTGTGACGGACGTCCGGGTGCAGCAGGGCGCGGCTGCCAACCTGAGCGACGCCGCCGACCTGGAGGGTACGGCCATCACCGTGGCTGACGATGACGACAACCAGATCTTCATCCACGACATCGTGAAGCCGCGTGAGCGTTACGTGCGCGGCGTGGTGAACAAGGACGGGACGAACGCCACCGCCGAGATGATGATCTATATCGGCTATGGGCCGCGCGTGGCGCCGCTGACCCTGACCCTGGCCGACGAAGTGACCTACGAGAAGCACATCTCGCCGGCGGAAGGCACCGCGTAAGAGCGCCGTCCAGGCGAGACGCCCATGTCCGTCATCAGCGTCGACGACGTCCGCAGCCTGGTGCGCAGCGCGCTCAACGACGCGCAGCTGCAGCTGGTCATTGACCGCGAGCAGGCGCTCCTGACGCAGCGCCTGGGGGCGGCCTACGCCGACGCCCTTACGACCATCACGCAGACCCGGCGGGGCGGGGGAGCGTCGCTCTTCCTGCCTCGCCGGGTGCTCACCGTCTCGACGGTTTCCGAGCGCCTGACCGCCGGCAGTGATACGGCCGCCGTGGCGGCCACAGGCTACTTCGTCCACGGCGACCAGGGCCGGCTGGAACGCCTGCCGCAGGGCACGCGCTGGGGTGAGGTCGTGACCGTGGCCTACGTGCCCGCCGACGACCGGGCCGAGTGGCGGGCCGCGCTGTTAGACCTGGTCCGGCTGCAACTGAGCCGGACCGGCCTGAAGAGCGAGTCCATCGCCGGCGAGTACAGCTACACGGCCGCCGACGACTGGGACGCCGACCGGGCCAAGATCGTGCGGCGCGTCGGGTTCTTCAATCTGTAGCGTCCAGCGGGTTGTCCGTGGACAACCTACTGGGCTGCTGATCGGAGTGATCTATGGCAGTGCTCACCGTACAGGAAATCACGCGCGCCGGCGTCTCGGGCGCGCTGACGGCGGCCGCCGGCGGCGGCGACTCGTTCGCCAACGATGGCCGGACCTACTTCGACATCAACAACGGCGGCGGCTCGCCGATCACGGCCACCTTCGTCACCCAGCAGACCGTGGACGGTCTGGCCGTGGCGGACCTGGCCGTGAGCGTCGCCAATGGCACGCGGGTCAAGATCGGGCCGTTCCCGCCTGGCATCTACAACGACGGGAACGGGCGAGTGCAGGTGAACTACTCGGGCGTGACCACGGTCACGGTCAATCCGTTCCGGGTACCGTAGCGGCGCGGCGATGGCCTTCGGCGATCACCTACTCCACACGTGCACAGTCCAGCGCGCCGACACCAGCCAGGTCGACGCCTACCGGCAGACGAAGCGCGTCTGGGCGGACCTGGCGACGGGCCTGGCCTGCCGGCTCGTGGAGCGCAGCCAGCGGGTGTACAGCCACGAGCGCGCGCAACTGCTGACGGTGACGACCTACGCGCTGTTGCTCCCGGCCGGGAGCGACGTACGGCCGGACGACCGGATCACCGACGTCGCCGACGGCGGCGCGGTCCTGGACGCGGGGCCGTTCAAGGTCGCCAGCGTGCTGGCGCGGCGCGGCCGTGCCGAGCACCACGTCTCACTGGTCCTGGAGAGAGTCACGTGAAACACATCCCGCAGCTGCAACTGACCGACGACGAGTTCGACCGGCTCAACGACGAGGCCAGCCAGGCCAACATGGGCCTGTACGACTACGTGCTCAATCGCCTGGTGGGCCGCGCGCCCGCCGGGCAGCGCCCGCCGGCGGAGTGGCCGCCGGCGATGGAGACGAAAGATGCCGCTGAAGTGGAACGGCCAGACGGTGACGGCGCAGCTGCAGCGCCGGCTCGCCGCCGGCGTGGGTGAGATCGGGCTCCAGATCGAGACCGAGGCCAAGCGCGAGCTCCAGCCCGGGCATGGCGTGCTCACCGGCACGCTGCGGCGCTCGATCCATGCCGCCGGCCCTGAGCACAACTTTGCCGGCGACGGCACGGGCGAGCAGGGCGGCCAGGCGCCGCAAGCCGAGCGCCAGGGTGACCGGATCATGGTGGCCGTCGGCAGCGGCCTGGTCTATGCGATGGCCGTGCACCAGGGACACCACAGCTTCGAGGGCTACCACTATCTGACAAACGCGGTCGAGAAGGTGAAGCCCAGGGCGCTGGCGATCCTGAGGAAGCACGCGGCCGGAGGCGCCGGATGATCGACCCGCTGGAAGCCGTGATCAACCTGGTCAGGACAGACGCCGACCTGAACACGCTCACCGGCGGCCGCGTGGCCGGCCAGCACAAGTTCGGCGACGGCTGGGTGGTCCCAGGCAAGGCCTTGCAGCTGCGGCTGGACGGCGGCGGCGCTCCGGACCTGTACACGGAGCGGCACCTGGCGCGCCTGGAAGCGCGCTGCTACGGCGAGAGCCAGGCCGAGGCTATGAAGGTCTATCGCGCCCTGCTGGCGCTCACCCGCCTGACCGACCGGGCCCGCGTGGACACGGACGAGGGCTTCGCGCTGGTGTACTGGCTGCTGCCGACCAGCGCGCCGAGCCTGTTGCAGGACCCAGAGTCGGGGATCGACCTGGTCCTGGTGTTCCTGGAAACGGCGGTGGCCGAGCCGGCCATCCCGTAGAGACGGCCCTGTGGGCCGCAAGCAAGGAGTCAATCCATGGCAAGCTCTCTTCCCTTCGAGCAACTGACCGGCGTGCTACAGGTCTATGTGGCCCCGGTGGGCGAGGCGCTCCCCAACGTGAACGCCACACCGGGTGGCAACTGGTATTTGCTCGGGCCGACGGACGGCGAGCAGAAGATCAAACATGGCGGCAAACTGACCTTTTTCCGCGACAATGACCACCAGGGGCCGGTCAAGTCCGTGCGGCCTGAAGAGATGGTGGTCATCTCTTTCACGCTGGTGGGCCTGGCGCTCGAGGACTACGCGCGCGCCATCGCCACGCAGGCGAACCTCTCCGACGCGACGGTGGGTGTGGCGGTGCGGACGCTGCCGCTCAAGCGCGGCGCGGTGCCGGCCGAGTTCGCGCTGCTCTTCCGCGGCGCGGCACTTTCGCCGTATGGCGCGTTCCCGGGCTACTACTACGTCCCGCGCGGCGTCTTTGACGGCGAGCCGGAGCCAACCTTCGCCAAAGATGGCCGGCCGGGCCTGGCGGTGGAGTTCAACGCGCTCGAGGATGACACCCAGTCCGCCGCCAACACGCTCGGCTTCCTGCGCGTTCAGACGGCGTAGCAATTGGGGCCGCTCACGAGCGGCCCCAACAGGAGACTCCATGACCCGCAAGCTCGATTTCTCCAGCCTTATCCCAGAACGCGACACCTTCACCGACGCCGACGGCCAGGTATACGAATTCCTGAACGCAACCGATTTTGGCGCGGTGGAGATGGCGCGCATCACCCGCTACAAGGCGGCGCTCGATGCCGGCCTACAGGTGCTGGGCGCGAACAATGCCGATGAGCAGGCCGCGTTTGCTATCGAAGCGGCCTGCAACGACATCCTGGCGCTCATCCTGCCGAAGCTGCCGCGTGAGCGCCTCGGCGACTGGACCATGGGCCAGAAGATGGCCATCGCCAACTTCTGGAAACACGCCCAGGACGAGAAGAGGCAGGGGCAGCAAGCCGCGGGGGAAGCGCCAGCGGGCCAGCCCGCGCTGCCCTAGCGCGCCTGGTCCGCTTCTACGACCTGGACCCGGAGCGAGTGCTGGCGCTGCCGAGCTGGATTGTCGAGATCCTGCTCGAGCAGATGGCCGCGCTCGAGGCCGAAGACATGGAGCGCCTGGTTGTCGCCTCCAGCGCCCCTTTCATGGAGGCCGACGCGCGCCGCCGGCTCATGTGGCGCCTGGACTCCCTGGCCCGCCCGGGGCCAGCGCGGCCGCCCGTCCGCGTGATCGAGCACGACCCCGCCAAGGCGGCTGACTTTTTCAGGTCCATCGGCGCAGACGTCGTAGACTGACGCCGCGCCACGCAATCACGCCCGGCCGGCCATTGATGGCCGGCCAGATCGGGAGACTGGCGCCCGGCCGACTCGTTCTACGAGTCGGCCGGGCGCTTTTTCGTCATGGCTAACTTCCCGCTCGGCGAAGCGATCCTCGGCACCGGCGTCGACCTGTCCGGTCTGACGTCCGGGTTGTCGCGCGCCGAGGGCGCGGCCGCCGGCGCCGTCGGCAAGATCGGCGGCGTCTTCTCTAACCTGCTTGGCGGTGTGCTCCAGGGGGTGGGCCAGTCGCTCTTTGGCCTGATCCAACAAGGCGTCAGCGGCATCACCGACTCGATGATCGGCGGCAACGCCGAATTCGAGCGTTATACCGTCCAGTTCGGCGTCCTGCTTGGTTCGGCCGAAGCGGCCCAGGCCCGCCTGGCTGACCTGGCTGAGTTCGGCGCCAAGACCCCCTTCGAGCTCCCTGAGGTCGTTCAGGCGGACAAGATCCTGCAGGGCTTCGGCCTGCACGCGGCCGATGTGGCCGAACGGTTCGGCTTCTCGGGCGAGCAAATACGGACCATCGCCGGCGACGTGGCCGCCGGCACGGGCGCGTCCTTCCAGGATATGGCCACGCTCATCGGAAAGTTTGCGAGCGGGGCCACGGGCGAGGCTATCTCGCGCTTCCAGGAGATGGGCATCGTCACGCGCGAGCAGCTCGCGCAGATGGGCCTGGAGTTTTCCAAGTCCGGACAACTGCTGACACCCGTTGACGAGGCCATGGACGTGGTCCTGGCCGCGATGAAGGACAAGTTCGGCGGCATGATGGACGCCCAGTCGTCCACCTTCGAGGGCATGCTCTCGAACTTACAGGACTGGCTGGGGCAGACCGGGCGGATGCTCGGGGAGCCGGTCTTCGACGCGCTCAAAGACCAGCTTGGCAACCTGCTGACGCTGCTGAACAGTCCCGAGTTCCAGGCAGGCCTCCAGGCCGTGGCCCAGGGCTTGGGCGTCGTTATCGGGACGCTGGTCGATTTCGTCACCAGCGGCGGCGACCTGGGTCTGATGATCGACAATATCCGCGAGGGCTTCAGCGGCATCCTGCCTCCGGAAGTGATCGCGGGCCTGGTCGGGGTGATCGGCGCGATCCGCGATGGGATGCCAGCGGCCCAGGCCGTGATCGACTCGGTGCTGGCTTCTATTCTGTCCATCGACTTCGGCCCGCTCCTGGCGGCCCTGGGCGCGCTCTTCGGGACAATCATGGGCGGGATGCCGCCGGCTGGCGACGTGTTTGGGGCTGTAGCCAGCGGCATTGTTGGCTATGCTCAAGCGGTGGCCGACTTCATGAACGGCGTGCTGATCCCGGGCCTGACGGCCGTCGTCGCCTGGGTGACCGCCAACTGGCCGACGATCCAGGCCACGGTCCAGCAGGTGATGACCGGTGTGCAGACGGTGATCACGACTGTGACCACGACCGTGCAGGCGCTATGGTCCGAGTGGGGCGACGAGATCATGGCCGTGGTGGACGGGGTGACGAAATACCTGAGCCTGATCTTCAGCGGTTTCTCCAAGGCCTTTGCCGGCGATTGGCGTGGTTTTGGTGAGGATTTGCGCAAGGCCTGGGACCTGCTCTGGAAAGGGATTCAGCAGATCGCCAGCGACGCCTTCCTGTGGTTTACGCGCCAGGACTGGGGCGCTATTGGTACGAGCATCCTGCAGGGCATCGCGGCTGGCATCTCAGCCGCCAGCAGCTTCGTCATCGACGCCGCCAAGCGCGCGGTCCAGGCCGCCATCGACGCCGTCACCGGCTTTATCGACGCCCACTCTCCGGCGCAGCTGCCCGCCGAGGAGATCGGCCTGCCGTTCAGCCAGGGCATCGCGCGCGGCATCCTGGCCGGAATGCCCGAGATCCGCAACGCCGCAGCGGCCGCCGGCGCCACGATGATGACGGACGGCCGTGTGTTCAACGTCGACGCACGCGGGGCGACAGTTACGCGCAGCGAAATCGAAGACCTGTTCCGCCGTCTGCTCAACGAGGTCGCCAGCAATTCCAGCGACCGCCTGAGCCTGGGGACGACCTGATGGCGCTCAACACCTATCTTGTGATCACCGATGGCACAGTCGCCGGAACTGTGACCATCGCCGCTTATGGACTCATCTCGAAGTTCATGCTGGCCAGGGATGGATGGGCGCCCGTGGTTCCGGCGTTATCGGACAACCAATTGGCCGCCGGCGGCGAATACGACGCAGCCACCGAAGAGATAGAGATCAACATTGCCGGAGCGAGCGCCGCCGACGCTTACGCCGCGATGGACCTGCTCTCCCGCCTGATGGACCAGGCCAAGCGGCATACAGCCGGGAAGCGATTCACCGGCCCCGTGCTGATGAAGTACTCCCCCAAGGGTGGCGTGGTCTCCAGCGAAACCAACCCGCTGCAGGCGCGCATCCTGGACGGCTACGTCCAGCCGTCCACACGGTTCAGCCAGGCCGGGAATTACTACATTATCCAGGGCGTGCGTCTGCGTTTCCGGCGGACGGCTCTGTGGCTGGGAGCAGCCGAAACTGCATCCAGCGCCGCAACGCCAAACGGCGATCTGGCATCCATAACGATGCCATCGGCGCTCAACGCCAATAGCCCGTGTCGCGTCACGGTCACTAATTTTGGTCTATCGAACGGCGTGAACTACCAGCACGGCTACGTGGCTCTGGCCGAAAATGCCGATGAGATTCAGATCACGAACGCGGAGGCGTTTGCGTCTGGCGCGTTCACGTCAGTCGCCGACTCGGCATTCAAGCTGCCGAGGAACACCAATGTACTCCGATACACACCGACAGTCACGACAGAGGTTGCGAGCGCGCTGCTTTCAGTGACGGGTCTCAGCACAAGCGCGCGTCAGCTCGCCGTGCTGGCCAACATCCGGAACAATTCGGCATCAGCCTCCTTCCTTGTACGGGTGGAGTTCTTTAGCGGCTGGAGGCTCGTCTCCACACGTCCCAAACCAATATCTCCATACTCGGGCGCTGCCTATCCGCTGTGGTATCCACTCGGGATCGTGGCGGGAGCCTCGCAAATCACGGGCTATCGGTTGGCCTTGACTGCCAGCGCTGTCGGCGCGGGCACGCTGGACATAGACACGCTGGTCCTCGTCAATATCAGCAACCCGGCCAACGCCATACTCAAGATCATACAAGCTGAAGATCTCCCGGTGGGATACTCAGACTTCGCGCCTTTCGCGGTGACCATTGACCACGCGACCCTAACAGGCAGGACCCCTGTGGTGACCGCTGATGTTTTGGGGCCTCCTGGCTGGCCTGTTGGCTACCGTGGTCAGGCGCTGATCGCTAATCGAGCCCAGTCGCTGCGGGCGCTGGTCATGCAAACGGGCGGCGAGAGCACCAGAGACTTCTGGCGGGCCGAGCAGTCGGGCGAAGTGCTGAATAATGTCGTCACCATTGAGCGCACCAAGGCCTATCTGACGCCGCAGTAACACAGAGCGAGAGATGACCCGGATACAGATCGGACTCTATCGGTCGCCATCCGGCGGCATGCTCGAAGACCTGACGCCGTTCCTTGAGGACGTCGAGATCGCGAGCAACCGCTACGGCTTCGGCACGCTGACGGGCTTCTGGTCGGCCAGCCTGTTCGAGTCATTCCGGCTGTTGGACCAGCCGTTGCTGCATGTAGAGGCCACCGCGGCCGGCCAGCCGGTCTGGCAGGGGCGGCTGGCGCGGCCCAAGCTGTTGGGCCGTGGTCTCGGCATTAAGGCGCTGGGCTACTGGAGCGCACTGGGAGATGCGGAGTACACGGCGCTATGGAGCAACACGCGGGTGAGCGATTGGCGGCCGATCATCGAGACCGAGTCGTCGACCAGTAAACCCCAACTCTACATCACGGACAAACAGAACCGGCTCCAGGTTAATCTTAAAAAGAATGGCGTTTATGCCAGCGGCGACGACGCCTTCACTTTGGCGTGCGAACTACCTGATGCTTCCTCCCAACAGGCCAAACGCCTAGAAGTTTCTTATAACTACAACCTCCCGAGCAACTGGACGGTGCAGGGCATCGCGTGGGCGGCTGGGTTTACGAGTGGGGTGACCAACAATATCACAACGACAGGCGGCGCGGCGACCGGCACCCTCACCTGGGACTTAAGCGCGACACCAAAGGTCATCATTGGGCTCCGCATCTTCAATTCATCCGGGGCGGCTTATACCAACACCAGCGAGGACGACGCCTTTTACGCACGCTTTACCTCGCCGCGCGTGACCGCTAGCGGAGCCAGCCTCTACGCCGACGAGATCGCGCGCGCGCTGGTGGCTTACGCCAACGGGATCAACCCGTCGCAGCTGCAGAACTCCAGCGCCCTGATCCAGTCGCCCGCCCTGGATCTGCGCGACGAAATCTACGAAGACCAGACACCGATGGAAATCCTGATCCGCCTGGCGGGGCTGGGCGACAGCCAGACGCCGCCGCGCCAATGGGATGTGGCGGTGTGGGATGACCGGATGCTACAGCTTGTACCGCGCGGCTGGCGGGCGCAGACCTGGTACGTGGACATCTCCGAACTGGAGTTTGAGCGCGCGCTGGAGCAGCTCTGGAATAGCGTCTACGCGGTGTATCAGGAAGCGGGCGGGCGAGCCTTGCGCACAGCCGTCGCCACGGATGCGCTCAGCCCAAGTCTGTACGGGATCACGCGGCGCAAGTCGCTGGGGGTCCGGACAACCAGCGCGACGCAGGCCGGCGTGCACCGCGACGCGTTCCTGGCCGATCACAAGGACCCGATTCCCAAGGTCGGGATCCGCTTCAGGTATTTGTACGATCAGGCCGGCGCACTCTGGCCTGGCTGGGCGGCCCGGCCGGGCGATACCGTGGTCATCCGGAATCTGCCCGAGATCATCGGCCCGACTATTGATCGCGTCGGGACGTTCCGGATCGACGAAAGCACCTACTACCCAGTCAAGGACGAGCTCAATCTCGTGCCTGAGTCGCCAGCGGCGCTGCTGGATTTCATGGTCGCGCGGCGCGCGGCGGGAGTTGGGTAAGGAGAGTCAAATGCCTCTCATCAATCCAGGCTTCGAGGACGACAATGCCAAGCCCGCCGGCTGGAATCTGGCGGCCATTCCGGGATCGCCTATGCCCGACCTGTGGAACATCGAGTCGGCCGGCAACAACGCCGGCCCGGCATCGCGGCTGACCGGCAACAACGGCCTGCGCGTTGGTCAGGAGGGAAACTTCCACTGCTGGGAATGCGTGGTCTACCAGACCGTGGACGATGTAGCCGCCGGCCAGCGGCTGGATGCCGGGGCGTGGGCGGTGTTCTGGTCGGGCGAAAACTGGGACTTCCCCATGCCCGACGCTGTAAACGTCTTTGCCCAGGTCGGCATCGACCCATCTGGCGGTGTGGACCCGGCCAGCCAGGGCGTGATCTGGGGACAACGGATCGAGCCGCGCCGAAAATGCGAGCCGAACCGGGATGCCAAGGAGCACCAATTGGCCGAGGTCCGCGACGTGCCGGCGCAGGGCGACCGCGCGACCATGTTTATCCGACTCAATTGCGGCTGGGTCGGGCGCAACGATGCGGGCGGCCCGCCGTGCCGGTGGGAGCAGGCCAAGTCCTTCGCCTTTGTCGACGACGCCTACCTGCGCGCGCGCTGGCCGGACGGCGGCGGCCAGCCGCCCCAGCCCAGGCCAGAGCCGGAACCCGATCCCGAGCCCATCGTCGCGATCGTGTATGAAGTCGACCTGACCCTCGGCGGGATGCCGCTGCGCGGCACTGTGCGACGCGTCCAGGTGGGGTGATGGAGACGATCCGGGTTGGCGTGCCGGGCGCGGTGCAATTCGTCCTGGAGTTCACTGACGAGCGGCCGTCGCGCGCGCCGCTATGGGAGATCATCAGCGCTGCGCCGCTCAAACTGCGGGCGCTGCGTGACACGGCCGCGCGTTGGAGCAACGGCAGTGTACGCGCGATCCCGGCCGGAAAAGTCGTGGACGTTTTCGAGATTCGGGCCGACGCCTGGGTGCTGTTTCGCGGGCCGGCGGGGCAGGATCTATTGATCGAGCCGCCCCTGTTGGTAGCGCGGCCGTAATCACGAAGATCAGCGCCCTGGAGCACCCAGGGCGCTGATCATTACGCATCGCCAATGATGATCGGCTGGCCTGGACGCGCCGGCCGGAATGGGCGAGAGTCCGGCGCGAAGTACCATGTCCGCCCGTCGATCACCTCACGCGTCCATTTCAGATAGTCGGCCATCTCCTCGGGATCGACCTCGGCCAGGACATCGGGCGCGAGAAGATGCTCCGGTGCTGGCCGTCTGGTGGGCCAGCCGAAGGCCTGGATACGCTTGTTCATGCCGACTCCTGTGGCGTAGCGTCTACCGGCGGCATGGGCGCCGCCCAGCCGTCCATGGGGATGTCGTTTGGCGACCATCGCGCGAGCAACCAGTTGCCGGGATCAAGCTGGAGCTGGTGCTGCGCGCTCTGCACGTCCAGCGCCCCGCGCAGGTACAGGATCTCCAGCGCGCCGCTCGCCTGCATCGCGCGCATGAATTCCCAGCACGGCGACGGCGGCGTGATCACGGGCGGCGCGGGCGCTGGCCCGGACGGCGGCGCGGGCTGCCTTCCAGGCTTCGTACTCCGTCTGTGTGAGCGCGGGGAGATCGTAGCGCCAGCCGGGCGCTTTGCTGCCATCCGGCCGGCGGTATCGGTCGCGTGCATAGCGGGCGGCGCTACGCTTCCGGCCGGCGCCGCCGGTGTAGCTGTATTCGCGCCAGACCCGGCCGGCGGGCAGGACGCTGAGAGAGTCGGCGTGCTCACGGTTGGCCTCCAAAGATGATTTGGCGATAGTCCAGGTCTGTAACCACGACTTCCATGTGCCTTCCGCAGCAAAAGGGCCATTCGCCGTTGAGAGCGTCCTGGTAGTTGATTCGCTTGGAGTGTCCACAGCCGGCGGCGCAGCGGACGGTGGTGTCGAAGTCGCCGTCGTAAGAGCCTGCGTCTTCGAGTAAGTCGCCCATGGCCCCTCCCCTACCCTGCCGTGCCTTTTGGGCCATCGGCCTCGGCGGCGTACATGGCTTCCGGCGTCTGGCCGTTGCGCGCCGGCTTGGGCAGCGCCGGCCGGCGCGCATACTGTGTGGCCTGCATCCGCTCCAGGAGCGACGCCAGCATCTCGTCGGCCTTGCCATCGGCGACCGTGTCGGCGATCTCCTGACGCTTGCCCTTGAGCTTGTTGAGCGCCAGGTCGACCGTGGCATCCTCTTCGCGCCGCATGGCGTCGGCGACCGCGTCATCGCGGGCCCGCTGGCGCAGGCCATCCAGGATCGCCGGAGCAGTGAGGTGGAACAGGAACACCAGGGTCACATTGACCGACACGGCGATTGAAACCGTGATCAGCGCCGCCAGGCCCATCCAATCGGGCACGTTGGCTAGAGTCTGACCGTGCAAAAACAGGTCGGCCACCACGGCCGCGATCACCAGGAGCAAATCGGCCACAGCCCCTGAGAGCGCGACCGCCCGCTGGGGGATACCCTGCGCCACGTGCATGAAGACCAGGGTCCAGACTACGAAGCCCACGTCGAAGACGACCAGGCCGAGCGCCGGCAGGATGACCTCGCCCGGGCTGGTGAGCTGGAGCAGGTGATAGGTGCGCCAGCCCGTGAACACGAGCATCACCGCGGCGAATACGAGCGCCAGGCCTTCCACAATCCGCTTGAACATGCTGTCCTCCTAAGTGTTGTGACGCGCGCAGCGCGCCTATAATCGGTCTGGCCGGAGTGTCCTCCCCGGCCACCGGCCCGGCGCTCTCCCCGCCGGGCCGGGATCAATCTTCGCTGTCTTCCCAATGGTCGTTCATGACCTATGCTCCTGGCACCGCCAGCATTAGCGGCAATGCGTGTGCGAGTTCTGGATCGGCCGTCTCCGCCACGGTGCGGCCGCTCGGCAGCAGCAGGTCGCCCGCGAAGGCAACGCGCGGGCCGCGCACGATGGCCTCCAGACACTTCGCTTTGACGACGTGATACAGCGTCGTCGCCGCCTGGCGCTTCTCGGCGAGAGCATTGCCGCTCTTGGACTTCACTACGGGCCAGACAGTCTTGAACCGGTCGCCGGCGATCTCGAAGCCCAGGATGTAGGCGGCGCGGCCGTCACCATCGCAGCCGAAGGCCTCGGCCAGGATGCGGCCACCAAGACCCTTGATCTGTTCGCGCGCCCGCGCGATCCACTCGTCCGGCGACGAGCGGCTGGTCTGCCAAAAGTTCAGGTCTTCGGCGTGGAGTTGATTCTGCTTCTTCATTGTCTCCTGCCTCATCCGTTCCGGATGTCTTCCTGCGCCCGGCGGATCAGGCCCACGCCCCACAGGAAGACGGCGACGATGATCACGATGATCGCGGCCAGCAGCAGCAGTCCGAGCGCCTGCTCGGCCATCGCCAGGAACGCGGTCCCGGCCGTGGCACGCGCCTGCGCCTGGGCCAGGTCGGCTTCGGCCAGAGTCCGCGCGATCTCGGCCTCGTCCACGGTGACGCCGGCGGCGCGAGCCTGCTGGACGGCGCGCAGACTATCCGGCGCGGCCAGGTTCTGGACCAGCGACGCCACGCCGGCGGAAAACGCCAGGAGCGCGACCAGGCCGGCCAGGGCTACACGTGCGAAGGCACTGGCGTCTTTGCGTGCAGTCATGCTGTTCTTAGCCTTTCTTAGCCCGGTCGCTGTCGGGCAAAACGCGCGCACCAGCCGGGATGCGCGCCGGCTGATTGCTCGTCAGGTTCCAGGCGTTGTACGGGGAGCGCCGGTACTGGAACAGATCGCGCTTCTCGTACAGTTGTCCGGGCCGCACTTCCAGGCGGAACCGCGCGCCGACAGGCAATTCCAGGAAGAGAGTCATCGCTGGCCCTTCCCGGCCTTGCGGTTCTTCGTCTTCCGCAGTGCCGCTTTCACTGTCGGCGGACTCTTCCTGGTCCTGGCCTTCGCCTCGGTCTTTGTCTTACTGTTGTCCGTGGACAACTTCGGCGCCGCCATCTTGGGCGCGCACACCGGGCAGGCGACATCGGTCGGCGCGTCGCCGTCCTGGACCAGCTTCCACCCGCGCGCGGCGTCGCCCAGGCTCAGCCGGCGCTGCGCGCCGCCGGCGAAGGCGCCGCAGTACCAGCAGTTGTATTCGGTGCGATGGATGGGCGGTTTATCCCAGCCGCCCGGCAACTTCAGCCCGAAGCCGGGTTTGCCGATTGCGCCATTGGCAGTATGGCGAATGGTGCGCCGGACACTCGGCTGATCATCGCGCACCTGCGCCAGCGCCTTGAGCTCGCCAACCACCGCCTCCCACGTCCCCGGCTTCGTGCCGCCAAAGGGGAGCGCGTGCTCAAAGACTTCGGCGGCGGCCAGCATCTGCCGGCGGATCGGGTCGGCGGACTCTCCCGTGGCTGCGTGCGCCTGCTCTTCGAGATCGTCGTACCAGTCGAGCAGGCCATAGAAGCCGGACGCTTGCTGACGGTTGGAACGGATCAGGCGCTCAACCACGTAGGTCAGCACTGGGCCGCTGATGGTGATCTGCGCGGCCGCGAGGCGCGCGAAGTTCTGGACCAGCCAGACCACGTCCTGCTCGAGTCGCTGCATGGCGGCGCGCTCGGCCCGACGTTCCTCCTTCAGCTCATCCTCTTGCTGCTTGAGCTTGGCGGCCTGCGCAGGCGTGATCGGCTTCTCCGCACCTTTGCCTTTGTCCGGGGCGCTTCGCGAAGCGCCCTTGCCGTCCGCCTCGTCGATCACGCGCCGGCAGGCGGCGGCGTCGGTGGACGCCAGGCCCAGCCGGCCGGCGCCGAGCACCTGGCGCTGCCAGTGTTCGCTGTGCTCGGTGATGATCAGGCGCAGACCCAGACTCTCGTCGGAGCGGGCGCGCGTCAGCAGCTTGCGCGCGTCATGCTCACGCACGTATTCGTGGCGACCGAAAAGCGGCGCGGCCTTCTCGCCGCGCGCGGCGGCCGGGACCTTCAGGCGCTCGCTGGCCGCCTGAAGCGCACCATCCAGGAAGCGCTGCTGCTTGAGATCGAAGCACAACGGCAGGGTGCAGGACTGATCGCCGTCGCGGCTGAAGAGATTGGGGCAGCCGGCGCAGGCGCGCAGCTCGTCGGGCCGGCCGTCCCTGGGGTCGTCGACCGGGATCGGCTGCGCCGGCCAGGTCATCTCGAACTCAGCCTGCGACAGGTCGCGCCCGTGCTGCCAGAGCAGTTTCGACAGGCCCTCGGCGAGCACGTCTTCGCGCTCGGCCGGGTCGGCGCGCGCAACCTGAGCGGCCAGTTGCTCGGCCGGTTTCGGGGCCAGGCTCGTGATGCTGACGAGCTGGCGCGCCAGGCGCTCGGGCAGTTCGCCGCGCTCGACATGCTGCTGGACAGGCGCCGGGAGCTTCAGCAGCTTCAGGGCATTCGAAGCGCCACCGGGTGAGCGCAGGCCCATCCACTCGCCGGCCTCAGCCTGGCTGAGGCTGAGCGGCGGCTGCATGAGCTTTTGCATGGCGCGCGCGCGGTCAATGGCGTTGGGCTCGCGGCGCTTGAAGTTCTCGACGAACGCGAAGCGCGCCATCGTCCGGTCATCGGTCACGCGCACGTCGACAGCCATCTCGGCCAGGCCGGCCTGCGCGGCGGCGGCGCGCCGATGATGGCCGAAGACCAGCTGCACGTGGCCAGGCTTGTCTGGGTGCGGGCGCGCGCGCGGCGTCTGCAGGATGCCGTCGACCTTAATGCTTTCGGCCAGCTCGGCGACCTTGTCCGGGTCAATAGCCCACATCTGGTAGGGATTGAAGTGGATGCGGTCCAGGGGTAGGACTTGGATGTGGATGTCGTCGGTCATTTTGATTTCACTCCCCGCAGCGGGTTGCCTAATCCGGCCGCGATCATCTGCTCGACGATGCGGCGATAAGAGTCCGCGGTGTGGCGGCCGCCGAACTTGCGCAGGCGCTTCTCGATCTCTCGCTGCGCTTGCGTCGCGCCGCGCCGGGTTTGCCAGGAAGCCCAGGCGTGGAGCACGCCGCGCACGATGCCCACGTCCTGGTGGCGGATGGCACGGCCATCCGCAAAGGCGCGCATAACGCGCGCCAGGCGCGGGAAGCGCGCGGCGTGTGTGCGCCAGTCCGCCCATAGCGCCCCGGAGCGCGCGTCGAACTCGACCGGCAGCTTGAACCGGCGGATGAGGCCGGCGACAGCGCCGCGCGTCCGGCGCAGGGCGCGCAGCCGGTGGTCCACGTACTTCGCGTCCAGGCGTGCGAGCGGCGCGATCTCGGCCGGCGGCAGGCCCATGGCGGCCGCCAGCAGCATGAAGGCCTCGGCCGCCGGCGTTGCGCGCCGGGACTGGCCCTGGCCGCCCTTGCCGTGATAAACCACGATTCTGGGCAACGCCAGCAAATCCGAGCGCCGGATCCACCAGTTTCCCCAGCGCGTCGCGGCCAGCCGGCCGGCGTGGATGGCATTGTTGATGGCCGCGTCACTCGCGCCGCGCAACCTGCCGGCCTGTCCGGGCGTGAGCCAGGCGTCATCCCACCGGGCGCGGCGCAGGTCGAGCAGGCGCCGCGCGCGCTTCCAGAAGGCGTCGTCATAGACGCCCGTGAAACCGCGCTGGCCGCGCGGATGCTTGCGGCCGACTCGCTCCTGGCGGAAGTAGCACCAGTGCTCAGGGTTGCAGAGCCAGGCCAGGAAGGCGCGCCGGTCGACGACGCGGCATACGTCGCCGGCGTCGGACGGCAGCCGCCGGACCGGCATCCGGCCGCTGTCCATCAGCTTGTGCACGCTCTTGCTGTCCTGGCCCAGACCCATCGCCACGTGCTCGGCGGTCAGGATCGCGGGGT
>Ga0101944_10003655_pt1 | contig 20816 bp, 18 predicted proteins | sample DewCreD2012metaG_FD_75245 | JGI IMG/M metagenome (GOLD analysis project Ga0101944, IMG submission 75245) | Hot spring sediment bacterial and archeal communities from British Columbia, Canada, to study Microbial Dark Matter (Phase II) - Dewar... ... | reverse complement strand
CGTCCGGTCCAGAAAAGTGCGGAACAGGATGAACAGAAATATGAACGAAGCCGAGACTCCGAGAGGAATCCCGAGGATGCCCTCGGTGGTGAAGTACATGTGGGATACGATGCGCTCGATGGAATAGCCCCGATGCGTCATGAAACCGGGGAAATAGGGACCGAAGTAGGCATAGAGCAGAAATGTGGAGGCGATGATGACCATCGGAAGCCCGACCACCCGCCGTGCAGCCTCAAGGGTGAGCAGGGTTCCAATGGCTCCCGCGATGTAATCCATCTGGGAATAGTCCCCTCCCGCTTCCATGATGCGCGTGTAGTTCAGCGTCATGTAAAGCCCGATGAATCCAGCGAATGCGGCAAATAGATAATGATACCAGCTGAGCCGATCGGAGGATCCCTTGACGCGGAAGGGATACAGCAGGTAAACGAGGACGAGTGCAAAAGCCAGATGTATGGATCGCTGCTTTTGCGCGGCGAGCATTCCGAAGGCACCGGTGTAAACCTGGAAGAGCGAGAAGCCCACGGCAACCAGGAAAACGATCTGACGCTGTATGCCCGCGAGCCTTCTGAAGGTGGACTCTTTATCCACCTTTTTGAGAATTTCATTGAGCTCCGCCTCGGAAACGGCGGGCTCCACACCGGCAGTGCCTGCAGGTCTTTCCGGGTCTCGTGGAGCTTCCTGCTCCTTCACTTGAGACAACTCCTTTTCCACCTTTCAACCCGGGAGCGACTCGTGGTTCGAATGGAGATGGAGGTTCCGGGCTCCACGAGCTCCGCCAGAGCTTTCTCGACCCCCCTGATGGAAACGCTGTGCATGGCTTCCCTGCCCACGAACAAGTCCAGGGCGGGAATGGGCCGATTGACGGTCCAAACCATCCACCCGTCGTCATCCCAGGAGAGATGGCCCTCGGCGCCGGAAGATTCCGGCATCCCGGCGCCGAAGGAATCATACTTCGACCTGACCACCACCAGATGGTCCCGTGCCACCCTGAGCGTATCATGGACCGGCCTCCTGTTGACCGAGTGAACGAAGGACAGGGTGAATTCCTCTCCCTCCTCCATCTCGGCGCAGAACAGGACCTTGTCGGTCCCGGAGCCGACCACCTCGACCACCGTGCGATAGGAACCGAGTAAAACCCAGAGCCACGGCAGCGCACAGGCACAGGCCACCAAAATCGCGGCTCCAAGGCGAGTCGCCCTTCCGGAAAACCGACCGCGGGGACGGCGTCGCTCCAAACCGCCCACCCAGCCAGCCTCCATGGACCTACTTCATCAAGCCCTTTTCCTTGTAGAACTTGGCAGCTCCAGGATGAAACGGGATGGAGACGCCCGTGGACGCCTTGGCCACATCAAGCTCCTTGCCCTTGGCGTGAGCCGCGGCCAGTTCCGCCTGATTCTCGAAAAGGGATTTGGTCAGGTTATAAACCACGTCGTCCTTGATTTCGGCGTTCACGATGAGAACGGCGTTCACGGCCACGGTGCTCACGTCCTCGGTCTGGCCCTTGTAAGTGTTGGCAGGGATCTTGGCCGGTGAGAGGAACGGGTACTTGTCATCGAGCATGTCGATCTTCTGGGCGTCGATGGAGAGGAGCTTCAAATTGCGCACGGTGCCGACGTCCATGATGGCGGAGTTCGGGATGCCCGCCACGACGATGAACGCATCGATATGATTATCCTTGAACTGCTCGGCGCTCTCCGCAAATGAAAGGTACTGCGCGTTGACGTCTTCCCTCTTCATTCCGTAGACGTCGAGGAGCTGCCTGAAGTTCGCCTCGGTACCGCTGCCGGGAGCCCCCACGCCCACCTTCAGGCCTTTCAGGTCGGCAAAGCTCTTAATCGGCGAATCCCCTCCCGCAACCAGCTGAATGATCTCGGGGTAGAGTACGGCGATGGCCCTCAGGTTCTCGAGCTTCTCCTTGAAAGCCTCCTTGGCGTTGAATGCAAAATCGACCGTATCGCTCTGCACGATGGCGAGCTCGGCCTCCTTCTTGTTCACCAGTCGCACATTCTCGGCCGAGGCCCCCGTGGCCTGAACCGTGACGTTCATCCCAGCGACCTTGGTGTTCCAGATGCGGGCCATGGCACCACCGAAGGGGTAATACGTTCCGGCGGTTCCACCCGTGGCCAGGACCAGCTTAGTCTCCTGGGCAGGCGCCACAACAGTGAAGCCCACCACCAGCAAACAAATCACGGCCAACGCGAGACACTTCTTCATGCGCTCCCTCCTGTTGATTTGGATTCAATGGGTAAGGAATGGAAAGAAAGGTACGGAAAAACAACGACTTTTTCCGTCAGATTGTCCTTTAGCAGATGTCCGCCATGGCGTCAAGCCAGGCCGCTCCGAAGTCCAAGGACGGCGGCCCTCCGAAGTCGGGCGGCTCACCGCCAATGGAGCCCGGGCAGATAGAAACACGATTCATCGGCACCTGCAACATGCGACGCCCGCGAGCCGGCCCAGTCCTCACACATGGTTGCGCAAAGCCAGCTCAAGGGGGTGAGGGTTCAGATAGACCTGCTGCTTGAGATAGGGCTGATCATATTTACGGACATAATGCCGAATCAGGGTAATGGGGACGATGAGCGGCACATAGCCCCTGTGATAATGGTCGATGACTTCAAGGAGCTCCTGCTTTTCGTCAGCCGTGAGATCCCTTTTGAAATATCCCATGAGGTGCTGGAGTACATTGGTGTTCTTCCTGATGGTAGCTCTCAGCCTGACGCCATCCATGAGCAGAGTTTGGTAGCGGCCGAAGAGCTCATCACGGGGTGTCTGCTTCGCGGCGGCAACGAGCTTACCCATCATCGAGCCGTGCTTGGGGCTGTGTGCCATGATCAACAGCTTGTGGCGGGTGTGGAAGTCTATGAGCTCCCCCACTCCAGGTTTTTCGGCGATGAGGTCCCGCCAGCGTTTGGCGATGAAAATCCGTTCGATGAAGTTCTCCCGAAGCATGGGATCATGGAGCCTTCCCTCCTCCTCCACGGGCAAAAGGGGAAAATGCTTCATGAATATCCCCGCGAAGATGCCCACTCCGATCTTTCGGGGCACCCGGTTATGATCGAAAAGTTTGACCCGTTCCATGCCGCTGCTTGGTGAATTGGACTTGAAGATGAAGCCGCAGAGCTCCTCCGACTCCAGCTGCCTGACCCGTTCATTGGCCCATGCAACCATGGGCTCGGTCATGTCCCTACCCGTCCGACTCGTGACCAGTCTCGGCGAATCCACATCTCCCTCGAGATGCATGGATTCTCTCGGTATACCGAAGCCCGCCTCGGTCTCCGGACAAACGGGAACATACTCCGCATACTGTCCGAGGGTGTCCCTGAGATACCGATCAAGCTTGTGCCCCCCGTCATACCTCACGGGCTCGCCCAGAAGACAAGCGCTGATACCCAGACGTATCTTTTCCATGCCACTCCCTCACAGCCGGCCGCACAAGGTTTTGATTCCACCATGCCCGTCATGGAACGACGGACAGCCACGACGATCCATGATACATGGGCGCCGCAAGGGCTTCAAGCGGCTCGGGGAGGATTGGCCTCGGAATCACAGGCATGGGAGCCATGGAGGCGTGAAAGATCTCGGGGGACAGGCGATACAAATTCCCACTGGCGCATTGACGCACACTCTCACGCTGTATTAATCAATGAGGGTAATCATTGCGCTCATGATGCTGCTCACGGAATGGTGAGCCATTTCGTCAGCAGCCGAAAAGCCGTCGGGAGGTCGGCCCCGTTGGAAACCATAACATCCTGCACCATGGACTGCCCCGATACCTGTTCCCTCGTTGTGGCCCTGGACCCCGCAGGAAGGATACGCATCCGCGGCAACCCGGATCATCCCTTCACCAGGGGGTTCATCTGCAACAAGGGGATCAGGTTTCACAAACGACTTTCCAGCCCCGATCGAGTGAGTCGGCCCATGCGCCGGACGGGCTCGACCTGGGAGACCATTTCCTGGGAACTCGCCCTCGACCTCTGCGCCGAAGCCATTCAAAGATACCGCGCCGAGCCTGCCTCCATCCTCCATTTCCACGGAGAGGGCGCCAAGGGAGCTCTCAAGCAGTCGGGCAAACTCTTTTTCGCCATGCTCGGCGCCACGCGCACCAGGGGCTCTCTCTGCGACGCCGCTGGCTACATCGCATGCGTCCAGGACTTTGGGTCGCGTTTCAACCACGACATCGAAGACATCCTGCAATCGACACGCATCGTCAATTGGGGAAAGGACCTGTCCCGAGGGTCGGTGCACACGGCCGCCCTGATCCATCGGGCGAGGCGAAAGGGAGCCCGGGTGCTGAGCATTTCGCCAGGTGGGGATGGGAATCCGGAGCATTCGGACGCGATGATCCGGATACGCCCGGGGACAGACCGGCACCTCGCGGCGGGAGTCCTGAGGCTGCTCCTGGAGTCGGGGTCCGTGAGGCCAGAGGTGCTCCAGCACGCGGCCGGGTGGGAGGTCTTCTCAAACCTCATCCTGAGCAGGTCTCCCGAGGAATGGTCGTCGGTCTGCGATGTCTCCCCAGGGGACCTGGGCGAAATCCTCTCCTGGTACGACGCCCCCGGAGCGACGGCGACCCTGGTGGGGGCCGGTTTGCAGCGCTACTCCCGGGGAGGAGAGAACGTTCGATTCATCAATGCCCTGGCCATGCTCACCGGACACGTCGGACGCCCCGGCGGAGGAGTGTACTTTCACCTGCATTCCCTCAGGAACTTCAACCTCGGGTGGACGAAGCCCTCCCCCCCGAGACCGCAACGGTCGCTGTCCATGCCGACCATCGGAAGAGAAATTCTCCAGGCGGCGGCTCCACCCGTTCGAATGATCTGGGTCGATGGAGCCAATCCGGTGAACCAGGCGCCCGGCGCCATCGAGACGGCACGGGCCTTCGAAAGCGTGGATTTCAAGGTGGTGGTCGATGCCTTCATGACCGACACGGCCGATCGAGCCGACATTTTCCTGCCCTGCACCCTCATGCTCGAGCAGGAGGATGTGGTCGGCTCCTACCTCCACGACTACGTTCATCATGCCGCGCAGGCCCTGGACCCACCCGGGGAGGCGCGGTCGGACCACTGGATTCTCACTGAAGTCGGCAAACGCCTGGACCCTCCGGTTCTCCTGCCCGAACCCGATCAGTGCCTCGAGTGGTCCCTCCAGACCTCTTTTCTCGACATCAGCCTGGAGGAACTCCGCGCCAGGAAATGGGTGAGAGCCAGGCGCGCGGCGGTTGCATACGCCGGAATGGTTTTTGATCACCCTGACGGTAAATACCGTCTGCCCTCCGCCTTTCATGACGAACCATCCCCGCCCCCTGACTATCCTCTTCGCCTTCTGACACTCATCAGGCGCCATCACCTGCATTCACAGATCCCTTGGGACGAGCAGTCGATGCCGCCCGTGGTCGGAATATCCCCGGAATGCGTCGGCATTGAGGACCTGCGTCTCCATGAGACCGTGTACCTGGCATCACCCCTCGGCCGCATGGAAGTCCGGGTCGAAGTTCAGGAAGGGCTTCACCCGGGAACGGTCATCTATCGGAGAGGTGACTGGTGGAAGCTCGGAGGCGGAGCCAACCGCATCATCGCGGCCATACTCACGGACCTGGGCCCCGGCGCGGCATACTATGACCAGTATGTCCGTCTGGAAAACGGCTGACACGAAGTTGAAACGGAGTTGAGAATCTCATGAGCTCTTTGAACGGTGACATTCCCGAGGAAATCACTTCCCTTTGCGCCAGCTGCACCGAAGCGTTCCACCGGATGGCCGACCCGGATTCCTGCATCGCCCTGGCCAGACAAGAACTGCGCCGACTGCTCCCGGATCGGACCCTTTTCGCCCGCCTCATGGAATCCATCCTGGAGGGGGGGGCGTTTCCGGATATCCAGCGGCCCACGCTCTTCGACAACGAGATCCTGCTATACCAGGAGCCGGACCGTCTTTATTCCTTGAGGATGTACATCTGGGGGCCCGGCGAATACACCCCCGTTCATGACCACAACGCATGGGGCGTTATTGGAACCGTCACCGACGGGTTCGAGGTGGTCAACTATTCAAGGGTGGATGACGGAAAGCTCGAGGGCTACGCTGAATTGAGTGAACGGGAACGGTTCAGCCTGGAGGCCGGAGAATCGGCTCACACTTACCCCCTTGACGATGGAATTCACATGACCGGCAATCCGACGTTGGGCACAATCATCACCCTGAGCCTCTATGGGAAACCCGTGGTCAGGCCCTACATCCAGGGGTTCGAGGTTGCGCACCGGCGTGCGTTCCGCATCATGTCGCCCAGGCGCAAGAAGGCTCACCTGGCGGCCGAGGCGCTGAAGATACTGAGTCCCCATGCATGAGCTGAGGACCTCCGTCATCATCCCCTACCCCATTGAAGCCGTATTCAGCTTCTTCGGGGATGCCCGAAACCTGGAGAGGATCACCCCTCCGGAGCTCAACTTTCATATCATCACGCCCCAGCCTGTCGAGATGCGGGAAGGCACCCTCATCGACTACAAATTGCGTCTTTTCGGATTTCCCATTCTCTGGAAGACCCGGATCTCCTCGTGGGAGCCGCCTTGGCGTTTTGTGGACGAACAGGTCTCCGGTCCCTACCGAACGTGGATTCACCAACACCTTTTCACGCGAGCCGGTGAGCGCACCCTGATGGAAGACGTCGTGCACTACCGGTTGCCGTTCCAGCCTTTCGGCGAGCTGGCTCACGCCCTGGTCCGAATGGAGCTCGATCGCATCTTCCGGTTTCGACGCCAGACGATTCTGAGGATCCTGACCCCGGATCAGCACACCTGACGTCACGCCGCTGCTGCTCCCAGGGGTTTCAGTTGCCCCGCACGCTTGTCTCGATGCGAGTGAGGAGATCGCGAATGCGCCGACCAGCTTTCATCGCGTCAAGCCAGTCCCCTGGAATCGCTTCCATGCCCCCGTACGCCCCGAGAACCATGCCCACGGCCATCCCTCGAGCCGCCGAATCCCCGCCTGCCATCGTATTCTGAACCAGGGCCTCCTTGAGATCGTTTTCATACCTGGCGATCAGGTACACCACCGCGGGAAAAGCCCCCTTGACACTGCAGCTCTGTCCGAATTCAATGATCGCATCCTTCGGGGAAAGACCGAGCGATTCCAGCCCTTCGTTGACGGCGCTCGCCACAGGCTCTCCCTTGAAGAGCCCGTCCGCCAGGGTCTTCATGGTTTGAACGGGCGCAGACCCGGCCAGAATTTCGTGAGTGACTCGAGCAAGGAAGTCAGCCGCTTGTATCACCGACGCGTTGTTGTGAGTCATGGCTGTTTGCGACCGGGCAGCTGAAATGAGGGACGGCAGGTCCTCTCGATAACGATATACAATCGGGGCGATTCTGGCAGCTCCGGCAAGGTCCGTCGAGTGCGATCCGGATTCCGAAGGTCCCTTCCCCTGTTCGAAGCCCTGCAGCGTCCCCTTGGTGGCATGGTCGAAGTAGCCGCGGTAATCCGAGAAAAGCTTTCGCCATCGACGGGAGAAGTCTTCCAGGTCAAACTCCCCGGATTCAGCGATGGATTCAAGGAGAACCATGGTCTGGTCGCCATAATGGGTGAAATCCCCGGCCTCTTTGGCGGGGTGGTAGGAGTCTGGCGATGGCTTGAGGAATGTCTCAACGCGCCCAAACCTCCGCTCAATCTCGTCGACGTCGTATATCCAGTGGGCTCCCAAGGCCAGGGAATCTGCCGCAAACGACGCCATCACCATTGCCTCGGCTCGTTCCTTCATCGCGTGCTCCTGATTTGATAGGTTCAGAGTCTCGGGTTTCTCGGGTGGGCTGGAAATCATCACGCCATCGTTTGCCTTGACGAACCGTGATTCATACCCACGTCCTCTTTGCATGGACGCCATCCCGGCAAAACATCCAGAGCGCTCCAATGCAGTTCGCTGATGCTTGAAATTAAGACCGACTTGAAGAAGGGCCAAGGGCGGATCAAAGAGAAATGCAGTCCCCTCCGAGGGCAAGATGCACAATCCCAGGGTCTCTCCCGCGGCATGATGAATTGACAGGAACCGCCAGTGTGGCATTGTAATGCCGTGGAGAGTTTTTCTGGAGCCGGCGCTCACCGGGCCGCCGGCCACCGATGGAGCTTGAACTTGTGGACACTCTGAAAATAGGAGTCATCTGAACGGCCCGAGCGGCCTGGAATCGAGCTTAACGTGACCTCGTGGCAGACAAAACCCTCGGATCGATTCATTCTGAAATGGATCAAGGTGCATCTTTCGGCCCGAATCACACCTCATCTGGTGACATGGCAGGGGCTGGAACCCTGGATGATCACTCTCTTCTCAAGCGCCGTCGGCGTCCTGGCGGGAATACTTGTCGCCATGGGCGCTCCAGTTGCGGGCGGTCTTGTGGCGGCCGCGGCCCAGGTCCTTGACGGCGTGGACGGTCAGTTTGCGCGCATCACGGGGCGCCAGAGCAAGGGCGGAGCTTTCTGGGATTCGGTGCTGGACCGGTACACCGACGGGTCCATGGTCATCGGCCTGTGCGTCTACCTCATGCGATTCCCGCAACCCCTGCCGCCGTGGTGCATGATCCTGCTGGGCTCCCTGGCGGTCATCGGAAGCAATCTCATCAGCTACTCGAGCTCCAGGGGTGAGCACCTGGGCATCGATCTGGGCCCGCCGACCCTGGCCAGCAAGGGCACGCGAATGAGCGTCATGATCCTGGGTTGCTGGGGAACCGTCCTCTGGGCGAGCGCTCCACTTCTCGCAGTGCTTTACCTGGTGGTCCACACCCAGGGCGCCATAATTCAGAGATTGCGCCGCGCCATCCAAGCCCGGCAGGCGTTATGAAAGATGGTTCCTGCTTTCTGGTCTCTGGTTCATGATTGGAACGATGGAGGGGGCGGGCACGGAGATCGCGTGCCCGCCTTTTTATCCGAATGGCCTGGCCCGGAGGCGGGTGATGCGCCCTACTCGGCTTCCAGTTTGGCGTCCATGAGGCGGCGCGAGGCCACATCGTCGGTGGTGTAGTCCGGAAGGAGGATGGGGGCCACCATGGGGTTTTCAACCCCGGCCTCGGCCAGCTCGCGCTCGAATCGCGTCACGTGCTCCAGCGTCAGGCTCTTCACCTCGACCCCGTTTTTCACATACTCGGCCGCGCTCATCCCCGCCCGGCGCCCGAAGGTGATGACGTCCTGGAGGCTGTTGCCCATGAGCCGGTTTTCACCGTGCACCCCGCCCACGCACTCCCCCGCGCTGTAAAGACCCGGGATCGTCGTCTCGCATTTGGCGTTGATGGCGATTCCCCCGTTCTGGTAGTGAAGCGTCGGAAACACCAGCATGGGGTCCTTGCTGATGTCGATCCCGTGCCGCTCGAACTGGATGAACTTCGCGGGAAGCTCCCGCCGCACCGTCCCCTCCCCGTGCAGCAGATCGATCATAGGCGAATCCAGCCACAGCCCGTAGCGCCCCGTCGGCGTCACCACCGCCTTCTTCTTCTCGAAAGCCTCCTTGATGAGCTCGGCCGACTCCACGTCCCTCGGCTCGAGCGGAAAGCAGAACTGCTCGCCGTCCACGTTCAGCACGTGGGCCCCCAGACCCCGCACCTTTTCCGTGATCAGCAGCCCCACGTTCTGCTCGGGATAGGCCACCCCCGTCGGGTGGTACTGGGTCGAGTGCAGGCACGTCGTTCCCACCCCAGCCCGGTAGGCCATGACCACCCCGTCCATGGTGGCCCCGTAGTGGTTGGTCGTCGCAAACCCCTTGATGTGGAGCCTTCCGTTTCCCCCCGTCGCGATGATGACCGCCCGGGCCCGGGCCACGAAAAACTCCCGCGTTTCCATGTTGTACAGAATCGCTCCCCCGCACTTGCCCTCGCTGTCGAGCAGCAACTCAACCGCCGGGCAGAACTCCAGGGACACGATCTTGTCCATGCGGTTTCTCGCCTCGTCCCGCAGCACCCGCATGATCTCGGCCCCCGTCATGTCGCCCGCCGAGTGCATCCGCTTCCGCGAAGACCCGCCGAAATGCCGCACGCTCAGCCTGCCGTCCGGAAGCTTGTTGAACATCATGCCCAGCGACTCCAGCCACGCAATGGAGAGCGGCGCGTCGTGGGCCAGGGCCGCAACGAGATCCGGCTGGTTCGTGAAGTGCCCGCCCCCTATGGTGTCCAGATAATGGTAGAAGGGCGAATCGCACTCCTGCGTCGCCGCCTGGATCCCCCCCTCGGCCATCATGGTGTTGGCGTCCCCGTGGCGCAGCTTGGTCGTCATGATGACGCTCGCCCCGGCCTCGGAGGCCATGAGCGCCGCCGACGTCCCCGCTCCGCCGCCCCCCAGGATCAAAACGTCCGTTTCGAAGTCGATCTTCGAAAGATCCACCTTCTCGGGCCGGAGCATCGATTTCGACTCCAGCATCCGCGTGATCTCCTCCGGGAAGGCCTTCCCCTTGTCCGGGCCCACGCGCACCGCCGAGCGCCCCTCCTTCTGGTAGTCCGGGTGGAACTTCTCCAACACCACCGCCCGTTCCTCCAGGCTGAGGGCCGGGAAGTGCTCGCCTCTTCGCGCCATGGCCACCCGCTCGGGCCGCGTGGCCTCGACCCGCTTGATCAGCTCTCTCATCTCCGGCGTGTAACTCATCGCTTTTCCACTCCTCAAACTTGATCAAAGACTCTCTCACCACGAAGGGCACGAAGAACCCCAAAGGGTTCTCCCTCCGCGTCTCCGCGTGAGCATGCTTTTTAAATCATCCACCGGCATCCGGCTCAGGGCCCGCTCCAACTGGAAACTGGAAACTAGAGATACCGCGCGTCCTGGGGACGCCAGGTGCCGGGAGGCGCCAGGTCCGGCTCCCGCTCCCGCTCCTTGTAGAGCCTCTCGAGCTCGGCATGGGGCATCTTCTGCAGGCTCTCCAGCATGGCGTCGTATTTGCCCGACTCGATCTCCGCCACCCGGGCCTTGAGGTGCTCGGCCCGCGCCTGGATGTACTTGCCGAAGATCCTCCGGGCCAGCTGCGCGATGTGGTACTGGGGAAGCTCCCCCATGCAACGGCTCGCGCACAGCCCGCACTGGATGCAGTCAAACGACAGGTGCGCCGCCCGCTCGATGTCCCCCTGCTTGAGGGCCGAGATGTAGTCGAGCACGTTCACCCCCATGGGGCAGGCCTTGGTGCAGCTGTTGCACGCCACGCAACGGAATATCTCCGGGTAAAGCGCATGGATCGTTTCGGCCACCGGGTTCAGCTCATCCAGGTTGTACGGAGCCCGGTTCGCCGGATAAAAGGGAATCTGCGCCAGGTACATGTCGGGCTCCACCACCGTCTGGCAGGCCAGACCGAACCGCAGCTTGTACTCTCCCGCCTTGCGGTACACCGTCGGGCACGCCCCGCAGATGCCCCCGCGGCACCCGCAACCCCGCAGAAACCTGAACCCCACGTACTCCATGGCCTTCATGATGGTCAGCGTCTCCGGAACCTCGTAGCGCTTCCCCATGACGAATATCGGGATCGTCCGCGCCCCCTCGGGCAGTATGGCCCGGTCCCCCGTTGCCATCTGGTGCTGTTGTGCTTCAGACATCGTCCTGGTCTCCTTGAACACTCGCGTTTCGAATCATCCTTGCTCGTACAAAAAAAAAGACTGCACCAGCCCAATCGAATACAGCGGCCACCTCTCGAGTCGTCATTCCGGCAGGCTTCCAGCCGGAATCCACCAAGAAGAACGGGATGCCGGCCTCAAAACCGCCAACATGACAAGTGACAAAATGAACCTCTTATGCAGCGCAGATGAACCAGGGCCCCGGCGCAGGCGCGCAGGGGTCACGGCCCGGCCGGAGCTCCGGCCGGGTGCCTGCACTTGAGAAACTCCAGGGCAGAGGCGTCGCTGAGATCGAACCGGCAGACCGCATCGTCCAGCCCCAGGGCCACGGCCAAAAGCTGCGTGAAGTAGTAGACCGGTACCTCCCGGCTCAGCTTGCCAAGCGCCATGAGCTTCTTCTGGGTCTTTCCGAGGTTGTACTCGCAGAGCGGGCAGCTCAGGATCAGCGAGTCGGCACCGGCATCGAGGGCCCCCTGGAGGATCGAGGCCGAAACATCCAGGGCCGCCTCGGGATGGGCCAGGATCTGGTACGAACCGCAGCAGAGGGTCTTGTCGGCGAAATCCACCGGCTCGGCATCCAGGGCCCGAAGAAACTCCCCCATGAGCGCGGGCTGACCCGGGGCCTCGATGGCCACATCCCGGGGACGAAGCAGCGTGCACCCGTAGTACGGGGCCACCTGCATCCCCGAAAGGGGCTTTTTCACCTTCGAACGCACAGCCTCCCAGCCCACCCGGTCCCGAAGGAAGGTGAGAAAGTGCACCACCTCCACCTCCCCCGAGTAGTCCTTCTCCTCGTCCATGAAGGCGTTGATGGTCCCGCGCTTCACCTCGTCTTCCCGCATGAGCCGGTTGGCGCGGGCCAGCGTGTTGTAGCACATGGAGCACAGCGTCACCACCGTATCGCTTCCCTGCTCCAGGGCACGCACCAGGTCCCGAATCGGCGCCACCTGGTGGATCAGGTCGTCCTCCGAGAGCGAGTGCACCGCTCCGCAGCAGTTCCACCGCTCCAGCTCCTCCAACTCCACCCCAAGCGCCCGCAGGGACGCCAACGCCGACTCCTCGAGGTTCCTTGCCTTCGTCTTCAACGTGCATCCAGGATAATAGCTGACTTTCATGCCTCTCCCCGTTAACTCGTGAGCTTCCGAAAGCAGCTCACCATGGCGATCTGCGGAAGCTCACGCAGCACCTCTTCATCCAGCTTCGAAACCTCCACCATGTCCACGTTCCTGCGAAGCCTGAGCTGCCGGATGGCCTCCATCACCCGCGCCATGTCGATCCCGCGAGGACAGTTCACCGTGCACGTGTGGCACGACGCGCACGTCCAGCACGTCTCCGTCTTACCCACCGCCTCCTCGAGACCCAGCTGCGCCATGCGCATCACACGCCGCGGCATCGTGTCCATGTGTCCCGACATCGGGCACGCTCCACCGCACGTCCCGCACTGGAAGCAGTCCTGGATGTTCTGACCGCTCAGCTCCATCACCTTCTCGATGAACTCGCTCTTCACCGTCTTCTCGGATATCTCGATCGGCATGGCTTTCCTCGTATCATCCATGGGATGGACGCATTTCCATCCTTTGGGGACCCATGGGGCGGGCCGTACAGCCACCCGCCCCTTCAGCAAATCACCGGCCTTGCATCAACCGATCACCGCCAGGACATCGCCCTTCTGAACGGTGTCGCCGTCCTTGAAATTGATCTGCTTCACGGTGCCCGAAGTCGGGCTGGTGATGGAGTTCTCCATCTTCATGGCTTCGAGGATCAGCACCACGTCGCCTTCCTTCACCGACGCCCCGACGCTCACTTCGTAGCGGATGATCATGCCCGGCATGGGAGCTTCGATGGTGGAGCCGCCGGCAACGGGAGCCGGGGCTTTTGGGGCAGCCGCGGGAGCGGCGGCGGCCGGCACAACCGATGGAGCGGCGGGCTTTGGAGGAGGCGGCACCACGGGGGCCGCTGCGGCGGCAGGCTGAGGCACGGCAACAGGAGCGGCGGCAGCCATGGGGGCCGCCATGGGCGTGATGGCCGTGATGGCCGGGGCCCCGCCCACCTGCTCCACGTCCACCGTGAAGAACTCCCCATCCACAAAAACGTTGAAGGTGCGCGTGCCCGGTCCCTTCTCAGGAGCCTCCTTGACGCATTTTTCAACCAGAAGCCCGGCCTTGGCCTTCCGGACGAGCTCCTCCTCGGCCTTCACGTCCTCGAAGGTCCTGGGCTTGACGTCGGCGGGGATCTCCTCGAGGCCATACTTCCACTTGAGGAAACGCTTCCCCGTGGTGGGATAGAGAGCGTAGGTGATGACGTCGTCGAGGTCCCTGGCCAGCCCTTCCACGTCTTTCCGGGCCTTTTCCAGCTCGGGCTCCAGCACGTCCGCCGGTCGCACCGTGATGGGGGTCTCGCCGCGCGGATATCCCTTGAGGGCCTTCTTCTGGACTTCGGGATCGATGGGGATGGCGGTCTTTCCATAGAGGCCGTAGCAGAGGTCCTTCACTTGGGCCGTGATCATCTTGTAGCGCTCGTTGGGCGTGTCGAAAAGAACGTTGTTCACGGTCTGGATGCCGACAATCTGACTGGTCGGAGTCACCAGGGGCACCTGTCCGAGCTCCTTCCGGACGATAGGAAGCTGTCGGAAGACTTCGTCGATCTTGTCGAGGGCGTCCATCTCCCGGAGCTGGTTGACCAGGTTGGAGAGCATGCCGCCGGGGGTCTGGTGGAGGAGCACGTTGATGTCCACGATGGACATGCGGTCGTCCAGCAGATGCTTGTACTTGGCCGAGATCTTCTCCATGTGGGCGCTGCACTTGGCGAGCTTCTTGATGTCAAGACCCGTGTCGCGGTTCGTTCCCTGGAGGGCCACCACCAGGGGCTCCACGGCCGGGTGCGACGTGCGGTAAGCCCACGGGATGAGACAGGTGTCCACAATGTCGACGCCGGCCTCGATGGCCTTGAGGAGCGACATGTCGGCCATGCCCGAAGTGAAGTGGCTGTGCAGGTGAATGGGGGCCTTGACGGTCTCCTTGAGCTTCTTCACCAGGATGTAGGCGTCGTAGGGGGCGATGAGACCGGCCATGTCCTTGATGCAGATGGTGTCGGCGCCCATGTCCTCGAGGGCCTTGGCCTTGTCGACGAAGTAGTCCAGGTTGTACACGTCGCCGCCCAGCCGCGACTGGGTGAGCGAATAGCAGATGCAGCCCTGGAAGTGCATGCCGTTCTTCTTGATGACGGGGACGACCGTCTCGAAGTTCCGGTAGTCGTTGAGGGCGTCGAAGGTCCGGAAAATGTCGATGCCGTTGGCACATGAGCGCTCGACGAAGGCTTCGGCCAGGTCGTCGGCATAGTTGCGGTAGCCCACCAGGTTCTGGGCCCGGAGCAACATCGAGAAGGGAGTCTTCTTGATGTACTTCTTCAGGGTCCGGATGCGCTCCCAGGGATCTTCGGCCAGAAATCGGTGCATGGTGTCGAAGGTGGCCCCGCCCCAGACTTCCATGGAGTAAAAGCCCACCTCGTCCATCTGCTCGGCGATGGGAAGAAAATCCTCGGTGCGGCCGCGGGTGGCGAAAAGGGACTGATGCCCGTCGCGAAAGGTCAGATCCTGGACCTTGACCGGATTGGTCACGGGAGTCTGCTCTTCAAAGAGCCTGGCAACGAGCGTGCCGTGTTCATCTGCCATCGTTCATCTCCTCGATATGTGGAAAATCGATATGTGGAAAACTGGTTGCTGGTTTCTGGTTGCCAATCAGCGGGCCAGCCGCATTTGCAGGAAGCGGCGCATGTCCATCATGGACTGACGCCCCGAGACGGCCCATGGACTGTAGCCCCGGTGAGGCGGCGACACCACCCGGCTTTCGGCGGCCGGCGGACCAGCCACGAATGGTTCGGCCTGCAGGAATTCACCCAACGCCGCCGCAACGGCTGCAATGATCTTTCGGTTCACAGGCATGACCAGGCCTTTCTATCCTTCTCCGGGGTTTTCTCCTCGCGTCTTGGCACCTCCGCGCAAGAAGAACGGTCTCCTCCCCGGCGTGGGAATCACTTACTGGGGGATGTTCCCGTGCTTTTTGGCCGGAAGCGCCTCCCGCTTGGTGCACAGCACCTCGAGGGCCTCGATGAGCCGCGGCCGCGTCTCGCTCGGCAGGATGACCCCGTCGATGTAGCCCCTCGAGGCGGCGATGTACGGGTTGTAGAGCAGGTTGCGATACTCGTCGATCTTCTCCTGCCGTTTGGCCTTGGGGTCCTCGGCTTCCTGGATTTCCTTGCGGAAAATGATATTGGCGGCTCCTTCGGCGCCCATGACGGCGATCTCCGCCGTGGGCCAGGCCAGCACCAGGTCCGCGCCCAGGTCCCTCGAGCACATGGCGAGATAGGAGCCGCCGTAGTCCTTGCGCACGATGAGGGTGATCTTGGGGACCGTAGCCTCGGAGTAGCACCAGAGCAGCTTGGCGCCATGGCGAATGATGCCGGCATGCTCCTGCTGCTTGCCCGGCAGGTACCCCGGCACGTCCGGCAGAGTCAGGATGGGAATGTTGAACGCGTCGCAGAAACGGATGAACCGGGTGGCCTTGTCCGAGGAGTCGATGTCGAGGCACCCGGCCAGCACCTTGGGCTGGTTGGCGATGATGCCGACGGACCGGCCGTTGAGCCGCCCGAATCCCGTCAGGATGTTCTGGGCGTAGTGTTCATGGACTTCGTAGAAATCCCCCTGGTCCACGACGGAGCGAATGACGTCCTTCATGTCATAAGCGCCCATGGGATTGTCGGGGATGATGGAATCGAGGGCGGGGTCCGTGCGATGGACCGGGTCGCCGTTGGGGATGAGCGGAGGCTCCTCCATGTTGTTGTCGGGGAGGAAGCTCAGGAGCCTCTTGATCTCCTCGATGCACTGGGCTTCGCTCTCACTGGCGAAATGGGCGACACCGCTTTTGGAAGCGTGGGCCATGGCGCCTCCCAGCTCCTCCTGAGTGACCACCTCACCCAGCACCGACTTGATGACGTCCGGGCCGGTGATGAACATGTAGCTCGTGTTCTTGACCATGTAGACGAAGTCCGTCATGGCCGGCGAATAGACGGCGCCCCCGGCACAAGGCCCCATGATGGCCGAAATCTGGGGGATGACTCCCGATGAGATGGCATTGCGATAGAAGATTTGGCCGTAGCCCGAAAGGGCGTCAACCCCCTCCTGGATCCGCGCTCCGCCCGAATCGTTGAACCCCACCAGGGGCTTTCCGGTCTTGAGGGCCAGGTCCATGACCTTGCAGATCTTCTTGGAGTGCATTTCCCCGAGGGTCCCGGCCCGCGCCGTAAAATCCTGAGAGTAGGCAAAAACGTCGCGGCCGTTCACCTTCCCGTAGCCGGTGATGACGCCGTCGGCAGGGATGTCCAGCTTGTCGAGGCCGAAGAGCGTGCCACGGTGCTTCACGAAAATGTCGAGCTCCCGGAAGGTCCCGGGATCGAAGAAGTGGTCCAACCGCTCGCGGGCGGTCATCTTCCCGCGCTCATGCTGAGCGGCCACCGCCTTGGCTCCGCCCATCTCCCTGAGCTTCGCCTCCCTCTGCTTGAATGCTGCAATCTTGTCCGCTACAACTCCCATCGAATCCCTTCCTTTTAATAGTAGACGAACACCCGGTGCTTGGAGGGGGCCCTCAGGAGAGCGTCGATCTTCTTCTGAAGCTCCACGCGATCGGCATTGGCTTCCCACGCCTTCCATTCCTCGAGGCTGTTCCATGTGGAAATGACGATGCACGTATTGGGCTCATCCAGCTCCCGCAGGGTCTCGCCGGAAATGTAGCCCTTCACCTTCATGGCCCTGGACCGCAATTCCATGAGCAGGCGGTTCAATTCCAGATCGTTGCCCGGAATGGCCTTGCGTTCAATAATGACCTTGATCGCCATGGTTGAAGCTCCTTTCTCCCCCGGGACGCGCCCGCGCCGTCCCCGGTTCGGGACCGGAAGGCCGCACCATCCAGCCCACCGGCCCCCTATGGGTCCTCAGATTTTGAGCTCTTTCACCAGGTCCCGCACGGCCTGCACCGACCGGTCGAATGCCGCCTTCTCCTCCGGGGTCATCTTGATCTCGACGACCTTTTCGACGCCGCCCGCACCCAGGAGCACCGGGACCCCGACGAAGTACCCGCCCACACCGTACTCCTTGTCGCAATAGGCGGCACACGGCAGGATCCGCTTCTGGTCCTTGAGGATGGCCTCAGCCATTTGAACGGCCGAGGCGGACGGCGCAAAGAAGGCGCTGCCCGTCTTGAGGAGGTTCACGATCTCGCCGCCGCCCTTGCGCGTGCGATCCACCAGGGCCTCGATACGCTCGGCCGACATAAGGTCGGGAATGGGAATGCCGGAGACCGTCGTGTAGCGCGGCAGGGGAACCATGGTGTCGCCGTGCCCCCCGAGAACGAAGGCCTGGATGTCCTTGACGGAAACCCCGAGCTCCATGGCGATGAAGGTGCGGAAGCGGGCCGAGTCCAGCACACCCGCCATGCCCACGATCCGGTTCGTGGGGAGGCCGCTCACCTGGTGAGCCACGTAAACCATGGCGTCCAGGGGGTTCGAGACCACGATGAGAAAGGCGTTGGGCGAATGCTTGACGATGTTGGCGGTGACGTCCTTCACAATGCCCGTGTTGATGCCGATGAGGTCGTCGCGGCTCATGCCGGGCTTGCGGGCGATCCCGGCCGTGATGATGACCAGGTCCGAGTCGGCCGTGTCGGCGTAGTCATTGGTTCCGATGACGTTGACATCGAAGCCCTCCACGGGGCCGGCCTCAAGCAGATCGAGGCCCTTGCCCTGGGGCATCCCCTCGATGATGTCCACCAGGACGACGTCGGCCAGTTCCTTGGCCGCAACCCAATGGGCGCACGTCGCCCCGACGAATCCACCCCCGACCACCGTGATCTTCTTGCGCTTCAGTGACATACCCGCACTCCTTTCCTTGTGAGTGTCCAACGTGATGGATCCAAAACAGTCCAACTTCTCGGACTCCGAATATCATCGATCTGGAGGTCTAAATACCCAGGACCCTTTTGGTGGTCTCGCCGATCTGTGCCAGATTCCGGACCACCGTGATTCCGGCGGCTTCCATGGCCTCGATCTTGGCCTGGGCCGTTCCGCTGCTGCCGCTGATGATGGCGCCGGCGTGCCCCATCCGGCGCCCCGGGGGCGCCGTGAGCCCTGCGATGAAGCCCACCACCGGCTTGGTCACATGCTCTCGGATGAATGCCGAGGCGTCTTCCTCTGCCGATCCCCCGATCTCCCCCACCATGACGATGGCCTCGGTCTCAGGGTCCCCCTGAAAGGCTGTGAGCGCGTCGATGAAATTGGTCCCGATGATGGGGTCCCCGCCGATGCCGATGCAGGTGGACTGGCCGATGCCGTTCTTCGTCAACTGGTCCACCACCTCGTAGGTGAGGGTTCCGCTGCGCGAGACGACGCCCACGCTGCCCGGCTTGTGAATGGGGGCGGGCATGATGCCCACCTTGCACTTTCCCGGCGAGATGATCCCCGGGCAGTTGGGGCCGATGAGCCGCGCACCGGTTCCCTTGAGGAAATGGAAGGCCTTCATCATGTCGAGAACGGGAATGCCCTCGGTGATGCAGACGATGACGTCCATTCCCGCGTCGGCGGACTCCATGATGGCGTCGGCGGCGAAGGCCGGCGGCACGAAAATCATGGAGGTGTTGGCGCCCGCTTCCCGTTTGGCCTGCAGCACCGTGTTGAAGACGGGGATGTCGTCCATGGTCTGCCCGCCCTTGCCCGGCGTGACGCCGGCAACGACCCGGGTCCCGTAGGCCGCGCACTGACGCGTGTGGAACTGGCCTTCCCGGCCTGTGATGCCCTGAACCAACAACCTGGTGTGATCACCCACAAATATGCTCATCAGGAACTCCTCGCTGCCACCCGTGCGACGGGCGCTGTTTCCCTTCTGCAATCACCACGAAGGACAGGAAGATCACGGAGAGCAATCCTTCGTGTCCTTTGTACTCTTCGTGGTGAGAGACGAACGTTCATCCCCGACCGATTTCCTGAGCTTTCGCTCCCGCGATCTCGGCAACCTTGCCCGCGGCGTCCCAGACGTCCCTGGCCACGAAAAGGTTCAGCCCCGACTCCTTGAGGATGCGGCGCCCTTCGTCGACGTTGGTCCCCTCCATGCGGATGACCACCGGGACCTTGATCCCCACCTTTTTGGCCGCCTCCACCACGCCGCTGGCCAGGACGTCGCAGCGCAAAATGCCGCCGAAAATGTTGATGAGCACGCCCTTGACGTTCCGGTCGCTCAGAATGATCCGGAAGCCGTTTTCCACCATCTCCGCGCTGGCCCCGCCCCCCACGTCCAGGAAGTTGGCCGGCTCAGCCCCCGCCAGCTTGATGATGTCCATGGTGGCCATGGCGAGGCCGGCGCCGTTCACCATGTTGCCGATGTTGCCGTCCAGCTTGATGTAGTTGAGATTGTACCGGGACGCCTCCACTTCCAGGGGGTCTTCCTCGTCCAGGTCGCGGTAGGCCAGGAGATCCTTGTGACGGAAGAGGGCGTTGTCGTCGAAATTGATTTTGGCGTCGAGAGCGATGAGCTGATTATCGCCCGTGATGACCAGGGGATTGATTTCCAAGAGCGAACAGTCGCGGCGGATGAAGAGGTCGCACAGCTTTCCGACCAGGCTCACGAACTGCTTGAGCACGTCGGGTTCGAGGTTCAGTTCGTAGGCCAGCGCCCTGGCGTTGAAAGGCTGAAGGCCTTCCGTGGGCCGGATGCGCTGCTTGATGATCTTCTCGGGGGTCCTGGCGGCCACCTCCTCGATGTCCATGCCGCCCGCCTCGCTCGCCATGACCACCAGGCTCGCCGTGGCCCGGTCGGGCACGATGCCGAGGTAGAGTTCCCTCGCGATGTTCAGGCCCTCCTCGACGAGGAGCTTTTTCACGACCCTGCCCTGAGGGCCCGTCTGGTGGGTGACCAGAGTCATGCCGAGCATCTCGGACGCCAGCTTCTCCGCCTCGTCCAGGGAGTGGGCCAGCTTGACGCCGCCGCCCTTGCCCCGTCCTCCGGCATGGATCTGGGCCTTGACGACCACCGGCAGGGTGCCGAGACCCTCAGCCACGGTGCGCCCCTCGGATGCGCTGAAGGCAGCGCTGCCGCGGGGAACCGGAATTCCGAATGTCCTGAATAGCTCCTTGGCCTGGTATTCGTGTATTTTCATGGTTGCCTCCGGTGTCCTGGTCTCCCCTTCCCGGGCGGGCAGGCGGATCGTATTCCCCCGGCCGGCA
>Ga0101944_10003653_pt1 | contig 20823 bp, 14 predicted proteins | sample DewCreD2012metaG_FD_75245 | JGI IMG/M metagenome (GOLD analysis project Ga0101944, IMG submission 75245) | Hot spring sediment bacterial and archeal communities from British Columbia, Canada, to study Microbial Dark Matter (Phase II) - Dewar... ... | reverse complement strand
CCCGGCACTGCTCATCCTTTGCTTTCTTCTACTCACAGCGATACTGACAGCTCAGCAACTTTAGCTCAAGGAGACATCTTGTATTATACCGGCACCCAATGGACCAGACTGAGCGCAGGAATCAATGGACAATTCCTCAAAACTCAAGGATCCGGAGCCAATCCGGTTTGGGATACCGCCAGCGGAACAACTTACAGCGCGACCAATGGCTTAACGCTAAATAGCACCACTTTTGAATTAGGAGGAACACTGACTAAAAATACCACTGTTGCTTTGGGTGGATACAATTTTAATTTTTCGGGAACGGGCAACATTGGCATCGGTACTATCAGCCCAACTGCTCTTTTCTCGGTAGGAAGTACCAGCCAGTTCCAAATCAATGCTTCCGGCGCTATCGCTGCCGCCACAGGCATCACTTCTTCCGGCACGATCAATTTCTCAGGACTAACAGCATCAAAATTGGTTTTCACCGATACTTCTAAAAATCTGACTTCTGTTGGAACAGTGGGAGTGGATCAAGGCGGAACTGGAATCACTTCCTATACCATTGGCGATTTGATTTATGCCAGCGGTGCCACCACTTTGTCCAAACTAGCTGATGTGGCTACTGGCAATGTTCTCATCTCCGGAGGAACAGGGGTTGCTCCCAGTTGGGGCAAAGTCGGTCTTACTACCCATATTTCCGGCACTCTTCCAGTTTCCAATGGTGGCACCGGAGCAACCACTTTGACCGGAGTCTTGAAAGGCAATGGCACTTCTGCTTTCACTGCCATGACTGGCACAACCAACTATGTCACCAGATGGACTGATGCCAATACTTTGGGAACCGGAAAACTCTATGACAATGGAACGAATGTCGGCATCGGCACCACCAGCCCCAGCTATGGATTGGATGTTCGAGGTTCTGGATCTGCCGGACAAGTCAATGCCCAAACGGGATTATGCATTAATGGAGTTTGCAAAACTTCTTGGACTGATGCCGGTATCGGGGGAGATCTTTGGACCCAAATCGGTTCAGATATTTATTACAACACCGGCAATGTGGGCATCGGCACCACCAGTCCCAGTGCCAAATTGAATGTTTTGGGAGATTTTTTGGTTTCTCCAGCCAGTGTTTCATCGGGTAGCATCTCGCAAACCACTTATTCGGAATTTAATAGTGGAACACATAGTCAAACCAAAGCAGCCGGAACCGGAGATGGTGGCAAAGTGATTCTTTCTCAAGATCCCAATCCTAGTTGGACACAGGTTTCAACTGATTGGGTTGGCGACATTGGAGTCGCTGCGGCTCCTGCTTTAGCTGATATGGATAACGATGGCGATTTGGATATGGCAATCGGAGACAGCGCTTCGGGTAATATCTTCTATTATCGCAACACTGGCAGTTCTTCCTCGCCTAGCTGGACGCAAGTTTCTACCAACTGGGTTGGCTATGTTGGTGGCTATCCAGCTCCGACTTTTGCCGATATTGACAATGATGGAGATTTTGATTTATTGGTTGGTTGCTGGGACGGTTATATTCATTATTATCAAAACACCGGCAGTGCTTCTTCTCCCAGTTTTAGCCTTGTTTCCAGTACTTGGGTGGGGGATGTGGGAGATGCTGCATCTCCAACAGTGGCCGACATGGACAATGACGGCGATTTGGATATGGCAATTGGCAATTGGGATGGTTATGTTTACTACTATCGCAATACTGGCACTCCTTCTTCTCCCAGCTGGACGCAAATTTCCACTAATTGGGTTGGATTTGATTTTGGTTATCGTGCCGCTCCAACATTGGCTGATATGGATGGAGATAGTGACTATGATTTGGCGGTGTTGGGAGGCGCTGGTACTGTTTATTATTATCGTAACACTGGCAGTTCTTCCTCGCCTAGCTGGACGCAAGTTTCTACTAATTGGATAGGATATAATGTTGGAGATATGGCCGTTCCCGATTTGGCCGATATGGATAGTGACGGTGATTTTGATATGGTAATCGGAGACACTAATGGCTATATTAGATACTACCGCAATTCAACTGCTTTCTATAGTTCCGGAACATTTATTTCTTCAACTGTTGACTCCGGCCAATCCCTTTTGAATTATGGAGTATTAAATTGGAGCGAAACTTTGCCATCTGGCACAGATATCCAGATTCAGATCCGTTCTGCTGACACAGAAGGAGGTCTTTCTAGTGCTACCTGGTACGGACCAACCGGCACGAGTGACTATTATACTTCCAGTGGAACAACAATTAATTCCGTTCATAATAATGATCGATATCTCCAATATAAAGCAATTCTTTCTACTTCAAACACGGCAAACACACCTGAACTTTTAGATATTACTTTCAATTATACTCTTAATTCTTCAAAATTTTACGTTAATTCTTCAGGTTTGGTGGGAATCGGGACACTTACTCCATCCTCTCAATTTACGGTGGAAGCGCAAGATCTTAGTCAACCTATTATGACACTTAAAGGGACACTGAATCAATCTCAAAACTATCTTCAGATAATGGATTATGATAATAATAGATTGTTGACAGTCAATTCTTCTGGCAATGTCGGTATCGGGACGACCAACCCCGGTTCCTACAAACTCTATGTTGCTGGCTCTGCTTATGCTACTGGGACTTGGTCATCATCTGACGAAAGATGGAAAAATAACATCAATCCTCTTAACAACACTTTAGAAAAAGTGCTGGCTCTTAATCCTGTCACCTATACTTGGGATCTTAAAAACTATCCCAACCAAGGTTTTGAAGAAGGAGAACAAATTGGTTTTATTGCTCAACAAGTCGAACCACTCTTTCCCGATCTAGTTCACACTGACAATCAAGGCTATAAATCTCTCGCTTATGAAAAATTTGCTCCCATCTTAACCAAAGCCATTCAAGAGCAACAATCTCAAATCTCTGGTCTTACCGAAAATCAAAACAAAATAGTAAATCAACTCTCTGGCCAACTAGCTGATCAGAATTTATCCGTCAATGAAAAAATCAATCTGATCGGCACTACCTTAGAACAACTTAACACGGAAGAAATCTCCACCATCAAAGAACAAATAGCAACTCTTCAAACTGATCTTTCAACCCTGACTGTTACCGAAGAAGAACACTATACCAATTTGCTTTCCACCATCACTGACCATGAACAAAGAATTCAAGAATTAGAAAACACTGTTTTCAATTTGCAACTGGTTTCTTCTTCAACTTTCAATCAAAGCTTAATTCTCAATTTTCCTAACCTTGAAACATTTAACGACCAATTATCAATTTTATTCCAATTATCTGGAGACTATCTCTTTACCTTAAATGGAGATTTGAAAGTGAAAAAACTTCAAGCGGAAGAAGTGATGGCAGGAAAATATACTGTCAAAGAAGATAAAACAGTATCAAATGGCAATGTCGGTTCAATTGTTATTCACACCGGCGAGCAAGAAGTTTTAGTTCCGAATGAAAACGTAATGTATAATTTCAAGATTATTGTTACTCCAGTAGGGTCGGCGCCGGTGTCTTGGGTGGTGAGTGATAAAATTGATGGAGTGGGGTTCAAAATAAGACTTGATAAACCGGCTGAGTTTGACATTACCTTCGATTATTGGGTGATTGAAGTGGAATGATTGATGTTTTTATTTTTTAGTATTTTGTGTTATAATGGTCTTAGGGGAGATTCAGATCTTTTGAAATGCTAAGCTGTTAAGTTTAAAATTAATTTTTTAATAAAAAATCGAATGGCAATTATGGATTTTTTGAAAAAGCTTTTCGGGGGAGCGAACGAAGAATCGATGATGAATGAAATGGAAACAAAAAATGAATTTCCAGCTAACGCTGAAAAGGCCGAGCCGAATGAGAAGCCGGCAGAAGAAAGTTTTTCAGCTCCGTCTTCGGCGGAAATGCCGGTTGACAACACAGGTAGTGAAACAACTGACACGCCGGTTGATTCGAAAAACGATTCTTTTGATTCAGAAAGCGATTCTTCGGCTGAATAGCAACTTCTTAAAAAATCCCGACTTAAGTCGGGATTTTTTAGTTATGCTTAGTTTATTTATTCTTTTCTTTTTCCAGTTCAGTTTTGGTCAGTAATTGAACATCTTCTAAAATTACATCATCTTTGGGATGATCGTTTTTGTCGGTTTTTACTTTTTCAATTTTATTTACTACTTCCATACCGGCTGAAACAAAACCGAAATTTGTGTGTTTCCCATCAAGGTCGGGAGCTGATTTGGCGGTAACAATAAAAAATTGGCTACCGTTGGTATTTGCTCCGTTATTGGCCATAGCCAAAGAACCTTCAATCAGTTTGTGATCATTGATTTCATCCTCAAAAGTGTAACCCGGACCGCCTTGTCCGTCATTTGAAAGATCATCATCTTTCGAATTTGGATCACCGCCTTGAATCATAAAATTTTTAATGATTCGATGAAATTTGGTTCCATCATAAAAATTTTTTTCAGCCAATTTGAAAAAATTGTTGACGGTTTTTGGAGCTGCTTCTTTGTAAAATTCCAAAAGAATGTTGCCGAAATTAGTTTTAAGAATTGCGGCCTCATATTTTTCCAAAGAAGGGTTTTGGTCAGGTTTTTCATCGGTTGGCTCTTCGATTGGCGTTTCTTCGGTTGAATCTTTTTCTTTCGGTTGAGTGATGGGCGCTGTTTTTTCCGGCGAAGTGTAATTGATCGGAAGATTGCCTATTTGTCGAAGAGTGTCACTGGATGTTTTTTTTGTATTGAAAAGATAATTGTCGCTTTCGTCCAAAGCATTGAGCGATGGGGTTTCTTTTTTTCCATCGATCCCAACCGGATTATTGGTGCAGCCACCAAATAAAATGCAAACAAAAAACACAGTCAAAATTAATGCCAGTTTGTTGTAGTTGATTCTTTTGGTTTGCATTGAAGTTTATTTAGCTTTCTTTAGATGATTTTATCCGATTTATTTCTTTTTGGTCAAGTTTTTGATTTGATTTTTTAAATCGTCTCGTGTTAAAATTACTCGGTCAGTTTGATAATGAGAAATAAAATAATAATTTAAAAACAGATGGGGAAAAGAAAAAAAATTATATGGATTATTTTGATCCTGGTCTTGGTTGTCTTGGTCGGGTTTTTTATTTTTAGTGAAAAGAAAATAATAATCGATAAAACCAATTTGACATTGCAAACACTTTCGGCAGCGGAAAAGATTGTCAATTTTCTGCCTATTAAGGAAGATACTAAAAAAGAAGTGGAAACAGTTAATTTTTTGGCGCAAGAATTGGCCAAGAGTGATGGGATTGAAAGACGCTATTTGATTCTTTTACAAAACAATATGGAGCTTCGTCCCGGTGGGGGCTTTTTGGGTCAATATGCAATTCTAAAAATTAAAGACGGCAAAGTCACTTCTACTTTCATTGAAGATGCTAATTTGTTGGATCAGCGAATCAACGTCAAAGTTGCGCCACCTTATCCTTTTTATCGAATGATGAGCTTGAAGAAATGGAAATTTCGGGATTCCAATTTCTCGCCTGATTTTCCCACCAATGTTGAGAAAGCAAAATATTTTTATCGACTCAGTGGTGGTAACAGTGAATTTGATGGAGTGATTTCAGTCAATGCTACGGTATTGAATAAAATTTTGCAAATCACCGGACCAATCACGGTTGGCGGAACTCAATTCAATAGTGACAATGCTGTTTTGGCCTTGGAAGAAAAAGTGGAGAAGGTTTATATTTTGAACGAAAACATTGACACTCAAAATCGTAAATGGTTGATCAAGGAATTGGGAAATCAGATTATTAGCAAGTTGATGCAGTTGGGAAATATTCCCAAATTAGCAGAGTTCGGTTTGGAAGAACTGCGCAACAAGGAGATTATGCTTAATTTTTCCAACCAACAATTGCAAGACAAGGTTAAAGAAGTTCATTGGGACGGCAGTGTCTTAACCGATTGGAATGGAGATTTCTTGATGATGGTCGATGCCAATATGGGCGCGCTTAAATCCGATTATTATATCAAGCGAGATGTTTATTATGAAGTGGACCTTTCTGGAGAAAAACCAACTGCTTATTTGAGAATCACTTACAATCATACAGCCAGCCATGGTGATTGGCGGACCAGTGACTATCACTCTTATCTTCGAGTTTATACTCCATTGGGATCGAATTTAGTTGAGCGAAAAATGGTCAGTTATCCGAATATTCAAGAAGAATTTGGCAAAACGGCCATTGGGTTCATTCTTCATGTGCTGATTGGTCGCCAAACGGTGGCTGAAATCAGGTATGAATTGCCAGAGTCGGTCAGAGAAAATTATAAGCTTTTAATTCAGAAACAATCAGGAGTTGGAGATATACCGTTAGAGGTGAAAATCAAAGACAAAGATGGCAAAGAGCACGTGGTTAAAGAGACTTTGAAGAAGGATTTAAAAATAGAACCTTCGGAAGAACAGCAATAGTGTTGACAAAAGGGAAGTTTTTGCTACAATCAGAAAGAACCTAAACTAAAGACCTCCAGACAAGCGGTTTGGGATTTGTTTTTTTAAGATGTTAATATTCTAATTCTGTGCCGACAATCAATCAGCTGGTCAAGAGAACCAGAAAGAGTCTCAAAAAGAAAACTAAAGCTCCCGCAATGAGTTTTGGTTTTAATAGCCTTGAAAACAAACCGAAAAATTATTCGGCTCCTTTTAAACGAGGAGTTTGTACCAAAGTGGCCACCACCACTCCTAAAAAACCGAATTCGGCACTTCGAAAAATTGCGAGAGTTAAATTGACTAATGGAATGGAAGTGACTGCCTATATTCCCGGTGTGGGGCATAATTTGCAGGAACACTCGATTGTAATGATTCGTGGAGGCAGAGTAAAAGATCTTCCCGGGGTGCGTTATCATGTGGTTAGAGGAGTTTTGGATTCGGCGGGGGTGGCTGAACGAAAAAGAGGTCGCTCAAAATACGGAGCCAAAAAACCGAAAGAAGGAAAATAGGAAATGAATTTCATAAAGTTTGTAAAGTTTCTAAAGAATAAAGATTTTTAAAGTTCACAAAATTCATATGGCAAGAAAGAAAAGAAATTATCGAAAAAATTGGCAAGTTGATCCAACTTATAATTCAATCTTGGTCGGTCGATTTATCGGTCATCTGTTGGAAAATGGAAAAAGAAGTGTCGCTCAAAAAATTGTTTATGACAGTTTTGATATTATTCATCAAAAGACCAAAAGAGGTGGTTTGAATGTTTTTGAGCAAGCCTTGAAAAATGTTTCTCCCTTGGTAGAACTTAAAGGAAGACGAATCGGTGGGGCTAATTATCAAGTTCCGGTTCCGGTGATGGGCGATCGTCGAATTACTTTGGCAATGCGTTGGATTAAAAATGCGGTTCATGCTAAAAAAGGAAAAAGAACAGCGGAAAAATTGGCAGAAGAATTAATTGACGCAGCTCAAAAAAAAGGAGTGGCGATGAAAAAGCGAGAAGATACTCATCGAATGGCTGAAGCCAACAAAGCCTTTGCTCACTTTGCCTAGAAAGTTTAAAAACTAAAATGACAAATCAGAATAGCTTTTTAAGATCTAAATCGACCTTTTCATTTTTTAATTATTAGTAATTTGTAGCCAACAAGATGAGAAAATATCCAATTGAAAAATATCGTAATATCGGGATTATCGCCCATATTGATGCCGGAAAAACCACCACTAGTGAGCGGATTCTTTTTTATACCGGAATTTCTCATAAAATTGGAGAGGTGCATGACGGTGAAGCTATAATGGACTGGATGGAGCAGGAGCGTGAGCGGGGAATTACCATTACCAGTGCGGCTACAACTTGTTTTTGGCACGATCATCAAATCAATATTATTGATACTCCGGGACATGTTGATTTTACGGTTGAAGTGGAACGATCACTTCGGGTTTTAGATGGCGGAGTGGTAGTTTTTGATGGCAAGGAAGGAGTAGAACCTCAATCAGAAACAGTCTGGCGCCAAGCGGATAAGTATAATGTTCCTCGAGTTTGTTTTATTAATAAAATCGATAAAGAGGGAGCTGATTTTGAGCGGGCTTTGAGTTCGATTTGGGAGCGTTTAACACCTAATGCAGTGGCAATCCAATATCCGATTGGAGAGCGAGGCGATTTTTCCGGAGTGATTGATTTGGTTAAGATGGTGGCGGTTTATTTTGAAGGAGAGCGAGGTGAAATAGTGGTTGAAAAGGAGATTCCAGCGGAACTTTTGGAAAAAGCCAGGGAGTGGCGAGATAAAATGATTGAAAAAACAGCTGAGGCTGATGAAAAATTGACTGAGAAATATTTAGAAACCGGAACCCTTGAAAATGAAGATATCATTTTTGGTTTGCGAAAAGGAACAATTGATGGAACTTTAGTACCAGTGACTACGGGTACCGCTTTGCGAAATAAAGGGGTGCAAAAGGTATTGGATGCAATAGTTGATTTTTTGCCTTCCCCCTTGGATATTCCGGCTATCAAAGGAACTGATGTTAAGGATAAAGAGAAGGAATTGGAGCGAAAAGCTGATGATAATGAGCCATTTTCCGCTTTAGCTTTCAAAGTAGCTACCGATCCGTTTGTTGGTCAATTGACTTTTTTCCGAGTTTATAGTGGGACACTAAAAGCGAGTTCTTATGTGCTTAATGCCACTAAGGGTAAAAAGGAGCGAATTGGTCGAATTTTGAGGATGCATTCCAATCATCGAGAAGAAGTCGATGAAATGTATGCTGGTGACATCGGCGCTTTGGTGGGGATGAAATATACCACTACAGGAGACACTCTTTGTGATGAAACCAAACCGATTGTTTTGGAAAGTATTGACTTTCCCGAACCGGTGATTGATATTGCCATTGAACCAAAGACTAAAGCCGATCAAGAAAGAATGGGTATTGCTTTGAAAAAATTATCAGAGGAAGATCCAACTTTCAGAGTGCGGACTGATGAAGAAACCTCTCAAACTTTAATTTCCGGTATGGGAGAACTTCATTTGGATATCATTGTTGATCGAATGAAGAGAGAATTTAAAGTTGATGCCAATGTCGGTCGACCTCAAGTGGCTTATCGTGAAACAATAAAAACTATGGCTGAAGCAGAAGGAAAATATATCCGTCAATCAGGTGGTCGGGGACAATATGGTCATTGTTGGCTTCGAGTCGAACCGGCTGGTCGGGGTGGCGGTTTTGAATTTATTGATGAAATCAAAGGTGGAACAATTCCTTCTGAATACATTCCGGCGATTAATAAAGGAGCTAAAGAAGCGGCTGACCGGGGAGTAATTGCTGGTTATCCTTTAGTAGATGTGAAAGTGACGGTTTATGATGGAAGTTTTCATGAAGTCGATTCTTCTGAGGCGGCTTTCAAAATTGCCGGTTCAATGGCTTTCCAGTCAGCTTGCAAAAAAGCTAATCCGGTAATTTTGGAACCGATAATGAAAGTGGAAGTGACTACCCCGGAAAATTTTATGGGTGATGTGGTTGGCGATCTTAATGCTAAACGAGGTCAGATTGAAGAGATGCTAGATAAAGGAATTGGTTCAGCGGCGGTCAAAGTGATTCGAGCTACTGTGCCACTTTCTTCTCTGTTTGGATATGCCACTCAACTTCGATCAATGAGTCAGGGTCGAGCCAGTTATAGTATGGAATTTAGTCATTATGCCGAAGTACCTGCCAATGTAGCGGAAAAAATCAAAAGCGGAGAGATAAAATAATTTTTTTAAATTTTTCAATGTTGCCGAAAGAACTTAAACAGATGTTGATTCTTTCCGGAGGGAAGTTGTTGATTAGCGATGGTGATCTGAAAAATAGTTATGTGCTAATGAAATTGGAAAATTATTTGAAAGAAAGAAATGCTGAAAAAGAAAAAATTATTGTTTCAAGCGACGATCAAAAAAACGGTTTGACAGAAAGTGAAGTTTTGACTAGAATAGGCGATGAGATTGAAAGTTTTCGCAGAAAAAGAATCGAAGAAGAATTGGAAGGTATTATCGAAGATGAAAAGCGAAAAAGAGAAGAGATAAATTATGAAAAAATAAATTTTTAGGGGATTTTTTTGTTGTCTGAAGAATTTTAGGAGAAAGTGAATTTAAATTAGTTATAATAATAAATAATATTTTCCTTCGGCTTGGTGGTTAATCCATCCGCAAGGAACTAAATGCAAAATGGCAGAAAAATTCGAACGCACAAAGCCACATGTAAATGTGGGAACAATTGGTCACGTGGATCATGGAAAGACCACTTTAACGGCCGCTATTTTAAATGTTCTTTCCTTAAGTGGAAAGGTTGCTACCAAAAGATCAATTGATGAAATTGATAAAGCGCCGGAAGAAAAGGAGAGAGGAATCACTATTGCTACTTCTCATGTTGAATACGAATCTGACAAACGACACTATGCGCATGTTGACTGTCCGGGACATGCCGACTACATTAAAAATATGATTACCGGAGCTGCCCAGATGGATGGTGCGATTTTGGTGGTAAGTGCAACTGATGGTCCAATGCCTCAAACGCGAGAGCACATTCTTTTGGCTCGCCAAGTCGGTGTGCCTCAGATTGTAGTGTTTTTGAATAAAGTTGATATGGTTGATGATCCGGATCTTGTCGATTTGGTTGAGGAAGAGGTTCGGGAACTTTTAACTAAATATGAATTTGATGGCGCCAATGCATCAATTATTAGAGGATCAGCCTTGAAGGCGTTGGAAGCCAAAGATGCCAATGATGAAGCGGCTAAACCGATTTTAGACTTGGTCAATGCTTTGGATGAGAGAATTCCCGAGCCAGTTCGCGATACTGCTAAACCGTTTTTGATGCCAATCGAAGACATCTTTTCAATTGAGGGACGAGGAACGGTGGTGACTGGAAGAATTGAACGAGGTGAAATCAGCATTAACGAAGAAGTGGAAATTGTTGGAATCAAGGATACTGTCAAAACAATTGTGACCGGAATTGAAATGTTTAACAAAACATTGGATAAGGGTCAGGCTGGAGATAATGCAGGACTCTTGCTTCGTGGTATCAAAAAAGAAAGTGTGGAGCGGGGACAGGTTTTGGCTAAACCGGGAAGTATTACTCCTCACACCGAATTTGAATCAGAAGTTTATATTCTAACGAAAGAAGAGGGTGGAAGACACACTCCATTTTTCAAGGGATATAAACCACAATTCTACATTCGAACAACTGACGTGACCGGTGAAGTTAATCTTCCGGAAGGAACTGAGATGGTGATGCCCGGTGACAATATTAAGTTGTTCGTTAAACTTGGCGCACCAGTAGCCATGGAGGAAGGAATGAGGTTTGCGATCCGAGAAGGTGGTCGAACTGTTGGAGCCGGAGTGGTTTCAAAAATTATCAAGTAGCTTTTGGAAAAATTCTTGATAGCAAAAAACGGGAAGCCTAGGCTTCCCGTTTTTTCGTTTGTATGATATACTCAACTAGCAGTTGGTTTTTGTGGATTGAAAAATAAACGACAAAAGAATTGAATAAAAATTTAAAACTAAAATTATTTTTAGTAAGTTTATTTGTTTTGTTGCTCCTAGGCGGCGATATTGCTTCTTTGGTTTCTTTGTTTTGGGGTCAAAAGGTTTTTGCAGATACTTCAGTCAATGAAGAGTCATTGACTGATCACGAACTTTATGAAAAATATAAACTTTATTTGGGTTATTGGAAACGAAAAAAATATTCGGAATATAAAGAGGCAAAGGACAAATATGGATTTTCTAATTCGGCAGAAAAAAATCTTTACAAAAATTACTATAAAAATTACAAACTCTATAAAAAAAATCCCAGTCGCTATCCCCAATATGCCGGTTATTATGAGCAATATAAAAAATATAAAAATTATAAAAATAAATATCAACCGTTAAAAAAATATGCCAAATATGCCAAATATAATAGAAGCAAGTACAATAAGTCTTCTTATGGTAAATATGGCAAATCAAAATATAAAAGAGGCTATGATCGTTATCTGCGTAGTTTGAAAAATGAAGCCAATTTGGGAGGAAGTGCTTTGGGACCGGAAATTTCAGTGGGAATTTTGAGTTTAGATAAGTCAAATAGCAAGAATAACCCATTTACGTTTAGAGCCAACAAGGACTATCGGGTGAAGAATTCATCAGGAACGATTTTGGCTAATATCACAGCCAACAATGAAGTTAAAGTACGTTATAGCGGAGATGGAAAATTGGAAGTTAGCGGTTCCAGTTTGACTACTGTGTTGGCAGATGAAATTGTTTATTTGGAACCACAAGATGGTAACAGCGATGATGCAATTTTTAATGTTGATCCCAATCCGTATGGAAGTTTTGATGATTATCGAGGAAAAGTCAGAGTTAAATATGTTGAACAAACTGACAAAGTTTGGGTGATTAATGCTCTTCCATTGGAACATTATGTTTGGGGAATGGGTGAAATTACCGGAACCGGAGATGCGGATTATAATCGAGTGATGACTACTTCCTATCGAACCTATGGATATTGGAAAATAAAATTCAGTACCAAATATGCCAATGAAGGTTTCAAAGTTGATGCTACTTCATCTTCTCAGATTTATTATGGCTATGATTGGGAAAAAGATCATGATCGAATTAAAGAAGCGGCAATCGATACTCGAGGCAAGATTGTAATGTATAATGATCGAATCGCTATCACTCCCTATAGTTCTTGGACAGATGGTCGAACTAGGAGTTTTGAAGAGCGATGGGGTTCCAAGGGTTATCCTTGGTGCCAATCGGTCAGCGATCCTTATGGCAAACACCCGAGTAAAACTACGGCTGAGTTGATGGCGGAAGGAAATCATATGGTAGGACTTTCTGCTCATGGCGCGTTGGTTTTGGCCAGTGATCATGGTTGGGATTGGCAAAGAATCTTGAATTATTATTTTAAAGGAATAAACTTATATCAGGCATACTAGGTGATAATTTTAAATTTTGAATCAATTTTGAATATTTTAACGAACTAATGATTGAAAAATAGTGCAAGAATTTTTATTTGTCATTTTTAAACTCTCAATTTGGAATCTTACAAGACTGACAATTAAGACACTGTTGTTTGAGTCAAATTTGGTAAAATAGGTTTTAAATATTTATAAAGTTTAGCTGTTCGTTTTGCGAAATGCACTGCGGACAGACTCTTGGTATATGAAAAAAATAATTTTAGCAATGTTGTTGGCAGGAGTAATTTTTAGCGGCTATTATCTTTGGAAAAATCGAGAAAAATATTTTTCTCAGGGTGGGGAGGTCTATCAATCTGGTAATCCAACCGGTGGTCAATCGGTGGATAAAGTCGATGATCAAAATAGCGAAAATTCTGATGATGTTTCAACCAATGATGAAGAGTCGAATCCGACAACGGTTGGCGATCCGGAAGATCGAATTGAAACAAGTGAAATTTTAGAAAAATATTGTGGTCAAAAATGTCGTTCGATCAGTGATCCGGCCGATTATGATTATTGTTTGGAGATTTGCGGACTGAAGGAAAATAACAATGTTGGTGATTGTGAAGGAATGGAGGAAGGAATGGAAAGGGATGTTTGTTGGAAAAATAAAGCTATCAATGAAAAAAATGCTTCTTTGTGCGACAAAATTTTTGATGGTGGACTAAAAGAAGCTTGTCAAAATCGAGTGCTAGAGGATATTTTGGATGAGAAAAATGTTTTATAATTGATTTTGAATTTATCGAAAATTGAAAACCGCCTGAAAAATAAATTACCGGGTGGTTTTTTTATTTTTTTTAAAAAAACTTTTCAGTTGAACTTTTTCAATTCATTCTTGAATTCAAGTTGGTAGATATCAAGTAGGGAAACTAATAGCGCAATAATTACCGGACCGAAAATGAAGCCGGTGACGCCGAAGATAACAATTCCACCAAGTGTTGAAAGAAGAACTAAAAGCGGATGGAGGCTGGTTTGTCCTTCAACTAATTTGGGCCGTAAAATATTGTCGATGGTGCTAATCACTAGAAATCCCATTAATAAAGTGAAAATTCCTTGCCAAATTGAACCGGAAAGGATTAAATAAACTCCGGCCGGGAGCCAAACCAAGGCTGATCCCAAAAAGGGAATCAACGAAAGAATGGCGGTGATTAGCCCCCAAATAACCACTGAGGAAATTCCGGCAATGGCGAAAGTGGCGGATAAGATTGCTCCTTGAATTAGAGCGATAACCAATGTTCCTTTGAGAGTGGCGCGAGAAATTTCAATAAATTTATTAAAGATTAATTTTTCTTGATTATTTTTCAAGGGACTGATATTCATTAGTTTTTTGGTAATGAACTTTCCATCTTTGAAAAGGTAATAGAGAGTAAAGAACATCACAAAAGACATAAAGACGAAATGAGAGGTGCTTTGATAGGTTTGCTTGATGACTGTCAAAAGAAAATTGCTGATACCCTTGGCTCCTTGTGAAATCTTGTCGGAGCCGATTAAATCTTGAAACTCAATGCTTTCCAGATCAATTCCATATTTTTGAAGCCATTGATTTTGCGATATTGTTTCTAATTTTTGATTCCAGTCGGTAGCCTGAATTTCTCCATAAAGATTGTTTGCTTCATTAGCTACCAGGGTGATTCCCAACAGTATGGGTATGGTTAAAGTCAAGAAAATAAGCAGGCAAGTGATCAACGAGGCGCTGGCCGGTTGTTTGAGCTTTCGATTAAAAAATTCAAACCAATGATAAAAAAGTTGGGAGATAATGATTGCTAAAAAGATAGCAACCAAAAAGGGCTTAAACAATAAGTAGCTGGCATAGCCGACTAGACCCAAGATTAGAAAAAGAAAAATTAAATTGAAATTTTTTTTCATATTTTTATTTATGCATTTAAAATTAATCTATTGATTTTTGATTCTTTTCTTTTTTAAAGATAGTAGGAAAAAATTCCAGTCTCGAATTGAAATTTCTTTAGTCAAAACCAAGGCGCCGAGGTAGATCACCATCAGTATAACAGACCAGAGAATGAAAATAAATCTTCCTTGAGGAAAAAAATTGATAGCTAAAAAATAAATTAAACCGCTGAAAATAAAATATTTAAGTATTGATTTGATTTCCAAAAATGAGGCGAGAAATTTCTCGGTGTAAAAGATTGTCCCAATCATTGTGACTAGGGCGGTGATGGCGGTAGCTGATGCTGATCCGATGATTCCCCAATGTTGAATAAAAATGTAGTTGAGAGCTGAATTGAGAATAGCCCCAAAAAGTGAAAGATAAAGTGGCAGACGAGTTTTACCTCCACCGTTGAGCACAAAAGTAAGAATATAAAAAACGGTTAGAAAAGCATTGGCATAGAGTAAAATGTTTAAGGTGTCAGAGCCGTCACTGTAACGAGAACCATAGAAAAAACGGATGACAGATGAGGAGAAAGCGTGAAGCAAAGCAATGCTGGGAATCAACAAAATAAAAAGGAATTTAAATGATTTTTTTAAAAGGGTCGAGGTTTCACCATTGGTTTTTTGAGCTGTCATTTGGGATATTTTGGGTAACAACAACATTGTCAAAAAATAAAAGGCATAATAAGGAATGCGACTGACATTTAAACTGGCGCTATAAATTCCGGTTAAGTGGTCGTCGCCTAAAATCGCCTTGACCAGGTAAAGATCGATTGAAATCATTAATTCGTAAAAGAGTAAGAATAAAGTAATCGGCCAAGTGAAAGAAAGCAATTTATTTTTATATTCTTTTTCTTCTTTGGGAGAAACTTTGATTTTTTTCTTGTATGGATCGGCAAAGAAAGAAAAGATTGAGACGAAAAGCGGAGCCAAGACTTGGCCCCAAATGGCGCCTGCCACTTTATAAAAATAACCAAGGCCAACAATTAGAAGCACTCGAAAAATTGAACGAATAAATTTCAAAAATGATTGAGTGCCAAAACGATGGATGCCGTTAAAATAATAAACATAATAAGTGGCCAGCATAAAAGTGGGAATGATAAGCGAAGAAATTCGAAACAGATTGGTTAAAGATTGATCACGAAGCAATTTAGCGCAAACCGGTGCCAATAAGTAATAAACAGCAGTTAAAAAAATAATCATCAAAATCTGGATTTTGAAAGAAACTTTTTTGATAGCTCCGATTTTATTTTCGTCTGTTGTTTCACTCATTAGTTTGCTCATTGCGATTGGCAAACCTCGGCCAAAAAGAACGAAGATCATAGTGGAAAAAGTAATGACAATATTGAAACGACCATAATTGGCCGGACCAAGCAAACGTCCCATCAAAGAATGGATAATGTAACCGGAAAGATTGAAAGCTAACTCGGAAAGTGAGAGCCAAATAGAAGCACGAATTAGTCCTGACATTGGTTTATTTTTATTTTTATCTTTTCAAAAACTTGGTCGGGTTCTTGGTCAGCATTAATTTGACAAAATCTCCATTGAGGCAAGAAGTTTTCATAGAGCGAGAATTTTTTTTCCAAATATTCTCGGCCTTGTTCTGGTTTTTCTTTTCGGGTCATTATTTTCTCTGGAGTGATGGCCAAATAGATTTTTAAATCCGGTTGGATAGTGTAATCGAGCGCCAGTTTAGCCCAAAAGGGAAGGTCTTTTGAAAGGTTATTTTCCAAGTAGATAATATTGATCACTTGGTCATAAAAATAGCGGTCGGCCAGAATAAAATTTTTTTTCCCTTGTAATTGAATTTTAAAGAAAAAAAAGCGAAATCTCAGAATATCAATCAGCAGAAAAATTTTTCTTAAAAAAATTCCAATTTTTCCACTGTGAGTTTTCGGTGGGTTTTTAATGAATTGAGCAGTTGCTAATTTTTTGTTTTTAGTGATTAGCTGGTTAATTTTTTCTGCCAAGGAAAATTCAATCAAATGGATATAACAAAAACTTTTTCCTTGAGTTTGGAAGTATTGTTGAATTTTTTTTATTTGAGTTGATTTTCCCGAGCCGTCCAGGCCGGAGATGGAGATTAGTCGCATTAGTCAGGAGTTAGAAAGAGTTAGAAAGAATTAGAAAACCAAAAAAATCATTTAAGCTTGGCAATCTTAGTCTTATTCGATAATAACATTTTTATCACCTAAAACCAAGCGCATTTTAGCCAACAATTCCTCATCCGGTTCTATTTTTTGGGCAGTTTCTAGTTTTTTGTCAGAACCGGAAATAGTCATATAGATTCGACATTGTCCTGGTTTAGCATCGTGGATTATTTTGGAAATTTTTTTCAATTCTTCGCCTTTTTTTTCTTCGCCAAAATTAAGTATGATTTTTCTTTTGGGAATGGATGCGCCATAATTGCCGGTTAATAAGTTTTTATTTTGAGTGGGAAAATAAGTTGTTCCGTTGTTTTTGCCAGATTTGAATTTTTCCATTTCAGCCGAATCAACCATCAGAGCGCTCTCGCAAATTAATTTTAAGTCACCATCTTTGTCGGAAATTTTTCCTTTAACCAAGATAATGTTTTCTTCTTTCCAAATTAAAGGATTTTCTTCCAAAGTTCGGGGAAAAACTAAAATTTCAATTTTTCCCAAGCCATCTTCGATGGTAGCAAAATACATCAGCTTTTTAGCTTTGGTGAAAATTTTCTGCAGTTTAGTGATAATTCCTCCGACTGTCACCACTGAACCAACAGTGGCTTGATCTAATCGTCCAATGGGAGTGGCTTTGGCGGAAAAATAAGCATCATAACCTTTAAGCGGATGGTCGGAAACATAAAGTCCAAGCAGTGTTTTTTCCCAAGAAAGTCTTTGATTTTTGGAGGCCGGATCAGATTCTTCCAAAGTTATTTTTGGAGTTTGAACTATGGATGATTGAGTTCCTCCAAGCGTAAAAAGCGATGCTTGGCCGGCTGAAGCATTTTTTTGGAATTCTTTGGAATAAGCAAGAATTTTTTCAATATTTTTAAGCAACTTGTTTCGTTCAATTAAACAATCCAAAGCGCCGGACATAGCAAGCGCTTCTAATGATTTTTTATTCATATCTCGATCAGTCACTCTTTCAATTAAATCAATAATATCTTTGTATGGTCCGTGTTTTTTTCTTTCAGCAATAATTTCACCGGCGATATGCTCTCCGACCCCTTTGATTGCTACCAAGCCAAAACGAATTTTTTCTTTTCCTTCGCCTTTAATGACGGCAAAATCTTTGAAACTTTCATTGATATCCGGTGGCAAAACTTCCAGATTCATTTGGCGCGCTTCTTCGATTTCAATGGCGATGCGATCAAGGTCATCCTTATCGGAGTTGAGTAATGCAGCCATAAACTGAACTGGATAGTGAGCTTTGAGATAAGCGGTCTGATAGCCAACCAAAGCATAGCAAGCGGCATGACTGCGATTGAAACCATAACCGGCGAATGGCTCAATAAAAGAAAATATTTTTTCTCCCATTTCTTTGCTGATTCCATTTTTTTCGCAGCCTTCGATGAATTTTTTCTTTTGTTCTTGAATTAATTCAAAAATTTTCTTTCCCATCGCTTTGCGAAGCACATCAGCTTCTCCGGGAGTGAAACCGGCCACGCTTCGAGCGATTTGCATTACTTGTTCTTGGTAGACTGCTACTCCATAAGTATTTTTCAAAATCGGTTCAAGATTGGGGTGAAGATAGGAAATTTTTTTGCGGCCGTGTTTGCCGGCAATGAAATCGGGAATCCATTCCATTGGTCCGGGACGATAAAGCGCCACCATAGCAACCAAATCTTCGAAAACGGTTGGTTTGAGTTGTTTGAGATAGCGTTTCATTCCGGAAGATTCAAGCTGAAAGATTCCGGTTGTTTCTCCTTTCTGAAAAAGTTTAAAGGTTAATTCGTCATCTAAAGGGATGTTTTCAATTTCAATTTTGTCGCCGGTAGTTTTTTCAATAATGCGGAGAGCGTTTTCGATAATGGTAAGATTGCGAAGTCCCAGGAAGTCCATTTTTAACAGACCAATTTTCTCTACGTAAGATGATTTTGATGAAGCGCTGTATTGAGTCACTATTCCTTCATCGCGACCTTCTTTGCCAGTGATATACTGAAGCGGAGCGTATTCAGTGACCGGTTTATCGGTAATCACCACTCCACAAGCGTGAACGCTGGCGTGGCGACAAACACCTTCCAATCGCAAAGCGGCGTCGATAATTTTTTTAGCGTTAGGATCAGAATTGTACTCCTTAATCAGTTCCGAAGATGTTTCGAGTGCTGTTTTTAAATTGGTGAAAGTGGGAACGGTCTTGGCCAGTTTGTCACAATAAGCATATTCAACATTCAATACTCGACCAACGTCCCGAATGGCGGCTCTGGCGGCCATAGTTCCAAAAGTGATGATTTGACAAACATGATCATTTCCATATTTTTTCCTTACATAAGCTAGAACTTCATCTCTTCGGTGGTCGGCAAAATCCATATCAATATCTGGCATTGAGATACGATCAGGGTTAAGAAATCTTTCAAAAAGCAAATCATATTTTATTGGGTCGATATTGGTGATGCCGGTTAAATAAGAAACGAAACTGCCGGCGGCGCTGCCACGACCCGGTCCAACCACGATACCATTTTGTTTTGCCCAACTAACGAAATCTTGAACGATGAGAAAATAGGACGAAAATCCCATTTTGGAAATAATGGAAAGTTCATAATCCATTCGTTCTTGATATTTTTGGTTAAACTCTCCAGTTGGAAATCTTTTTTTAATTCCTTCTTCGCAAAGATGTCGCAAATAGCTGTCAGGATTGAATCCATCTGGCACTTGAAAGTGGGGCAAAATAGTGTTGCCAAACTCAATAGCTACATTGCAACTCTCGACAATTTTTTGAGTGTTTTCCAGCGCTTCGGGAATATCCTTAAAATTTTCTGCCATTTCTTCTGGTGATTTAATATAAAGCGGATAGTCCATCATCGAAAGCCGGTTGGGATCATCGATTTTTTTATTGGTCTGAATGCAAACCAAAATGTCTTGAACAAAATTGTCTTCCGGTCTGACATAGTGACAATCACTGGTGGCAACTAGAGGAATGCCGGTTTCTTTTGAAATTTTTTTTAGGATAGCATTGGATTTCTCTTGCTTGTCTAAGGCGGGAAGATGTTGGAGTTCAAGAAAAAAATTGCCTTGGCCGAGAATTTCTTGATAAAGCAAAGCTCGTTTTTTAGCTTCTTGATATTTTCCTGAAAGGGCGAGCTGGGGAATTTCTCCTTGGATGCAAGCGCTCATTCCAATTAGATTGCCAGCGTATTGTTTGAGCAATTCTAAATCAATTCGAGGTTTATAATAATAACCTTTAAGATGGGATTCGGTGACCAATTTGATCAAATCCTTGTAGCCCTGATTATTTTTGGCCAAAAGTACCAAATGATAAGGTCGGTCATCAATCCGGGATCGGCGATTTTTCATTCCATTGGGAGCGACGTAAGTTTCACAACCAATAATCGGTTTGATACCTTTTTTGACAGCTTTTTCATAGAATTCTGGAATACCATACATTACTCCATGATCGGTCAGCGCAATGCTATCCATTCCTAGTTCTTTTACTCGATCGAGAATATCATCAATTTTGCCTAGTCCATCGAGCAAACTGTAGTGGCTGTGGAGGTGAAGATGAGTAAATTTCGGTGTCATTTTATATTGGGTTAGATTGAGGATTAATTTTAGTTATTCAATTGTTCTGTTCTGATTTGATTATTCTAGACTACCTTGATTGAAGAGGCAAATTGATTTTCTTGAAAGTGGTTTAATCAAGTAACATTATCAACCAAACGTTTAAAACATTTCCCATATTTTCTATACATCATTTTTCTTATTAAAATTTGAATTTAAAAACTAAAATTTTTCTCTTGCCAAAATAATTTGCCTTACTCCTTCTTTTCTGCTAAAATCAAATCAACTAATTCAATAAAATCTCAAGAGAAAAAGATAGTTAGGAGTTAAATTTTTCTTTCGTGAAAAGCCAAAACTCAAATCAAAAAAAATCTAGAATT
>Ga0101944_10003652_pt1 | contig 20835 bp, 14 predicted proteins | sample DewCreD2012metaG_FD_75245 | JGI IMG/M metagenome (GOLD analysis project Ga0101944, IMG submission 75245) | Hot spring sediment bacterial and archeal communities from British Columbia, Canada, to study Microbial Dark Matter (Phase II) - Dewar... ... | reverse complement strand
TTTGAGAAATTTCCCTCACCCCGACCCTCCCCCTGAGGGGGAGGGGATAAATAGGGTTTTTTCTCACCCTTGCCTTTATGGAGAATTGAGTGGGGGGTGATTAGTATCTTTCGGAGAAGAGGGAGGACCAGAATTCGCGGAGGTGGGCGCAGGGGCCGCGGCGGCGGACTTCTTCCAAGGTGATGAGGCGGGAGTTTTCCATGTCCTTGGTGAGGGCTTGTTCGAGTTGTTCGGCGAAGTGGTAGTCGTAGATCATGACGTTGGCTTCGGCGTTTTTCTTGAAGGAGCGGGTGTTGAGGTTGATGCTGCCAATGGTGGACCAGACGCTGTCCACGACCATGGCTTTGCTGTGCATCATGGTGGGTTGGTATTCGTAGATTTTGATGCCGCTTTTGATGAGGTCGGATTGGTAGAAGCGTGAGGCGTTGCGGAGCATGGCGAAGTCGGTGTTGGCGCCCGGGGTGATGATGCGGACGTCGACGCCGCGGCGGGCGGCTTCTTTGAGTGCGGTACGGATTTGGGAGTCCGGGACGAAGTAGGCGTTGGCGATCCAAATGCGGTGCCGGGCGGCTTGGATGGCCATGTACACCATGAGTTTGCTGACGGAGGCCTGGTCGTGGCGAGTGCTGCTGATGGCCTGGGCGAGTTGATTGCCTGGCATGGGGAGGGCAGGGAAATGGCGGTCGCCGTGGAGGACTTCGCCGGTGGTGTGGAGCCAGTCTTCGAGGAAGATGCTTTGGATTTGGGCGACGACGGGGCCTTCGATGCGGACGGTGAGTTCGCGCCATTCTTGTGGGGAGCGGGCGTCGCCGAGCCAGCGGTCGTCGAAGCAGAAACCGCCGCAGTAGCCGATGCGGCCGTCCACGATGATGAGTTTGCGATGGGTGCGGTCTTCGATGTGGTAGAGGGCGTAGAGGCGGATGGGTTTGTAGTGGCGGTATCTGACGCCGGCGGCTTTGAGGCGGGCTTCGAGCAGGGGGGCGCGTGCACCCCAGGCATCCACGAGCATGCGGACTTCCACGCCGGCCTGGGCGCGTTCGCAGAGGATGTCGGTAAGTTCTCGGGATAATTGGCCGTCGTCGAAGATGTAATTTTCTATGTTGATGCTGTGTTGGGCTTGTCTGAGGGCGGCAAAGAGGTCGTTCCAGAGGGCGTCGCCGTTTTCGAGGAGTGTGGCCTGGTTGCCCGGGCGGATGCCGGTGCGGAGGGCTTGGAGGGAGCGGAGGAATTGTGGGTCTTCAGCGCCGTAATCGGGTTGGTAGGTGTAGCGGGTGCGTTTGGCGCTGGGGCTGAGGCAACCGGCTCCCACGCCGCAAAGAAGCAACAGGCAGACGGCTGTGGAAACCCAACGCGGGGGCATTGGTTGAGGGGGCGGCAACCCGGGAGAGGCCCGGGCTGCCGCCGTGAAGATTAGGGTTTAGTCGAGGCGCTTAACGCGGATGTTTTTGTAGCGGACGACGCTTTTGGGGTCGTGCGCTTGAAGGGCGAAGGTGCCTTCGTCGAGTTTGCGTGTGAAGTCGGCGCCGGGCTTTTTGTCGGGTGGCTCTGTGTAGTCCACGACGACTTTGTCGTTGACTTTGACGATGACGCGGTTGCCTTGGACGATGATGGTTTGGGTCCACCATTCGTTGTCTTTGGCGGCGCTTTCGCGGACGTTGACGACATCGTAGAGGCCGCCGGTGCGTTTCCAATCGCTGTGGCTGTTGTTGACCTGGCTTTCGAAGCCGTATTTGGGCCAGCCGGTGGGTTGGTAGCGGGTGTGGAAGTAGATGCCGCCGTTGGCCTGGGGTTCGGTCATGCAGTCCACGCGGAGTTCAAAGTTTTTGAATGGCTTGGGGTCTCCGACATAAAAAAGGTGGCAACGGTCACCGCGGGTGACCAGTGCGCCATCCTCGATTTTCCAAGTGTTGGTGTTTTCGGTGGCCATACGCCATCCGTTGAAGGTTTTGCCGTCGAAAAGCGATACAAAACCTGGTTCCACCTCTGCAGCGGTGGCGAGCACCGCGGAGGCCAACAAACTGAGCAGACCGTATTTCATGGGGGTGAGGGTGCAATAAACGGGTGTTATTCGCAAGTCTGAAGGTTGGGCGGATGGTTTGGTGTTGAGAGGGGGGCATGGCCGTGTCATGTTTGAAGGGCCATGAATGATGCCATTGAACGACACCGGGCGAGGGTGGCCCAGTTTCCGGATCATGAGTTGCCGCGTTTTAGTTTGGGGAAGGCGTTGTTTGATGCAGGCCAGTATGAGGAGGCACGGGAGCATTTTCAGGTGGCGTTGAGGCTGAAACCGGATTGGATGGCGGTGCAAATTTTGCTGGCTCGTTGTGAATTGATGCTTGGGCGTCGGGAGGCGGCGCGGGAGGCGTTGGAACGGGCGCGTGTGTTGGCCGAGCAGCAAAACCATGCCGGGCCCAAGGCTGAGGTGGAGCAACTGTTGGCAGATTTGGATGATAAATCGTAACTGGTTATGAGGCGGCTGATTTTACTTGCGGTGATTACGGGTGGTCTCGGTGTGGTAGGCGGCGGGGGGGTGTTTGCGGGCCAAGGGGCGCCGAATTTGGTGATGATTATCTCCGATGACCACGCGTGGACGGATTATGGATTCATGGGGCACCCGCATTTGCGGACGCCTCACTTGGACCGGTTGGCGAAGGAGAGCCTGCTATTTACGCGAGGTTATGTGCCGGCCAGTTTGTGTTGTCCGAGTTTGGCATCGTTGATAACGGGGCGGTATCCGCATCAGCATAAGATCACCAGCAACGATCCGCCTTTGCCGCGAGGGATGACGGCGGCGCAGTTTTACAAGACGGCGGCATTTCGGGAGGGGCGCGAAGTGATGAACCGGCACATGGAGGCGGTGCCAACTTTGCCGCGGGTGTTGCGGGAGCAGGGTTATTGGTGTTTGCAGACGGGCAAGTGGTGGCAGGGCGATTACAGCCGGGGAGGGTTCACGCACGGAATGACCAAGGGGGGCCGGCATGGGGATGAAGGGCTTGAGATTGGGCGGAAGACGATGCAGCCGATTTATGATTTTATTGGCAGGGCGCGTGCGGAGGGGCGGCCATTCATGGTGTGGTATGCGCCGATGATGCCGCATGATCCGCATACACCGCCGGAGCGTTTGTTGGAGAAGTACCGTCCCTTGACGCCATCGTTGCATGTGGCGCGTTATTGGGCCATGGTGGAGTGGTTTGATGAGACGGTGGGGGAGCTATTGGATTACTTGGACAAGGCCAAGCTGGCGACGAACACCATCGTGGTGTATTTGGCGGACAATGGTTGGATTCAAAGTGAGGATAATCCGCGGTATGCGCCCAAGTCGAAGCAGTCGCAGTATGATGGTGGGCTGCGGACGCCGTTGATGGTGCGGTGGGTTGGGCGCATTCGGCCTGCGGTGGTGGAGACGCCGGTTTCCTCTGTGGATGTTTTTCCCACGCTTATTGAGTTGATGAAATTGCCAAAGGTGGCGGACTTGCCCGGGGTTAATTTATTGGATGCGCGGGCGGTGCGACGGCGGCCGGCGGTGTTTGGGGAGTGTCATACTCATAACGCGGTGGATTTGGAGAATCCGGCGTCCAGCTTGCGATGGCGGTGGTTGGTGGCGGGGGATTGGAAGCTGATTATACCGCATCCGGCCAACGAGCCGGAAGGGACGTTGGAACTTTATAATTTGCGGCGGGATCCGAAGGAGACTGTAAATCTTGCCGCGAAGGAACGGAGGAGGGTGGCCAAAATGCAGGCGATGGTGGATGAGTGGTGGAAGCCTTGAGTGGTGAGGGGTAATCCGGTGGTGAGTTGGCGGTTTAGGCCGGTTCGTCTTTTTCCAAGGTGGCGTGGAGGCTGTAGCTTTGGAGTTGGTGGACGTAGTGTTCGGCTTTTTCCAGGGTATCGCGGACGAGGACGCTTTTGCCTTCGGTGTGGACTTGGAGCATGTGTTTTTCGGCTTTTTGGCGGGGCCAGCCGAAAACGCGCATGAAGACGTGGGTGACGTAGCTCATTAAATTGACCGGATCATTCCAACAAATCACCAGGTAGCCCGGCTCCAAGGCGTCCTTGGACTTGGTACCGGTTTCTTCTCCCACATCGGGGAGGGTTATGGGTTCCAATGTTTCGGGCATAAGCAATCTACATTGAAGAAATAATCTTTTTTAGCCCAAGGCTCAAGTGGGGAGGTTGGGAAATATTTTTCGCAGTGGTTTGGTGTTGCCAACGGAGGCTTAACTATTTAAATAGTCTTGAAGTATCCAGATGACCATGAACCCGAGTCGTCCAAATGAGTATTTTCCGACGACGCAATGGTCTTTGATTGACGTTGTGAGGAGGGGGGAGGAGGAAGAATCGTTAGAGGCATTAAACCGGCTGCTTGAGACGTATTATCCGGTGCTTCTGGAATACTTGCAAATGCGGTATGGGGTGGGGCGGTGGCAGGCCGAGGAGTGGCTTTCGAGTTTTTTGTGGAAAAAGGCCTTTTTGCGGATGCTTTTTCAGAAAGCCAACCGCGGGCAGGGCCGATTTCGTGCGTTGCTGATTACCGCGCTGCAAAATTATGTCCGGGATGAGTTGAAAAAGACGCGGGTGGTGGAGGTGCCTTTGGAGGAGGTGCCGCCGGAGGTTTGTGTCGGCAAATGTACTGAGCAGGCCCATGTTGTCATGGAGATGGCCTGGGCGCGACAGGTTTTGGAAAACACGTTGAACCGGATGCATCAGGCTTGTCGGGCGAACGGACATCAACGGGTGTGGAGGGTGTTTGAGAAGCGTTTGCTTGATCCAATCCTCAACGGTGTTCCGCCTGCATGCTATAAAGAGTTGCACGTTGAGCTTGGATTTAAAGATGCGGCTGCGGCGGGCAATGCGTTGGTGACGGCCAAAAGGATGTTTTCGCGAATGCTGCGTGAGGCTATTGGGGAATATGCGGCCAGCGAGCAGGAGGTGGAAAATGAAATCAAACATTTTATGTCAGTGCTTACAAAGGATGGTTAAGCAGGAGAAATGGCATGTATGAGAAATGTAATCATATTTATGTCGTCATGCAGGTGAAGTTGAATAAATAATGGGGATGGCAAGATGGACAGCGACCACATCAATTTAAAGGGGATGAAGGTGGACCGGATCGCCGAGTTGTTGAGCCTTGGCACATCGGGGACGTATCCATGGAGTGAGGAGGATCTGGCAGCCATTCTGGAGTATCAATTAAACCGTCCGTTGCAGGGTGATTTGGGAGGATTGCCGAAAACATTGGTGCAAGAATTGACGCGGCTGGAGAAGAAGAATGGGGGAGGGGTGCATACATTTGGTTATTGGTTGCATCATGCGCATCCGCCGGTGGAATTACTGCGGTTGATCAAGAGGTATGCCAAGAGTTGCCATGCAAATCCGCAATGTGGCATTCCGCCGAAGGTGTCCCTGGTGTTGTATTATTTGAGTTTGGCTGTGGCTTTGGTGCGGTGTCGGACAAGCATCACCTCCTTGAAAGCCGAGGAATTGAAGGCGGGGTTTGATCAGTTGGCGAATGCGAAATGGGTGGATGAGGCCAGCCGTGCCATTTTTGAACAGGCTTGGCTTTGCTTGTCGAAGAGGGTCGAGGATGGTCAAGAGCCCAGAGTATGAGTCAGGAGTTAACCTCATTAAGCGCCAGCCTTCAGTCTTTATTACCCGCAGACATTTGCGTATCCGACTTTTCAGCGACGATTACCTTGCTTTCGCGTTTGGAGGGAGTGGCGTCTGGAGGTGCTGAAATTGCGGGATGTTTTGGTCCGTTTCAGGTGTTGAGGGCTTTGGGGGAAGGGGGGATGGGGGTGGTGTTATTGGTGAAGGATACACGGGATGACAAGGTGGTGGCGGCGAAAGTGTTGAAACCGGCGTTGTTGGCACACTCATTGGCGGTGCAGCGTTTTACGAGTGAAGCGCAGCACATGAGCCGCTTGAAGCATCCGCATATTTTGCCGGTTTTAGAGTGTGGGCAGAGCGTTTTGGGGCCGTATTATTTGATGCCGCATTGCGATGCGGGTAGTCTGGCGGAGGAGTTGAAGGCTGGAAAACCGTTGTCGCGGGAACGAATTTTGGAAGTGTTGTTGCCGGTGGCCGAAGCGCTGGCACATGCGCATCAGCGGGGGTTAATCCACCGGGATTTGAAGCCCGGCAATATTTTGATGACGGGTCAGGGGGAGGTGTATTTGTCGGATTTTGGGTTGGCGCGGACGTTGTTTAATGAACGGACGTTGAATGTGGAGGGGAGTCATTGTGAGGGGACAGCGCCGTATTTATCGCCGGCGGTTGCATCGGGGCAGGCGGAAGACACCCGGTGCGACATCTACTCCTTTGGGGCGATATTGTATCAGATGCTGACGGGACGATTTCCTTACCAAGGGAAAGATGCGGAAGAAATCATTGGTAAAATCAAAGCTGGGCCGCCCAGGCCGGTGTTGGAGGTGAACCCGAAAGCTCCCTTGGATTTGGTGGTGGTGTGCGAGGCGGCAATGGCGCGGGACCAACGGGATCGGTATGCGAACATGGAGGATTTGTTGCGGGACCTGCGGCTTGTAAAGGAGGGCAAGACGCCGATGGGAACGCGTTCGCGGATGTCGTGGTTGAATCGTGGGCGATTGTGGTGGCGGCGACATGGGGTGAAGGTTGCGGTGGGGATGTTGATGGGAGTGGCTGTTTTGGGGGCGTGGAGGCTGGGCTGGTTCCGGGGGCCGGAGTTCAAACTGGTGCGAACGTTGAAATTCGAAGATGGGTTCCATATTGGGCCATCCGCTGTTGGTTACTGGAACAAGGACAAGATATTGGATTTTTTTTCCTGGAATTCTGTCGCGGGGACAGTTGACATCGTGGATGCCAACGGGAATCGCCTGCAAAGAATTATAAAAGATAATTATCTGTCAGTAAATGAGCCTTTATCGAGTATTCACGTTGAACGTTGGGACATAACAGGGGACGGAGCAGATGAACTTTTTGTTTTTTTTACTCTACGTGGGCCGATAGGAGCGCGAGTGGTGAATCCAAAAGGTTATGTGTTGAGAAAGTTTGATTATGAGGGCGAGTATGTACCTGCGAGCTCCAAATGGGGTGAGACATCTACCTATATGGTATTTGGCTGCTGGTCTGATTTGGACGGGGATAACCATCCGGAATTTGTGGCCAATTACAAAACGGCATTTGGAAAAGAGAGGCCGCGGGGGTTGTGCGTGTTTGATGGCAATAGCGGCTCATTACGATGGGATTTTCCGACTGCGCCGTTTGTTAACAATGTAATTGCGGAAGATTTGGATGAAGATGGCCGCAGGGAGGTCATTTGCGGCACGTTTGCGCCGAATAATGGTAAAAAGCTAGCTGATGGGACCGATGATGCCAGCTCTACCGTGATTGTTTTGGAGGCGGATGGGCGTTTGCGTTGGCGGCGTACCACGGGCGGCATCTCCACTTACACCAGTGTGGTTAAACTGCCGGGTTGGCCTGGGGGAAGAGTCTATGCCGTAGTGATGGCGAATTATTTGGCCCGGCAGCGACTTGTGGCTGAAAATACAATTGCGCCGGAAATTGCGGGGCGGGTGATGTGTTTTGATGCTTCGGGGACGGTGTTGCATGATTACAGGCCGCCGTACGAACTTCATCATTGGCACACTGCAGATGTGAATGGGGATGGGCGGCATGAAATTCTGATCAGCGACACGAATGGTTGGGTCCGTGTGTTGGATGGTGACTTGAAAGTGGTGAGTGAGCGGCAGATTACTCGGACGCGGCATACGATTTCGATGGTGAAAATTTTGGGGAATGCCCGATTGCCGTTGCTGAAGAACGGTCCGCATGTATTGGTCCTCAGCATGGATAAAGAGGTGGAGGCACTGGAGCCCATAGGAAACGACATGCATGAGATAGGGAGTTACAAGTATCATGACATTCAGGCTGTGGTGCTGGATCGCTTTTTTTCTCCGGTGGTGCATTCGCCTCTGCAAATATCGATGAATCCCTTTCACACCGATATAATAGCTGAAACCAAAGATGTGGATGGAGACGGGGTGGATGAGATTTTGGTGTTCACAGGGCCTGTGAACATTTGGAAACTGACCAAGGAGTGATGGGGGCTGTTTGTAGGAACTTCTCGCGTGCTCTTTGGTGCGGGCATGATTGCGTGTCACGAGATTGCAGCCTGGGTCAGGCGTGCGGTTTGGGTCTTAAGGCGTAAAGCAAGGCGAGGCCAAGGAACAGACCTGCGACAAGGAGGAGGTTGCTTGAAAAAGTTTGAGTATCGGTGGCCTTGGCCTTGAGGGACACCTTTAGTGTGGCCCATTCGTCCACAATTAAAGCACCGGTGAATTGATGAGGGCGGCCCTGAAGCGGCAAGGCAGCCCGAATGCTTTCGGGTTTGGTGACGCCTGCGATTTGTTGGCGGAGCATACGTTCTGCGAGACGTTGGAGGGCGGCGTTTTCGTCCGGCGTGTTACGTTCCAAGGCTTGTTGAGCCTCCTGTTGGGTGTATTGGGGGGCCTGGCCGGGGGCGACACGGCCGAGGACATTGCGTGGGCGGCCTTCTTTTCGTTCCGCAATGTCGGCTGTGTTTTGCCTGCGTTCATTCAGGCCGAGCAAGGTTTGTTGGAGGCGCACGTTGTTCCATTGGACACGGGCATCTTCATTGAAGGCCACATCCTGCGGTGACATGTTCCATGCTGCTTGAAAAGCGCGTTGGGCCTGCTGGGGAGCGCCTTGTTGGAGCATGGTGTTGGCGAGGGTGAACAATTGCTCAGCAGATTTGACCTTTTCCTGGCGGCGGGCCATTTCCGATTTGAGGTAGTCATCCACATTAATACCGGTGGGGTAGAGGGGTGAGCCGGTGGTGCGGAGCTGGAGGGCGGTTTGCCATTGTTGGATGTCCCAGTTGGCCGGGGTGTAGATGTTCCAAGTGACATTTTCCAGGGGCAGATCGAAGGAGGGGCCCCACATGTCGTAGCGTGGGGAGTTTTCCTTTTCGCCGGTGGGTGCGGTGTAGAAAAACTCGAGGGTGGTGGGTTGATTGGGTTCGCTGTGTTTTTCCAACAAGAAGAGGATTTGACCGGCTTCGCGCCAGGGCCAGACGCTTTGACCGTTGATGAAGGCGTACCAGAAGCGTGAGCCGGCGGGTAATTTCATGCGGAGGAGCCGTTTGTCGCCGGGGCGAAGGACGAGGCGTCCTTCGGTTAACATTTGGCCTGATGGGGCGACGACAGAGGTGAGGGTGAGGCTTTCAACCTGGGCAGGGAGGACGGAGGCGACTTCATGGCGGCTCAGGGTGATGGGGAGTTCAAAACCGCTATCGAGGATGACGAAGCAATCCTTGCTTTCGTTCATTCCTTGAGCCCGGCGCAGGGATGCGGGGATGGCCTGCCATTCGACTGGTTGCAGACCGGAGGGCTGAGGCGGGAGACGGAGTTGGAGACGCCCGCTGCCTTGAACGGCGAGGTAACCGCGTTGGAGGTTGGCGGAGCGGGCGCTCACGCCGGTCAATCGGAGTGTGGCTGCTTGGTTGGTGAGAGGCAACTGGTAACTCAGGCGCAGGGTGTAGGTGCCGAGCACGCGGCGTTGGAGTTTGACTTCCCAATCCTGCCAGCGGGACTGAGGGTTGATGGGTTGGCGGACAGCGTCGGAAAACAGGTCACCTTCAAAGCGGACATTGTCAGCCGCGGCGGGAACTTGCAGCCACAGACTTTTGACGCCGGCATTGTCAATGCGGTATTCAAGGGTGGCGGACACCTGCGCCTGGCCTTCGCGCAAAGTGCATTGTTGGAGGGTGGCAACTTCGATCCAAGGTTCAACTGCTTCGACATCAAAGATGAGGCGCCATTGATTTTGAAGGATAGCGAAGGCCAGGATTCCTTTTTGGGTCAGGCCTGCCCGTCGCGGGTCCAAGGTATTGACGCCATCTCGTTCGCGTGCGTGGAGTCGGACCCCTTGTTCAGGGGCCACCACTAATTGACCGGTTTGGCGGGTGGCTTCACGAACCACAACGCGTGGAGTGACCCATTCTTTGCGGCGGGCCAAACCTGGGCCGCCCAACGTCAGATTGAAATTTTGGCGTCCCTCGGTTTTACCGCGGAGGTGGAGGGTGATGATGCGTTCGCCGCCGGTGCGCAGCTCCGTCCAATGGCTCAAGGCGGGGCCGGTGACGTTTTCCAGGTCGAAGTCGGGCGGCAGGGCAAAGCTGAGGCGGAAGATGCCGGCACGTGTGATGTCCACCGTCCATTGCAAGGCCAGGACGGAGCGGTCTTCGCCCAGTGAATGAGTCTCTTGTGTGGTGACGCGGACATCGGGCTGGACGGGAATGGCGGCGAAAGTGATTTGGGCATCGGCGGCCGAGTAGCGGAAGGCGCGACGCAGAGTGAGGCCTTGAAGGAATTGGCCTGCTTCCTGGAGGAGGGTGGGAGGGAAGTCTTCCAAGTTAATCGGGGCAAGGGCTTGGATTTTGGCAGTTTCCTGCAATTGGACTTCATTGCCTGTGGCGATACCCAAGGTGCCCAGTTGACCTGCTGCATTTTGAAGAACGGGGACGCCGGCAGTTAGTTCGTAGGGCAGGGCGCCAGCCGGGATTTGGGAGAACATGATTACCCGGAAGGGTTGGCTTTGAGGGGTGTTGAAGACAGCACGCATGAGACGGCTGTCGGGATCGAAGCGCCAATGGGCGAGCCCGTCGGCGCGGACATCGGTGACGGTTTGGTTGGTGGGCATCAGGATTTGGATTTCGAAAATCTGGCCTTGGGCGGGCTTGAGTTGCAGGAGGTGGGCACCTTCCAGCAAACCCGGGGTTGGGATGTAGAGGTGATGCAACTCGGCATACAGGACGGCGGTTTCGAGCCGTGGGTCGCGCAGGCGAGGCATCCATTGGATTTTGGCGTTGGGACGTGGGGCAAGCACGATGTCGGCGCGGGAAAATTCGCGGCCGTCTTGTTTTACAGGGGTGACCTCGACGGAAACGGCGTCAGGGGAGGCAATGCTCATATCGGGGCGGTCCAAGTCCAAGGTCAGGTGGTTGACCAGGGCCATGGTGGTGGGGAGAGTGATATTGCCGCCGGCTGCTTCTCGAACGATGCGCATTTGGTATTCAAAATCCACGGCAAAGGTGCCGGTGGCTTTGGCTGTCAAACGGTAACCGGCGCCGCCGGGAGATTGGCTGATGACCAAGGCGTTGGTGGGGAACTGGATTTTTGTCAATACGGCGGGAGCGGAGAGGAAATTGAGGTGTTGGCCTGCCTCGGCTTGCCATTGTAATTGCGCTTTGGAGCGGAGGAATTCGTCCTGAATCTGAATTTGCTGTGTGACACTTTGAACAACGTTGCGAGCGGGTTCGGGGGAAGCTGCCTGGGCGGCAGGCAGAATGCTCAGCAACAGGCCGGCAACCCAGAGGGCAGTTGCAGCACCAGTGGCGCCGGAGGCGTTTTCAAGCGGCTCCGAAGGCGGGGTAGGTTTGGGAGGTTTGGGCAATTTTTTGTAAAGGGCAAATGCGGGCAGCCATAAGGCAAAGATGGCAAAGAGGCCCAAGATGGCAAAGAACCAGGGAGCGCCGTTGGGGGCGCGCAGGGCGGCCCAGGTGAGGAGGGCCCAGGCGGCGAGGGAGGCCAAGCTGCGAGCGGTGGATTGCCAACCTTTGATGGCGGCGGTTATCCAGAGGACTAAAGCCAACGCGGCAGGCCAGGTGTAAGCCAACCAGAGCCACCAGTCGCCTGCTGACCATTGTGTAACTTGCATGGTGAGCGTTTGGCCCGGGTCTTGAATGGGGGCAATTAGAACAATCTCCTGGGGTGTGATGGAGGTGGAAGAGAGGGTTTTTAGAATCAGGATTCCCAGCAGTGCCAAGGTGGTCAGACCACCTAATCCGCCCATCACCATCAGGGCCTTGGTGGAGAGGCTTTTGCTGGTTATGCTTGGACGAAGAGCAATGCGAAAGGCCAGTGTGCTGAGGATGAGCAAAATAAAAGCAAGTAAGAGAATATGATGACTCAAAGTCTTGGAGCTGGTGCTGGATGATGTGCCTGTGAGCCAATTCCAACCCGTAGGTTCTTTGGCGGCGCCCAAGGGGACCAGACGGCCGGATTGAAAACGCAACCGGCTGCCTGGGTCGGGTTGGAGACGCCATTCGGATTGGAGGATGGGAGCTTCGAGGGTGGGTGCCTCCAAGATGAGGTTGCGTTTGTTGGGTGTTTTAGCGGCGAGTTTGAGTTCGACGGTGAGGACGGCCAGGGGGTCGGTTTTGGACGGGAGTGGGATCAAGGTGAATGGTCCGTCGGTGACGGGGGCCGTCATGGTTTGGTTGACGCGAGCTTCCCAAAGTTTATAGCCGGTGGGGATTTTGACGCGGAGATGGGCGTGGCCTTGGTTTTTGACGAAATAGCGGGCGGTGGTGGCGAGCTCTCCTTCGCGGGTGATGCGAGTGTGAAGGATGGCGCGGTCGGCCACTTGTCGCATGGTTTCACCCGGAGGGAGGGAGGTCAGTTCCATGCGAAGGGCAAAGGGTCTGGCGGTGTATTGATAAGCGGCGAGGAGGGGGGCGTCAAAGAGCAGGCGGTGTTCAGGCGGGATTTCGCGGGGATCGAGTTTGAGGAGGTGAGGGGAAACTTCGGCTGGGCGTGCTTCAAAAGCATGTTCACTAATGACCAAGACACTGCCTTGTTCGGTTTGGGCATCGAGCGGGCGGGCGCCTTCGAATTCGACGATGTTATTGGTGCGGGGATGGAACTGGCGGTCACAGGTGACGAGCAAGGTGTAGGCGCCAAAGGCGGGGGTGTTGAGGTACACTTCGTAGCCGCCCGGGATGGGTTTCCAGTTGCGCACGTCCCGTCCCGCGAATTCGACGTTGCCATAGTTGGTGGGAGCGGCGACGCGGAATTGGTTGATGGGAGCGCCACCAATCCAATAGTTGATGACGGAGCTGCAGTAGGCCATGCCTTCTTGAAGGGTGAAGAGGTGGACGACATCGGCCAGAATGGTTTGGGTGAGGCGTTCGACCTGAACGGTGGCCTGCCAGGTTTCATCGCGCAGACGCCAGGCGAGTTGGAGGCCCGCAATTTTGCGAGGAAAGAAACCGGGCGCCAATTCGGTGAGGCCAGAGACTTCGCCGGCGGTGAGGCGGAAGCCGGTATCGGCTGAGGCGCCGATGTGGAGGCGGAGGGATTTGACGTTCAAGGGTTGGACGATGGGGAGAGGCCAGGGGCCGGCCATGGCGTTGGTGTTTTTGCTGAGGCGAATTTGGACGATTTGGCGTCCGGTTTGGGGTTGTGAGAAGACCAGACGCAAGCGTGCGGCGTTGGTGTCGGGTTCCGGCGTGAGGAAATAATCGCTGAGGTTTTGTGCATTGACACGGGGGTTCGTGAAATCAGCCGGCACGCGAAGGGTGAATTCGCGCAGGGGTGCGTCGCGGATGTCCAGTTCCAATTCGGTGTCAACGGTGGTTTCGGTTTCGCCGAGGTGGTAAGTGAGGAGTTGGGAGACATTGACTTCGGGCTGAATTTGTTCGGCTTGCAGACTGAGGGCGTAGTCCGGGCCGCTGAAACGGTAGGCAAACATTTGAGAGCCGCGTCCCAAACCGGCTTGGGCCAACGCTTCGAGTTGGGGCACCATTTCCGGGGAGATTTGGGAAAGGGCGCGGGTGTCGGTGGCTTCAAGGCGGACGGCGCCATCGTTCATGGCGAGGAGGTGGCCGGAGTAGCGGATGGCATCGTCGGGAGTGAGGCGCGGCGGCGAGACGGTGATGGGGAATGCACCGACGGGGGTCTGGAGAAGTACTTGTACATCGTACTGGTCTTTACGGGGTTGGTTGAGTTGGACGATGAGGCGGCGCAGGCCGTTGGAGGCGGGTTCAATGCGCCAGGCCAAAATATCGTCGCCACGGACGTGTGTGACTTCGCCTTCGCCTTGGAGGGTGAGCTTCAGTTGGTTGAGTTCCCCTTGCATGACCTTGTAATGGAACAGGCAGGCTTGACGCAAGAGGCCAGGGCCAACGCTGATGCCTACATGGCCTTCAACAGCATAGAAAAGGCGGCCGCGTTCTTCTTTGCGAGCGGTCTTCCAACGCCATTGCAGAGGGCCGGAGGAGGGGAGGAAGGTGGTGTAGTCTTCGCCTGTGCGAGCGGGCAGGGCGGTGTTACCGAGGCTGAATTGGGTATCGACTGGAAGGCCTTTGAGTGTGACGGGGCGCAAGGCGCTAGGAGCCACCTCGAATGACAGGAGATTCCATTCGTTGTCTTTGGTTACGCGGGCATCAAACTCCAAGGTGATGGTATGAATGCCCGGGCGGGAGAAGCGCAACCAGTAGCGGCCCTCGGCAAAGTACACTTCGGCGTTGGTGGGGAATCGGGTCAGAGCGGCTTCACCGGCGAGGATGGGGAGGGTGCCGCCGTCTGAATGGCGCACCACGGCTTCGGCTTGCAGGGTAAAGGAGGCGCGTTGTTCTTTGAAAAGGCCGGTGAGATGAAATTGATTCAAGGTGACTTGGCGTCCTTCGGGGTCTTTTTCCTGAGCGCGGACCACGAGGTTGTAATCGCGGCCGGTCCAGCGGAGGAGGAAGGGCTTGTTGGGGGAAAGCGGGCCGGGCGTGGTGGGGGAAATGTCAGGGGATTGTTGAACAAGGAGGACTCCAGTGACATTGGTAAGGGCGAGGTCAAGATCGAGGGGTGGTTGTATTTCCAATGTTCCTTCGGCGAAAGCCGCTTCTTGGGGCTGCAGGACTAGCGGGGTAAACTCAACGGGGAAAGAAGTCCAGTTGTGGCGGACGGTCACGACGGCAGCAAGTTCACGTGGAGGGGGTTGGTTGGTGGGCGGGTCGTTGGGGCGGATGACGAGGTAGAGATTGCCCGCGAGGTCGCGTCTCAAGGCCCAATCCTTCAAGCCTATGCCGGTAACTTGTTGTATTTGGCCGTGGCCACGGCAAAGCAGGGTCCATTCCTTGAGTTGTCCCTGGAGAATGCGTGCGTGGAGCTCGATGGTTTGGAGGCAATTAGTTTTTTCAAACTGCAGCCGCGCCTGCCATGATGAGGAGTAAATGAGCGGTACTTCGGCGTCTGGCGTGGAGGCGCCTTTCAAGCGGCCGGTGAGGATGAAGCTGGCCTGGTTGGTGTCCACCTCGCCGCTGAATTTGAGGGACTCCACAGGTGTGGCTGAGGTTGCGGGCAAAGAGCAGCAGAGGAGGAGAGCGCCGATGGTAAAGGTGTGGATGAACGGTTTCATGATATGGCGTGTGTTTTTGTGTTGAGGATGGTTTTCATTCCCATTGTTCGGTGTCCCTGATGAAAGTTGTACATGGTTTCCCTTGAGCCCGGACCAAGCTTCATTGGACGCCTTGCAGACGCATGGCTTGTTGGATCATGGTCAAAAGCTGGCGGGGGCGTGGGTCTGGTTCAAAGGCGTTCACCACGCTGCCCGCGAGGTTGTGAAGGGATTTGATCTGGATTTCGCCGGCATAAGGATTACGGGCAAGGTATTCGCCAAACAGTGCGGCCGCCGCAGCCAGACGCATGGCGGGTGAGGCTTGGGGAAGAGGGGGTGGCTGGGGGGTGTAGGGGAGGGTCCACTCCTTTTCTTCATATTGGCCTGTGTTGGGGACGCGGTAGCGGACGCGCACGACACCCAAAGGGCCTTGGCCATTGGGGTTGACTTGAATGACGTACATGGCGTTGCCTGCCTCGGCGGCGGCCAGTTCTGCGGCGTCCACGGTGTTGTCGCGGAATTGTTCTTTGGTGAGTTGATGGCGGGCGTAACCGATTTGGCGGTAGGCGGTGACGCGGGCGGGATTAAATTCCACCTGGGTTTTGACATCGGCGGCGGCCACGTTGAGAGCGCCGGCCAGTTTTTCGGCGAATTCGATGGCGGCTTGTTCGACATCGTTGAGGAGGGCGTAACGTCCGTCGCCGTTGCGTGAGAGCAATTCCAGCAATTCATCGTCGAGGCCTTCCCAACCGACGCCGAAGCAATCGAGGGCGATGCCCTTGAGGCGATGGGTTTTGACTTTGTTGCGGAGTATTTCGGGGTTGATGTCGCCGAGGTTGGCCGCGCCGTCGGTGAGGAGAAGGACGCGGTTATTGGCCTGGGGTTGGAAGTGCTTGAGTGCAATTTGATAGGCGAGGTCCATGCCGGCACCCAAGTCGGTTCCGCCTTGAGGGTTGAGGCGCAAGACCGAGAGCAGGGCTTCTTTGGCACTGTGGCCGGATTGGCCGTCCACGCAGAGTTGGGGGCGGCGTGCAAAGGCGATGACACTGATTTTGTCCTGGGGCTGAAGTTTATCGGAGAGGACCATGAGGGCTTGGTTGACGATGGCGACACGATCGGGGCGTCCCATGGAGCCTGAGTTGTCCAAAAGCACAACGAGATTCAAGGGTTGGGTGGCCTGGCGTCCCAAGGCTGCAGTTTGGATGGAGAAGCGGAGCAAATCGCGTTGATGGGCGAAGGGATGACGGGCGATTTCCCAATGGAAAGCCAATCGGGAGCCGGGGGGTGGGCCTGGGTCGCGGTAGTTGAATGCGTTGATGAATTCTTCGATGCGAATGGAATTGGGGTCAGGCCATTGCCCAGCCTGAAGGCTGGCGGCGGCGGTTTTGAAGGCGACATCGCTGACGTTCAAGGAAAAGGTGCTGAAATTGACGACGCTGTTGGGGGCGGTTTGGACCTCCATTTGGTGGATGAGCGGGGGCAAGGATGGGCCGGGTTTGCGTTTGTCCTGCGGTTCTTCTGCGGCGGGACGGGCAGGGACGATGGGGGCGGGAGCGGCGACTGGTTTGGCGGCGGGTGGGGCGTCGGCTTTGAGATCCCGCAACTCTTCGGTGAGTTTTTTTGCGGCCTCAATTTCTTTGCCGGACATTGCGGCGAGTTTTTCCAATTCTTGAGGTGCGACGGGGGCGCGAGAAGCAAGGGGGGCGGTTTTACCGGCGGTTTCTATTTCTGATTTTCGGCCTGCAAGGGCGGCATCTAGTGCCATGCCTCGCAGTCCTGCCGCGGTATCATTCTCGGCCAGGCGTGACTGGCCACCTCCGCTGGTTAGTGGTGCGCCCAAGGTAGTGTTTTCTTCACGTCTTTTTGTTCGAGCGAGGTTTTCTAATGAAAATTGGTCTTGTGGGGCGGCGTTGGCGGTCATGTTGGGCGTGTTTTGGGCGAACTCCTGGATTTCCCTGCCACGGGTTGTATAGCGGCGAGGTTGCTCGCCAGCTACGTTTTGCTGAGGGAGAGAGGCGTTAAGTGCAACTGCCCCATTTTGTGCTGTTTGAGGTATGGGCGTGTTGACATAAATGTTGCCGGCCACTATTGAGCCGTCAGCAGCTTGCCCTTTCTCGACGGTGCCAGCTTGCCGCCCGAAAAATGCAGTTTGTGACGAAGGAATCTGTGTTGGGGGCGGGGTGGCCGCGGGTGGGCCTGATGGTGGTGTGTCGAAATTTTTGGCCAGGTTATCGGTTGCTTCAAATTTCGCCATATCTTTGGCCTCGCGGTCCAATCGAGATTGGGGCTGGGCTGACTGGGAATAATTGAAGTTGCCGCGTGCCGAGACTGCACCACCGCCACCAAGGCCGCCGGCATTTTGACGGATGCTGGTGTTGGCATCGAAGTCGGACTCGAAGAAATAATTGAGTTGTTGTTGGGCAACTGCTGGCGTTTCTGCCAGTGCCAGGTTGTCGCCGAGTGCGACTGCATTATTGGCTATTTTTGTGCCGGTGTTGATTTGTGGCAGATAGACGTTGTTGGCAAATTGAACGGAAGCCGGGGCATCAATGGCGGATTTAGCGGGAGAAGATGATGCGGGGGTGGTCTGTTGGCGGGATGCAATGCCGTAGGCATCGGAATGGCGGTTTAGGGATTGGCCCTCGTTTGCTGGCAAGTTGTTAAGGGCAGCCGCCTCGGTGGAAGCTTCGGCTTCCTGGAGTTGGCGTTCGAGGGCGAGCATGCGCTGGCGGTGCATCTCAGCGACGCGTGTTGATCTTGCTTTAACCGGAGCCAAGGCGGGAAGCAGCAGGCTGGCGAGCAAAGCCAAAAGCAAAAGCAGCGCAGCTAATTTGAAGAGCGGATGTTCAATTTTAAGGATAGGAGTGGTAAAGGCCGTCTTGAGTTTTTGCCATCTTGAGGTGTTGGCCGGCTGCGAGGTGATGGGAAGGACAGTGGCGGTGTTTTGCCGTGGTTCACCCGAAGCAGGAGGTGTGGCGAGGGTTGCCAGCAAAGCGGCGCGACGAGCGGGGGAGAGTTTGGGTTGGGCTGCAGGTTTGGGGGTAGGAGATGTGGGAGCGGCTTCTTCGGTTTGAGCAGGGCGGGCGACTTCGCGGACCAAGCCGACGGTGATTTGCATTTCGCGGTAAAAAGCGGCCAGTTGAGGGTCGAGCTCGATGGCTTTGAGGAGTTGAGCTTCTTCGAAGGGGCTGGCCTCGCCGAGGAGGAGGGCGACGACACGGATTTCGAGGTCGGTGTGCGGGTCTATGGGCTGTTGAGGGTTCATAACACACCCGTTTGTTTGAGGGCGGCCGCTAGGTCTTTGAGGGCGTGGTGCAAGAGGTAGCCCACGTGTCCCACGTTCAAGTTCAGGCGAGCGCCGATTTCTTTGTACGAGAGGCCCTCCTCGAATTTCAATCGCAGCACTTCACGCTGGCGTTCGTCCAATGCAGCGAGGCAGAGCCGGGTTTGGCCGATGGCCTCCAGCCGGGCCAGTTGTTCATCGGGCATGGGGCTGTCATCGGTTACTTCCCATTCAAGGTCGTCCTCGTTGAGGGAGGGGAGGGGGGTCAGTTTTTGGTTTGTGCGCACATGATTGACGGCCAGGTTGTGCACGGTTCGGTACAACCACGGGACGGGCTGTCGTACTTGCGCATATTCCCTGTGCAACCGCATAAAAGCTTCTTGAACGACGTCTTCGGCGGCCTCAGCATCGCGGGTCAGGCGTTGGGCATAGGACAACAAGGCCGATTCCTTGGCCTCGAACAATGCCTGCAAAGTGTTCCCCGCTCCGGTGGCCGGGCTGCCTGTAGTGCTGTCCTGCATGTGTATCAATGCATCTGCCAGCTATAGGTATGACAGACGAGCGGTTGATTTATTAGCATAAATTTTGCCATCGGTTTGTTAGACGGTGGCGGGTTGGGGAACCTCCTTGTTGGATTTTACCGGTTGGAAGGGCGCGGATGTGCTTTAAGTGGTCGAAGTACGGGCATAATTGCTTTGAAGAAGTGGGGGATGTTCGGTTTGGCAAAGTGGGGCTGTGTTAAAGATTAAAGAGAGCAAGGTGTTGGCTGGAAACGCACAGGGAGTGAGAAACACTCCTGCGCGGGCAAAATATGCGGCGAAGTGGAGTTAAACATGGACGGCGGTGCCCGGTTCTTCCGTCTGCGGCGAAACTGATCCGGCACCTATCCCATCTTGGTCAGCTTTATTTCTGCCGTCTTGGTTATTGGTGAGGGCAAGCCTTTTCAAGGTCGTGCCTCTGCGGGCAGAAGCTGTATCACAAAATCGTAGATGGTTTGGGCATACTTCAGTGCTTCTTCGTATTCGGAAGGCTGTGGTTCGATGGAGAAAATGGCGTTGGGGTAGCGAAAGCGCGTGGCGTAGGGAGTCAATGCGTCGGCGGCCTCGGCCAACTGGCTGAAGCTGGGATTCACTTCGCTTGCAAGGTCAACAAGCACTTCAATGTCGTGGGTTTTCTCGAAGGGTATGCTGTGATAAACAAGGAATGCTTTGACGGCTTTTTCCGCTGCCTGCTGACAGTGGTAAACGGCTACGTCGTAGAAAGGAGGCTGGCCGGTCACCGCACGGCGGGCGGTTTCCAAATCGCGCCACGCTTTGTCCATCCATGCTTTCACTTGTGGAAAGGCATCACCCATAGAGTTTGCGTCCGCGAGTTAAGATGATGTTTTCGAGGGAGTTTTTGAGATCCTTGACGCGGTCCATTTCCTGCCGCGTTTCGACCAGCACGTCTTTGGGCATCCTCAGTCCGCGCAGACAGCGATGGGCGCGTTGCGAGCGGCGAATTGGTGTTTCGTCGCTGTGGGGAACAACGACAAGGAGGTCAACATCGCTGTCTTCGTGGGGATTACCCCAGGCATGGGAACCAAAGAGCCAGATTTGTTCGGGGCTAAATTCCGCGATGAGTCGTTGGGTGACTGTTTCAAGCAGTCTTTCATCCAGCGTCTTCATGTATTTACTTTAGCAATCTTTGGACGCGAAAGAAAGTCTTGGCTTGTGCTTTGAGCTCAAAGTTCTTCAAACCTTCGCACCTTGTTCCATAAACTCGCGGGATTTTTCTTCCATGCCTTTTTGGAGTGCATCTAATTCGGTGAGGCTTTTTTGGGCGGCGTATTTACGGGCGTCCTAGGTGGTTTTCATACTGCAGAAGTGTGCGGCAAAGCGCGGAAAGGTCATTACTTGCGGCGCTTAGTTTGGAGATTCACGATGGTGTGACCGGATTTCTTTTGCTTTTCACGAGCTACGGCAAAAAGGCGGTCAACGTCGTGCCCGTAGGAAGCGGAGAGCAAGTCTTTGATGCGCCACATCTCTTGAAGCACCACATCACCGGATGGTTTCTTCATTTGAGTGTCAGTCGTTTTGCTCATGTTCGTTTGCCAATAGTTCTTCCGGTGTGGCAATCACCGGAAGGGTGAATCCTGCGGCCTCGGCCAACTTTCTCAGCTTCGGCTGAATGAACGCGTTGGCAATGTGCCGACAGTTCCAGCTCAAAAGTATATCCATTTCATGAACCGTGGCGAGGGCAATGTGGGCGGCATCACGGTCGGCGGCGCATTTCAGTTTTTGAGCAGACGGAGGGGAGGGGGAGGTGGTAGAAGGGCGGCATGAATACAAAATGCATGACGGGTACTGTTTGTTCGTGTGGTCGGCCGCATGGTCCGGCTTCGT
>Ga0101944_10003651_pt1 | contig 20840 bp, 15 predicted proteins | sample DewCreD2012metaG_FD_75245 | JGI IMG/M metagenome (GOLD analysis project Ga0101944, IMG submission 75245) | Hot spring sediment bacterial and archeal communities from British Columbia, Canada, to study Microbial Dark Matter (Phase II) - Dewar... ... | reverse complement strand
ACGCCAGGGCAGGCGAGAAGGCCTACTGGGGATCGGAAGCGATTCAGATTCCCGAGCAGGATGAGATCAGCAACGAGAGTGTCCTGCTGACCTTCTCGCGATTCCATGATCATTACCGCTCCACCTTCCCCGGCAAGATCCGAAACCTGGGGTCAACGGGGGCCCACATCTGCTACGTGGCGCGCGGGCGTGCGGAAGGCGCACTGCTTGCCCATGTCTCCTTTCAGGATCTGGCGGCGGCCCAGATCATCCTCTTGGCGGCCGGAGGGAAGATCTGCAAACTGGATGGAACCGAGTTCCACCTGAGCGATTATCTGGACGGAGAGCAGATCGAGGATCATCTGCTGGCGGCGCCCCAGGGCTCCCACGCATCGATCTCCGCCTATCTTCAGCTGATGGACTGAATCAAGGCATCGATTCGGCGCTCGATTTCGGAAATCTCCTCCTCCACGGTTTCCAGCATCTCCGGGGGAACGCCTGCCGGAGCGCTCTCCAGGAGATGCTCCAGGGCTCGGGCTTTGCGCATGAGGGCGGACACCCGCTCACGGCCTGCCCGCTCCGCCGTCTTGAGCTCGACTCCCACGCCCCGAGGCGCCGCTTCGAGATGTATGGTCTCGCCGATGGCCGGCACGTGCGTCCGATAACCGAACCGCTGCCGCACCACCGCGGCGAACTGCCTCGATATTTCTTCCTCGCCGTGGATCACGTGGATGCGAACGTGAGGACTGTCGAGATGAGACAGCCAATCCAGGAGGTCCTTCTGGTCCGCATGGGCCGAGAAGCCTCCAATGGTGAAGACCTTGGCCCTCACCACGATGTTTTCCCCGAAAATCCTGACCGAGGAAGCACCTTCCACGATGGACCGACCGATGGTTCCAGCCGCCTGAAAACCCACCACCACCAGTGATGCCCCTTTACGCCAGAGATTGTGCTTCAGATGATGTTTGATGCGGCCGGCGGTGCACATACCGTTTCCCGCGATCACGATGGCCGGACCCGTGGTCAGGTTGATGGCCATGGACTCCTCGGCGGTCCTGGACAGCACGAGCTGCGGAAAATCGAATGGATCATGGCCCTTGCTCACCACGGCAAGGGTTTCGTCGTCGTAGAATTCCCGCATGCGCCGGAAAATGGAAGTGGCCGCGATGGCCAGGGGGCTGTCCAGGTAGACGGGCATGCGGGGGATAAGCCCCTTTCGGAAAAACTCGCCCAGCAGGAAGAGCAGCTCCTGCGTCCTGGCGACGGCGAATGCCGGGATCATCACCTTCTCACCGTGCTGATGACTGTAATGGATTGCTTCGATGAGCTCCTTGCGGCTTTCCTCGATTGATTTATGGTTTCGGTTGCCGTAGGTCGACTCGAGGAAAAGCGTGTCGGCGCAGTGCACGTGATGGGGATCCTTCACGATAAGCTGGTGCTTATGGCCCAGGTCCCCGGTAAAGACCACCTTGTGAGGAGAAGACTCGGAACCGCACCAGATCTCCAGGATGGAGGAACCCAGGATGTGACCGGCATTGCGAAAACAAAAACTGAGATCCGTGGCCAGGTCCACGCGCTCATCTACGGCAACCGGCTCCAGCAGTGGAAAGCAGTCCTCCGCCTCCTTAACCGTATAAAGGGGAGATACGTCGGGCCTGCCGCGTCTTCGGTTCTTTCGTGATTCCCACTCGGCCTCCATTTCCTGGATATGAGCCGAATCGAGGAGCAGGATCTTGACCAGCTCGGCTGTGGGGAGGGTGGTGAAAATCTTGCCGCGGAATCCGTCCTTGACGAGCTTGGGGATTCTCCCGCAGTGATCGATGTGGGCGTGCGTCAAAAAAACCGCCGTGATCTGCTTGGGAGAAAAACCCCAATCCTTGCGGTTGAGGGCCTCCATTTGCTTTCCCCCCTGGAACAGACCACAGTCGATAAGATATTGCCTCCCGTTGTCCAAGAGAAAACAGGATCCCGTCACACAGCGCGATGCTCCAAGACAGGTGATTTTCATTCATCTCCCTTCGTGTCGTCCTCGTTCAAGATTATCCGAATCGAGATTATGCGCCGGGTTGCATTCGAGGGAAGATTCCCCGACGCGTCCTGCAGCGTTTATGACACATTTTGTCGCTTGGATGTTTCTTTTTTGACACAGGACGAAGAATGGAAGAGGCAAAGCGAGGTATGCCGCCACGCGGGATGGTCTGCCTGGGACCTTGAACCTTGTCAAGATTCCGGATTATGGCTTTCCGATGCGTTTCGGGGGGCGAGTCATCATTGCAGCGCTCGCATAGCCGAAATCCACAAAAAGACCTGGATGCCGGCTTGAAAACTAACGGCATGACGAGCGACGACATGGATATCTTAGTCTATGGAGTCTTTCGGAGCCCCGTGGAGCATCGCTTCATCACCGGGCGAGAGAGAAACTCGCTCCGATGGGCGAGACGTAGCTCAGCGCCCCTTTCGAACCAAGGCCGGCATTTCGTGGAGCACCAAGGTCACCGGACGCTGTCGTTCGCGTGACAAAAGGCTTCATGGGCAGCCATGGCCTCCTCGCCTTTGCGGATGCTCTGGGCCAGGGCTATGGCAACAAAAGCCGCGAGGTTTCCCACAAATAGACCAGCCAGAAAATATAACCAGTTCATGGCGCTCTCCCCTCATGATCCTTATGACGGCCAAAACCCACTGGACTGAAGCATTCCCATGTGATGTGAGACATAAGCAATAATTCGGCCATCATCCCGCGATCATGCCGAGGAATCCGCGCCGCGTCGCACCGCACCATGCACGGGGGCATAAAAAGGGCTTTCGGGGGGCCATCACGAACCTTATTTTGCGAGGATTGATATGAGCCGTATGCGTTCCTAACATATTCAATAATGTATAAGAAAAAATGAAATGGAATGGCGGGCTGCGAATCTGATCTGATCTGAATCAATTGCTGAATCTTTGCGAAGGATCTGATCCTGGAGATCAAAGAGAGGTACCCGATAATGAAAAGAAGCATCCTGTGGAGATTTGTGCTGTTGGGAGTATTGACATTGGGCCTGGCATCATGCGAGACACCAAGGGGCTACAACCGGGCTGCCGGCTGGGAGCAGCAGCGTTTTGACTGCAATGGAGACCGGGTGAGCAATTACCCGCCTTATTGCCATCCCGTGCGGTGATGCAGTTGATTGCATACACCGGGTGTGCTGATTCCTCAGCGCGTGGAAGGTTTGGTCCAGCCTTACCCGGCATCGACAAGAACATGAGAGGAGAGAGCATCTTGGGACTTTATACGGTTCCCAATGTGTATTACACTTTTCAAAGCACTGCACAGACCTGCTGGCGCGCCGGGTATGAGATGCTGCTTCGCTACAAGGGAAAGGACCCGACCCTGGCACACCGGCTCCCCAACGCCGCGCAGATGGCCACCCGAGGCATCATGGATCACGAATTTTACGGGTGTGCTTCCGCCTTGGGGTTGGGGGGCATTCGTTACACCTACTTCAAGGACATTTCCCTCCTGGAACACGCTCTGCGCTCCTGGGGCCCCGTCTGGGTTTCGGGCTTTTTCTTTCCGGGCACCGAGTCCAAGCACATCGTCGTCATCGGGGGAGTCGACGTGGACGACCGCAAGGTCCTCGCCTACGATCCCTGGCGGGCTTACACCGGAGCCCAGGGGAAGCCCGTGCTCTGGTCTTTTTCGTACTTCTCCAACAACATCAACCCGGTCCCCTGGGCCTGTCAGCTCTGGTATTAGTCCAGCTGCCTCCGCAAACCCAACAAGCTCCGTGCAATACCCTAAACTTGTTCGTCTTACACCCTTCGCTTTTCGTTGACCGCCCGTTCGCCGAAAAGTCATCTCGTTGTCACCGAATCGTAAAGGTTCTCCCCTAGAAGATTCTCTGCAAGCCTTTCTTTTCAAACCCCTGAATGATTCGAGGGCTAGGCATCGAATGGAGAATCGGGCGGAAAAGCCCGAAGTTGCGGAATCGCTCGATTCGACATCGAGACGAAAGGTGGGAGCCCGGCTCTTCCTGAGAGCCCGGGAGATGGGAGCTGGTGAATGGAGTCTTGCGGGGAGACACGGATGTTTCAGGGCACGGATGGAGAAAAGGAGAAAAGGACCATGAGGAAAAGAAACCTGTCACTGCTTGTGCTGGTCGCGCTCATCTTGTTCGCGACGGCGGCCACCGCCAATCAACCGAAGTATGTGTTCTTCTTAGTGGGGGACGGCATGTCGACCTCCCAGATTCAGGCCACGGAGGCTTACCTGACGACCGTCAACGGCGGGTCGGCCAGAGAGGCGGAAGACCTCCTGAAGACCGAAAACCGGTTGAACCTGAGCAAGATGCCCGTGGCCGGCATCCAGACCACCTACGATGCCCACGCTTTGATGACCGACTCGGCTTCGGCGGGGACTGCCTTCGCCTGCGGCATCAAGACCTTGAGCGGTGTCATCGGCATGGATGACTCCAAGACCAAGAGTTACAAGAGCATCGCGCAGCTCGCCAAGGAGCAGGGCAGGAAGGTGGGCATCATCTCCAGCGTGTCTTTGGATCATGCCACCCCCGCTTCCTACTACGCCAGCGTGCCCAGCCGCAGTCACATGAACAACATCGGCACCCAGATGGCCGCCACGGGCTACGAGTTCTTCGGGGGCGGGGGGCTGGCCAGACCCACGAGCGGTGGTTCGGGGGACACCAACAACAATGTCTGGGACCTCCTGGCCGCCAACGGCTACGAGGTGCGCGACACCCGCGAGAGCATCCTGGCTCTCAAGAACAATCCCAGGGACAAGGTGGTCTGCATCAACCCCTGGCTGCAGGATTCCGCAGCCATGCCGTATGAAATCGACCGCATAAACACTCAAAACACCAACCTCTCGCTGGCCGAGATGACCGAAGTGGCCATCGCCAACCTTTACAGCCGCCGCGGTGGAAAAGGCTTCTTCATCATGGTCGAGGGCGGCAAGATCGACTGGGCCTGCCACGCCAACGATGCCATGGCCGCCATCCACGATACGCTGGACTTCGACAGGGCCGTGGGCGTCGCCCTTGCATTTCTGAAGAAACACCCCATGGAGACCCTGATCGTCGTCACGGGCGACCACGAAACGGGCGGCATGTCCATCGGCCATGCCACCACGGCTTACACGGCCTACTATGATAAACTGCTCGGCCAGAAAAACAGCTTCCAGTACTTCGGCGCCAACCAGTGGCCGGCCCACAAGCAAGCCACGGCGGGGAGCGTGTGCGGTAGCCATCTGACCACCGAGAACCTCGCGGCCGACGGCACGATGATCGGGTTGATGCAGAGCGTTTTCGGCCTTGAATACGGCAGTCTCAATGCCTTCCAGAAAAAGAAGCTCGAGGACGCCTACGACAAGTCCATGTGCGGTAACAACAATAACAGTGACCCCGAAAATACTTATTTATACGGCGGCTACGAGCCCATCATCGTGACCATCACGCACATTCTTAACGAAAATGCCAGCATCGGCTGGACCTCCTACTCGCACACGGGCGTGCCCGTCCCCGTCTTCGCCCAGGGCAGGGACGCGCACAAGTTCGGCGGCTTCTACGACAACACCGACATCGCCAAGAAGCTTGCCAAGGTGATGGGCATTCGGGCGACCCTGCCGGTTGAGAAGTAAGCACAACTCATCACAAGAGAGGGTCCACCTCTCGAGTCGTGATTCCGGCAGTCGATTCCTTCATCCACTTACGCAAAACGGCGCCCTCGTCTCCGAGGCGCCGTTTTCCATTACCCATCGAAGTCGAGAAAATCATGACTCATCTTCAGCGCGAATGGCTCTTTTCCCTGCTCATTGCCGGCATCTGCATCGGGCTGGCCTTCATCGACGTTGCGGGAGTTCCCCAGGCGCCTTCGGGTTATCGCTTTCGGGCCCTAATCACCGACGTGGACAACAGCCGCGTGCAGAGGCACCTTATCGTCAAGACCAATGCCCAAGTGCTGAACGTCCGCCTCCTGGACGGCCCCCATGAGGGCCAGGAGCTTTCCGTCGTCAACATGCTGACAGGCAAGATGGAGCTCGACGAGTTCTACGAGCCCGGGGCCGTCATTCTCGTGGAGTACCATGCACCCGACGGCAAGCCCGCCAACGGAACGGCCCGCGGACACTACCGCCTCCGGCTTCAGCTCGTCCTCATCGGCCTGTTTACCATCCTGCTCCTCGCCGTGGCCGGGGTGACAGGTCTCAAGGCCGCCCTCTCCTTTGTCTTTGCCGCCATGGTGCTCTGGAAGGTCTTCTTTCCCCTACTGCTGCGGGGCTATCCACCCATCCCCACGGGGCTCGGCATCGTCGCCCTGCTCACCGGAGTCATCTGCTTTTCGGTGGGCGGGTTGTCCCGGCGCGGCACGGCCACCTTTCTCGGCTCCATGCTGGGAGTCCTCCTCACCTGCGGCCTCGCCCTCTGGTTCACGAGCCTGTTCCGGCTCCACGGTGCCGTGCGCCCGTTTGCCGAAATGCTTCTCTACTCAGGCTATTATGGGCTGAACCTGACTGAGATCTTCATCGCCAGCGTGTTCATCGCCTGCTCGGGGGCCGTCATGGATCTGGCCATGGACATCGCCGCCACCATGGACGAGCTCAAGCTCAAGCACCCAGACATGGGGCTGATGGAGCACATGCGCTCGGGTCTCCGCGTCGGACGGGCCGTGACCGGCACCATGACGACGACCCTGCTCCTGGCCTACTCGGGGAGCCACATCACCATGTTCATGGTCTTCATGGCCAAAGGTCTCCCGGCCGACAGGCTCCTCAACGCCCCCTTCGTGGCGGCCGAGGTTTTGAACATCCTGGTTGGAAGCTTCGGAGTCATCACGGTAGCCCCTTTCACCGTGCTGGTTGCCGGCCTTCTCTACCGCTTCAATCCCCGTGCGGAAGCCCAGGCTGTGGAGTCGCCGGCCCTGGCCCGGGTCGAGCAACCGGTTCAATGATCCTCCACACCACTTCCGGTACAATCGGCCGCAACTCCATGACCGCCCGCGGGCTCCCAGTCTCCAGGTCTGGGAGTCCGCGGACCCGCTTGCTCGTTCTCACCCGGCACCACTAGAAATGATGAACCAGTCTCCAGTTGAGCCGAAATCCCTGGGGGCGGTTTTCGGCGGCCGTTTCGAAATAGGCGTTGAAGAAGAAATGGGTGTCGGGAGAAATGTGCAAAAGGGCACCCGGCCCGATGCCGAGGACCTGCTCCTTGCTTCCGGAGATGTAGTTGCCCTCCACCTCGTCGTTGGTGATTTGCTTCAGGTAGTAGCCGTTGACCCCGAGCCGAAGCCGCTTTTCCCACACTTCGTAGGCGCTCGCGAAATTCAGATGAATGGCCTGGCCGGCCTGGGTATCGGCAGCCTCCCCGAACCCGCGGTTGGGATCGCTGTTCTCCGCGTTCCAGAGGTAGTGAAGCCGCCAGGTCAGGGTCCACTTGGGAGTGATGAAGGCGGTGGCCGCCCAGTAGGGGTTGAAGGAAAAAAAGTTGCTCCCGGGGTTGAGCTCCTTGTCCCTGCTGTAATCGCCGGTGGGGAAGATGAGCTGGAATTCGACCCGGTGCATGAAGAGCGGCCCACTCGCCCCCATGATGGGATCCCATTGCAGGAAGGGTCCCACGAGGATGTCCCCCACGCCGCCCCCGTTTTCATCGAGGCCGGCGCGCGCCCCCAGGCTGTGGTCCAGGTCGAAGGCCACCACGGGCACGATGAGATCCAGACCCCATTTGCCTCCGAACAAAATGTCGCAATTGGATTGGTAGATGAACTGCGTCAGACTGACGAAGACATCGAGGCTCTCATCGGCGAAGGACGGCAGCAACCGATCTCCGTCGGGACCCTTGAGCTCGTCTGAATAGTAATACTGGAAATACTGGGTGAGATAGAACCCGGGACCGGCCGGCGGCCCCCCGTCCAGAAAGCTCGTGAATCCCAGGTTCACCGCCGGCAGCTGGTAGCTCGACGCGCTGGAATTCCAGAGCAGCACGGCGCACAAAACCATACCGCACGCCCACAACACTCTCCCCTTCCCTCTCGTCCGCTTCAATTCCCCCTCCTTCTCGCCATTCATTCACCCGGTTCACAGCGCTTCCTGGCCGAATCGATCAACTCGACGAGTGCGGCCATCTTCTCCTTGGGAGCCTGGCCGAAGCAGCGCTCCCACTCCTCCTCGGTGAGCTTCAGTCGAAGGTAGCGCTCGACGGCGGGGATGCGCCAGCTCCAGCACTGAAGCATCCTCGCACAGGGGAGCGGTCCTCCCTCCTCCTCGCAATAGGCGAAAGAGACCTCCCCGCCAAGCTTGGGGCATCGGATCAACGATTGCCGAAACACGCCACCCTCCTCGACCGCAGGTGTTTCATCATGGTTTGGGCAGCCCCGCAATGGACTCGAGGGCCTTGAGAATCTCCTCCTCCGGGAGCTCGTAAGGCGTCAGCTTCCCCGAGAAGAACGCGTCGTAGGCCGGCAGATCGATGATGCCGTGGCCGCTCCAGTTGAAAAGGATCACCTTCTCCTTTCCCTCCTGCCTGGCGCGCTCAGCCTCCTGAACCACCGCTGCGATGACGTGGTTCGTCTCGGGGGCAGGGATGAACCCCTCGGACTGGGCCCACTGGACTCCCGCCGTGAACGTCTCGATCTGGTTGAATGCCCTCGCCTCGACCACCCCTTCCTTGACCAGGTGGCTCACGATGGGGGCCATGCCGTGATACCTTAGTCCGCCCGCGTGAATCGGAGCCGGCAGGAACCCGTGTCCCAGGGTATGCATGGGCAGGAGTGGCGTCGTCATGGCCGTGTCCCCGAAATCGTAGGCGAAGGGGCCGCGGGTCAGCGTTGGGCAGGAGGTGGGCTCCGCAGCGACGATCTCCACCTGCTTTCCATGGATTTTGTCCCTCACGAAGGGAAGGCTGATTCCGGCGAAATTGCTGCCCCCACCGGCGCAGCCCAGAACCACGTCGGGGTATTCGCCGATCTTCGCCAGCTGCTTTTGGGCCTCTAGCCCGATGATGGTCTGGTGCAGCAAGACGTGATTTAAAACGCTTCCCAGCGAGTAACGGGCCGTTTCATCTCCCACGGCATCCTCGATGGCTTCGCTGATGGCAATGCCGAGACTTCCCGGAGAGTCGGGGTTCTCGGCCAGGATCTGTCGCCCGGCCCGGGTGCGATCGCTGGGGCTCGAGATGCACTCGCCGCCCCAGGTCATCATCATGAGGCGCCGGTAAGGCTTCTGCTCAAAGCTCACCCGCACCATGAACACGCGGCACTGGAGCCCGAACATCTTGCAGGCCATGCTGAGAGCGCTCCCCCACTGCCCCGCTCCCGTTTCGGTCGAGAGCCGCTTGATGCCGAACACCTTGTTGTAATAGGCTTGGGCGATGGCCGTGTTGGGCTTGTGGGACCCGGCCGGGCTCGTCCCCTCGTTTTTGTAATAGATGCGCACCGGAGCATCCAGCACCTTCTCGAACTGCCGTGCCCTGCAAAGCGGCGACGGCCTCCACAGCAGGTATTTCTCGAGGACCGGTTCGGGAATGTCGATCCAGCGCTCCGTCGAGACTTCCTGCTCGATGAGGTTCATGGGGAATACCGGCGCCAGGTCCTGCGCGGCTATGGGCCGGCCCGTGCCCGGATGCAGCGGGGGACTCATGGGCGTCTGCAGATCGGCCATGACATTGTACCATTGCCTGGGGATTTCATCGTCGGACAGTACGACCTTCATCGGTTCCATCGTGCCTCCTGCGGTCTCATGGTTGAGTACATCTTCTTGTTTCCTAAAGCTCAAAGGTTTAGGACAAAAAAACCGTGGGGAAGACTTGGCTTGCCCACGGCTCTTGAAGTTGGATCGGCGACAGGGAGGAGCGCCTGTGGACAGGCTCAGCACAAGGCCCGCCACCACCACCAAACCCGCGAATGAATTACTCCACGAAATTGCACGGGGGACCCCCACCCATAGAGGATTTACAGCATCCTCAGTATTATAGAGGGAAGCGGAGTGTCAAGTGAAATGTTGTTCAAAATGAGCCGCCCGCCCCCGTTCCGCTCGCAAGGCCACCGCAAGACTCAGAAACCGGTCGCCTTCCCGAAACATGAGCTTCTTTTCGACCATCCCCTGCAGGAACGTGCGGATGTTCTCGCGCGACAGCTTTGGAAAAGACTCGGCTACTTCATCCAGGGACCGGTGAATCCGGCAGCAGAGATAAATCCCACGGGACGCTCCCGTCATGCGATGGTGTAAGGCCGCTTGCCCCGGCCTGAACTGGTGAATGAGGAGAAAATCCCTTCCCTCCCTATAGCTCAGGGGAGGCTTGCCCCCCGAGGCTCTCTTCATGGTCTCGTAGGCCGCTTCCCAGCTTTCCATCCGCTCCACCACAGGACGCCAGAGCTTCCGCTGAAATCGAAGATCAGCCCGATAGCCCTGGACCATCAGACGGGCTTCCCGAAACACTTCGTCGGGAAGAATCGCGGCGAACCATGGATGATTGAAGACGGCCCGAATGCCGTAAGACCGAGGCGAACGATAAACGGGGCTATCCAGTCCCAGCCAGAATCGAACGGTTCTCAGGGGACGATAGACTTGCACAAACTCCAGTGCATTCAGCGTCTCGGCAACTTCCGCTTCGCCACTGCCCGGAAATCCGATGATGAGGTTGGACCTGTTGGCGACGGAGAGCTCTTCACAAAACTTCATGGTCTGAATGTTCTGGATCGTTGTAGAGCCTTTGTTCATCCGGGCCAGCAGGCGGGTGCTCAGGGCCTCGATGCCCACCTGCACTTCTTCCACGCCCGCCTCTCGCATGGCCGTGAGAGCTTCGGGGGAAATGGCGGCCCGGATTTCGGCGAATAGGTGGAAATCCTTCCCGAGAGTCGAAAGCCCCCCGAAGATTTCCGGGATATCCTTGAAAGGAAGAACATTATCGGTGAAGGCGACAACCAGCGTGCGGTGGCGGGTCGTGAGCTCATCGACCTCCGCCACCACCCTGTCGGGACTCTTGGACCGATATCCTTCCCATTGCAGATTGAGATTGCAGAACGCGCATCCGCCTCGACCACCCCCGGGGGTTGGCCGCCTCCACCAGCATCCCCGTGAAGCCTCCACGGGAACCGTCGGAAAGAAAGATCGACCCGAGGGCAGACGCTCCAACGTTTTGAAATAATCGTCGTAATCGGGCATGGGCAGCTCCCCCAGGTCCTCCAGCTGCTGGAGGGCAGGGCAGTCTGAGCTGCTGCTCGCGCCACGGGCGACAATGGCGGGTGAAGTGAGTGGCAAGCGATTTCCAGGTGGCAACTGAAGATGGCTCACCAGCTCCAACAGCGGGAGCTCTCCTTCCCCCACAATGATGTAATCGATCTCCGGGAAATGTTTGAGCCATGCCGCACAGGAATCCCCGACCCATGCGGAGCCCCCGGCTACGATCCGGAGCCCGCCATGGAGAGCCTTGATTCGCTTGATCAGAAAGAGCGACGCCGTGAGCTGGCAGAGACAGACGGAAAACCCTGCCAGCCCAAGCTCATCCCAGGCTTCATCCTCGATGAACGCATCCGTTGCCACGCGCACTCGCTCAATCAATTCCTCGAAGCGCAGACCCCGAAAAATGGCTTTGCCTTTTGCCTCCCTCCCAAACAGACGCTCGATGGAATCGCGCCTCTCAGGAAAGAGAAGAGCACCGTAGACGAGCTCAGCCAGCCAGCTTCTCTCGGAGATGCTCTGATAAACCTCAAAACCGATGGCATCGGCCACCCTCAGGTAGAGGTGGAGGGAGTCGACACGCAGGCCCGAAATCCTTGACTCGAGATAGGCCTTCAGGGCTCCCAGCTGTATGGACGGCCGGCTGTACAGGGGCCACGGCGCCGAAACCAGCGCCATTCGATCGAAAGACCTCCACTCTTGCCCCATGGGCGATTCATCCTCGCAAACTGACTGCAGCCGCTCAGGGAACATTTCACCACGCTTTTGAAAGAGAGAAGCTTGCGCGCGGAAACGGCAATCCTTAAATGTCTCCTAAGAAATGCACGCCACGTTGTTGATATTGATGAGAATCGATCGAGTCCAAGGAGAGATGATATGGCTTATACATGTAAAACATGCGGCGCGGTAGCCCAGGAACCCGGTCATCTGTGCAATCCCTGTGGAGACAAGTCCAAGTGCAGCTTCTGCGGCGCCCCGTCCGTGGATACGGCACACATGTGCAAGGATAAACTGGCAAAAATGAAATACGTATGCTCCGGTTGCGGGCGGGTGGCCATGGAAGAAGGCCATCTGTGCAGCCCATCCCCCATTGGAGGATAGCGCTCTCCGATTTCAGGATTTCAACCTTCCAGCACCCCCTGAAGGCAGCCTTTCACCGGCCTCCCTGAGGAAGGCTGCTTTCAAATTTCCATTCTATGGATATCATTTCCGAATGGGCAGCTTGATGGTGAACGTGCTCCCCTCGGATATCTTGCTTTCCACGCTGATGGTCCCTTTATGACGGTCGACGATGCCGTAGACCGTCGACAGTCCGAGCCCCAATCCTTTTCCTTCCTTCTTGGTGGTGAAAAACGGGTCAAAAATATACATCTGATCCTCCTTGGGGATGCCGCATCCATTATCCTTGACCCGGATGAGCACCACCTCCTGCTTCGGGTCCAGACGGCTTTCCAGAACCAGGCGACCGCCATCGGGCATGGCATCTATGGCGTTGAAAATCAGGTTGATGATGCACTGCTGCAGTTGGTTGAAATCGCCCTGCACTTTCGGAACACCGGCATCCAGGCGTGTCTCCGCCTGGATGTTTTGAAGGCTCAGACGGTGCTGGCTCAGGAGCAGGCTCTTGCCGAGGAGCTCATTGATGTCCACGTCGGTGAACTCGAGCTTGGACATGCGTGAAAACGCCAAAAGGTTGGAGACTATCTTGGAGCAGCGGCTGAGCTCGCTTTCCATCAGGCTGAGATATCCACTGAACTTTTGGGAGCTCTCCGCGGTCAGATCATTCTGAGCGAGGATTTTCAGCATGAGGCGCGCGTAGTTGAGGAGGCCGGACAAGGGGTTATTGATCTCATGCACCACGCTGGCCGCCAGTCTTCCGAGGGAAATCATCTTGTCCTGCTGAAGCAGTCGCGCCTGGTCGGCGAACTGCTGGGTCAGCTTCCGCATCTCCCTCAGGTCCCTGAAGAACCCTACAACCCCGATAGGCTGCTCCAATTCGAAAAGGATCGAGGCTGAGAGCTGAACAGGGATTTTCAATCCCGCCGCGCTCTGCAGAGTGGATTCGTACAGGAACAACCTGTCCTTGCCCCCGAATTCATCGGACTGGAGCTTCGCGCGAAATTTGTCGTACTCTCCTTCAGCAAAGCACCGATCAAGGGTGAGGATGCCGATGGCTTCCTGCTTCGTATAGCCCAGGATCGTCTCCATGCTCTTGTTGAAAATGATCACCCTGTCTTCCTGATCGCAGGCCGCGATTCCGTCGATGGAGCTGTCGATGAGGATTTGCTGAAAATTGAAGGTCTTGGCCAGTTCCTCGGCCGTCTCCATCCACTTCTCTTCGATGATGGCCGTGTAATCTCGAAGCTCCCTGCGCGTTGAGTAACGCTCCTTGGCGCGCTTCAGCGCAACCTGCAGCGCATCGTCGTTGACGGGCTTGGTGATGAAATCGGACGCTCCCAGCTGCAGCGCCTTGACGGCAAAATCGAGCTCACTGAACGCCGTCACGACGATCACCTCGATGTCGGGGTATTTTTCCTTGACGCATCGAAGGACCTCCAGGCCGTCCATGCCCGGCATTCGAATGTCCGTGATGACGATCTCAGGCGATAATTCCAGACAGAGGGCCAAACCTTCCTCGCCGCTTGCAGCCGTCCCGACGACATAGCCGGCATCCTCCAGAGTGATGGACATGACCTTGCGTATGCCGGGGTCATCGTCGATGAGGAGAAGCTTCCAGTCCTTCTTCACCATGGAGGAATTCCTGTGAGATGGAGGCCGTCGGCGAAAGGAATGGGATGAAACGCAATGAATAAAGACAAAAAAAACCCGCGGAGGGCAAAGCCTCCACGGGTTTTCTTATACTCAGGTGTGCGCGAGAATGGAAGTTAGTCTTTGATGTTGTGGTGCACTTTGAAGCCTCGCACGGTATTCTTCATGAGCATGGTGATGGTCATGGGTCCCACACCGCCGGGAACAGGCGTGATGGCGCTGGCCACATTGACCGCCTCGTCGAACGCCACGTCGCCCTTGAGGATCCGCTTGCCGTCAGCTGTCTTCCCGACCTCGTTGACGCCGACGTCGATGACCACCGCACCGGGCTTGATCATGTCCCCCTTGATGTATTCGGGGACGCCGGCCGCCGCGATGAGGACGTCCGCACGCTTGGTGTGGAAACTGACGTCCTTGGTGCGGGTATGCACCACCGTCACCGTGGCGTTGGCGCCTTTACCCTTCTGCACCAGCATCATGGCGATGGGCTTGCCCACGATGTTGGAGCGACCCACCACAACCACCTCGGCCCCGGAGAGCTCGGTTCCCGACCGCACCAGCAGCTCCTGGATGCCCGCCGGAGTGCAGGGAAGGAAATCGGGCTCACCGATCATGAGCTTGCCGACGTTGACCGGATGGAAAGCATCCACGTCCTTGCTGGGATCGATGGCCAGAAGGACCTTGTTCTCGTTGATATGCTTGGGCAGCGGAAGCTGCACCAGGATGCCGTCGATCTGAGGGTCCTTGTTGTACTTGTCGATGAGCGCCAGCAGCTTTTCCTCCTCAAGGTCCGCGGGCTGGTTGTCCTGAACGGAATAGAATCCCAACTCGTGAGCCGTGGTCTGCTTGGCGCGAACGTAGCTCTGGGATGCCGGGTTCTCACCCACGAGAATCGTCACCAGGCCCGGAACTTTTCCGTACTTGGCCTTCAGCGCTTCAACTTCCGCTTTCAGCTCCGCGCGGATCTCCTTGGCCACTTCAGCGCCTTTGAGCAATTTGGCCGCCATTGCATTACCCTCCTTGAAAAGTGGACGGGCAGGGCATGGATGCCCCGCCCGTGAATCATTTCATTCAATGCATTTCAGAAACCGTCCAAAACCTAGAACAGGCCGGAAACCGCCCCCGTTTTCGTATCCACGTCAATGCGGCGGAATGCCGGGTTGGAAGAGGTTCCGGGCATGAGGCTGATGGTGCCGGCACAGGGGCAGAGGAACTTGGCGCCCGAGTAGATCAGGACGTCACGGATGGGCAGGATCCACCCCTTGGGAACGCCCTTGAGCGTGGGATCGTGAGACAGGCTCAGGTGCGTTTTTACCATCATGGTGGCGTAGTCGGCATACTTGGGATCGGCTTCGAGCATCTTGGCCTTGGCCTCGGCCTCGGGGGTCCAGGACACGCCGTCGGCGCCGTAGACTTCCTTGGCCACCATGGCCACACGGTCCCTCAGCTTCATCTCGAGCGGATAGAGGAACTTGAAATCATTCTCTTCCTTGCAGGCATCCATGACGGCGTCTGCAAACTCGAGGGCGCCGTCCCCACCCTTGGCCCAGTGCTCGGAAAGGGCGCAGCGGGCGCCGGCCGCTTCGGCGGCTTTCCTCACGATGGCGATTTCGTCCTTGGTGTCCGTATGGAAGGCGTTGATGCAAACGACGGGGTTGATGCCGGCCTTGCGGATAACGCCGATGAGGTGGATCATGTTCGCACAGCCCTTTTCCACCAGTTCAAGATTCTCCCTGGTGTATTCATCGGGCAGAGCGATACCGGCCACGACCTTGGGGCCGCCGCCGTGCATCTTGAGGGCGCGAATGGTGGTGGTCAGAACGGAGACGTGAGGCTTCAGACCGCTGTAACGGCATTTCACGTTCCAGAACTTCTCGAAGCCGATGTCCGCCGCGAAGCCGGATTCCGTCACGTGGTAGTCGAACATCTTAAGGCCGATGCGGTCGGCGATGATGGAGGACTGGCCCACGGCGATGTTGGCGAAAGGACCGGCATGAACGAGACAGGGGTTGTACTCGGCCGTGCACATCAGGGTGGGGTTGACGGCATTGCGCATGAAAGCCGTCATGGCATTGCCGACTTCCAGGTCGCCCGTGGTCACGGGCTTTCCGGACTTGTCGAAAGCCACGGTGATCTCGTTGAGGCGCTTCTTCATGTCGGCCAGGTCGTTCACGATGGACAGAATGGCCATGACTTCGGAGCTCACGGCGATGCCGAACTTCGACTGCATCATGAAGCCATCCTGGCGCCCACCAATGCCGATGATGATGTTCCGGAGGGACTGTGCGCAGAAATCCATGATCCAACCCATCTCCACACGGGTGGGATCGACGTCGAGGCGGCGCATCTTGGTGAGGCGAGCCAGCTGCTCGTCGTTGTAATTGCGCTCGTGCTGCATCCGGGCCGTTAAGGCGACCATGGCCAGGTTATGGGCGTTCATGATGTCGTTGATGTCGCCCGTGAGGCCGAGCGAGAATTCAGTCATGGGAATGAGGAGGGCGTTTCCACCCCCCGCCGCGGTTCCCTTGACGTTCATGGTGGGACCGCCGGAGGGCTGACGCAGAGCACCGCCAACATTGACACCGCGCTTGCCGAGACCTTCCATCAAACCACAGGATGTGGTGCTCTTGCCCTCTCCGAGAGGAGTCGGGGTGATAGCGGTGACTTCGATGTATTTGCCATCGGGCCGGTTCTGGAGACGGTCGATGATCTTCATGAAGTCCAGCTTGCAGAGCCTCCCCATGGGAAGGATTTCATCTTTCTGCAGCCCGAGCTTTTCCTGCCAATCCCACGGAGTGGGCATGTTCTTCTCTGCCGCTTCGGAAATCTGCCAGTCTTTCATTTCAACTGCATTATAAGCCATGTTTCTTCTCCCCCTTCGTTAATGTTGTTCCTTCTGCAAACATGAGACGCCCAAGACAATCTCCCCACCAAAATCATATTCTCTGCTTTCAGCAGACCGCTACAGCCCTGATTTTGTTCACCTCCTTGATTGCGCAAGAGCCGGCGCTCGGTAGAGTGCCGGAAACATCGATACTTGCTTGTTTCGGACAAAGGACATAGGAAGCGATTGGGATATCGAGGGTGCAAAAAGACTCGTGAATTTGGGCTTTGTCCAATGGCCTCAGCCTCAAACGCCCCAAACTTGTTCAAACTCAATGCAATGCGTCTGGAAAGAGCCTTTTTTCACATACGGCGCAAACGTACTTGACTCGCTTTCCTTTGTCAAGCGGAAACGGAAGCCGAATTACGAACCTGAGGCGACAATACTGTGCGTTTTGGCCGGGTGGATGCGTACCAGATTGGCATATGGATTGCTCTATTCCCCTTGCGTCCCTCCACCAGGTCGTTATGAAAACATCATGTGCAACCCGTGTCGAAACCGTGTCGAAAAGTTGCTTGAGCTCGAGCGCCGTCAACCAGTTCGGCTCATTTCAGCTCACAATTTGAACAACCATCCCGTAGTCATTTCATTTGCATCTTCGGGTGGTTGCCAAAGATTTTGACAATCGAAGGACCCGTGATTAAGATGGTGAATCTTTTCATATTTAAGAGATCAAATACAACATTCACATAACCTTGAGGATGGAAGCATGAAAGCTCACATTGACAAGGTGAGTCTGGTACAGGTCCTCCAGAAGATACAAAGCACCACCGAAAAGAAGACTCATATGCCCATCCTGTCCAATGTCCTGATAAACGCCATCCAGGAACAGCAGGTGATGGAGTTCACGGCAACGGATCTGGAGCTCAGCATCTGGACTCAACTGAAGGCCTCCATCGAACAACCCGGAGCGGTGACGGTTTCAGCCAGAAAGCTTCTCGAAATCGTTCGTGAGCTCCCTCAAGAGGTGGTGGATTTCGAGGCTCGCCTCGGCAACCGGTTGACAGTTCGAACGGGCCGATCCCGGTTCGAGCTGGCGACCATCCCCGCGGACGATTTTCCTTTCGTCTATTTCTTTGAGGCGGTCCCTCGCGTTCCCTTCGACCGCAGGGTTTTGCGGGAGGCTTTTGCGCAGACTCTTTACGGCATTCCCTCCGATGAAGACCCGTTCAGCGTGGCGGGGCTTTTCTGGCATCGATTTGGGTCCGATGCGTTCCGTTTCGTGGCCTCGGATGGCCATCGCCTCGTTTACAGCGAAGTCTCGGGGTCAGCCTTCGAGGGATTGGAGCTGGACAAAGGCGTCATCATTCCGAGAAAGGGAGTCCAGGAGATCCTGAAACTGCTGGAAAAGGATGGCGAAGCCAGCCTGGCCATCCACGAAAACAGCCTTTTGCTCAGTGTTCCAGATGCATTGCTGAACGTGCAGCTGCTGGATGCCGAATTCCCCGAGTATCAGCTCATCATTCCCGATGAGCGGCCTTTTTCATTCGTGGCTGACAAGGACAGCTTGCTGCAGGCTTTGAAGCGGGCGGCCGTCGTTTCTGACCAGAAATGGCGCCACGTCAGATTTCAACTCAAGCCCGGATTGCTGGAGCTGGAGGCGGGCAACCCGGAGATGGGGCAGGTCAGCGATGCGGTTGATGTGGATTATTCCGGGGAGGAATTCATCATCTCCTTCAACATCAAATACGTCATCGAAGCCATCCAGGCCATCGAGAGACCGAGGATCCGCTTCGAATGGGTCGATCAATTCCATGGCGGCGTCTTCGTGGGTGAAGAGGACTCCGGCTGTCTGGCATTGATCATGCCCATGGTGGTTTAGGTGTGGACACGTTCAAATCATGGAATTCCCGATCTGTCATTGACATCAGGTTTCGAACGTCAATGGAAGGCTCGAAGCAGCTTCACGGCGATTCACCCTGACCCGGGCAAGTCGAACGCCGAATGCCGCGAGTTTGCTGCTCATCATTTTCCCATTCACTTCCGAATAAGGAAATACTGTAGCCATTTGCTGAAACCTGGAATCAAACATGGAGGGATTTTCATGACGATTAAGAATGAAAAAGGTTTTACTCTGGTCGAACTCATGGTTGTCATTTGCATTGTGGCTGTTTTAGCTGCGGTGGCCACGCCGGCTTATATCAACCATCAGAACCGCGCCAAGCAGACCGAGGCCGTGGAAGCTGTTCTCAGGGCCAAGATGGATCAGGAGGTCTTCTGGGCGGACCACAACCGTTATGCCAGCACCATCGGATGTCTGTATTCTTTTGGCAACTCATGCGGAAGGGCGGCCTACCTGACCTCGGCCAACACCGCATCGGGCTACGTCGTCACCATTGTGGGGGCGAGCACCATACAGGCTCAACGGATCGTCCCTTCCTCCGGCGCCACGGACACGGTCACCATCACGCTGGCTGACGACTCCCGACCTGTGATCACGAACCCGGCGGCACTCCATTTTTCCTTGTTTGACTGGATTTTCAATTGATGAGCAGAGCGGTGTGAGTGGATCAAAGACCCTGAATCCATGCTGATCAAGGATTGGGTCTTTCTTTTTTTTTGGCTCATCGCAAAGGCGCCGAGAACACAAAGAAAGACAGTAAGACCCAAGAATCTGTATCCAAAAGGGGCCCACTTTTCAAAGTGGGCCTTTCCTGTCCTGCCTGATTTCATGCAGGATCGCTCACCAAAATCCGAGATCGTTCTTCCCGCCCGCACCAACAAATCTCAAAGGCAAGCAGTCCTTGTGGACCATGGCCCGTCTGCGTGCAGGCCGGCACAATAGAGGTTCCAAGATCTGAGTCGTCATTCCGGCAGTCTTTGAGCCGGAATCCATAGAAAACCCTGGATGCCGGCTGAAACTTGTCCCGGCAAGCTCTAAGCCGGGAGACCGCCGGCATGACGGAGCGAGAGCGGACACTTTTTTGAGTGGCGCTGTGCTATGCTCATCAAACGATGGGCAACTGTCAGTTCTACAACAAGGTTCTTGGAGGCTGTCCGAGAACGGCCTTTTAGAGTGACCGCGAGAAATGAAAGAAAAAAAAACCCCTGCAGGGGTGTGCTCTGCAGGGGGTACGAAGGAAGCTCGAAGTTCAATCGGATCTCAATCCTCCCATTCACGCCACGATGATTTGCCGCTCTTCACCATTCCGGGGTTCTGCTGTTCGAGCTCCAGAATCGTGCCCGTGCTGGTCTGGACGAACACCTTCGATCCGTCCTGCCTGCCGGTGTGAATGTTCGGCGTCACGGTCAGGCCCTTGCCGAGGGAGACCTTGTTCAGGACTTCCTTTTGAGTGACACCGCCGGGGCCGGTGATGACGTTCCCGGAGTTGGTGCCAATGACCGATTTGTAATAGGCGGTGCCCGTGTCATACGTGACGGCGTACAGGTTGCTGTTGCCCTCGAACTCACAGACATCGACCGAGGGCATGTAGGTGGTGAAGGTCAGGATGTCGCCGAGCAGGGTCGCCTGCCCCAGGTTTCTCTCCTTGGGCGAATCCAGGTTGATGAGCCACCCGGCTTTGTCGGCCATCAGGTTTCTCAGGCCCGAAAACGTTATATCGTCGAGACTGGTGACCGTCCCGTTCCCGTCGGTATCGATTCCCTTGACGGTACCCCCGCCTTCGAACACCTCGGCGTTGGTCACGTCCAGGAGATCGCTGCGTTGCACCGTCGCCCAGGTAAAATCCTTGGTGTCCGGGTCACGCGGTTCCTTGATCCCGTAATAGGTCATCTTGTCCGGCGACGTGTTGCAGTCGGTTGCATCCTTGCGATTGAAAAATCGGCCGGTACCCACATAGACCCAGCGGTTGCCCTTTTTGTCCTTTCCGGCCGCCGGAGCGGCAACGATGGGCTGGCCGTAGTCGTGAATGATGTTGTTTCCCGAGCCATCCTGTTTGGGCTGACAAGTACCGTCAAAGAGAGTGTCATTGAAGACATAGGTCAAATCCAGCATGACGCTGTCTTTTCCCGCCGCCCAGGCAGACGTGGAGGGATTGTCGTCCAGAAGCAGTCTTCGGAGCTTTCCACCCCAGGCGCCACGCG
>Ga0101944_10003650_pt1 | contig 20843 bp, 21 predicted proteins | sample DewCreD2012metaG_FD_75245 | JGI IMG/M metagenome (GOLD analysis project Ga0101944, IMG submission 75245) | Hot spring sediment bacterial and archeal communities from British Columbia, Canada, to study Microbial Dark Matter (Phase II) - Dewar... ... | reverse complement strand
AGCAGTAGAGGAGTTGCGTCATCGCATTAGAAGGGTCGCCTCCCAGGGGCGGCCCTTCGGCTTACGGTGATGGAGCCGCGGCCAAACAGACGGCGGCCCATGCGGGCAGGGTCACAGGGGCCTTATCTCTCCGATGACCTCGGTCACCACGGGGTAGGCGGTCATCCGGGAGTCGCCGCTCATGAGCATCCTCCAGCCGTCGCGGTTGCAAGGCTCGCCAAGGATTGTAGCGCTGCGGGGCGTGAGCGGCGGCGGTGTGGCGTGCGGGGCAGTGGTCCAGGGGAGGGAACAGGTACCGAGGCGACTCTTTCCGATACCAAACTCCGCTGTCCGATGATATATTGGTGATATCACAAAGATAGCGCAGACGGCCGGGTCGACCGTCGGCGGCCGTCCGAAGGGAAGGAGGAGTCCGTGAATCAGCAACCAGGAGCGGCAGGGGTCGTCGCCGACCATGTCTCACCTGCCCGCGAAAGAGAGATCAAGACGCCCAGCGGCTGGGCGATGCTCATGCTGGTCATCGCCATCTTCGTGGTGGGCATAGCTCTTATCATCATCGCGGGGGTCACAGGCGATGAAGGCCGGCGCAGCGCCGGTGAGGTCTGGGCGTTGGTCGGGCCCGGGTTGGCGCTGCTCGTCATCGGCTTCGTGCTCAGTTTCGGCTTTTTCACGTTGGAGCCGAACGAGACTAGGGTGGCCGTCCTTTTCGGCGCCTACAAAGGCACGGTGCGGCAAGGCGGCTTCCGCTGGGGTAACCCTTTCTGGTCCAACGGGCCCAGCCTCAAACCCTCGACTACGGGAGCTGGCGCCGAGGTGGCGGCTGCGGCCAAGAAGGGCAAAGGTCAGGCCGCACCTAAGAAGTACCCCCGGTACAAGATCTCCGTGCGGGCCCGCACTCTCAACGGCCCCAAACTCAAAGTCAACGACCGGCGCGGCAACCCGGTGGAGATAGCGGCCGTGGTGGTGTGGCGCGTCAAAGACACCGCGCAGGCGGTCTTCGACGTGGAGGACTTCGAGCAGTACGTGGAGACGCAGAGCGAGACGGCCTTGCGCCACTTGGCCAGCTCCTACGCCTACGACCACGGCGAGGAGAACGAGATAACGCTACGCAGCAACGTGGACGAGGTGTCGCAGGCGCTCAAAGCGGAGTTGGAGCAGCGGTTGGCCCGGGCCGGCGTGGTGGTGGAGGAGGCTCGCCTGACCCACCTGGCGTACGCCCCGGAGATTGCCCAGGCGATGCTGCGTCGCCAGCAAGCGGAGGCGGTCATCGACGCGCGGCAGAAGATCGTCCATGGGGCGGTCAGCATGGTCGACATGGCCCTGCGTGAACTGGCCGAGAAGGGAGTGGTGGAGCTCGACCCCGAGCGCAAGGCGGCCATGGTCAGCAACCTCATGGTGGTGCTGTGCGGGGAGTCGGAGGTGCATCCGGTGGTCAACACGGGGACGCTCTATGCGTGAGACCGCTGCGTCAGAGGGCGCCGTTCCGCAGATGGGCGAGATGAGCGCGCTGTCGCGGTCGCGCTGGCCAGCTCGCCCGGCTGCTACACCCTTGTCAATGCATATTTGGTTGTATATGCACCACCCGAGCAAGCTGCGATAATGGCCGAACGCAAACAGTTCCTGCTACGCATCGATCCGCAACTGTGGGCCGAGTTGGAGGCCTGGGCGGCGGATGAGCTGCGTAGCGTGAACGGGCAGATCGAGTACATATTGAGGGAAGCGGTCCGCAAGCGGCGGGGCGCGAGGCGGAAAGGACAAGAGGATGAGGGACCCACGGCTCAAGGCGCTGACAGCCAATCTGCTTGACTACTCGCTCGAGGTCAAAGCCGGGGAGAGGGTGCTCATCGAAGGCGACATCGAGGCGCGCGACCTGATGGTCGAACTGATCGAGGGCTGCTACGAGCGGGGCGCGGTCCCCTACTACCACTGCGGCGACGCGGTGCTGCGACGGGCCTTCCTCCTGCGGGCCACCCGGGAGCAGATGGACCGCGAAGCCGCCTGGGAACTCAACCGTCTCCAGGACATCGACGCCTCGCTCTACATCCTCGCCGGCCGCAACGCCTCCGAGTTCGCCGATGTGCCTCCCGCCACCATGGCCGCCTCGCGCCTGGCCAACGAGCCGGTCATCGATATGTATCTCAAGAAGAAGTGGGTGCTCCTACGCTATCCCACCCCTTCTGCTGCCCAGGCCGCCAGCATGTCCACCGAGGCCTTCGAGGACTTCTGCCTGGCGGTCTCCACCCTGGACTACGCCCGCCTCGACAAGGCGATGGACCCGCTGGTGGAGCTGATGTCGCGCACCGACCAGGTCCGCATCACTGGGCCGGGCACCGACATCAGCTTCTCCATCAAGGGCATCCCGGTGCTCAAGGCGGCCGGCAAGAACAACATCCCCGACGGCGAGGTCTTCACCGCCCCAGTGCGCGACTCTGTCAACGGCACCGTCCTTTTCAACGCGCCTTCGCTCGAAGACGGCACTACCTATGAGCGGGTGCGGCTGACTCTCAAGGACGGTAAGATCATCGACTCCGACGCTAACGAGCCCGAGAAACTGCGGCGCATGCTCGACACCGACGAGGGTGCCCGCTATCTAGGCGAGTTCGCTCTGGGCCTCAACCCCCGCATCGACAAACCCATGAAGGACACCCTCTTCGACGAGAAGATCGGGGGCAGCCTCCACCTGACCCCCGGCCGCTCCTACGAAGAGGCCGACAACGGCAACCGCTCCGCCATCCATTGGGACCTGGTGCTCATCCAGACCCCACAGTGGGGCGGCGGCGAGGTGTGGTTCGACGGGGTGCTGGTGCGCAAAGACGGTCGCTTCGTGCTGCCCGAACTAGAGGCGCTCAATCCGGAGAACTTGCTCTAGTCGCTGCTCAGGCGGCCTCTTGCCACTCCACCCCGCAGCCTCGCTTCGCGTTCTCGCCACCAGGGTAGGCGGGCGCTTATCGGGCGGCCCAGCCCTACGAAGAACCAGGCGAACACCGAGAGGGCGGCGGCGACCAGAATCACCCGCCAGCTAGGGAAGTCCACGGCGAAGAAGTCGCGCAGCTGCGGGACGCACATCCCTGCGGCGAGCACGGCGGCCATGGCGAGCACGAGACCCAGCCGCCAGCCGCGCAGCGGCCGCTCTATCATCGAGATGACCCGCAGCCCTATGACCGAGAAGATGATCATGTCCATGGAGCGGGCCTCCTCCACGGTGGCGCCGAACTCCCGGAGCAAGAGGAACGAGGCGAGCATAGTGGCGGCGCTCAGCAGCCCGGTGGGGATGACGAAGCGGCCCACCCGGTAGACGAAGCCGGGGATGAAGCGGCGCGGGTTGGGCGCCAAAGCCAGGAAGAAGGCGGGGACTCCGATGGTGAGCGAGTCAATCACCGTCAGGTGGCGGGGCAGGATGGGGTAGTCGATGGTGAGGGCGGCTACCGTCACGGCGAGAGCGGCGGCCCACACACTCTTGTTGGTGAAGAGGCCGGCCACCCGCTCGATGTTGGCGGTGACCCGCCTCCCCTCCGCCACCACCCCCGGGAGAGTGGCAAAACGAGAGTCCACCAGCACGAGCTGCGACACGGCCTGGGCGGCAGCGGTGCCCGTGCCCATGGCGATGCCCATGTCGGCCTTCTTGAGGGCGAGCACGTCGTTGACGCCGTCGCCGGTCATGGCCACCGTATGGCCGCGGCGCTGGAGAGCCTCCACCATGGCGCACTTCTGGTCAGGGTTGACGCGGCCGAAGACGGTGGTGGATTCCATGATGTTGGCCAAAGCTTCGGGGTCGGTGGGCAGGGTGCGGGCGTCGACCGCGTGGTCAGCGCCGGTGATACCCGCCTTGGCGGCGATGGTGGCCACAGTGGCCGGGTTGTCGCCGGAGATGACCTTGATCTCTACTCCCTGCTCGCGGAAGTAGGCGAGGGTCTGGGGGGCGTCGGACCGCACCCGTTCGCTCAACACCACCAGGCCCACCGGCACCAGACCGGGAGGCAGCGCCTCGTCGGTGAGGGGGGCCTCCGTGCGCGAGAGCAGGAGCACCCGCAGGCCCTCAGCGGCCATCTGGGCAGCGCGAGCGCGCACCGGTTCGGGGGCGTCGGCCCCTACTATCTCCGGGGCCCCCAGGACCCAGGAGCCGCGCCCGTCGAAACGGGTGGCGCTCCACTTGCGGGCCGAGGAGAAGGGGATGGCGTCTTGCACCGTCCAGTCCGTCGGCGCAGGCAGCGCGGAACCGATGGCCGCCAAGGTGGAGTTGGCGCTGGCAGCGGTGGCCGCCATGGCGCCGAGCGCCGCTAGGGCGAGGGCTTGGAGGTCGGGGGGTGGCGCGGCGCCGTCATCCGGGGCCGCCGCGCCGCCGCCCGCTGCCAGCCCGGTGGCCGTCGTCGCGTCTCCCGCCCACCCGTCCACCAGCTCCAGCCGCTCGAAGGCGGGGTGCGGCTCGGTGATAGTGCCGGTCTTGTCGATGCAAAGGACGTCCACCCGCGCCAGGCCCTCCACCGCGGGTAGCTCCCGGGTGAGGACGTTCCGCCCGGCAAGCGTCAGCGCGGAGATAGCGAAGGCGATACTGGTGAGGAGCACCAACCCCTGCGGCACCATGGCCACCAAGGCCGCCACCGTGTTGGTCACGCCGGCCTCGAGCGTGGCGTCCATATGGAACTGCGCCCAGATGAGGAACGCCCCCACCGGGATGATGCCCAGGCCGATGATGCGCAAGAACTTGTTGATGCCGGCGACAAGCTCGGAGTGGAGGCGCACATAACGCTTGCCGGCCCCGGTGATGCGCTGCGCGTAAGCATCAGGCCCCACCGCGGTCGCCTCGAAGATGGCGCTGCCGGCCACCACGAAGGTGCCCGAGAGTAACGAGTCCCCGACCTGCTTGGCCTCGGGGACGGATTCCCCGGTGAGTAGCGACTCGTCGACCTCCAAGTCGTTCGACAGCAGCACCCGCCCATCGGCCACGATCTGGTCACCAGCCGCCACGCGCACCACGTCGCCCAGCACCACCTGCCCCACCGGCACTTCCTGCTCCAGCCCGTCGCGGATGACCTTGGCGGCCGGGGTAGAGATGAGCGTCAGGCGGTCGAGAGCGATCTTGGCCCGCATCTCCTGGAAGATGCCGATGAAGGCGTTGATGAAGATGATCCAACCGAACAAGGCGTCACGCCAGGAGCCGAACACCATCATGAACACGAAGAGTGTGCCCAGGATGAGGTTGAAATAGGTGAGGGTGTTGCTGCGGATGATGTCGAAGGTGGTGCGTCCCCCGGGGCGTGGGGTGGTGTTGACCTGACCGGCGGCCGTACGCCGGCGCACCTCTTCGCTGGTGAGACCGGTGAAAGCTGGTGCGCTCATGTCAGCCGGTGCGTTCATGGTCCACCCGAAGCACTGCCGCCGCGACTGCCGCAGCGATACTGGTAGATGGCGACGTCCAGCCAGCGCTCGAACTTGTAGCCGACCTCTTCGAGCAACCCCACCTGGCGCATCCCCACCTTCTCCGCCAACCGGCGACTCGCTGTGTTCTCGGCGGTCACGAAACCGAGCAGGGTGTGAAGACCGGCCTGCTCTCCCAGCGTAACGAGTTCCCGCAAGAGCGCCTCGCCCACGCCCCGCTGGCGGGCCTCTCGCGCCACATACACCGATAGCTCTGACGTGAAGCGATAGGCGCAGCGGGTGTGGTAGGGGCTGAGGGAGCCCCAACCCAAGACGCGACCCTCCTCCTCCCAAACGACGACGGGATAGGTGGGCCCGTGTTCGGCGAACCAGGCTTGTTGCGCCTCGAGCGTGCGCGGCGTCACGTCGAAGGTGGCGGTGGTGTGAAGGACCGCGTCGTTGTAGATGTCGAGGATGGCCTCAAGGTCAGTCTCGCGCGCTTTGCGAATCGCCACCAGCCCCTCCGTCCGCCTTGTGCGTGGACCGTCACCGTCTGTTGCCGCCCTATGAGGGTACCATGGAGGCAGGAGGGTACCGGCCATGAAAGCAAGAGCGGTCACCGAGCATGTGTTTCGTGTCCCGTTGGGGATCGTGAACGTTTTCCTCATCGTTTTGCCGGACAGCCTCGTCTTGGTCGACGCCGGGCCCAGGCGCAGCTGGCCTCGCATCGCGCAGGCCATCCGGAGACTGGGGCGGAGACCGGAAGAGCTCACCGACATCGTCATCACCCATCTGCATGGCGACCACACAGGCGGCTTGGCGGAGGCCAAGCGGGCGACCGGGTCGCGGGTCTGGATGCACCCGGCCGACGGCGGTGTGCTGTTCGTGGGCGATGCGGCAGCGCGGGTCGGGCGACTGCGGCTCAGTCCGCTGTACGAGGACTACTCGCGAGGCGTCGAGAGCCTACGACTGCTGGCGTCGCTCGAGTTCAAGGTGGCCTGCTTCTCGCACGGCCGGCCGTTGGTGGGCGGGGCGGCGAGGGAGTTCGCGAGGAAGTGGGGAGCGGGGGCGCGGCAAGCAGGCTAGGCTTCTCGGAGGGCTAGCGCGTGGCCATGGTCAGGACGGTGCGGGCCACTTCTATCCAGCGAGAAACGGTCTCCTCAGAGAGTGTCGGGTGGGTCAAGAAAGCGATACTCGTCTCCCCCAGCTCTCGTGCTACCGGCAATCGCTCCGGCGGCTGGAGTCGCGCTGCTGCGAAGGCTTTCTCCAAGTACACCTCCGAGCACGAACCGACCAAGGCCGGAATCTTACGAGCAGCGAACTCCGCCAGAATCCGGTCTCGGTCCCACCCGGTGCGTAGGGCATCGGGTCGCACGTAGGCGTAGAAGCGGTAGTAAGACGGCTCCGTGTGGGGTGGAGGCTGAGGCACCCGCAGTGCGGCAAGGTCGCCGAGACCTTCGGCCAGCAGCTGCGCGTTGCGCCGTCGACGCTCGACCCACTTGTTCAGCTTCCGTAGCTGGAGGCGGCCTATGGCGGCCTGCGGTTCCGTCATGCGCCAATTGGAGCCGAAAGAGTGGTGAAGCCAGCGGAAACTGGGGGGAGGTGCCCCGGGAGAATCGGCGGCAGCCTCATATACGGCGGTCCAGTCTTTGCCGTGGTCTTTAGCGCTCCAGGCGGCGAGCCAGAGGTCCTCGGAACTCGTGACCAACATCCCGCCTTCACCGCCGGTGGAAATGATCTTGTCCTGGCAAAAGCTGAAGGCGGCGATGTCCCCTAAGGAGCCGGTCAACCGACCGCGGTAGCGCGAACCGTGGCTTTGAGCACAGTCCTCGATTACCGCCAGGTTGTGCGCCCGGGCGAGGTCGAGGATGGGGTCCATCTCGCAGGGCCACCCACCCAGGTGGACGATGATGACCGCCCGGGTGCGGGGAGATAGCCCCTGTTCGACAGACTCCGCAGTGAGATTGCCACTGTTCGGGTCCACGTCGGCGAACACCGGCCGAGCGCCTCGCAGCACCACCGCACTAGCGGTAGCGACGAACGTCCGGGGCGGGACGATGACCTCATCGCCCGACCCTATCCCGAGCGCCAGCAGAGCGGCTTCCAGAGCCACCGTCCCATTGGCCAGCGCCACAGCGTGCGGCACTCCAAGGTGCTCGGCGAACTCCTTCTCGAAAAGTCGGCCTTCCTGGCCAGTCCAGTAGTTGACCTTTCCCGAGGCCAGGACGCGGGCGACAGCCTCGATTTCGTCGGGGGAGTAGTAGGGCCAAGTCTCGGTGGGAGGGAGGGTCATGACGTGCCTACCACCCGGGCAGGTACTCCTACAGCGGTGACGCCATCCGGAAGGTCGTCAATGACAGCGGCCCCCACCCCCACCATGACGTCCTTGCCGATTGTCACTCCGTTGCGTACCACGGCCCCGACTCCAAGCCACGTTCGGTCCCCCACGATGACGTTCCCTCCAAGGTGCACACCCGGCGAGAGATGGACACCGCGTCCGATGACACACTCGTGATCCACCGTTGCCCCGGTGTTGACAATGCAGCCTTCAGCCAAGCGGGCCCCCACATTGATGACACTCTGAGCGAGGACGACTGTGCCCTCGCCCAAGATGACATCCGATCCCACGATCGCACCGGGATGGATTATCGAAGGCAACTCGAACCCTTCTTTTCTTAGGACTTTCAAGACCTGGAGCCGGAGCCTGTTGTCGCCCACCGCGGCAACGGCCTGTCGGTAACGGCCGACCAAACCCTTGCTCGCAGCGAAGCTGCCCAAGACTGGAAGGCCGTCGACCGCTCCGAGGTCAGCGTGCCGATCATCCAAGAAGGCGACAGTCGTCCAGCGACCCGTGAGCCGGGCAGCGTCGGCCACCACGCGACCGTGACCGCCGGCACCGAGGATGAGGAGTCCGCTCATGATGGCTCTCCGGAGCCTCTAAAGGGCGCTGCTGTCGCTTGCCCCTCCTGATTGATTCCTCGCCCGGTGAAGAGGCCTACCGCAGCCTGCCAGACGGTTAGTCCGACGATTCTCACATCCAACCACCAAGACCGGTTGTCCACGTACCACACGTCCAGCGCGAACTTCTCCTCCCAAGAGAGGGCGTTTCGCCCATTGACTTGCGCCCAACCTGTCAGCCCGGGCCGCACCTCGTGGCGCCGGGCCTGTTCTGGAGTATAGAGCGGAAGGTACTCCATGAGCAGTGGCCGTGGCCCGACAAAGCTCATGTCGCCTTTCAAGATGTTGAACAGCTGGGGCAGCTCGTCCAGGCTAGCCCGCCGCAGCACGCGGCCCAGGCGGGTGAGCCGCTCGGCGTCGGTGACGACGAGCGGAGCGCCGGGTCCCGTCGCCCGTTGCACCTGCCGCATCGTGCGGAACTTGTACAGCGTGAAAGGACGGCCTCCAAGGCCTGGGCGTTGCTGGCGGAAGAGCACGGGCAGGCCCATGTTGAGCCACACGAAGAGGGCAACTATCATTATCGGCACTGCAAGGACTATGAGTGCGACCGAGGCGAACACTAGGTCGGCCAACCTCTTGCCTTGGGGTATAGCTACCTTCTCTGTGCGGGAGCCTGGCATTGCGCATTCTTATCGTCAGTCAGTGGTTCGACCCCGAACCATTCTACAAGGGTCTACCTTTCGCTCGCCAACTTGCTGAGTATGGCCATGAAGTGGAAGTTCTCACCGGCTATCCCAACTATCCTGGGGGCAGGGTGTACCCCGGGTACAAGATCAGGCCTTGGATGAGAGAAGTGCAAGACGGAGTCCGCATCACCAGGGTAGCCCTCTATCCGAGCCACGACCGTTCCGCCCTAAGACGCATCGGCAACTACTTGTCGTTCTGCGGGTCTGCCGTCATGTTGGGTTCCGCGCTGACGAATCCCGCTGACGTCATCTACGCCTACCATCCTCCCGGGACAGTCGGTCTAGCGGCAATCTGGCTCAAATACCTGAAAACAGCGGCGCTTGTCTACGACGTCCAGGATATGTGGCCAGACTCGCTTCGTGCCACCGGAATGTTCAACAACACTTTGGCTCTCAGGGCGATGCACTGTGTGATGAAAACGGTCTACAAACGAGCTGACCGTATCATCGTGCTTTCTCAAGGTTTCCGCGACATGCTGTTGGACAGGGGGGTGCCTGAACGAAAAGTAAGGGTTGTTTGGAACTGGAGCCCTGATGAATGTGCAGCCGCCACCTGGGAAGACGCGCCAGGAGAAAGTGTAAGGGACGACGGCCGCTTCACAGTGGTGTATGCGGGCAACATGGGACCGGCCCAAGCTCTGGGAGCGGTCTTGGAGGCGGCCCGCAGACTGCAAGATCTTGACTCGCGGGTGGAGTTTGTTCTCGTAGGGTCGGGCATAGAGAGGGCTAGGCTTCAGGTTCGAGCACAGGAACTTGGGTTGCGTAACGTCAGATTCTGTGCCCCGGTTCCGGTTGCAGAGATTGGGGCCTTGCTGCAATCAGCCGATGCCCTTTTGGTCCATCTTCGCGACGACCCGTTGTTCTCGGTCACGATCCCATCAAAGACCCAGTCGTACCTCATGGCTGGGCGCCCGATAGTAATGGCCGTTCGTGGCGAAGCTGCTGAGCTTGTGGGCCGGGCGGGTGCAGGGGTGACGTGCGAGCCTGAGAACCCGGTGGCGATTGCGGAGGCGGTTCTTCATCTTGCCAGAATGACTCCGCACGAACGCCAGCTCATGGGGAAGGCTGGCCGAGGTTTCTACTGGAGCAACCTGTCTTTCGAGCACGGGGTTCGGCAGATTGAGGCGATAATGCGCGAGGCTGCCGAGGAACGTGGCCGCTGAGGCCAGGGCTATGGCGTAAAGCCGCCTATTACTCTGGGGTCAAGGCGCTGTCTACCGGTGTTTCTCTCCACACCACTCTTCGCACGTAATCCGTGTAAGACAGGATGATTCTCGCCACCTTCTCGGACACAGCGGGTGCCTCGTAGTCGCGGACGATCCGCGAGAACCGCGTAGCGCCGCGCGGCTGCTTTTCGAGTATTACCAGTGCCTCCTGGATACGGCTCCATTCCAGCCCGGTCATCATGACGGCGCCCTCTTCCATGCCCTCGGGTCGTTCGTGCGCCTCCCGCAGATTGAGGGCCGGGAAGTTGAGGATGGACGATTCCTCGGTGATGGTGCCTGAATCAGAAAGCGTAGCTCGCGCTCCAAGCTCGAGGCGTACATAGTCTGTGAAGGCCAAGGGCTTGAGCAAGCGGATCTCGGGGCCGAAGCGCACCCTTTCCTCTTCGAGCCGCTTTCGGGTGCGGGGGTGCGTAGAGACGATCACAGGGAGACGGTAGTCCGATGCGAGCCGGGATAGGAGCTCGACCAACTTTGGGAACAAGCGAGGCGAATCGACGTTCTCTTCTCGATGGCAACTAACGACAAAGTAGTTGTTCTCGCTCAAGTCTAGGCGGGAGAGAATGTCTGAGGCCTGAATCTTCTCAAGGTAGAAGTGAATCACTTCGTACATCGGGCTACCGGTCTTGATAACCCGGTCAGCAGGCAAGCCCTCAGCCAGCAGGTAGCCGCGCGAGATGTCGCTGTAAGGAAGGTTCACATCGGCGATGTGGTCCACCAGGCGGCGGTTGATCTCCTCGGGCACGCGTTCATCGAAACACCGATTCCCGGCCTCCATGTGAAAAACAGGGATCTTCAAGCGCTTAGCTGCGATGGCCGCCAGACAACTGTTGGTGTCGCCCAAGATGAGCACGGCGTCGGGGCGCACCTCGCGCAGCACCGAGTCACTCCGGGCGATGACCTGCCCGATGGTCTCGGCCGGTGTGGCTCCAGCAGCCCCCAGGTAGAAATCAGGCGGGCGTATTTCGAGATCGTCGAAGAAGATCTGGTTCAGCTCGTAGTCGTAGTTCTGTCCGGTGTGGATGAGGGTGTGATTGATGTAGCGGTCGAGAGCGGCTATGACTCTGGACAAGCGTATGACCTCAGGCCGCGTGCCTACGATAGTGGCAACCTTCATTCCCGGCCTCTCGCTTTCTCGTGGTCGCTCTCTTCCAGCACCGGCAGAGGGAAGGTGTCGGGAAGCAGTGGGTCGAATACCTCACTCGCGTAGAAAAGAGTGACTAGCTCGCTGCTTCCGACGTTCTGGATACTATGGGTGTAGCCCGGAGGGATGTCAATCACCCGGAAGTCGCGGCCGTCCACTCGGTACGCGATCACCGGCCCTCCGCGCACGTCCCGCAGGCGTATCGTGGCTTCACCCTCAAGGACCAGGAACTTCTCTGTCTTGGTGCGATGGTAGTGATTGCCCCTGGTCACACCGGGAGCAGTCCTTGACACGAAGATTTGGCCGAAGCCAGCCTGCTTCAAGAACTCAGCGAGTACCCCCCGTGCGTCGCGCGAGGTGGACAGCGCGTAGGCCAGGCTATCTTCAGGTAGGTAAGAGATGTAGGTGGCGTAGAGTCGGGAGATGAAAGGGCCGCTCAAATCGGGGACCTGTTGGGATTCCCTGGTCTGGGCGAAGCCGAGGATCAAATCGGCGAGCTCACCCACGGTGGTCTGGAAGACCGGCGTCGCTTCGCGAAACTCGAAGCCACAGGGGGGCTCCTCCACAGACTCGAGAAAAGCCGCTATCACGTCGTCGACGTATACCAGACTGAGTGAGGCGTCCCGATTGTTGATGGGAAGGTCGAGTCCACGGGCGGCGTTGTAACAGAAGGTGGCCACGGCAGAGTTGTAGTTGGGCCGCCCCCATTTGCCGAAGACGTTGGGTAGACGGAACACGGCCACCGGCGCGCCCGTCTTTCTCGACCATTCGCGAAGAGCTTCTTCCGCTGCTCGCTTGCTCTTGCCATAGGGGTTGTCGAGCAGGGCCTGGGTGGAGGAGGCGAAGACGACTAGCGGAGTCCGTCCCTGTTCAGCCAGTGCCAGGCACAAGTCGCGAGTAAAACCGGCGTTGCCGGAGTCGTATTCTTCGACATTCTTCGGCCGGTTGACTCCGGCCAAATGAAAAACCACATCGGCGGAGGCAAGCGCGCCATGGAGGGACATCGGGTCGGAGTCTAGGTCAAAGGTGAGAATCTCCCGCCCCTGCTGCCCAGACAAGGCATCCACCAAGTTCGCGCCGATGAACCCGCGGGCCCCGGTGACCAGGACCGTCTGTGCAGGCTTCTCTCTCACGCTTGACTCGCGGCCGCGGCTGCCGGTTCGAGCGGGGACAGCCCGAGGTCATCGCGGATGAACGGGAGCCTCAGCAGAAGGTCAGCCATTTGGTCCACGTCGAGCCGTGGCGCATTATGAGAATGGTAGTCCTCGGTCGCGGACACAGTCACTTCGCCCTCGACATAGTACTGGTCGTAGTTGAGGTCCCGGTTATCGGCGGGCACCCGGAAGTAGCCGCCGAGGTCTTCAGCTCGCGCCATCTCCTCTCGAGTGAGTAGCGTTTCGTACTGTTTCTCCCCATGGCGCGTCCCGATGACCCGGATGGGGTTGCTCGCGTTGTAGAGCTTCTTGAGTGCGAGAGCGAGCGTCTCGATGGTGGCGGCTGGTGCTTTCTGAACGAAGAGGTCGCCGGGCTGGCCATGTTGGTAGGCGTAAACCACAAGGTCCACGGCATCGTCGATGGACATCATGAACCGAGTCATGTTGGGGTCAGTCACTGTCAGCGGCTTTCCCTGCTTGATTTGCTCGACGAAAAGCGGGATGACCGAGCCGCGAGACGCCATCACGTTCCCATACCGCGTGAGGCAGATGATCGTCCCGCGGGCGGCGGCGGCGCGGCTCTTGGCTATGCCGAGTTTCTCCATCATGGCTTTGGAGATGCCCATCGCGTTGATGGGGTAGGCGGCCTTGTCGGTGGACAAGAGGATGAGCCGGTTAACTCCCGCCTGAATCGCGGCGTTCATCACGTTCTCGGCCCCGATGGAATTGGTGAGCAGGGCCTCCATAGGGTAGAACTCGCAACTGGGGACCTGTTTGAGAGCCGCCGCGTGAAAGACAAAGTCGGCTCCGATCATGGCGTCGACCAGTCCTTCGGGCTGGCGGACGTCGCCGATGTAGAACTTCAGCTTGGGGTTCGAGTAGGCCAGCCGCATGTCGTGCTGCTTCTTCTCATCGCGGCTGAGCACACGTATCTCTCGCACCCCGGTGACCAGGAACCGCCGGAGGACGGCGTTGCCGAAGGTACCGGTGCCGCCGGTTATGAGGAGTGTGCGGTTAGTGAACACGGTGCTAGAGTACCATTTAGGCAAGCCCCGAGGGCCAAGGGTGTTCGCTGGGGCCCCGCAGTGGTGGGCGGATCCTCGTGCCGTGTTTCAGTTACTGGCTCCGGACAATCAGAGTAGCCTTGGCTTGCTACGGGCCAGCTGAACCGCTACTTCATAGTCGCATACCCGCTGACGAGCCAAAGCAAGCCACGAGTACTTTTGTCGGATGAGCTCTACCTGGCTCAACTGCCGGTTCTTGTGCCACGAAAGGGTTTGGGCGACTGATCGTATGGACTCAACGAGGCTATCTGGATTACTGCCGTTGTACCCGATTGCTCCACTTTCAAAGAGTTCGCGCTTTGTAAGACCGGCCTGGACGATGGTAGGTAGGCCGCACGCTAGTGCATCGAGTTGACTCGAACTCATGGAGCGAGGCCAAACGGCTAAATCCGAAGCTCGGTAGTAATCGGCAAGTGTGGGCGCCGACACGTATGGCAGGAGGGTGCAACCCGGTTCTCGTCGGATTGCGGCAGCCTCCTCTCCGTCTCCTATGAACAGCCCGAAGATGCGCAGCCCCGCACGCCGAAGCGTGGAGACTGCCTTAGCGAGAGCCAGAGGGTTCTTGGCCGGGGTGAGCCTTCCGCTATATACACAGACCACGTCCTGCTCCTGATAACCCAGACCAGCCCTGATGTCGACTCTGGTCTTGGAGTCAGAGCTTGCGGGATAGAAGATTGTTGTATCCGTGCCGAGGGGTGCGACAACAACCTTGGAGCTCTGCAGCCCAAAAACGGTGACGGCATCGCGCGCTGCTTCGCCCGTAACCGCATAGCACTTAGTAGCCACGACGCTTGCGGGAATCGCGCCGAGACGTCTCACCACCGCGGAGAGTCTTGGCCCGAGGAGAGGGAGGCGTGTTCCTTTTCGAGAAGGGTTGTGGTTCCCCACGAACAGGGGCACGCGCAGGAGCAGCGCGGCTAATGCGGCACACCAAGCTATGGGGTCAGCGAGAGTGATCGTCTGTATGATGTCTGGCATGACTTCCCTCATCGTCGGAATTACATGCCTGAGCAGAACGTAGCGGTTGTTCAACATGCGGTGTGGCAGCACATGAACCTTGACCGAGGCACCAGGGTCACCAGGGGGCTTGCGGAAGGCCTGCCCAGAGGAAGCTGTTCGGCTGTATGCGGTCGAGCGTTGTTCGAGCATGGAGCCGGGCCTCGGCTGAGGCATCGACGATGTCATGAGATGAACTTCGTGACCGAGGCTGGCAAGTGCTTTCGGCAAACAGTTCTCGATATATGACATATCCTTGTCATACCAAGGCACTATGATGGCTATCTTCACTTCAATCAGTTCTCCATCGGTCCGCGCTGGTGCTACCTGAATCTGAACGAGCGGTCAACCGGGTTGGTTCTACACCAAGGTAACGCGCCGGATTCGGCACACCCGGTCGGTCTGCTGAGGCCTCGGCTCCCTTTCTTATTCTCCCCTGCGCTGCGCAGCAAGCGCCAAAACCAACCGCCAACCAGACGTGCGGCCAGACGAATGATCGGGCGATGAGGACCGAGACAAGGGAAAAGGCAATCAAGAGCCTACCAAGATCGACCGCCCACCTTTTGCGCCCGTCGCCGTGATGGGTGGTTGTCCGGCGGAAGAGTTTCGCAAGGGTCCAAGACCAGGCTACCAAGCAGCCAACGAAAACAAGCGGACCAAACTGTTGATAGTATGCCAGGAAGTTGTGGACATACGACCCAAAAGACCCGTGTATTTCGAACTGGCTACCTAGCGCCCCCGTGAGTGGGTTCTCCGCGATTGAGTCCATGCCGGTCCTGAGAAAGGCGGCTCGAAGGTCAACAGATTCTTCCGCTATGAGTGCTTGAGGGCTCATGATATCGGTGTCGGAAACGTAACGGGTAAGAGACAGCGCCGTTAGGGCTAGTCCGAGTAGCACCATCGATATCAAGATGGCTCGAGGCCGTCGTACAGCTCGTGCCCAGGCCAGCCATATGGCTAGAGAGACAAGTGTCGCGTAGAGTGAAGACCGACTTCCTGCGATGAACAACGCGCCGACCAGTGTCCCCGCCAAGACGATCCTGGCCCAGCGGGTGCGAAGCAAGGAGAGAGCAAACAGTCCGCACACTGCGAGAGAGTCTGCCATAAGCTGGTGATACCCACTGGCGCCCGTTCCCCAAGTTGCGAGTCGAAATGAGAAACTGTTGGGAAAGCCAAGAGTAATGATCGTGAGTGCCCCGGACCCGAACACTAAGACTGCTGCGCTCCTAAGGAGCGCCCCATTTGCGGGTGGGCGTATCCCCATGAATGTACCAAGCAAGAAGTACGCGCTGTTCTGAAGGCATACCATCATGTACCAGGATAGGCCGTTTCGCCCTTCAAGGTCTGTCATTTGCCGGAGCGGCGAGTAGTGCAGGATGACTATGAGCAACATGCCAGAGAGAGTTGCGGCGGCGATTGTCCAGACCGGATTCTGAAACGGCTTCAACGTATGCAGGATTGGGCCGATAAGCAGCGCGCTGGTTAGGCTGAATGCTATGAGAACGGTCTCACGCGAGACGCCAACAGGGGCACCTGAGTAGTAAGCCCAGAGAACGCTAATGTACGCCGCCAGGCCGACGAAACCCAAAACGAATCCTGTTCCCAGCCAACCGGCAATGACCGGGATGCGCAGTGCCTTCTGGGACCCCACGCTCGTCTCGGGTGCACTGGCTGGACCTATGTTACCCGCCTTCCGCTTCGCCTGGTCCGGGCCCATGACAAGGGGCGAGAAGGCACTGAAGCGGGGCCTCCACCCCTGACGCTTGAGAGACTGGCGCTGTCCTTCAGCCTCACTTTCCACCTACTGAACGTCGCGGCAACCTTGGCAAACTGCTGCAGTCCCGACTATTCTGATTCGAGTCAAATCAGAATCACCACCAGCGGGCCTGACCAAAGCTGAACACGAGACCGCAGCCCTGTAACATGTTGACCGTTTATGCCAGCGCTCTTGCACGCGACCTGGGCTGAGAATGCCGTGCGGCAATGACTTTGCCCTGGCAGCTAATCAACCGCCAGCAATCGAACTCGCCCAATAAAGGCTACCTCAGGTGAAGCCGGCGGTTCAAGTATGGCTAGAGCTGCACCAGGTTTCACCTCGCGGCTCAACTTTATAGGGAGGCGCAGAGCAACGAGATCAGCGTGATGCCCAACAGGCCGCGGCCGGGTCTTTCCTCGGTCGAGTGAGAGCCAAATTTGCTCCGGCCCCCTTTGCAGTACGACCTTGAATGTTAGGGCCGCCGGTTTGATGCCATCCTAGCTGACTTCTTCATGCTGCGCTGCAAGAGGCGGCGAATTCCTCCGGAGTGAGGTAGCCGAGAGAACTGTGCAGGTGCTCCATGTTGTATTCGATCCTCCAGCCTTCAAGAACTGCGCGGGCGTGGTTGATGCTCCAGAACTCCGTGGTGTTCAGGCACTCGTCCCGGAGCCGGTTGTTGAAGGATTCGCCAAAGCTGTTCTGCCAAGGCTTGCCGGGCTGGACGTGATACGTCGCGGAGCCTTGGGCTTCGAGCCATTCAGTCAGCTCGAAGACCATGAACTCGGGCCTGTTGTCGCTTCGAGAGGTCGCTTGCCGGTCTCGGCTGGCTAAAAGTCGCGCCAGGACACCCTTGACCGCAGGTGCAGTGAGCGGCTAGGCGGCCACCATAGCGAGCAACTCTCGGACGTGCACCTCCTTGGTGTCCGCTTCCTGGCGGACACGACGACATGCGCCTTGGTGAATCTTGCCTGTCGAATCTTTGCCAAGTCTCCTTCGTTCTCGTGGCGACCCCAAGACGTCAAGCAGTGCTTGTTCCGGAGTCGGCCCGCGCCAACCTTTGTCGCGTGACCGCAAGAATCCGGTGGAGCCAGGAAACACGCATTCAACCTTCCATCAGCTATTCCGTGGAATGTCGCTGACATTTCCCGTGGGCGTCGGAGAACTGCCGAACGGCATGGCGTGAAACCAGGTAGTAAACGCCATAGCCCAGGCAGCCAGTTACGCTCAGAAGACACACGGTCGCGAGCGGCGAGAGCGCGAGAAACCGAGCCAGCAGGTAGAAACTCGCCATCAACGCCGACCTCACCACCTCGCGAAGCACGAACAGCCCTTGTCTCTCGGCTATCGCCAACGTGAACCCCAGAGTCGACGACACGAAAGCCGCATAGTACATTGGGGTAAGAACGGCGGTATATAGCCCCGCCGGGCCCCACCTCTGCCCCAGGACAAGTGGTAGTAGCCACGGGGCAGCGGCCCCTAACGGCAAGAACACGACCAGGCCGGCTAAGGCCATCTTCTTCGTGGCTGACTTGAACAAAGCCATGAATTGTTCTGGCGAGGACGAAGCGATAGTCGCCCCCCTGCCGAAATAGACCATGGCGACCGCCCCGCCGACCAGGGCCGTTGGTGCCCCCGCAATCCTTACCGTCATGCCGAACCATCCTGCGACCTGCGAACCATGGAGAGAGGAGATCAGCAACGGAGGAAGTGCTGTACTTACGGCGTTCAGAAGGGCTCCCCAAGTCGATACCAAAGGGAACTTCTTGTACCGAAGCGCAGCCTTCCAGATTGCTCTAACTCCACCCGCCCGCGAACGAGCCAAGTCGGCTCTCTCAAACCCAGCGCGGGCCAGCCACGACGAGCCCACTCCTTGACCCACGACCGTACCCAAGATAAGACCCACGGCCCCTGCGCGCGCCATCCCGAGCCCCACCTGGGTCACGGCGGAACCAATGCCCTGGGCAACCTTAGTTCGGCTCAGAAGACCGAACTGATTTAGGCGGATTGTCCACCGGCTTAGGACGCCGTATACCCCGATAATCAGCACACCCAGGGGGACCAGCCACATGAGTCCCTCCAACTGCGGAGCTCCAGCCCAATTAGCTACTCGGTCAGCATATGGCAGCAACGTGACTGCCGACAGGGCTGTCACAAGCAACGTACTTGCCAGCCCAGCGACGAGCACGCTTAACGCGATTGCTCGGTCTGAAGGTAGTGGGACGGCTTCATCGAAGCGCAGATTGGCGACCACTCCGATGAAACCCAGGATGGCCGAATATGCTGCCAACACCCCGTAATCCTCAGGGCTGTACAGGCGGGAAATCACAGGCAGGGCTACGACGGGCACCGCCTGACCCAGCAAGGTGCCGAGAGAGAGCGTAGCAGCGTCACGCCGGAAGGTTCCCGCGGGTGCAAGTCTGGCTAGCGAAGTGCCGAAGCGCCTCAGCGCGCTCCTGACACGTTTAGAATCTGACGAAACCCCTGTCAACGTTGGCTGTGTCAAATCGTTCCTCTCGATGGCCTTGGTCGCGCATTGACCAAACCATGGGGTTTGGCGTTCCTAGTCGGGGTTCGACTAGCATAGAACATCGTACAAGGCTGGTCCTCGACTATACTTGCAGACTGCAAGTGCTCGGTCTGAATTGGTTCCCTGACAGAAAGATTTGAAATGTCGGTTCCCATGCTTGACCTGGTTGCCCAGCACCGTTCGCTCGAGGCCGAACTCGGGCAAGCTGTCGCTGCAGTTCTTACCGAGCAGCACTTTATCCTCGGCCCTCGTGTCGCGGAGTTCGAAGCTGCCTTGGCGACTTATTGCAAGGTCAGCAGGGCCTTGGGCGTGTCCTCTGGCACTGACGCCATTCTTGTGTCTTTAATGGCTCTTGATGTGCAGTCGGGCGACAAGGTCATAACCACCCCTTATACCTTTTTCGCCACGGCTGGGTCGATCGCTCGACTCGGGGCCGTGCCGGTGTTCGTGGATATAGACCCGCGCACTTTCAATATCGATCCTGAGCTGACGGAGGGAGCCGTCACCCCGCGAACCAAGGGCATTCTCCCCGTTCACTTATTCGGGCAGATGGCGGAGATGGCGCCTATCATGGACATCGCCACCTCTCGTGGGCTGTGGGTTGTCGAAGACGCAGCTCAGGCCATTGGCGCGGAGGTGGACGGCAAACGGGCAGGTTCGGTGGGCGCCGTGGGATGCTTCAGCTTCTTTCCCTCAAAGAATCTAGGGTGTTTCGGGGACGGAGGAGCGGTCACCACGTGCGATGAAGAGCTTGGTGAGCGTCTTGAGATGATGCGCAATCATGGAGCGCGGCCAAAGTACCATCACAGACTTATCGGGGGCAACTTCCGGCTGGACGCGCTCCAGGCAGCCGTGCTTCTGGTCAAGCTCCCCCATCTTGACTCGTGGACCGAAGCTCGTCAGCGAAACGCAGCTCGCTATCGACGCCTCTTCGCCGAAGCCGGCCTTACGGCACTGGTCTCGTCCGATGCGGACCAGTGCCCGAGTCTAAGCGACTGTCATGTGGTCTTGCCAGCCGAAGCACCAAGAAGAAGGCACGTCTACAACCAGTTCGTCATCCGAGCACGCCAGCGCGACGAGCTCATGGCCCATCTCCGTGCCAATGGCATCGGGTGTGAGGTCTACTACCCCCTCCCCTTGCACCTGCAGCCGTGTTTCGCCTATCTAGGGTACAAGGCCGGTGACTTTCCGGAGGCTGAGGCCGCCGCTCGAGAGACGCTGGCTCTCCCAATTTACCCGGAGTTGACCGAGGAGCAGCAGGAGCGGGTGGTCGCGGTCATTGCTGACTTCTACGGGGTCGCATGAGGCCGGGGAAGGGGCAGGTCCGTGAGGGTTGCCACGGTAGTAGGTGTCCGTCCCCAGTTCATCAAAGCTTCGGCCGTGTCCAGAGCCTTCTTCAGCGCGAAGGGGGCGGGCTTGGACGTTGCGGACATCACCATCCATTCGTGTCAACATCACGACTTCAATGATTCGGAGGTATTCCGGAGTGGGCTTCCTTTAGCGGTGTACCATGGGTGACATTGCGGTCCGAGACCGAGTGGATGGAGACGGTCGCGATGGGCTGGAACACGCTGGCGGACACAGACCCCGAACTCATTGAAAGTGCACTGGGCTGGGCCCGCACCGTTTCTCGGGGCGACCACGTAAGTCTTAGCAGAGAAGAGAGTGCTAGCTCGGACGGGCCCTATGGGGACGGGCATGCGGCCGAAAAGATTGTTCGAATACTGTGCGACAAATACGGAAGGGACCAGGGCCAGTGACGAATTTGACTTCAGCGCGTTCTCTCAACTTTGCTGTGCTTGGCGTCGCCGGCTACATCGCTCCCCGGCACCTGGAGGCCATTCGTCAGACTGGCAACCGGGTGGTAGCCGCTGCTGACCCCTCCGATTCGGTGGGCATCCTCGACCGCTATGGGTTCGACATCGCCTATTTCAAAGAGATCGAACGCTTCGACCGCTTCCTCTACCGGGCCCACCGAGG
>Ga0101944_10003649_pt1 | contig 20844 bp, 15 predicted proteins | sample DewCreD2012metaG_FD_75245 | JGI IMG/M metagenome (GOLD analysis project Ga0101944, IMG submission 75245) | Hot spring sediment bacterial and archeal communities from British Columbia, Canada, to study Microbial Dark Matter (Phase II) - Dewar... ... | reverse complement strand
GTCGAGCGCGATCAGTTTCGCGCGGGACACCTGCGCGCCGACCTCGCCGCCGTCGGGACCGATGCGGCGGGGCTCACGCCCCTGCCGGCCACCTCCGCCTTCATCGAGCGCTGCCGCGCGTGGGCATCCCGGCCCGGCGAGGCCTGGCGCCTGCTCGGAGTCTGGTACGTGCTCGAGGGCGCGACCAACGGCGGCCGGTTCATCGCCCGCAACGTGCGGCGGGGCGCGGGACTCGCCGGTCCGGACGGCACGCGCTACCTCGACCCGTACGGCGAGGCGCAGCCCCAGCGTTGGGAGGCGTTCAAGCAGTCGCTCGATGCCGTCGTGCCGGAGCGCGAGTGGCCGAAGGTCCGCGCCGCGGCCTGCGAGACGTACGACGCCGTGACGGCGATCGGCGACCAGCTTGCCGCCCTGTTCCCCGCGCCGGCCCGCTGAACCGCGACCGGGACGCGTGCCGCCCAGGCACCATCGGCGCCCTTCGCGGGCGCCGTCCGTCCGCGCAGCCGCGCGAGAGTGATGCCTCGTCTCCCGTGTCGGTCAACGCGGGCGCCGCGAGCTGGCAGGCATGCGCGCGCACGTCCTCCGGCCACGTCGCCGTCCGCTCCGCGAACCCCCCGGCGTTCCGCGCGAAGAGCGCGCCGCACGCCTCCTCGGAGCCCGGCGCGTCGCCCGCGATCGCCGTCATGAAGCGGCAGGCCGCTTCCTGTGCCCGGCGGCCGCCCGCGCCGCCCTCGCGGCGCGCGCGCTCCACGAGCGTGCGCCGCGCCGCGCCGGATCACCTGGAGCTCGAGATCCACGGTCGCCCCGGACTCGTCGTCGAAGTCGGGCAGCGGACGGTCGTCGCCGGTCCCCCGCCGGTCGGCGACGATCGCCGCCACCCGCGAGGGATCGCCCGACGCGACGCGCTCGGGACCGGCGAAGGCGGTGGCGGAGTGGCTCGGCATCGGATGGCGTCCTCGGGTGGCGCGTCGAGGCGAAGGTCGTGCCGACACCATGCGTGTCCAGTCACCGTGTCCCGGACACCGCACGTCAGGCGCCGTCGGGGCGCGGGTGGCGCCGGTCAGCGCCCGCGGCGGATGGCGGCGGCGTACTCCTCGAACCGTGGGTCGTCCCGCAGGGCATCCAGGCGCGGATCTTCCGGCAGCAGGACGAGCAACCGCGAGCCTTCGCGGCGCGCGCGGGCCAGCCAGCCGAAGGCCCTCGAGCGGTCGCCGACGATCCCCCAGCCCGCGGCCAGCAGCACCGGATCCACGCGCCCGGGTGGCGCGGTGTCGAGCGAGTCGAGCAGGGCGGCCGCGGCGCGGCGGTCGCCGAGCAGCGCGAGGGCGACGGCGCGGTCGGCGCGCGGCGCCCACGCCGGTCCCGCGGCCACTGCCAGCCGCTCGAGCGCGGCCCGCGCCTCGGCCTCGCGGCCGCGCAGCGCCGCGAGGTAGGGCGCGAGGACGAGCACGGTGATGCTGCGCGAGTCGATCTCGGCGGCCTTGGCGAGCGTGCGCTCGGCCTCGTCGTACCGGCGTGCGATCATGAGGTAGCCGGCCCGGTCGGTGTACAGCCGCCCGTTCGCGGGATCGTCCGCGATCGCGCTGTCCGACTGGGCGAGCGCCGAGTCGAGGTGGCCCGCGGCCGCGTACCAGTGCTGCATCGCCTGGTGGGTGGAGACCGTGGCGCGGCCCGAGGCGAAGGCGCGGTCGAGGTCGGCGCGCGCGCCGGCGAGGTCGCGCTCGTACCACGTGCGGACGATGGCGCGGATGGCGAGGAGGTCGGGATCGCCCGGGCGCCTCGCCAGGCCGGCCGCGAGGGCGGCCTGGGCCTGCCGGATCGCCCCGTCCACGGGCATCGTGCGCATCCCGAACGCCATGGCGATGTACGCGGACGCGATGCCGGCGTACGCGCGCGCGTAGCCGGGGTCGCGCGCGACTGCCTGCTGGAAGTAGCCGAGTGCGGCCTGCATCTCGCCGGGCGTGAAGCGGTGCCAGAGCTGCTGGCCGATCAGGTAGAGCCGCTGCGCCTCGCCGTCGCGCGTGTCGCCGGCGGCGAGCACCGCCCGGTCCGCGGCGCCCAGCTCGATCGGGAGCGAGGCCACGACGCGCTTCAGCAGCGAGTCCTCGATCGCGAGGAGCCCGTTCTCGGGGGCGGCGCCGCCGTCGGCCCACAGCTCCTGCGGCGGCTCGGCCTGCACGAGCTGCGCCCCGAGCCGTACGCCGCCGCCGGCGCGGGACACGCTGCAGGTGACGAGGTGGGAGGCGCCGACGGTGCGCGCGAGCGCCACCGGGTCGGCCGCAGCCGCCGTCGCCCGCACGATCCCGCGCGGGATGACGCGCAGCCCGGGGACGCGCGTGAGGCGGTTCATCAGGTTGTCGGCGAGGCCCTCCGCGATGTAGGAGAGCTTCGCGTCACCCGTGCGGTCCTCGCACGGCACGACGGCGATGGCGACCGCGACCCTCGCCGGCGCCACCGTGCCGCCGGCGGGGCGCCGGCTCGCCATCGTGTACACGCCGGCCGCCGCCACGACGACCGCGCCCGCGACCGCCGCGAGGCGACCGGCCGTCCGCCGCGAGCGGCTCGCGGCCGCCGGCGCCGGCGGCGGTGGGGTCGGCGTCGAGCCCGCGGCGGTGCCGGGCGCCGGCGTGCGGAGTGTCGCTTCGCTCGCCGCGAGCGCCTCCTCGAGCTCGTCGGTGGTCGCGAACCGGTCGGCCGGGACCTTCTGCAGCGTGCGGGCCACGATCGCCTCGACGGCCGCCGGCACGCCCGGGCGCACCACCGCGAGCGGGGTCGGCGCCTCGGCGACGATGCGCGCCACCAGAGCCTGCATCGTGGCGCCCGCGTGGGGCGGCTCGCCCGCGAGCATCTCGTAGAGGATGGCGCCGACCGCCCACTGGTCGGTGCGGCCGTCGAGCGTGGCGGCGCCGGTTGCCTGCTCCGGGCTCATGTAGTGCGGCGTGCCGACGAGCAGCCCCGACTGCGTCAGGCGGCCGGTGTCCGCGCGCGCGACCGCCAGCGCGATCCCGAAGTCGGCGACGTAGGCGTGCCCGTCCTGCAGCAGGATGTTCTCGGGCTTCACGTCGCGGTGCACCACGCCGCGCCGGTGCGCGTGGGCGAGCGCCGACGCGACCTGCCGCGCGATCCGCACGGCCTCCGCCACGCCGAGCTGCCGCTCGCGGGCGAGCCGGCCGCGCAGGCTCTCCCCCTCGATGAACGGCATGGCGTACCACGGGAGCCCGGCGGCCTCGCCCGAGTCGAAGAGCGGCAGGATGTTCGGGTGCTGGAGGGTGGCCGTGAGCTGCACCTCGCGGAGGAAGCGCTCGGCGGTCACCGCGCCCGCCACTTCGGGCTTGAGCAGCTTCAGCGCGACGTCGCGCCCGTGCTTCACGTCGCGCGCGCGCCAGACGGTGGCCATGCCGCCCTCGCCGAGCGGCGCCACGAGGTCGTAGCGGCCGGCCAGCGCGGCGCGGATCGCGTCGAGGTCGGGCATCCGGTCAGGCGCTCGGCTGGTCGAGCATGGACGCAAGATACCCGGCGCCGCTCGCTAGCTGTCGCTACCGGACAGGTTGTTCCCTACGCGGTGAGCCGGCTGATCGGCGGCTGGAAGCCATGGGCCGTGTGGGGTCGGGTCGTGTTGTAGGCCTGCAGAAAGGGCTGCAGGGCACAGGCGCGCGCGCGCGAGGCGCGATACGGCCTCACGTACGCCCACTCGCGCAAGGCGGTCTGGATGAAGCGCTCGGCCTTGCCGTTGGTGCGCGGCGTGTAGGGTCGGGTGCGCACGTGGCGGATCCCGAGCCCAGCGAGCGCCGTGGTGTACTGCCGCTGTACGAAGCAGAAGGCATTGTCGGTCATCACCCGCTCGACCACGACGCCGAGCGCGGCGAGCCAGGCGACGGTGCGCTCGAGGAAGGCCACCGCGGTGGCGGCCGTCTCGTCCGGCAGGAGCTCGGCGTAGGCCACGCGCGAGGCGTCGTCGATCGCCACGTGCAGCACTTCCCAGCCGGTCCGGCAGCGCGGCCCGCGCACCGTGCGATCGCCCGTGATGCGGTGCCCGATGATGCCGGGGGCGATCTTGCCGAGGCGCTTGGTGTCGATGTGCACCAGCTCGCCCGGTGTCGCCCGCTCGTAGCGGATCACCGGCGGCCGGGGCACCCGCGGCGGCAGCCGGCCCAGGCCGAGGCGGCGCAGCACATCGCCCACGGTCGAGAGCGGGAGCCCCAACGCGCGGGCGATCTGCGGCCCGGTGTCGCGCCGGGCACGTCGCTGGGCGATCCGGCGCTCGAGCGTCGCGGACAGCCGCCGCGGCGAACGATGCGGCCGCGAGGTGCGATCGCCGAGCCCCGCGCGGCCCTCGGCGCGGAAGCGGGCAAGCCACTTCCGCACGCTGCGCTCGCTGATGCCGAAGGCGCGGGCGGCCATCGCCGTCCCCCAGCCGTCCCGCACGATGCGCTCGACCAGACAGACCCGCCCGGCGAACCCCAACCGGGCATTGGCGTGACTCTTCACTCGATCCTCGGGTGCGGGAGACGGTCTCCAACACCCACAGCTTGAACCGCTCAGGATCGACTGGCTACCGCGTCACCCCGGAACAACGTATCCGGTAATCACAACTAGCCGCACTGCCCCTTGCGGAACGCCTCCGGCGGGCACGCGAACGCGTCCGTGGCCCAGAGCCCCGCCCGCTCCCGCTGCGCGTCGCGAGCCGCCGTGCGGAGCTCCCGCTCGTACCGCAGGTTCGGGGGGAGCAGGGACACCACCGCGTACCCGCGGCGCACCAGCTCGCGGTTCACCAGCACGCTGTCCGGGCGCCAGACCCAGGCGAGCACGCGGTCGTACTGGTCGCGTGCGCGCACGTCGAGCTCGAGCCACACGGTCCGGCCGACCGGCGCCAGCGCCAGGAGCTGTGCCCGCGCCCGCGCGCCATGCGGCGCCTGCTCGCGCTCGGGCGCGTCGATCCCGAGCAGGCGGACGCGCCGGTCCCCCTGCCGGCAGCGGAGCGTGTCGCCGTCGGAGACCGCCGCCACCGTGCAGGCGACGCGCCGCGGCGCGGGCGGAGGCGACTGCGCCCGCGCGCCCGATGCGACCAGCACCGCGAGCACGGCGACGAACATCGCCGCCAGCGCGAGCGTCGCCCGCCGCGGCCAGATGAGCGCGCCCAGCGCGGGCGCGTCGCGGCCAGCTGCGAGGCCGACGAGCAGCGTGGCCACGCACCCGAGGGGGCTCCACCAGAGCCACGACACGCCGGTCGCGAGGGCGGCGACGCCGCCGGTTGCCGCGAGTCCCGCCGCCAGCCCGCCGAGCGCCGCGCGTCCACCGGCCCGCGGCGCGAGGCGCGCCACGAGGAAGACGCCGAGCACCGGGCCGTAGAAGAGGGAGCCGACCTGGTTGACGAGCTCGAGGATCGCGCGCCCGCTCGCCGCCGCGCCGAGCCCGGCGCCGACGGCGAAGAGGCCCCATGCGAGCGTCGTCGCCCGCGCGAGCCAGGCCGGCTGCCGCTCGGGCGTGATCCCCGCGACGTCCTCCAGCGTGACGGCCGCGAGCGAGTTGAGCGCCGAGTCGATCGACGACATCGCGGCCGCGAGGATCGCCGCCACGAGCAGCCCGCGCAGCCCGCCGGGCAGGGCCGTCACGAGGTACGTCGGGACCAGGGCGTCCGGGGGGCGCCCGGCCATCGCCGACGCGAACCCGCCGTCCACCTGCAGCAGCCCGGCGAGCAGGAGCCCGAGGCCGCAGTACGTGAGCACGAGCGGGAACCGCAGCAGCCCGTTCAGGACGAGCGCGCGCTCCGCGTCGCGCGTGGTGCGCGCCGCGAGCAGTCGTTGCGCCTGGCTCTGGTCGCATCCATAATAGGACAGGTATAGGAAGAGGCCGCCGACCAGCATCGGGAGGAATGCGAAGGTCTCGCCGTCGCCGAGTCCGGTGGCGCGCGGCGCCCACGCGACGAGCCGCTCGGGCGGGAGGGCGGCGAGGAGTTCGTCGCCCCGGCTGGCCAGCAGGTGCCAGGCGCTCGCCGCGCAGCCGGCCCACAGCACGACCAGCTGCAGCACGTCGCTCCAGATGTCGGCGACGAGGCCGCCCAGGGTGGTGTAGAGCACGGCGACGAACCCCAGCGCCAAGATCGCCGCGGCGAGCGGCCAGCCGAGCGCCGCGCTGACGACGAGCGCGGAGGCGTAGAGGACCGCGCCGAGCGTCAGGCCGCGCGACACGAGGAAGGTGGCCGCGACGGCGCGGCGCGTCCCGCGGCCGAGGGTCGCCTCGAGCACCGCGTAGATGGACGAGCCGCTCGCACGCCGGAGCGCGGGGAGCAGCAGCACGATGAGGGCGAGCATCGCGAGCGGCACGGCGAGCTCGTACTGCAGCCAGACGAGCCCGCCGCCCGCCTGCAGGGCGACGAAGGCGGGCGCGCCGACGAGGCTCACGGCGCTCGCCTGGTTCGCGACGAGCGACAGCGCGAGCGGCCAGCCGTGCATCCGCCGGCCCGCGAGGAAGTAGTCCTCGCCGGTCGCTTGCCGGCGCGCGAACCACGCCGACATCCCCGCCACGGCGAGGAGGTAGGCCGAGACCACCAGCAGGTCCGCGGTGCTCAGGCCCCGCATCCGCCGTCCGCCCGCGCGGCCGCCGTCGCGCCCGACCCCTCGCCCCAGCCCCCGGGACGCGCATGCCCGCGCCGCGCCATCACTTCCTGGCCGAGCCCGACTACCACCGCCCGCTGCTCGCGGTGACGCCGGCGCAGCGGGCGCGCATCCTGGCGCCGCTCGCGGTGCTCTACGGGCGGCAGGGCGCCGAGCGCTGCTGGGCCGAGGTCGAGCGGCTCATGCAGGTGCACCACGCGCACCGCACGCCGGCGCAGCTCGCCGCCGACGCCGCGTTCGACCCGCGGGAGCGCTTCACCGAGCACGACGTCCTCGGCATCACCTACGGCGACCTGATCCAGAGCCCCGGCGTCCCGCCGCTGCAGGCGCTGAACGAGGTGCTCACCGGCGAGTTCGCCGGCGCGTTCACCGCGCTCCACCTGCTGCCGTTCTTCCCCTACAGCTCCGACCGCGGCTTCAGCGTGCTGAACTACGAGCAGGTGGATCCCCGCCTCGGCGACTGGGGCGACATCGCGCGCCTCGGCGAGCGGTTCCGGCTCATGTTCGACGGCGTGATCAACCATGTGTCGTCGCGCAGCCCGTGGTTCCGGGAGTTCCTGAACGGGCACCCGTACTACGGGCGCTTCTTCGTGAGCTTCGAGTCGCCGCACGCGCTCACCGCCGAGCAGCGGCGCAAGATCCTCCGCCCCCGCACGTCGGAGCTGCTGACCGGCGTGCAGACCCTGCGCGGCCCGCGCTGGGTCTGGACCACCTTCAGCGCCGACCAGGTCGACCTCAACTACGGCAACCCCGACGTCCTGACGCGCGTGCTCGCCGTGCTGCTCCTCTACGTGCGGCGCGGCGCCGACCTGCTGCGGCTCGACGCCGCCACCTACCTCTGGCGGGAGCCGGGCACCCCGAGCGCGCACCTGCCGCAGACGCACGCGATCATCAAGGTCTTCCGCGCGGTGCTCGACGTGGTGGCCCCGCGCGTCGCGCTCGTCACCGAGACGAACGTACCCCACCAGGCCAACGTGAGCTACTTCGGCGACGGCGACGACGAGGCCCACCTCGTCTACAACTTCGCGCTGCCGCCACTGGTGCTCTGGTCGTTCCACGCCGCCGACTGCACCCGGCTCGCGCGCTGGGCCTCGGCGCTGAAGCCCCCGTCGCCGACCACCGCGTTCCTGAACTTCCTCGACTCGCACGACGGCGTGGGACTCCTCGGCGCCGCCGACGACCTGCTCGCGAGCGAGCAGGCGGCGCTCGTGCAGCGCACCCTCGACCACGGCGGGCTCGTCTCGTACCGCACCGCGCCCGACGGCTCGCGCCAGCCGTACGAGCTGAACATCCCGTGGTACAACGCCCTCAACCGCGTGGACGGCGCCGAGCCCGACCAGCTCCAGGTGGACCGCTTCATCGCCTCGCGCGCGATCGCGCTGGCGATCCCGGGGGTGGCCGCCGTCTACCTTCCGAGCATCATCGGCGCGCACGTCACCGGCGACGCCCCCGTGGACGAGCGCGACCCCCGGAGCATCAACCGGAACACGATCCACATGCCGCACCTCCGGGCCGAGCTCGCCGACCCGGCCTCGCACGCGGCGCGGATCCGGGCCGCGTTCGTGCGGCTCCTGCAGCTCCGCACCCGCTGCCCCGCGCTCCACCCGGCGGCGCCGCATCGCGTGCTGGCCGCCGATCCCGCCGTCTTCGCCCTGCTGCGCGCCGCCCGCGACGGGGCGCAGGCGCTGCTCGCGCTCGTCAACGTCTCGCCGTCGCCGCGCACGGTGACGCTCGCCGCCGACCAGCTGGCGCCGCACGCCGGCGGGCGGTGGCACGACCTCGTGGGGGAGCGCGACTGCCCCACCGCACCCGGAGGACTCACGCTCGCGCTCGCGCCGTACCAGGTGGCGTGGCTCGAGCACCGACAGCCCTAGGAGGCCCCATGGCGGACTTCTTCCAGTCCGGCGTCGTCGCGACGCTGCACAACCTCGACCCCGCCGGCGAGGAGCGCCTCGACGCCGAGCTGCGGGTCTTCGCGCCCCGGAGCGGGATCGGCCTGGTGCTCCCGGCGCTCATCGGCGAGTTCCGGCACCAGGCGATGGACGGGATAATCCGCGAGCTGGCGCAGGTGCGCTGGCTCCGGCGCATCGTCGTCGCGATCGGCGACGCCACGCGGGCGGAGTACGCCGAGGCGCGTGCGCGCTTCGACCGGATGCCGACGCCGGTGACGGCGCTCTGGCTGGAGGACCCGCGCATCGCGGCGATCCTCGCCGACCTCACCGCCGCCGGGGTGGACGCGGGGCCGCCGGGCAAGGGACGGACCTGCTGGCTGGCCTACGGGCTGCTCCTCGCGGCGGGCGACTGCGACATCATCGCCCTCCACGACTGCGACATCCGCGACTACCACCGCCGCCTCCTCACCCGGCTGTGCTACCCGGTGGCGCACCCTGGCCTCGGCTTCGAGTTCGCCAAGGGCTACTACGCCCGCGTGAGCGACGGCCGGCTCCGGGGGCGCGTGATGCGGCTCTTCCTCACCCCGGTCATCCGCGCCCTGCGGATCCTCGTGCCGAACGCGCCGTACCTGCAGTTCCTCGACAGCTTCCGCTACGCGCTCTCCGGCGAGTTCGCGATCCGCGCCGACCTGCTCCGGCTCACGCGCGTGCCGAGCGACTGGGGGCTCGAGGTGGGGTTCCTCTCGGAGGTGTACCGCAACACGTCGCTGCCGCGCATCTGCCAGGTGGACATCGCCGACAACTACGACCACAAACACCACGAGCTCGGCGCGGGCGACTCGTCGGCCGGCCTCCGGCGCATGGCGGTGGAGATCGGCAAGGTCCTCTTCCGCGCGCTCGCCGCGGAGGGCATCGTGCTGGGCGAGGCCGACCAGCGGACGCTGGCGGTGCTCTACCTCCGCACGGCGCAGGACATGATCAACCGCTACGCGGCCGACGCCACGCTGAACGGCTTCGCGTTCGACCGGCACGAGGAGGGCACCGCCGCGTTCGCCTTCGCGGAGTGCCTGCAGGAGGCCGCGGCGATCTTCAACGAGAACCCCCTGCGGCTCCCGATCATCCCGAACTGGAACCGGGTGCTGCACGCGATCCCCGACATCTTCGAGCGCCTGCAGCACGCGACGGCGGACATGGCGACCGGCAGCCCGTGAGCTAGCCCGACGGCGCGCCCGCGAGCAGCCGGAGCACCGCGGCGTTCCAGCCGCGCGGGCCCTCCACGTCGGTCACCGGGGCTCCGGGGAGCGCGGCGGCCAGCTCGCCGGCGTGCGGCGAGCGCACGATGATCGGGACGTCCACCGCCTTGAGCAGCGGCAGGTCGTTCGGCGCGTCGCCGAGCGCAACGGTGCGCACGGCGCCGACGCGGGCACGCTGGAGCTCGGTCACGCGCGCCGCCGCCGCGCCCTTGTCGCTCCCGCGGCTCACGTGCAGGAGCCGCCCGCCCGCCCGCACCGCACAGCCCCGCGCCGCGAGCGCCGCGCGGAGCGGCGCGTCGTCCGCCCCCGCCAGCACCCGGAACGGCTCGGAGCACTCGCGCACCAGTGCCCGCGCCGCGTCCCCGCTCGGCAGACCCGTCAGGGCGCCCAGCTCCTCGGCCGTCATGTCGCTCAGGCCGCGCACCGCGACGCCGGTCTCGGCACTCGCCGCACGAAGCGCCGCGACGAGCTCGGCGCGCGGCGCGCCGAGCGTCACGACCCACTCGTCGCCGTCGCGCACGGCGCCGGCCGGCGGCGCGTCGGCCGCCGTCACCGGCACGACCACGGCGCCGCCGTTCTCGACGATGTACGGGTCGCGGTTCCCGAGCCGGGCGCGGATCGCCGCGACCTCCGCACGGGTCTTGCTGGTGCAGAGCACGAGCGGCACGCCGTGAGCCGCGAGCGCGGCGAGGGCAGGGCGCGCCGCGTCGAACGAGTAGGTCTCGCGGTCGAGGAGCGTGCCGTCGAGGTCGGTGAAGACGAGCAGGGACGGGCCCGGGCGCCTCGAGGCCTCGGCCCCGGGACCTGGCGCGGGCGGACTCATGGTGCGATGAGTACACCCGGCCGGCCGCCCGGTGCAACTGAGTGCCCGCTACGCCAGCAGCCGCCCCACGACGGGGATCGCGGCACGCCGCAGCCACGCCACGACCAGGGCCGACACGAACACGGTGATCGCCAGCGCGAAGAGCAGCCCGCCGTCGCCCTGCACCTCGATGCCGAGCCTCGTGAGGTGCGCGCCGAGCGCGCCGGTCATCAGGCCCAGCGCGAGCACGGCGCCCGCGCCGGCGGTCCGCGGCACCAGCAGGAGGATCACCGCGACGAGCTCGAGCGCCCCTGATCCGAGCCGCCCCCACGGCTCGGCGCCCAGTGTCTCGAAGATGTACCGCGACTCGGGCGCGCCGGTGAACTTGAAGAAGAGGGTCTGGCCAAGGATGGCGGCGGCGACGAGCTGGAAGATCCAGCTGGCGATGGTCTGGGCGCGGCTGAGGTCGGACATGCAGGGCTCCTGGTATGGGTCGGGTCGCGGCAGGAGAACGACGCGCGCCGCCCCGCGGTTCCCGCTCAGGTGGCGGGATGGGTCGCGACCGCCCGCCGGTGCGCCAACAGCGCCTCCACGAGCTCCCTGAGCCGGGCGGGGCGGTGGCCGCGGGCACGGTTCGCCGCCCCGATGGCGAAGAGGAGCCGCCACTGCGCGAAGAGCGTGGCCCACGCACGCCCGAGTCCGTGGCGCGGGTCGTAGATGTGCGTGGCCTCCGACGTCACGCCGTTCAGCTCGATGACCTTCACGCCGCGCGCGGCGAGCAGGTCGTCGCGCGTCGGGGCCCGCAGGTCGAACCGGCCGAACCAGAAGCCCGGCATCGCCCGACCGAGCCGGTCCACGAGCGCCGCGAGCTCGGGCGTGAGCAGGTCGTGGCCGTCGAGGAACGCGGCCCCGCGGCAGTGGTTGCCGAGGTCGCCGAGCGCCACCGTCTCGCCCGCGCGCGGCACCTCCCGCAGCCGGTCGCCGAGCCGCGCGAGCCAGCGCGGTGCCGTGCACACGAGCCGGTCGTCGGCGAGCACCAGCGCCTCGAGGTCGCGCCGGCCGTCGCCCGTGACGGCGGCGAAGCGCTTGTCGGTCACCGAGAACACGTGGCCCGATGCCTCCCCGGGCATCCGCCAGTAGAGGACGCCGAGCTCGGCGCCCGGCACGTGCTCCTGCAGCAGCACCGGCACCCGGGCGCGCGCGAGGTACGCCGCCGCGTCGTCCGCCGTGCGCGCCACCACGACCCCCGAGCCGCGCTCGCCCGCGTCGGGCTTGCAGACGACCGGGAGCGCCAGCCCCTCGCGCTCGAGGAAGCGCTGCACGCGCGCCTGCGCCTCCTGCGCCGCGAGCGGGGGCACCACGAGCTCCGCCCGCGGCACGTGCGCGGGCGCCTCGCGCGCGAGCGCCGCGAGGATCGCCGCCTTCGACTCGCCGACCCAGCCGCCCAGGGGGATGCCGGGGTTCGCGGCGGTGAAGAGGGTGAGCGAGCGGTGGCGCAGCCCGAGCCAGAGCACGTAGAGCACCACCGGCGGGTACACCGCCCACGCCGGCCAGAACTCCCAGCGCGTGAGCCGCCGCCAGCGGCCGAGGACCAGCCGGCGGCCGCGCCACGTGACCAGCGCGGCCCCGACGCGCATGATGACGAGGAGTGCGGCCGCGAGCAGCAGCAGCCGGAGTCCTCTCACCTGCTGCAGGTGCATGCGCAGCGCCTCGCCGGCCAGTGCGCTCGCGCCGACGAGGAGCGGCGTCCACGCGGCCACGGCGACGAGCGTCCACCCCGCGAAGGTGCGCAGCGGCATCCCCAGCACGCCGGCACCCACGTACGTCGGCAGGCGGCTGCCGGGCAGGAACCGGCTCGTGACGAGCAGCGAGGCGCCGCGCCGCGCGAACCACGCCTCGCTCGCGCGCACCCGGTCGGCCGGCACGAGCCAGCGGAGCGGGGCCCGACGGAGCCACGGCCGGCCGAGCCACCGGCCCGCGAGGTACAGCAGCAGGTCGCCCCCGAAGATCCCCGCCGCGCACGCGGCCGTGGCGGGCCAGAACGCGAGGCTGCCGCGAGCCACCAGCAGGCCGGCGGCGATGCAGGCAAGATCCTCGCTCGCGAGCGTCGCCACGGCGAGCAGCAGCAGGACGATCACCGCCGCGAATCCCTCGGCGGGGGTGGCCGCGCGCACGGGCGACGGGTCGGCCGCCGCGAGCCGGCGCGCGGGCGGGGCGGTCGCCCGCGTCGGCGCCTCGCCCCGCTCGGCGCGCTCCAGGAACCCGGCGACGAGCGGCGCGAGGCGGCCGGGTGACGTGAACGCCATGAAGTGGTCGCTGTCGAGGAGGTGCAGCTCGGCCTGCGGGACGATGCGGGCGTGCTCGAGCGCGGCCGCCGTCGGCACCAGCACATCATCGCGTCCCTGGATCACGAGGGCAGGCCCGTCCCACGCGGCGAGGATCCCGCGGAGCGGGCGCTGGTCGGTGTCGAAGAAGTTCCGCGCGTACTCCACGCCCAGCATCGCGTCGTCCCACGCGCCGAAGTGCGGCACGAGGTCGCGCACCCCGCGGAGCGCCGCGAGTTGCAGGCCGTGGATGGCGTGGTTGAGGTGGTAGTCGCCGAGCAGCTCGTGCTCCTGCACGCCGATCGCCGAGAGCAGCATGAGCGACCGCGCGCGGCCCGGATGCTGCGCGAGCATCTCCTCCACCACGCCGCCGCCCATGCTGAAGCCGAGCAGGTGCACCTCGGCGATCCGGAGCGAGTCGAGCAGCGCCCACATCCAGCGGGCGTGCGCGCGCACCGAGTAGTCGGGCACCTGGCGCGTGGAGCCGCCGAAGCCGGGCAGGTCGGGCACGAGCGTGCGCCGGTCGCTGCCGAGGAGGCGCCCCAGCGCAGCGACCTCCTCGCCGCTGCCGGGGCTGCCGTGCACCAGCAGGAGGGGAACGCCGACGCCGCCGGCCGGCCGCGAGTCGCGCACGGCGATGTCGGCCACGGCGCCGTCGAGCGCCACGCGCAGGAGTCGGGCGCCGGGCACGGGCGGCGGCACCACGGGGTGGGCCCGTCGCCACGCGGTGGAGGCGGCGAGCAGCAGCGCCCACGCGACGACCAGGTGGGCCGGGCGGACGCTCCTCACGCCACGCGCGGGACGGGCTCCGGCGGCCGGTCGAGGACCACGGCGGCGAGCGGGGCGGTGCGGCAGGGCGCGCCCGGCACGTACGTCATGCGGACGCGCTCGGCGCCCACGTCCACCCGCGTGAAGCTCACGGTGCCGACGAGTGGTCGGTGCACGCAGAGACTCGCCGGCCCCGCCGGCTCGTGGGTCGCGTGCACCTGCGTCATCACCGCGGCGTCGAGGCCGCCCAGCGCCTCGACGAGCTCGTCGTAGGCCTCGCGCCGGCGCCGGGCGGTCGCCTCCGGCTCGAACGACGAGCTGCTCAGCACGAGCCCCGGCGCGTCGGCCTCGCGCGCGTCGAGGGTCGCGCCGTCCCACCCCATCAGCAGCGGCGGCGCATCGGGCGCGAACGCGAGCAGCGTGAACGGGGCGTACTCGGCCAGGGGCTGCTCCTGCAGCGACTGCCACACCAACTCGCGCGAGGGCTGCATCGCGAGCGCGGTCACCAGCAGCCCTCGGCTCACGCGGCCCGGCGGCAGGTCGCCGCCGGCGTAGCGGTTGGCGAGCGCGACGGTGATCCCGGCATCGTTGGCGGCGATCCAGCTGCCCCCGGCCTCGCCGTCCCGCGGCAGGAGCACGCGATGCGTGCCGTCCGCCTCGATCGCGGGCGGCCGCGCCGCTCGGCGGGCGTACCGCTCGTCGCGGTTGAAGCCCACGACGTAGCCGCCGGCCTCCGGCAGCCAGCTCACCGTGCACATCAGGCGTGGCCCGCCTGCGCGGCGATCGTCGAGGGCGCCACGCCGAACGCCGGGGCCAGCTCCACCCCGTGCGCCCGCGCCACGAGCCGGACCAGCGCGAAGTGATGGATCGCGTGGCAGGCGAGGTAGCCCAGCTCCCGCCGCACAGTCGAGGTGGCCGCCGCCCGCGAGCCGCCGCAGAAGCCGAACACCGCGATCGCACGATCGAGCTCGGCATCGGGCAGCCCGAGGAGGGCGGCGCGGTGCTCGCGCATCGCGGCCAGGGCCACCGGCAGCTCCGTCTCCAGCCGCGGATCGCGGGCGCGGGCGTCGTAGTCGATGCGGCCGGCCGCGAGCCCGTCCCGGAAGGACTGGAAGTGGTCGAGCACGTGCCGCACGTGCGCGCCGATCGGCGAGCTGCCGATGGTCGCGCCGCTGGCGCGAAAGTGGCTGGGGCCGATCGTCCGCAGGGCGGCGGCGGCATCGTCGAGCAGGTCGGCGACGACCAGTCGCGGATCGCGGTCGAGGTCCATCGGGGGTCATCCTCCCGTAGTAGGAACGAAGTCGCGCTCGAGCGCATCCTGTACGGCGCGCGCGAGCGCGCGCCGGTCGGAAGCGCGCACCGGGCCGTCGCCGAATCGCACGTGGGCGGTGATGCCGCGCAGCGCGGCCAGCGCCCGCAGGTGCGGCACGAACGGCATCTCGCCCCACCAGCAGACGGCGATGCCGGGGGGTGGGTCGCCCGGCGCCCCCGCATAGCGCAGCGTGGCCGTGTGCGCGGTGCCGCCCGCCAGCACGCCCGCCTCCAGCAGGGCGGGACGGATCGGCAGCACCCCGCGCCCGTCGCTGCTGGTGCCCTCGGCGAAGACCACCACGGCGTCGCCGCCGGCGAGCGCCTGCCGCATTGCCGTCACAACGCGCGCGGCGTCGCGCGGGTTCCCGCGCGCCAGGAAGAGCGTGCCCATGGCCCGCGCCAGCGGCCCCCACACCGGCCAGTCGCGCACCTCGCGCTTCGCCACGAAGCGCGCCGGCCGGAGCGCCGCCAGCACGACCACGTCGAGGTACGAGAGGTGGTTGCCGACGACGAGCGCGCCGGCCGGCGGGAGCGGGCCCTCGTGCCGGACCTCCACGCGCAGCACGCGGAGCGCGCCGCGCGCCCACCGCCGGAACACGACCCGGCGCACCGCCGACCGCGCGGTCCCGCTCCACGCCGTGGCCACGGTTCCGGCCGCCCATGCCGCGGTCATCGCCGCCGTCCACGCGCCGAGCGCCGCCAGTGTCGCCGCGGCGCGGACCGGCTCAGCGGAAGAGGCTGCGCCGCGTCGCGTCGTCGAGCCGATCGGTGTCGAGGAGGACGAGCCAGTCAATCGTCTTGAACTCGCGGTCGATCGCCGGCGGCCCGCACACCGAGGCGCCGAGTCGCAGGTAGCTCGCGAAGAGCGCGGGGATGTGCACGGGGGCGCCGCCGCCGCCGGCGTCCGGCGCCGGCGGGCACTCGAGCCCGGGCAGCGGCGTCACCGGCGCTCCCGCCGCTGCGTGGCCCTGCGCCACCAGCCATGCGTGGGTCCGGTGCCCGAGATCGAGATCCTGCGTGGTGAGCGAGCAGCAGCCGAAGAGGTAGCGCTTCCGGTTCCACGCGAGGTACGCGGCCAGCCCGCGCCAGAGCAGCGTCAGCACGCGGCCGTTGCGGTGCTCGCGCGCGACGCAGGCGCGCCCGATCTCGACCGCGGCGTCGAGCACCGCGTCGCCCAGCCCGTCGAGCCGGAACTCGCCCGCCGAGTAGTACCCGGCGTGCGCCCGCGCCATCTCGTCGGTCTGCAGCCGGTAGGTGCCCACGACCTGCCCCCCGGCGCGCGTCTCGACCAGCAGGTGGTGCATCACGGCGTCGAACCGGTCCTCGTCGCGGCCCGTCAGGTGCGCGCTGTCGAGCCCCTCGTGCAGCTCCAGGTTGAACACCTCGTAGCGGCAGCGGAGCAGGCGGTCGAGGTCGGCGGCGTCGCGGGCGAAGCGTACCCGGTAGCTCCCGGCCACCTCGTCGAGCGGCGGGAGCTGCGCCCGGGCGGCGGGGTAGCCGCCTTGGGCGGGGAGGGCGCTGCCGGGGCCGGGCTGGGCGAGGCTCATGCGCTCCCTGGCGGATGGTCGTCCCGGGCCGCGCCCCGTGCGGGGCCTCGGGGTGCCCGCGCCGTGCGCGGCTCCGGCCACGGCCGGATGCATGGCCGCCCCGCCGGCGAGCGCGGCGGCGGTGGCATGGTGGCGCCGACTGGAAACGACCACCGGGATCGCATGGTTCCCGGCGCCGGAGCCGACCTGGGTGGCGGCAGGCGAGGCGGCGAGGCGCCAGGACCGTGGCCTCGCTCGATCGGGACCGCCGAGGGGAGCGCGGACGCGAGTCGGTCAGGCCAGCGCGGGCGGTCCCACTCCGGGTGCCGCGTGTCGACGGTGACCGGGATGTGCGCGACGTGACGGTTGAGGGATGCCGCGGCTCGCGGAGGGTGCCGCTCTTGCCGGGAGCCCCGGCCCGCGCCGGCCGTGGGCGTGACGCCAATGCCTGGGCCGAAGAGTACCGCCGCGAGGCGACGGGTGACGGAGAGGCGTCGGGCGCTGGTGCGCAACCGGTCCACCTCGCTGCCGACGAGGGTGCCTGCCCTCAGCCCGCGCCCGGCTCCTCCCCAGGCAGGAGGCCCAGCAGCGCGTCGATCCCGGTCTGGAGGCGCTCGATCGCGGGGTCGAGCCGTGGCGTGAGCGCGGGATCCACCGGCCCGAATCGCTGCAACCGCTGCGAGACGCAGTCGTCGAGGTGCACGAGCTGCGCCATCAGGGCAGCCTGCACCGCCCGCGAGGCACGTGGGCGCGCGACCTCGAGCCCGAGCGACGTCGCGAGGTGGGCGATCTCCGCGCGCAGGCCCGCGATGACGTCCGGGGCGCGCGCCGTGAACACCCGCGGGAGGTCCGGCGCGACGCGCGTCAGTCGCCCCGACGGAGAGGTGCCTGCGATCATCGCCTCGATGTCGGCGAGCCGGCGCTCGAGTGCCGCGAGGGCAACCTCGACGTGCGATCGCTGCGCCACATTGAGCAGGGTCCGGGGCGGCTCGCGCTCAGGCATGGCTCATCCGGGTGTCGCAGGGCCGGCGCGCCTCAGGCGTCGTGGCGGGAGATCGCCGCCTCGGCCCTGCCGCGCGGAGAAGCTCGTGTCGGGCGCGGGCACGGCAAGGGTCACCTCGGCCGATGAGTTGGCTGGTCTGCACAACGATCTGTGCACATCCTGCACGGTTATCTTGACAGTACTGCAGGAATGCCTGATAATATCGGGGTTCGCCGGACTCTCCGTGCAAAAATCGCAAACTTCGGTGTGCATCGTGGCCTTCGTCTCGGCGCGGAACCTTCGCTTGAATCGAAATCCGTCGGGCCAGCCGGCCCGCGGGCGCCGTGGCGCGCCCAATCTCCCCCGTACGATGGTCTGAGGCCGCTCACGGTGCCGCTGGTGCCGCCCTCGCATCGAACGGTCGATGCGGGGGCGGTCGCGTTTCCGCCCTGTACCCCGACACGCCAAGGAGGTCCTCGATGACGCACCGTGCTGTCCGCCCGACCATCGCGCTTGCGCTCGCCGCCCTGGGGGCGGCGGTGCCCCTTCGCGCACAGGAGGTCACCAAGCCCGCGGCCTCGTTCACCGTCGGGCTCAACCAGGACAACTTCTTCGGGTTCTATCCGACGCTCGGCGGCACGTACGGGGTCGGGAAGAACATCGACCTCTCCTTCTACGGCATCCTCTGGACGATCCCCGCATTCGGGCTCGGCGGCGGAGGCGGCAACCTCTGGACGGAGTTCGGGGTCGGGGTCCGGCTCCACGCCATCGAGTCCCGGCTGCTCCTCAAGCCGCAGGTGGGCATCACGAACGGCTCGCTCCTCTCGGGCGGCGCCGCGGGCGGCGCCAGCGGCAGTGCCGGCAACGGACCCGCCGTCCTCGACGGCATCGTGCCCAGCCTCACGGTGAACTACAGCGATCCCCGCTTCGAGGGGGAGTGGTACTCCGGGTACTACGTGGCCGCGCGCCGCCCCGAGGGCAACACGACGCTCGACTTCCTCCACTTCTGGGCGAACGCGGGCGTGAAGTTCGCCACGATCATGAGCCTCGGGGCGCACTACGAGCAGCTCCGCAACACCCGCAACTCGTCCACCGGCACCGCCAGCAACAACTATCGCTGGCTCGGCGGCTACCTGCAGTTCGCGCTGCCGATGGGAATGAGCGCCCGCTTCACCGCCGGCGCCGACATCGAGGATGGCAACGTGGGCGACTTCTACAAGCTCGGCGTGGGGATGTCGTTCTAGCAGGGTGGCGGCGCGCGGGCGGCGGCGGGCACCGGGGCGATCAGGTGTTGCCACGGTGACCGCCGCCGTGCCGTCGGCTGTGCTGGGCGCCGGTGGGCGGCGTGCGGCCTAGCGCTCCGGCAAGGGAAGGCTGACATGGTCGTGGAGCACCTTCCACGCCCCGGCGACCCGCTCGAGCACGAACGTGACCGCACCGCGCAGCTGGACGGGCCCCTCATCGGTCTCGACACGTACCACGACGGTGGAGACGGCGAGCGCGTGCGCGGGGCCGAGCGCCGTGACGTCGATGGCGCCGAGCGCGATGCGCATCAGTCCCTCGTGACCGGCGAGGGAATCGACCTGCGCGCGAATCGCCTCCCAGCCGCGCCGGAGCTCCCCGAGCGCGGCGGAACTGACGCCAGGCGACTTGCTGTAGAGGTCGAGCATGGCCTGGACATCGACACGGTTCCCGGCGTCCACGTAGGCACGCACGGCGGCGAGGACCGAATCGCGTCGGGCAGCCAGCACGGACTGGGCGCCAGCGCCTTGCGCCACGCCGCTGGCCAGCACGAGTGCCACGACGACCAGCGTGGACCGATGTCGCATCCGCGACCTCCTTGCCGTGAGGACCTGCCGTGATTGGATCGCGCCTGTCTTCGCGTGGCAGTTCCGACACCACTCGCAGGCGCGCCCGCGGCACGGCAGGAATGGGCGGGACCGGGGCAGCACCCCAACCGGGGCGCCACATGCGCCCGTACCGTGCGGCGAGCGACGGCGGGCAGCGACTGCGGCCGCGTGACAAGTGGTGCCGAGGCTGCTGAGCCGCCGACGGGCGGCACAGGGCCGACCCTGACTCTCCGACACCATGCCCGGCGCGCGCATGGGAAGCCACGGGCGATCGAAGGCCCGAGTCATCATCGACATAGTGCAAGCCGGGGAGGAACGCCGCCACGACCGGTCGGGGCAGCACGCATCATCGGGATGCCGCCTGTGGCATCCGGTGTACCCGTCGGCTCCCTCGCTTCCCCAATTTTCGGACAGTCCCCAACTCGCGCAAGACACTTCGGGCCGCGTCGGTGTGGGCGTGGGCTCCTGACCGTGCAGGGCGATGCCATGTCGCCGCACCAGTCGCGGAACCCCGATCATCGTGGTGCGCCGGCGTCGCGGTCATTTGAGGCGACGGCAGGCATTGCGCCGGTCGGCAGGCCCTCCCACTCTTCGGCGTCGCCAGCGCCCGGCACCGCTCCGCATGCACGCCACGCCCGCCCTCGTCGCCGCCCTCGACGGCCGCTACCGCCTCGACCGCGCCATCGGCCAGGGTGGCATGGCCACCGTCTGGCTCGCGCACGACCTGCGGCACGAGCGCGCGGTGGCGATCAAGGTGATCCGCCCCGAGCTCGCCGACCTCGTCGGCGGCGAGCGCTTCGTGCAGGAGATCCGCACCACCGCGCGCCTGCAGCACCCGCACATCCTGCCGCTGCACGACTCCTGCCAGGACGCGTCCTGCCTGTACTACGTGATGCCGTTCGTCGAGGGCGAGAGCCTGGCCGACCGGTTGCGGCGCGAGGGCCCGCTCCAGGTGGACGAGGTGCTGCGGCTCGGCGCCGAGGTGGCGGGTGCCCTTGCCTTCGCGCACGCGCAGGGCGTCGTGCACCGCGACCTGAAGCCCGAGAACATCCTCCTGCAGGCGGGCCACGCCCTGGTGGCCGACTTCGGTGTCGCGCTCGCGCTCGACCGCTGCGCCGACGTCTCGCGCGTCACGGCCACGGGCTTCGCCATCGGCACCCCCGCCTACATGAGCCCCGAGCAGGCCTTCGCCGATCCCGCGCTCGACGGGCGCAGCGACGTGTACGCGCTCGCCGTCGTGCTCTACGAGGCCCTCGCCGGCCACAAGCCGCGCGAGTCCGCCACCGTCTCGGCGTTCCTGGCACGGTTCACGGCACCCGTGACCCCGCTCGTGTCGCTGCGGCCCGACGTGCCGCCGGCGCTCGACGCCCTGCTGCAGCGCGCGCTCGCCGTCGAGCCCGCGGGGCGGCCGGATGCCGCGGCGCTGGCGGCCGGCCTCGACGGCATCCGCCGGTCGCCGGCGCCGGGGACCGTGACGGCCCTCGCGCCCGCCGCGCCGGGCGCGCGCGACGGCGTCGCCGTG
>Ga0101944_10003296_pt1 | contig 20858 bp, 14 predicted proteins | sample DewCreD2012metaG_FD_75245 | JGI IMG/M metagenome (GOLD analysis project Ga0101944, IMG submission 75245) | Hot spring sediment bacterial and archeal communities from British Columbia, Canada, to study Microbial Dark Matter (Phase II) - Dewar... ... | reverse complement strand
TTTAATCGACCAGCGAAACCAGACACCAAAGGAAATATCACAAATTATAATTGAAGACGTACAAAAATTTAATGTTTCCGGCACACAATCAGACGACAAAACAATCGTAACCATAAAGAGACTATGATGAAATTTGAAAGAGGATTAAAATGATAGATTCAGCAAAACGAATTGGAATAATATCAAGTATTACAAGTCATACTATTTCTGCAAATTTAATTGACGACACACCCGATATCACTGGTTTGAGAAAATCAGACCAATTGTGCCGCCTCGGTAGTTATGTCCTGATACCCGTAGGCGACCGCTCAGTCATTGGAACCATTTCCTCCACAAGAGTTTTAGATTCAAACGGAGGTGATAAAATACCAACAAAAGCACCAAAAAGAATTGTCGATATTCAACTCATAGGAACACTGAGCGGAGGAAAATTCGTTCGCGGAGTTGCAACGTTTCCAGTTTTAGGAAGTCTCGTTTATACTGCATCACAGGATGATTTAAAAATTATATTTTCAACATTCCGTCAACAAAACTTCTCATTTGGAAAGCTTTCAATTGCGGAAGGGGAACGACTTTTCATTGATCCAAACCGCTTTTTTGCAAAGCACGTTGCAATATTTGGATCAACAGGTTCTGGAAAATCCTGCGCAACCGCATCCATAATCCAAAAAGTACAGGATCTCGAAAACACCCATATAATTCTACTCGATCTCCACGGCGAATATGAACCTGCATTTAAAGATAAGGGAAATGTTATAAAAATAACTGAACTTGAATTACCCTACTGGTTAATGAATTTTGACGAATTAGTTGAAACATTCATAGATGAAAATGAATCATCTGCACACAATCAGATGATGGTTATGAAGGAAGCAATTCTCGATTCAAAAAGGGGAAAAAACTTACCACTAAAAGACTCACTTACAATCGACACACCTGTTTATTTTGATCTGCTCGAAGTCAGTGCACGAATGAGATCTCTCGACACCGAAAGAGGAATAGGAGGTAAAGAAGGTCCCTTCTACGGACAGTTTACCAGATTTCTTGTCCGTTTAGAAAGTAAGATTACAGACAGACGTTACGAATTCTTGTTCAAGCCGAAAAAATACAAATCTTCCGAAACCTTTAACGAATTACTGATTAAATTATTTGGTATTGATACTTCAAAACGAATTACAGTACTTGATTTAAGCAGAGTACCGTTCGACGTAATCAATGTTCTTGTTTCATTGCTTGGCAGAATTATTTTCGATTTTAACCTCTGGAACAGGTCAAGGAATGAGTTCCCGATGCTTATTGTTTTTGAAGAGGCACATACTTACCTGTCAGAAATCAGTCGAAGTTTCGCCGCCCGCAAAACAGTTGAAAGAATCGCTAAAGAAGGAAGAAAATACGGAGTAAGTTGTATGATTGTGAGTCAACGCCCTGCTGAAATTTCAGAAACAATAACAGCACAGTGCAATAATTTCATCGCGATGCGTTTACTCAATCCTAATGATCAAAATTACGTGCGTAAACTTGTCCCTGATGCACTCTCAAGTCTAATTGACACCCTGCCAACCCTCCAGCAGGGAGAAGCATTCATAATTGGAGATGCTGTACCTGTCCCTGCACGTTTCGTTTTTGATATGCCATCACCCCCGCCAGCGAGCGGAGATATCAAGTTTTATGATAAATGGACAAAGAAAGAAGCCAAAACAGACGTTAATGAAGTTGTAAACAACTGGTGGAGGCAAATTAGAATTTAATTGTTTAACCCAAAATTTTATATTATTGTTCCACTTATATCATTTGGGTAGAAACATATTCCGAAAATATCGGCAAAATTCCAGTCAACTTATTCAAGCACAGGCATTGGACCCAGCACATCGGGAATTGTTTTATTTATAACCGGACCAAGGTTTAATGCTTGAATTTTTTGTTCTATTTGATTTTTATCACCGACAATAACTATAACAATATTTTCCGGATCAATATATTTTTTTGCAACTCTCTGTACATCTTCCTTTGTAACAGCAAGGATCTTTTCTACAAATTTTGTAAAATAATCATCCGGTAAATTAAACAATTCCAATTCAATTAATTTTGATGCAATCTGTGCTATTGTCTGGAAACTTTCAGGATATCGTAAAGTTATATAATTTTTCGCGCGTGTAAGTTCTTCATCTGAAACCGGCTCCCGTATCCGTTCTAACTCTTTCATAAATTCTACTATAGCACTGTCGGTAATAACCGTTTGCACCGCAGAACCTGCCATAAATGGTCCAGGATAAAGACGAAAATCAAATCTGGAACTTGCTCCATAAGTATAACCATGTTGTTCCCTCAAGTTCTGATTAAGCCGCGAGGAAAAAGAACCACCCAGAATGGTATTTGCCACCAACAGGGCATAATAATCATCATTTAATCTGGCAGACCCCACCCGCCCGATTCGTATTTCAGATTGAGGTGCACCGGGCTTGTCGATTAAATAAATTTTCCTCTCCTTAATCTGCTCAATTTTCGGAAAAGGAGGAGTCTCAACTTTATCTCCCTTCCACTTTCCAAAAACCTTTTCAAATTTATTCTTAATTATTTTTTCGGTTACATCACCTACTACTATTATTAATGCGTTTTGAGGAGAAAAATATTTTTTATAAAAAGCTCTAACATCCTCAATTTTCATTCCCCTGATGCTTTTCTCATTTCCAATACTTGGCCTACCATAAGGATGGTCGTTACCATAAACTGCATCGCCAAACATTACTGAAGCAATGACTCTTGGTTCATCATGCCATTGCATCAGTTCAGTAAGTAATTCTTTCCGTCTCCGTTCGAGTTCTTCTTCAGGGAATAAGGGTCGAAGCACAACATCACTGAAAAGAGCAAGTGCAGAATCAAATTTCGAAAGCGGTGTGTGCAAACTCACGCCGCAGGAATGGTACCCTGACGATGTATAAATATTTGCTCCTAAAAAATCAATCGCATCTGCTAATTCAAGAGCATTCCTTGTGCCTGCCCCATCCTGCATTAGTGATGTTGATAGACTTACCCAACCCTCTTTACCAGGAGGATCCATAACTGTACCAGCCCGAACAAGTAATTCCACATGGACCAGTGGAACTTCATGTTTCTCCATCAAAACCACACGCAAACCATTAGAGAGTTTGAACCGCTGTATTGGTGGTAACTTCATTGATGGTGGCGGTCCAATTTCAGGAGGTTTGGACCGATCAGGAACCTGCGCAAAAGCTGAAGGTAGGGACAAAATGATTGAAACTATTAAAACAATAATTAAAAGATACGGATTTTTAAAGCATGATTTTTTCATAGTCACTCTCATTTCTTTATTCTTGTGGAACTGCTAATTCTTTCTTCCCGATCGGAACAACGCTTAAAATTACTGCATTGTCATGGCGAAGATATGTTCTGGTGACGGATTGAACATCATCCGGCGATATTAATTTATAGCGTCCTAAATCTTCGTTGAAATAATCAGGATTCCCTGTTTCTGTAAAATAGGCATTAAGTAAATCTGCCTTGCCCCCGAAACCGCCTACACGTTCGAGACGGCTCAGAAATTGTGCTTCATACTGATTAACAACCCGCTCGACTTCCCGTCCGGATGGTGGAACGGACACAATTTTATCTATCTCTTCCCATATAATCTTTTCGATATCTTCAAGTTTTACACCACTGCGGGCTGTTGCAATTATCGAGAATGTCGAAATAAGTTCTGCAGAACCCTGGTAGGCAAATACATCCTGTGCAATCTGCAGGTCGTAAACCAGACGCTTATATAACCTTGAATTTTTACCCCCGGATAAAATATTGGCAAGTACATCTAATTCTGCATCACCCGGTGCAAAATGCTTTGGGGTGAGCCAGTTCATATATAACCGTGGAAGTTGAACTTTATCTTCAAGTATAAGTTTTTTTGTTGATTTTACATATGCTGATGGTGTTCCCAATGGCGGCACAGGTTCACCCGCCGGAATTTCACCAAACCATTTTTCAACAAGTTGCTTCGTTTTTGCAGGCTCAATATCCCCCGCTATTACTATGCTCGCATTGTTGGGAACATAATATTTCTTAAAAAATTCAACCACGTCTTCATATGTGGCTGCTGATAAATCTTCTTGCGACCCTATAACAGGCCAATGATATGGATGGTCAGGAGGAAAAAGATTCTCGCTAATTATAATTGATGCCATACCGTAGGGGCGATTTTCATATGATTGTCTTCTTTCGTTTTTTACAACGCTTCTCTGTCCATCAACAACCTCGGGAGTCATTGTATCCAGAAGATACCCCATCCTATCAGAATCAAGAAAAAGTGCCAGTTCTATTGCATTGGTTGGAAAATTTTGATAATAGTTTGTCCTGTCTTCGCTGGTAGAGGCATTGTTATCACCCCCCGCGGCTTCTAACCATTCATCAAACTTTCCTTCCGGAACGTTCTTCGACCCTTCAAACATGAGATGTTCAAAAAGATGTGCAAAGCCCGTCCTACCGGGTTTCTCCCGACTTGATCCAACGCGGTACCAGATATTGCATGTTGCCACCGGGATAGAATGATCTTCATGCATGATCAATTCCAACCCATTTGGAAGAGTATACCGCTCATAAGGAACTTTAAACTGCGGCAGTGCGGTAACAGAGCAGAATAAAAATAAAAACATACAAAAATATACATACTTCATACAAATATCCTTTAAGTATTGGTATGACAAAATGATGTCAGGTCATTTACTATAATTTTATTCATTAAAAATTTTTATGCAATTTCTTTCTAATAAACACATTAATGATGCTGTCGAATGTATTCCAGTCTATCCTTCAGTTCATTGATATTAACAAGCAGTTTTTCTTTACCGAAAATTCCATCTTCCTGTGAGGTAAAGGTTAATTCATAATCTTTGCTCATTACTATTGCTTCTTCAGGGCAAACTTCCTCGCAAAAGCCACAAAATATACAGCGCAGCATATTTATTTCGAATAAGACAGGATACCTCTCTTTTTGCAGATTTGTTTCGGATGCCTGAACTTCAATTGCAAGGGCGGGACACACTCGTGAACAGAGGCCGCATGCGACGCACCTTTCAATTCCATTTTCTTCGACTAAAACAGGTCGACCTCTAAATGCACCCGTTGGTATCCATTTTTCTTCAGGATACTGAAATGTATATTTAGGTCGAAAAATTTGTGAAATAGTAATTTTCAATCCTGCAATAATCTGCGGTATATAAAGCAGTTCCCACCAGCGGAGGTCTTTTTTATGTACAATCGGTTTTTGTTTCATGATAAAAAATATTCTTGATCTTGTTATAAATTCACTGAACTAACAAAATTACCAGTGCAGTAATTAAAATATTTAAAATAGAAATTGGAAGCATGAATTTCCAACCCAGGTTCATCAACTGATCATATCTGAATCTCGGGATAGTCCACCTTATTACTATAAAAAACATTATGATTAATATTACTTTAAATAAAAATCCAAAAACCTGGATAATGCTCACCCAGAAATCCGGGAGTCCAAGTTCAGTTAGAAACGGTACCTGCCAGCCTCCGAGATAGAGTGTGGTAATCATAGCGCTGGACACAAATATATTGGCATATTCCGAAAGATAAAATGCGCCAAATTTCAGGCCGCTATATTCGGTATGATAACCGGCAACAAGTTCAGGTTCAGCTTCGGGCAAATCGAATGGCAGTCGATTTGTTTCCGCAAATGCCGAAACAACAAATGTTATAAAACCAATGGGCTGAAGTATGCAATTCCAGCGCCAGCCCGATTGCATTTCGACTATGGTGTCGAGTTCCAGACTTCCGGCAACGAGAACAACACCAATTATCGACAATCCCATAGAAAGTTCATAACTAATCATTTGTGCCGACGATCTAACAGCTCCAAGAAGTGGGTATTTACTGTTAGATGCCCAGCCGCTCAATGTTAATCCATAAACACCGAGTGATGTTAATGCTAATATATAAAGTATTCCAATATTAACGTCAGCAATTTGCAACTTTATATCGTAACCAAACAGGTTGATACGATTTCCAAAGGGAATAACGGCAAAAGTTGTCATTGCCACACCCAGTGAAATAATCGGAGCAAGATCGTGAATAAAGCGATTAGCGCTACTCGGTACAATATCTTCTTTAAAAACGAGTTTCACTACATCAGCAATTGGCTGAAGCAATCCCTGCCAGCCAACACGATTTGGCCCGATCCGGTTTTGAATTGCAGCGCACAATCTCCTCTCTAATAATACAACATACGCCACAATTCCGAGCATGACCAACATGACTACGATAATTTTTATGACAGTAATCAGTAACTCCATATTATACCTTTATGTTAACCGTTTCCTTTTTCAAATTAAGTTTTGCTCCATTTTGTCCTATGCTGAGATATGTTAATCCTTTGAAAGCAGATATGGTTGAAGCAATTTCCTGGAAAACATCTTCAACTGTTTTATAACGCCACTTTGCACCCAGTGTATTGGCGATATTGCATGTTATGCGCCATGATGGACGTGCATCATATTGTATCCCTTTCATCCAGCGGTCGTTATGCGCACCAAATTTATCAAGCCGGCTCATCACAAAACCATCTAATGCACGATCTCCTTCCAGCGTTGTTACTGCTGCTCTTATCCGCTGGATTCTGCCTTCAAAGTTTACCATAGTTCCATTTTTTTCCGCATAGGTGGTACAGGCAAGAATAACATCGGCATGCTTTGTGGTTTCATTTTCGTTTGATGCATGAACAACAAGAAAATCAAGTTTTGACAACACATTGTATATTGACGGATCAGCAGCGATATCATCTTCTATGACATAGAGAAATTTAATTTTCCCGGCTTGAATCATATCTGCTAATTCTTTCAATCCATTTCTATCCTGAACAGCACCGACCTGAACAGCACCAAGATAATTTGGAGATTTATCATCTCTTATTAAAATTTCATCCTGATCCCCTTCCTTTACATGTGAAAGGCACCCGATTTTTTTGATACCGAGGAAATTCATGAACTTTGCAAGGATATAATTATCTTCATTTGTTGCAAAGGGGGAACCAATTATTGCAATTTCATTTTTTTTGTATGATTTCATTTCAAAGGCAACTTTAGAAATTGCTTCCTCCCACCCCACTTCCACAAGAATACCGTCTTTTCTAATCATTGGTGAAGATATTCTGGTCGAAGAATTAACGAATTTAAATGTATTCAATCTCCCATGATCGCACATCCAGTATTCATTGACTTCAGGATTATAACGAGGGGTAAGGCGTAATATTTCATTATTCCTGACCCACATACGGATATTACATCCTCTTGAGCATCCGATACAAATTGTATCGGTAGAAGACATATCCCAGACCCGTGCTTTGAATCTAAAGTCGCGGCTGGTTAATGCACCTACCGGGCATAATTCGATGACATTCATTGAATACGGATTGTCCAGAACTTCACCCGGGAAAGTTGTTAGTTCTACATGATCGCCACGTTTGGTAAAAACAAGTTGAGGTTTTTTTGCTATCTCATCACAGAATCGGATGCAGCGGGAGCACATTATACACCGTTCGACATCAAGCATCACATTCGGACCAAGTTCCACACGCTTTGGTTTGCGCACCTTTTCAAAATCAAATCTACTCTCTCCTACACTGTATTTATATGCATAGTCCTGAAGTTTACACTCTCCGGCCTCATCGCATATGGGGCAATCAAGGGGGTGATTGATTAAAATAAACTCCAGAACTGCATTCCGAGCTCGCACAACTCTCTCAGAATTTGTATGTACAACCATCCCATCAGCAACTTTTGTTGCACATGCAATAACTAATTTTGGCATTTTCTCAACTTCAACCAGACAGACCCTGCAATTGCCTGAAACACTCAGTTTCGGATGCCAGCAAAAATGAGGGATTGTTATCCCATTTTTCTCTGCTGCTTGAATTATTGTCAAATTGTTATCTACTTCGTACTGCTTACCATCTATTGTTATTTTAACCATTATTTCCTTTTAATAAGATTAATAGAACATTTCCAATATTTAAAAACTTACCGATAAGAATCTTCCAGCATTTTTGTGTACTTGAGATGAAATTCTTTCAATTTCCTTACCAATTCCTCTATCTCGTCCTTAGGTGGAAGAAAAGTAGTCCGGAAATGTAATGTCCCGGGTAATTGCCCGAACCCTGATCCTGGTACGACACAAATGCCTGTTTCTTCCAGCAATGACATGCAATATTTTGAATCTCTCTCCGATTCATATTTCAAACGGGCATCGGGTGTCATTTTTTTTACATCAACCTTTGGATCTTCCGGTAATTCAAACTTAACAAATGCATACATTGCACCCTGTGGTGTTTCTAACGACATTCCTGGAATTTTATTTATTTCTTTCCCCAATATCTGAGCCTTTGCCTTTAAATCTGAAAGAATTGAATCCCTCTCTCTGCAATATTGTTCATAACTTTCGTCGCCAGGTTGTGGGGGTGAAACCATGAGATAGGTAGCTATTTGCCCTGGCACATTTGCACATAATGATATAGACTGTAACTTTACCAATTCAGCCATTACATCTGGTGGAATATTTCGAAATTCCGTGTACCCGCCACGATGACCGCATTCACCCAAAAATCCTTTAGACACAGAATGGAAACTAAACAATGGAACTTCTTTTTCTTTTAAATCGTGCATTACCTTTGCGAAGGAATAAAATTTTACTTCCTTATCATATACATTTTCTTGATAAACTTCATCAGCAAATATTGCGAGATTGTTCTTTCTGGCAAACTGGATAATCATGGAGATATTATCATAAGATAAGACGGCTCCGGTGGGATTGCCGGGATTTATTACAGCAATCGCGACCGGCCTGATACCTCTGGACTTTGCTTCTTTTATACTGTGTTCCAGAATCTCTTCATTTAACTGCCAGTGTCCAATTTCATCAATAAAATATCCGATCTGTTTTCCACCATACAATGCAATCGTTGCGCTGTATAATGGGTACTGCGGAATAGGAATCATAAACCCGTCTGTGGGCCCCTTTAGAAGTGCTAGTATCGCTGCCTGGACTCCCTTGCTCGCACCATCCGTAAGTATTATTGTATCTTTGCTCGCTGGAATGCCATCTCTTTTATTGATAAAATCAGCAACTGCCTGCCTCACAAATGGAATACCCGCACTCTGTGTATATGCTCCGGTTCCATGCGGATTTTTCTGCATAAACAATCTGGCTTTTTCCAGAATATCCTTTGGATAAATTTTTACAATCTCCGGTTGTTTCATTAATTCCGGATATTCCAGCAGACTCAACATCTGTCTGATGTAAGATAAAGGTTTTTGCTTGAGTGCTTGCGGATTTCCGATATTGCAATATATGATCTTTTTACCCTGTTCCTCCAATTGCTGAGCTCGAATTACGATCGGACCCCGTACAGCGTATTCAGCGGCGAGCAGATTCTTATTTAGCGAATCTTTGTTAATCATATTATTTTATTTTTTCCTTTCAATTCAAAAAATTAGTGTGAGATATGATTATCCTTTTTTATTTGCCATTCATACCTCTAAATATCACTGTTGAAAAATTCTCCCTGTTAAGTAGTTTATTTGTAACTTCGCTGATATTTTCTTCGCTGACCTTATCAATTTTCCGTATCACATCATCAAGTGTCATATATTCTTCAAAATATAACTCCCCGCTTCCAAGTCTCATCATCCGATTGGACATGTTTTCAAGTCCGAGCATCATATTCCCTTTCATCTGAGTCTTTGTTCGCTCTAATTCAGCCCGTGTAACACCCTTTTCTTTCAATACTGAAAATTCCTTATATATCATATCAAGAGACCGATTAATATTTTCATTATCTGTCCCGATATATACACCAAAATTTCCTGTATCACTTAGAAGATTTGCGAATGAATATACTGCGTATGCAATGCCATATTTTTCTCTTATATTCTGGAACAAGCGCGAACTCATCCCGTCACCAAGCAACGTATTTAAAACAAGAACAGCATATCTCATTTTACTTTTTATGCTGTATCCCAGAGTTCCTATGCAAATATATGCCTGACTATGAGGTCTATCTATAATTTCATGAGATGCAAAATTTATTGTCGGACCTTTTTCCCTTGAAAACTTTTTATTATTCCGCTTTACAGTAAAATACTTATTGACTGTTTCAACAAACTTATCATGATCAAGATTACCGGCAGCCGCAACGACCATACGATCGGGCAGAAAATGATCTTTCATATAATCAAACATATCCTCTTGCGTTATGGATTTTATACTCTCCGTCTGACCAATAACCGGCAATGCTAACGAATGTTTATGATAAATATTTTTATCAAGATAATCATGTATTATATCGTCGGGATCGTCTTCAATGTTTTTTAATTCTTCAAGAACAACCAATTTTTCTTTTTCAATTTCTCTTGGATTAAAAAGAGGATATTGTATCAAATCGGAAAGGACATCTATTGCTTTGTTCAAATGAACATCCAGTACTCGCGCATAAAAGCAGGTATGTTCCTTTGTTGTGAAAGCATTTAAATATCCCCCCACCGATTCCAGACTTCGGGCAATTTGCAGATTTGAGTAACGTCTCGTTCCCTTAAATACCATGTGTTCTATAAAATGGGAAATACCATTCTTACTTTCATCTTCATCGCGGGAACCTACATTAATCCAGACACCGCAAGATGCCGATCTGACATAAGGAATAGTTTCCGTTACTACACGTATTCCATTCGGTAGAACGGTTTTTTGATATTTTGTTTGAAGCGATAAATTGAGAGGTGAATTACCTCTCGGTGAGTTTTTTTGCATTAGACGGATATAACTATATTAAATATTAGAAAAAATATACCAATTTTTGGGTGGAGATACAAATAGAAATTTTAAATCTTTTTGAAAAATCTCTTTAAATCATTTAAAATTAGCAAATTCTCAATTAATACACACGTAAATTGCCATATAGGATGCGATCATATTCAAGGAAGAATCGCACACTGAGTTTTTAATCATTTTTTTGAATGAACCGGTTTTAACAGTAAATCATGAAAATCAAAACTAAAATCGGTTTCTGGAGAAACTGCACGCATTTTTACCTCTTCAATAGAACCATCAGGATCAAGATAAAAAGTCACAAATGCATCAGCCCGCAATTCTCTGTCTCTCCACCTTGCAATAAATGTATCATACTGCCAGTGAATAAGATCTCCATAAAGCGATGGGGTATTTGAAAATTTTATAACGGGTTTATCATCCTCAAATTTAATAACAACTTCTCCATACCAGGAGTCACGATATGTCCCCATATATTTTGCAAGCGGCAATGACGGGCGCGAGTTAGTGTCCCTTTCAGCATATAGCGATTTCTCCGCTGCTTTACTGATTGAATCAAATCTAACTTCAAGATTTTTTAATTCCTTGACCCAATCAAACTTTTTTGCATTTATATATTTATCTAAAACATAATACGTTAACGCATTAAAAGCATTTCCCGATTCCTGGTTAGTTAATATTGATATTCCAAGTTTCAATTCAGGTAATAATGTCACACGCGATACATATCCAGGCATACCACCTGTATGAGTCAACATTTTTTTCCCTAAATAATCACGCACAACAAAACCGAGAGCATAACCATTAAAGTTTGCACGAAGGTGTGTCATATTTGGGGGCGGTTCACCGATGGGTATGGGTGTAACAATTGTCCATAATTGTCGGGTGGTCTGGGGTGAAAATAAACGACCCCCATTTGCTAATCTACCCGAATCTAATTGCACAATCATCCATCTTGCCATATCAACAGCGTTAGAAAGTATACCACCTGCGGGATTTGTATTATCACTTGTGAAAGGAGTAATAGGTTTAACTTCTTCATTTATTTTCGCATGGGGTGACGCGACATTAGATTCTCTTAAAATATCAGAAACACGGACCCTGCTGTTTCTCATTTCGACAGATTTTAGAATTCTGGTATAAATAAAATCTTCCCAGCTGCTATCCGTAACCGCCTCTATTAACTCGCCTGCCACAAGATACAATACATTATCATAAGCATAGGTATTCCGAAAACTGTTTTCGAGAGGAATGAATTGTAACCGGTGAACTATCTCTTTACGGTTATATGTTGATGCAGGCCACCAGAGTAAATCTCCTGCGCCAAGACCTAAACCACTTCGGTGAACTAATAAATCTTTGACAGTTAATTCGTCTGTCACGTAAGGGTTTGAAAGCCGAAACGATGGGAGGTAATTTATCACCGGTTTTTCCCACTCTAATTTACCTTCTTCAACCAGAATAGCAAGTGCGGTGGCAGTAAATGCTTTGGTATTCGAGGCAATATTAAAAAGAGTGTTTTCATCAACAGGGATATTTTCTCCCATTTTCTTCCTGCCATATCCTTTAGCCAGAATTACCTTACCCTCTTTTACTATAGCTACTGAAATACCAGGCACCTCGAAACTTTTCATCACAGCATCCACATACTGATCAAATTCTTTAACTGAAAATTGTGCAAGCGTGATATTAGAAAAAACAAAGCAGACAATTAAAGACATTAACTTAATATTAAAAATCTTCATACTTCCCTCATAATTTTTAATTAATATAAGTCATAATAAATGTAGTTGCAAAATTTGCTTTATTCCCTACTCCACCATATATTAATATTAAACCGTTAGGGGTGTCCCCCAAAAAAGTGGGACTGAGAGTACACCCTAGGAACCTGATCTGGATAATACCAGCGTAGGGAAACGGAAAAATAATAATCGCTGTTTTTCTGTCTCCCTGCGAACATAAAAGGAGAAAGAAAATCAGCGATTTTTATTTTATGGAGGATTTATGAAGAAATTACTATTTATATTCATATTAATTTTCCAAATCATACCATTTACTGTGGCACAGGAAATAAGTTCTGCAGACATAGATACTTTATACTATTTATCCCCGGTTACCATATACTCCTCGCGGGCTATTGAAAGGGAATCACCTGTTACTTTTTCTGATATAAACAGTAAAGAAATAAAAGAAAGATACTCGGTACAGGACGTGCCTGTTCTCCTTTCAGAATTGCCTTCAATTATTTCTTATTCGGAAAATGGAAACGGTATCGGTTATAATTATATAAATTTAAGGGGTTTTGACCAACGACGCCTATCCGTAATGATAAATGGAGTTCCTCAAAATGACCCTGAGGATCATAATGTTTACTGGATCGACTTCCCGGATCTATTATCTGTTACTGAAATGATACAGGTTCAGCGAGGTGCAGGAAGCGCATTTTATGGGCCTCCGGCAATCGGAGGTTCAGTTAACCTCATCACAAATCCGTTTCAACCAAAACCGGGAATTACCATTGAATCACTATTTGGTTTTCAGGAATTTGGCGATAGTTCCAAAACATTGACACTGAATACAAGAAAATTTGGGCTTTCCGTTAATTCTGGATTAATCAATAATAAATATCTGCTTTATGGAAAACTTGGGAAAGTGATGAGCGATGGCTATAGACAGCATTCATACGTAAATTTAAATTCATATTTTCTTGGAGCGGTTCGCGTTGATGAAAATATGACCACCCGACTTCATTTGTTCGGCGGACCCTTTGAGGATGCACTTGTTTATCATGGATTACCAAAATTTGTAAATAAAGATAAAAAACTCCGACGAGAAAATCTTATGGAAGGTTGGAGTGTTGATTCCACACAATCTTTTTATACATACAAAACAGAGCGAAGAAAGCAGGAGACCGAACAATTTTCTCAACCACATTACGAGTTATTACATGAGTGGCGAATTACTCCAAAAATAACATTGCATAATACACTTTTTTATTACAGTGGTGATGGATATTACGACTATGATGCATCATGGGCAGATACGTCAATTTTAAGAATAGGATATACATACAATATTCCAGCCACAGAAAATCCGACCAATACTATCGTCAGAGCATTTGTCGGGAATAAACAATGGGGATGGCTCCCACGTTTTGAATTTTTACATGATAAAGGAAATTTGATAGCAGGAGCAGAAATAAGGTTCCATAGATCAACACACTGGGGTAAAATTCAATTTGCAGAAGGACTACCGGTTAATTTCGATCCTGATTACCATTTTTATGAATATAACGGGGAAAAAGATATTACATCATTGTTTATTCATGAGTTATTTCACCCCGCGGATGATTTAACAATTATGGGAAACATTCAACTTGTGCGAAACAGGTATGGCATTAAAAACGAGAAATATCTGAACAATTCATTTGATGTGCCATATTTTTTTGTAAACCCCCGTCTCGGATTAAATTACAACATAAACAGTGAATGGAACAGTTATTTCTCAGTGGGTTACACATCAAGGGAGCCACGATTAAAAAATCTTTACGCCGCGGAATATTCACCTTACGGAGATACACCACAATTTAAAGTTGATACAACAGGTGGGCAATTGAAATACGACTTTGATGAGCCGATAGCAAAACCGGAACATCTGCTAAATATTGAAGTGGGCACATACTACCGAACACCTTCAGTAAAAGCAGGTATTAATTTTTACTGGATGGAATTTACAGATGAACTAATTAAAAGCGGGCAGGTTGATATTTTTGGTCAACCGGTAACAGGCAATGCGGAAAGAACAAGACATATTGGCTTAGAAGTAGAAGCCGAGGTACTTCTCACATCGGAATTTAAAGTTAATGGTAATTTATCACTTTCTAAAAACCGACTGATAAAACACAAGGTTTATGAAGATTCATACGGGAACAACCTTACTGAGCCGCTCAGGCTGGACAACAACCCGATTGCAGGATTCCCCGATATTCTGGGAAACATACGGATGACATATCAAAAATCCCCATTTTCTCTATCTCTTATTGGAAAATATGTGGGTTCATTTTATACCGATAATTTTAAAAACGAAAAAAATAAAAATGATGCATATAGTGTTTTTAATGCCGAAATTTTGTATATATTGTCTGACTTCGGGGAAATGGAGATTTCATTACGGGGTGAAATTAGAAACATATTCAACCATTTATACCTGATGAGCGGAGAAGGAGATGCATTTTTCCCTGCAGCAGAAAGAAATTATATTTTAGGAATATCAATCAGGATTTAAAATATGCACGCACTTATAATTGCAAACGGAAATATTCCTGCGCATGATTTTGTTCGCGGGCTCGTAAAATTTGCCGATATCGTGGTGTGCGCAGATGGTGGCGCCAACCACGCAATGACACTTGGCATAAAACCCGATATCATTATCGGAGATTTTGATTCAATCACACCTGATGTGATGAGAAATTTTATTTCTGTGGATCAGCTACATATAGATGACCAAAACAGCACAGATCTGGAAAAAGCTGTTGAATATTGTTTAAAACAAAATGTTACATCCATAGACGTTGTCGGTGCATCAGGAGATAGAATTGATCATACAATTGTAGGTCTTGGAATTTTTAAAAAATATGGAGATAAAGTTCATATTCGGATGCTTGATACCCTTGGTGAACTTTCAAGAATTCAAGGAGAAATCCATCTCAATACACGTCAAGGTGAAATACTCTCATTAATACCACTCGAGATATGCGAAGGAGTTACGACAAAAAATTTAAAATACCCTCTTTCAAACGAAACGCTTGCACCTGGTGTGCGAGATGGTTTAGGCAATGTAGCAACATCAGGGAACGTAACAATTACCGTAAGAAACGGTACCCTGTTAATATATCGTTTTCGCGGTACTGCCTGGCAATTCTCACGCAGTTAAATAAGCCGATAATAATACGTTTCTAAATGATCTCTCTCTCACTGCCAGATATTTTTATAATAATAATCTATTTTGGAGTTATTGTATACATTGGTTTTCGCTCAGCAGTTAAAACCAAAACAGATTCTGAAGATTACCTTCTCGCAGGCAGATCCTTAACCCTTCCAATTTTCGTTATGACACTTGTTTCCACCTGGTATGGTGGAGTACTCGGAGTAGGAGAATTTTCTTACCGCTACGGTATATCAAGCTGGGTCATGCAAGGTGTTCCTTATTATATCTTTGCGGCAATATTTGCTGCTTTACTGGCAAAAAAAATTAGAGCCACTCATTTGTACAGTATTCCCGATAAATTAGAATTGTCTTATGACAAAAAAACAGCCATTGTCGGTTCAATTCTTACATTCATACTTACAACACCCGCACCGTACATTTTGATGATAAGTGTATTTTTACAAATGCTCCTCGGTCTTAATTTAATAACAAGTTTGATAATTACTGCAGTAGTGGCACTATCATACCTTTACTGGGGTGGCTTTCGGGCTGACATACAGACAGACATAATCGAATTTTTTATGATGTTTTTAGGTTTTGCAATCATATTACCATACAGTTATAGTGAATTTGGGGGATTCCAGTTCTTGAATTCAAACCTGCCTGCTACGCATCTTACCTGGGATGGTGGCAATTCTGTTCAATATTTGTTTGTCTGGTTTTTCATTGCTTTATGGACACTGATTGACCCTGCATTTCACCAGCGTTGCTATGCGGCAAAGGACGGGAAGGTAGCACAGCGAGGAATATTTATTTCGATAATATTCTGGTTAATTTTTGATTTTCTTACAACTGCAACAGGTTTATACGCCCGTGCAGCTTTACCCAATCTTCAGGATCCGATGATGTCGTATCCTATGTTAGCAGAAAAAATACTTCCCCCTGTCGCGAAAGGTCTCTTTTATACTGGAATACTTGCCACGATTATGTCAACTTTAAATACGCTTGCATTTCTTTCGGCGCAAACTCTCGGGAGGGATATAATTGTCCGTATAAAATATTTTAAGAAAAGAACTCTCATCGATGATAACATGGATGGAATAAATGAAACGCGCTGGATACAAATAGGGTTGATAATAACGATAATATTTTCAGTAGGATTGGCGATTATTATACCGAGTGTCGTAAAAATATGGTACACGATTGGAACGCTTGTTGTGCCCGGACTTTTAATTCCTGTTGTGGCAAGTTATTTCAAATATCTCCGCATACCCGCAAGATATGCATTTTTAGCAATGATATTTTCATGGACGGTTTCTTTTTTATGGTTTATGACAGGTTTTTTTGACGAACAGAGAGATGGATATTTATTTAATATTGAACCAATGTACCCCGGACTTATTGTTGGTTTTATTTTTTGGGTAATTGGAAAATTTAGGTACAGGAAAATTACTTGATCAGACACTTCTTTCTTTCAGAATAGTTTACATATAATTCAAATATCAAAAGTAAATTAGCGTCATCCATCTCCGCCGGAGGCGGACAGGGTCTCCGCTCAGGATGACGCCTATTTTTGTTTGCTTCTCCCCTTCTCCGTAAGAGGCGGACAGCAGCGGTATGTGCCACTCACCTCCAAAATTTTCTTGAACCTGAAAGTGAGTGGCACATTCAAACTCACCATCATGGAGAGCTGAGGTTCTTCTGAGTTTATCTCAGGATCAAACCCACCGTCATGCTGAGCGGAGGCTTTCCTGAGTTTATCTCAGGATCAATCTCACCGTCATGCTGAGCGGAGTCGAAGCATGACGGTGTTAGTCATACTTAACGTCACTAATATCTTTTTTACTTACCTGCTTCCTGAATTGTGATAGGCATATGATCTTATCTCAGGATAGAACCATGACGGTAACACTTAACATTCAGCGTCACACTTCTCCGCCAGAGGCGGACAGGGACTCCGCTCAGTGTGACGCACAATCTTGTTTACTTTTACATCTCTCAGCCGAAGGCGGACAGGGTCTCAGCTCATGATGAAGCCTATTTTTCTCTGAGCTCTCTGTGGTTTTGCGTTTTATTAATACATAGGAATAACAAGTAATTAAGCGTCACATCCCTCGACCTTGAGTCCCTTTTGGTCAGGAGGACGAGTGTGACGATGAGATTTGGTTTTAAACCCAGAGCGTGGTAGAAGTAAAACTATGATTGGTATCAAATTAAAGACTTTGAGGGAATGTTTACTTATATTAGCAAAATCTAAAACGGTTCCGCATGAATTATTGCACGCCTGATTTCCTTAAACTTATCATATATTTTAGACTCCAATTCACTGATAATCTGATGAACCTCATCAAGCGTCTTATTTCTATCAAACTGACAGGTAAGCGATAAATTAAATTTATCCCCGATCCCCATAATATCCATTTCAGAACAACTCTTCACACGTTTATCAGAAAGTACAAACTCCTTAATATTCTCTTTCAATTTCTCTGTGTATTTACCTTCCCGTGCATATCCTGCCTGTCCTGTCTGAATTTCTTCCATATGAATTGTAATCTTACCTACATCCGGAATTGTGCGCCTTATTTCATTTTCTATTTCAGATGTTAGGTCATGCGCTTCAACAAAAGATTTTCCCTTAAAATGCTCTAAATCAAAATCAATATAATATTTTCCATCAACCTGGTGGACCTCAAGATTATGCGGTGCTCTTAATCCTTTTTCTAACACTATCATCCTTACCTTATCAACAACAGATTCATCTGAACTTACACAGGGTTCAGAATGAATTATAACATCGACATTTTTATACCGCCTCCCTATCGATTTTTCAATCCCGTCCATTATTACATGCACCTGCTGAAATGGTATCGTTCTTGGAATTTCAATTGTGGCGTCAATGAAAAGTTTACCACCCGAGGTACGTAATCTCACACTTTTGACATTTTCCACATTATTAACACTCTTTATAAGCGAAATCACATCCTCATAAATACCATCAGGTACTCGATCCATAAGTGCATCCACCGTTCGGCGTCCAAGTCGATAACTGACAAACAAAACTAAGAAAGCCACACAAATCGCAGCCAGAGCATCCACCCAGGCATAATCAAGCGAAACAAAAATCAAACCGACGATAACCACCGAAGATGACCAGACATCGCTTGAAAAATGGAGAGCGTCCGCTTCCAGCGCCTGAGAGTTGTACTTTTTTGCTACTCTGCTAAGCGCGCGCGATCTACTGATATCTATTACAATAGAAACTCCAATTACCAGAAACCCCCAGAAAGATGCCTCAACATGCGTTGAACGTGTGATAAGCCGTTCAATCGCTTCCCAGACAATCCATGCACATGTAATAATTAACAGGAGAGTTTGAAAAAATGCCGACAAATTTTCAATCTTGCCGTGTCCGTAATGATGTTTCTCATCTGCTGGTTTTTCTGAAATCGCAACGGCCGTAAAAGTTAAAACAGCGGCAATCAGGTCTAATCCCGAATGCGCTGCTTCCGAAAGTATTCCAAGACTGTTTGTTTCCAATCCAACTATAAGTTTCATCCCCGTTATAAATACTGCGGCTCCGATGGATGAAAGTGCAACCTTTTTTTTCTCGTTCATTTGCATATAACTAAATATACATCTTTGACAATAAAGATGCAGATGCTTTTTTTAAAAAAATAATTAAAAAGGGCAGTAATATTAACTGCCCTATAAAAAAAGCGGCACATGAAAATATTCTATGTGCCGCTATGCAACAGATTAACGGATGAGAATTAATTTCTTTGTCATTACAAAATCATCCGCCTTCATTGTGTAAAAATAAACTCCGCTACTTATCTCTTTACCATCTGTTTCCCTCGCATCCCATTCGATACTCTTATATCCCGCGCTCTGTACTTCATCAACCAGTGTAACAACTTCCTGTCCGATTACATTGTACAATTTTAATGTAACCCTGGTTTCCTTCGGTACATCATAAAAGATTTTTGTCGTAGGATTAAATGGATTGGGGTAATTCTGATGCAGAGCAAATTCCTTTGGTACTGAAGCAGGGGTCGGTTTAATTATTACAAGTTTTGCACTTGCATAACTATCCTCGTCTATTGTAACACTTCCCTTCCCCTCCATGGAATACTTTTTCACTTTCCCATTCAGATCCTTAATTTCCAGCACTGCTCCTTCCACACCTTCATTCCATGATAATACAATCGGAAATTCTCCGCCATTTATCTGGATAGGAAATTCTGTTCGCTTCTCGGTTACCACTTCGCGATTCCTCTGAGATGAAAATCGAACATCCAGTATCTCGCTCGGTGGAGGAGGTGGCAATTCGAATCGATCGAGATTTATTTCCTTTTCCACAGGAGAGAACATCAATTTCCGTTCTTTTCCGTTTTTATCATTCACTGTCAACACTGAAAAACCTTCCTCAGCCGATGCATCTTCTTTTTTCTCTTTCACAATTGCAGGTGTTGTTTTTGGTACAATTCCTGAGGTTTTGAGGACCAGGTTTCCGAATTGTGTAACTTTCACCCAGTAACCAACACCCGGTTTCAGAGTATCTTCACTATAATAACCCATCGCGCCATCAAATGCGAAGAAATCTGAGGTGATAGAAGTTGGTGGAAGAGCAACCACTGAAGATGCGAGTATTGGATATGAAAGCGATCCTATCATATTCCAGCCGACCAGGACGGTAATTGTATCATCAGATATTGTTGTTCCGGTTATTGTCTCTATAGTTGGTGCCGGATACTTGACCCAGTAACCGACGCCGTTTTCAAGGGTATCGACCGACACATACCCGCCTGGTTGATACTCAAATGCATCAGACGATGATGATGGGAATATAACCGTTTTGCGCATGTCGGTTGCTTTCAGCGGTATTGATACTAAATTCCAGGACGTTTGCAGTTGAAGTTCGGTGGTTATTTGTCCACCAAACAACCGCAATCCCGGAATATAGCCACCTTCGACGATAAAGCCGGTTCCCGACATAACCTGTGCGGCTGTCTGGCCCACGGACGACTGAAGTTTAATCGTACTACCGTTTGAGGCACCGCCTCCCCCATCCAATACTGACC
>Ga0101944_10003259_pt1 | contig 20866 bp, 19 predicted proteins | sample DewCreD2012metaG_FD_75245 | JGI IMG/M metagenome (GOLD analysis project Ga0101944, IMG submission 75245) | Hot spring sediment bacterial and archeal communities from British Columbia, Canada, to study Microbial Dark Matter (Phase II) - Dewar... ... | reverse complement strand
CTGTAGAAGTTGCCAGTAAATGGTACTGCCCACTGGTCAGGGTGTTATCTTCGACTTCTATGGGGTAGGTGGACGATTCATGGAGGACCCCCTGAGGATGCGATTCTACGCCGAGCATTGGTGTAACGTTTATGGCTTTTAGCACTGAGGGGTTCCAGTCAAGGGTAACGTCAAGACCGTAAATGTCTTGGGCGTTAGAGAGCTTTAGGGTAACCGTTAGTGTATCACCTACTTTTGGTTGGCTAGCTGAGGCCTCGGCTTTTACCGTTACACCCTGCGCTGACGCAACTTGCAAAGCGTTAACAGAAACTATGCTTATTAACAAAGTCATCAAAACGATTACTGAAACCTGCTTGGTCGGTATCATTTACTTTTTCTCCACTACAGGGTCCTTAAGAACCACTATCTTATCTCGCCCCTTCTTATACCTTGCCAGACTCCCTCTGCTTTCCAAAGCCGACAACAGCTGGCTTGTTTTTGCCTTCGAAAAACCCAGACGCTCAGTAACCTCAGATTGACGCATGGTGCCTCCAGAATTTCTAAGCAGCCTTAGAACTTTTTCATCTTCTGACTCGATTGATGGCTTTTCTGGATGGATTCTTTCGGGTTTGCTGTTGCCTTTTCGCCGTTTAAACAGGTAAACACCTGCTACCGAGACGCTGGCCGAGGCTAAGACAACGGCCGCAATCAAACTCCACCCAAAAGTAAAGCCCCCAAAAGAAACGTTACCGTTGCCCAAGGTTAAAACTACATTTACTTCGCCTGCTAAGTCGTGGGTTCTTGGCCACCTTATCACCTGACCTGCACCTTGGCCCTCAAGCGGAGGCGGGTACACAGATTTAACGGTATACTCTTCTGGGTAGCTTACCTGCATTGAAGCGTCACCGAAAAGTTTACCAAAAAAGTTGTTAACTCCAAAAACGTCACCAAAAATCAAGTCGCTGCCTTGTACTACACAGAAACCTTCCCAGATAAATGAGTACACGGTAATTTTGGAATTAAACGAGAGCGTACTGTCTATCTGTAAAGACGTCTCATCAACGCTCATGGTTCGAAGGGTGAGGTTTTGCGCTGACTCGACAAGGTCAAAAACCTTGTTTTGAAAGCCCTCCCACGTTTCCACGGGGTCATCGCTGTTTGAGAACTGCCTTATAGTCCACAAAGCTGAACCGTCTTCACGTATGTGCACGGTGTATTCGAAGTAGTTTTGGCAATGAACAGTTTGCAGGGCAAGCAGTGTGAAAAGCAGGGTGATGGTTACGGTACATGCTGCGAGGCGGTGGTTTCTCATGTATTTTCCGTCGTCATTATTGGCGGGTAATTCTTTAAGCCTTTCTCATCGCCGCAATCTTTTTTGAGCCGTTCTACAGGTTCATTGTTCTTAAGATAGCTGAACAGGTTTTAGGTAAGTTAGCAGTAAATAACTTAACTGGAAAGTTTCATTTATTTTTTTAGACTTGAATGAACCTTTTTAAACTAAAATAAACTATTTTTGGGTTTATTATCTGAAAATATGGTCAGAAACGCTTTTATCATCACGTTTTAATAGGTTTTTGAAGAAAAAGGTGAAAACATGAACAAAAAAAACGCACTAATCTTCGCAATAATAGGCCTCCTACTATCAAGCAGCGTAGCCTTCGCAGTTGACGTAGCCGCCGCAAAACCTGGACTGACAGATAACGCATCCAACAGGTTAACCCAAGCAAGCTGGATACGAATAAACGGCAACATAGAACAATGGGGAACAACCGATGTCCGTGGTCAACTTCAAGTAGTCAGCCGAACCGCAATACACCAAAACACTTCTAACTCTAAAGAAGCAATATCAGCTAGCGCCATCTGGACAGAAAACACAAGCCGCGCAATCCAATCCGCCCGCGCAAAAGAGAACTTTACCTACGTATTCTACGTTGCAAGACTACCAAACGCTTCAGTAACAACCTTCACCTCATCAGATGGAAACTACTTCATGAGCGGAACATGGAACTACGCTAAAGTAACAGCCACAACAACAGTCACCACCGACGAAAACGGCACAGTAACCCGCGTCCATAGAGAACAAGATTCAGAACCCATGCAAGCATACGGAGAATTAACAATCACAGGCAACAAATTTACACTCAAAATCGACGGCGTAGATCAACTCTCAGGATCAGTATACCGCTCCATAACTCGCTCGTGGTTTAACCCCTTCAAGATGGGTGACGACGCATCAACAAACGCTGTAGTCCGCTCAGACGTAAAAGCCATCGGCAAATGCTACGGCAGCATGCCGGGTTGGGGCAACTTTGACATGAGCATGGACTTCAACAACAACTACCGCGTAGACATCTCAGACATATCTTCAGTAGCAGCCAACATGTAAAACAACACTTTCTTTTTTCATTTTTTTAAACAAACAAGTTTAATACTCTCCTCAAACCACAAGAAATGGGCATAATACTTGGTTGAAGCAAAAAAGAGCACACAAACTTCTGAGGGATCAAGAGAGGTCAAGTTGCCCTGCGGCTGCATCTACCAAGAAACCAGCTGGATGCTAACCCGCGTCAACGAATGCAGCTACCACCACCGCAAAAGAACCACCAAACGCCCCTACAGACCCAAAGCTGAATGTGTCAGGCCCTGATGATGGTTTCAAATGCACCCTAAATGATATGCTAAATGCATCACCAAACCTGCAAGGTTCTGGAGAGTCTGCCGAATTCTTTTATAGCCTTCAAGCACTAACCATCCATATAAAACCAAGAAGGTGGATTTAATTGGCAAAGCTGTTCGGAAGCTCAGGCGTCAGAGGCTTAGCAAACATTGATTTAACACCCCTTTTAGCGTGTAAAGTTGCCGCTGCATCAGCGATGCATGCAAAAGCCAAACGAGCGGTAGTCGCCAAAGACACACGCGTTTCTGGGGACATGATTGAAGCCGCCTTAGTCGCTGGCTTAATGTCTTGCGGCACAGAAGTCCTGCTTTTAGGTCGGGTTCCAACCCCTGTTTGTGCCTACGCCACCAAAACTTTGGGGGCAGATGTTGGTTTCATGTTGACGGCTTCACATAACCCCCCGCAGTACAATGGCATAAAAGTCTTCAACAACAACGCATTGTCATACACAGACGCAGACCAAGAGGCAGTGGAAAAAATTATCTCACAAAACCAGTTTGCGTTTGCTGATTGGCGCGCTTTAGGCAACACAGTGACGATTGATGCAACCCAACCCTACATGGATATGGTGCACAAAGCAGTTTCACTCAAAAAACAGTGGCGCGTCATAGTTGACCCAGGATGTGGCGCCGCCTTCAGCTTGGCACCAACTATGCTTAAATCCTTAGGCTGCAAAGTCACTGCATTAAATGCCCAGCCAGACGGGCACTTTCCTGCAAGAAAATCTGAACCCAACGCGGAAACACTCCAAGACCTCTCCAAAACCGTTAAAGCGCTGGGAGCAGACATCGGTATCGCGTTTGACGGTGACGCAGACCGGGTGGCTTTCATAGATGAAAATGGCGTCTTTGTGAACTTTGACCGCTCGTTAGCCGCCTATGGCGCTTTTGCATTGAAGCGGAATGGAGGCGGAACCGTAGTGACTAACGTAGAGGCTTCGATGTGTGTAGAAACTATGGCTGAGAAATACGGCGGCAAAGTTACTCGCACACGTGTCGGTGACATTTACGTTTCCGAAGCCATCGAACGCGACGGTGCGGTTTTCGGCGGCGAACCCTGTGGCGCATGGGTGCATCCCAAGCAGCATCTTTGTCCCGACGGTCCACTTTCGGCGGCGCTGTTTCTTTCAGCGCTTGAAGAGGTGGACAAAACAGTGTCCGAATTCGTCGAGGAAGCACCCGAATACATCACTATGCGCGAAAATTTTGTTTGCAACGAAGCAAAATACAGTATCGTTGAAAAACTTGGCAACAGCCTCAAAGAGGCATTCCCAGGCTACACAGATTTCTCCACTGTAGACGGGGTGCGACTAGCGCTCAAAGATGGTTGGCTACTCGTCCGCGCTTCAGGAACTGAACCCCTTATCCGTCTAACAGTCGAGGGCGCAACCCACAAGGCGGCAAAAGATATAACCCAAAAAGCATCAGCACTAATAGAGGCACAGACACGATGAAAGCGGTACTGCTAGCGGCAGGTGCAGGCGAAAGGCTCCAACCCCTGACTTCAACCCGCCCCAAACATCTTCTAAAGGTAGGTGGCAAACCGATTCTGCAATTCTGCCTAGAAGCAGTCAAAAAAGCAGGCATCACCGAAGCCATCGTAGTGACTCACTATATGGGTGAAGCAATACAGAGTTACTTCGGCGACGGCGCAGGACTAGGTCTAAAAATTACTTACGTTAAGCAACCCAAGATTTTGGGAACAGGAAACGCGGCGTCCGTAGCGGAGCCCTGTTTGGATGGTGATTTTGTTTTGGTCTATGGGGATTTGCTCTTTGGACAAGATGCCGTGAAAGATGTGCTCTCAAAGTTTAAGAAGGGAAAAACCGCCGCAGTCATGGGCGTTGTCGCCGTTGATAGACCAGAAAATTACGGAATCATCGAGCAAACCCCGCAAAAACACGTGAAACGCATCATAGAGAAACCCGCAGCTGAAAAAGCGCCCTCAAACCTGGCAAACGCAGGAGTCTACGCGTTCTCCAAAGAAGTATTCGACAAAATCCGCCAAACCAAAGCTTCAATCCGCGGCGAATGGGAACTAACCGACGCCATAACCATGCTGGCAGAAGAAGGCAAAACCGTATTAGCGGCCGAACTTTCAAGGCAGGACTGGTTTGATGTGGGTCGTCCATGGGATTTATTGGACGCAAACCTCTGGGCACTTAAACGCATGGAACACAAGGTGTTGGGCAAAGTGGAGGAAGGCGTGCACCTCATTGGTCCTGTATCGGTGGCGGAGTCTGCGCGGATACGTTCAGGTGCATACATTGAAGGCCCAGCGTTTATCGATGAAGAAGCCGATGTTGGACCGAACTGCTACATCCGAAGCGGCACCAGTTTGGGCAAAAAAACCCGTGTGGGCAACGGTTGCGAAGTGAAAAACAGTATCCTAATGGACGGCACACACGTCGGGCACCTCAGCTACGTAGGCGATAGCATTTTAGGCGAGAAATGTAACCTCGGTGCAGGCACCATCATGGCAAACCTACGTTTCGACGATGCCCCCGTTAAAATGTTAGTTAAGGGTAAAGTGGTGGATACGGGCAGACGCAAACTCGGCGCCATCCTAGGCGACAATGTAAAGACAGGTATCAAATCGCTCTTTATGCCCGGTGTAAAGGTTGGCGCAAACACGTGGGTTGGCGCGAACTTTATGGTGGAACGCGACCTGCCAGCGGACAGCGTTGCTTTGCTAAAGCAGAGCGGCGTAGTTAAGCCAAGAAAATAGTAGAGCACACGTTTTTTGAAATCATTTTTCTGCTTTTGTTTATATAAGGGAGGGGAGGTAGCGGCCGAGCAGCAAGCGTGGCTACCTGCATTTACAAAAAAAGTTAAGGTTTTTTTGGTTTAAGGTACTCTGCGAATTCCTCGTCCACCCGTGACTTCCGCCTACGACCACGACCCCTGACCAACAAAAGAGCAACAAGGACTACAATTACGGCTACCAACACTGCGATTGTGACCAAGTTAGAAGACCGAGTTGGAGTCTGACGGTTGATTGTCGGAAATGCTGAATTAGTGGGATTCGTGGTAGGGTAACTTGTTGTAGTAGCCGTTGATTCAGGAAGCGCGGCAGCCCAAACATTAGAATTCGTAATAGTAATTGTCTCAGTATAAGTTTCTGTTGCAGAAACGAATTGATCAACACTCTGGTAAACCGATGAAACAGCTATGCCTTTAACTTTATCATAATAAATATCAGATTTAACCTGATGGTTTTGAGAGGAAATCTCAATAAAACGTTGATTAGTTTGCCTGCTTTCACTTTGGTAAGCCATCGATATAGTCTTGTTAATTATTGCATCGCCGCCTAATGGATAGATTTTATCTTTTTCATTAAGATTCCCTGCAATTATGAGAGAACCATAAGGAACGTGCACTGCGCCAGATGCAATATCTACAAAACCTGTAGCAGTCTCAATTGTTCCATCTCTATACGTGCTTGTAACTGCCACGTTTATGGTTGTTCCAGTGATATCAAGAATTTCGATTTTGAATCTTTGAGTTTTGCTTAGTTGAGCGATTTCCTCAGGAATTGTGGCTGTAGAATTGGTAGAGCTCCAGGTAACAACATGATTGTACTCAAAAAAATCTCCTTTTGATACTCCAGGTAACACTGTCTGAGTTGATTGAGCTGATGTTGAGGCTATTGTTATTAATGTCAAGGTAACAAATAGTAAAAAGATAGATACGAGAAATTTGTTTTTCATCTTTTACCTGCCTTTTTATTTTGGGTTTATTTGTTGTATTATTATTTATTTTTTATTATGAAAATAAAAAAAATAGAATATTTGATTGTTTTATTTATACATAGTGATTTGAATGTTGTCGACATAGACCGCTGCAAGTGATCCTTGTGGTATGTCGCTTAGCAGTTGGAATCTGAAGTGTGTCGTGAATGCAGGATTATTCGGTATATATATTGTGTACTGATGCCAAGTGTCATAGCTGTATACGTTAGTATCACCCAAATTAACACCAAGGTTAATCCACTTTACATTTTCGTAATTATCAGTCACATTCACACCGTATCGCAATTGGAAATTCGATGGTAGTGCATATCTGTTTATTCGGAATTGGAATGTTACTGAGATATATTTGGCACCGGTGGCGTCTAATTTGTCACATGAGAATGCACCAGAATTACTGGAATCTGAAGCAACAGAGTTTGGTGAACTGTAGCATTGGGTGGTGTTAACATTCCACGGTGGGTTAGCCCAGAATTCCCAACCTTGGTCCCAGTTTGAGCCATCGAAGTTACTGGTTTGAAGCACCTTCGTTAATGTAGGATTATTGATGGTAAAGGTTGTACTTACTGGCTGGTAATTTGTTGCTGAAGCGGTAATGATTGGTGATCCAGTAACAGAAGCTTGGTAGTAGAAGCTAGCACTATTCTGGGTATTGTTTATGGTGATGGTTGTTATTGGTTTTGTGCAGTATGCATCTGAATAGAAGCTTCCGCTAGTTGCCGTAAGAGTTACAGTTAATGAACCACTTTGTAGGGGGTTACCTGCAGAGTTCTGGCGTTGGACTTTGATTAGTAAAGAGGGTTGGTTCACCAATAATGTTTGAGGCGTTGTAGACTCGACGAAGGCTAATTTGTTGCTTGATGTTGAAATGAAGTTTGCAGTTACTGTTCCAGCAGCGTTCACAGTTAGTTTAGCGTTTTGGATGTAAGCGTTATCGAAAGTTAGTCCTGCTGGATTGCTTGTTGCCCATGATTGAAAGACATATGAACCTTGTGCCGTAGCTCCGAGTTGCACTTGAGTACCCGGGTTATATGAGTGTTCACCAATTGGTGGCGTTATTGACTGACCTCCAGTTCCCATAGCGAATGACACTGTATATTGTGTTTGAGTATTTGCTGCATAGGTTGCTGTTAATGTGCATGGAGCAGATACAGAGGTGAAAGTGTAGGACTGGCTTGAAGGTGAAGTGATTGTCTGTGATACGCCATTAGCAACTATAGATGCGATATGATAGCCTGTGTCAGCGACGATTTGGAATGTTTGACTTGCTCCTGCGGCAACGGTTGTTGTTCCTGGAGTAATCGTTCCATGATCGTTCTGTGTTACAGTAATGGTGTATTGCGATTGTGGAAGTACAGAATAAGTTGCTGTTAGTGCGCCATTTGCTGATAAAGCACTGAATTCGTAAGTTTGACCCAGAGGTGTCGTAACTGCAACTGGAGCGCCATTGGCTGTTATAGAAGCGATTTGGTAGCCGCTGTTTGGAGTGATTGTGAAACTTGGAGTGGCACCTGCATCGTATGTACTTGTACCTGGGTTAATGATACCGTTTGCGGTCTGAGTTACCGTTATTGTGTATCTGTTCAGGGGGTTTACACCATCAGCGCCGAATGTGGCATGGATGTTGTGGTTTGCTTGCACGTTGCTAAAGGTGTATTTGTTTTGTAAGTCAAGTGTGACTGCTGACCCGTCAACGTAGACGGCGTCAATGTGGTAACCAGTGTTTGCTGTTACTGTGAAAGTTACACTTCCGCCGGCAGAAACCTGCTGAGCTGTACTTGGAGTGATGGTGCCGCCTGTTTCAGCAGAAGGGGTAATTGTGTATGTGGTGCTTGAGCCTGATCCACCGGAACCTCCTGAACCACCCGATCCTCCAGATGAGCTTCCGCTTCTAGAGTTTCCAGTTACTTGCATGGAGGTGCCTTCGACTGTGACTACTTTGATTCTGTCGCCAGGCTTAAATTGATCATAATTCACTTCTACTTTCACTGTTTGTCCCATTGTTATAGCGTGCTTACTACCTGGAGCAATTACTACGTCATCTATTTTCCATATTGTTTGAAGGACATCGTTAACGTAAACGCTACTATCTTGTTTTAAATGAACCGTGCCTACTCCAGTGTTCTGTACATAAATGACAAGATTACCTTGACTTGTATAGCTTTGGCTTTGGATCAATATCTGATTATCTGCCCTCTCGCTTTGGAATCCTATGTAGCCTGTTACCCATGCGTACGCCACTATGGCGGCTACGACGGCTATGGCTATCAAAAGTAGTACTGAGATTACTGGTGAAATCGCTTTGATTGAACGCTTAAATTTTGTTATTTTTCGCACGTGTTTTTTTCTCCCTTTCTCTGTATTAAGATACCTTAGTCTTTGGTAGCCAATTTGAGGTCTTAGCTATTTAAAGCTACATAGAATAAAGTTCTAATTCCCCCAAAAGCCATGGTGAAAGTTACTTAATTACGCAGTAAGAAGCTTTTGGATGCGTTTTTGGGGGATATTACGGTTTTCGATATAGTGGGTTGTGTGAAACACCCTTTATAACTGCTGTAGTAATATTTGCGTATAGACGAATACTCTAGAAGAGAGTGGCAGTTGGGAAATATATGACGTTAGAAATAATCGACTACAAAGCTAAACGGCGAGACAAACTCATCATCATGATGGAAATCATCTCCATAGCTAAAAGCGGCACCAGCAAAACCCACATCATGTTCAAAGCCAACCTCAGCTTCAGCCAACTCAACGAATACATAAACTTCTTAACCAAACACGGGCTGCTTCAGAAAACCATGCTTGACGGCAAAGCAGTTTACGTGCCCACAAGTAAGGGGTTGGAGTTTGTTGAAAAACAGCAAAGCATCATCGGCATGTTCAGCGACGACTGCTACAAGAGTCCACTCAAAGTCTCGCTCTTCAACGGCGACAACCAAAGAACTCGAAGCTTTAACGCGCCTCTAACTGCACAATGCTAGATGTAGTTAAGAAAAACAGACACAAGACGCCCCAAAAACCCGATTATCAACGAGTAAGAAAAACCATTAGACACCGAAATTAGCTTTATAAAAGGACTAAAAGAAAGGGAGAGGGTTAGGTTGCGCCTGAAGCGCATTTCTGAAGTAGTTTTTCCCAGCGTTCATCCGTAGTGCGTTGAATCTCGGATAGTATGTGGGAATTCTGGGGTGTGAAGAGGTGGCGGAATCTGCCTTGCCCTTCAAGGTAAGCTTTGACGGGTTTCTTCTTCTGGGGCGCCAGCGAGATGACTTTACTGGGTGTAGATAGCTGCCGTTTGCCGTTTACTGCCTCCCAAATGGGGAACACACAGGTTTCGACTGAGAGTTTTGAGTACTCCATGGATTTCGCTGGGTCGCTTCTCCAGCCTCTTGGGCAAGGTGCGAAGACATGGAGGAAGGCTGGTCCTTCCACTTCTAAGCCTTTTCGGACTTTGGTGATGAGGTCTTTCCAGTAGTAGGGTGTGGCGGTGGCGACGTATTCAATTTCGTGGGCTAACATGATTTCTGTGATTGGCTTCTTTTTCTCCAGTTTGCCAGGGATGACTGTGCCAGCGGGGCTGGTGGTAGTTGAGGCACCAATCGGGGTTGAACTGCTCCGCTGTATGCCGGTGTTCATGTATCCTTCGTTGTCGTAGAGGACAAAGAGGAAGTCATGACCGCGTTCCATAGCACCTGAAAGCGCTTGCAAACCGATGTCGACGGTTCCTCCGTCACCCGCCAATGCAATGACATCTATATGTTCGTCTTTGATTTTGCCTTTTTTACGCATGATTTTTATGGCTGCCTCGATGCCTGAAGCGTTTGCAGCGGCGTTTTCAAAGGCAGTGTGAAGCCAGGGTACTGCCCATGAAGTGTAGGGGTAGATGGAACCGACGATTTCCATGCAGCCTGTTGCTTGGGTTACGATTGTGGGTCCGCGTGTGGCTTTCATGATTAATCTTAGCACGGTTACGGGTGCGCATCCTGCACAGGCTCGATGTCCGGACATGAATAGGTCAGGTTTTGTTGCGATGTCTTTGGCGGTGAATTTCCATTCTTGAGTTGTCATTTTCTTTTCCTCCTTACTCCCTTAATCCTAAATAGTTCACTGTCTTCTCAACTTGCCCTGTTCTGGCTATTTTTATGATGTCTTCGAAGACTTTGCGCAGGTCACGCGGACTTGAGTCGCGGCCGCCTAACCCAAAAATGTAGTTAACAACTATGGGTCTTGTGCTTTGGTCATATAATGCGTTTCTTACTTCATTAAAGACTGCTGCACCTAAACCGCCGGGGCTCATAGATTTATCCATAACTGCAACAACTTTTACGTTCTTAAGGGCGTTTTTGATATCGTCAACTGGGAAGGGGCGGAATGCGCGGATTCTTAGAACGCCTGCTTTGATGCCTTCTTGGCGGAGTTGATCCACGATTACTTTGAGGGTGCCCGCAGTTGAGCCGAGAACAACAATAGCGATTTCTGCATCGTCGAGCTTGTAGGGGTCGATGAGACCGTTGCCGTAGCTTCTGCCGCTGAGTTTTGCGTATTCGCAATTAACGTCTTGGATTTTTTTGTAAGCATTTTTCATGCCTTCTTCTTGTTGACGTTTAAATTCAAAGTAGTAGTTTTGCAGCGCGTTTGGCCCCATGGTCATGGGGTTGGCGGGGTCAAGTTTGAACGGTACGGTTTTGCCCTCATGAGTCACCACGAGGGGGTATTGGCGTTGCCCGACAAATTGTCTTAAAACTTCATCGGGTAATGTGTCTACTCTTTCAAGGGTGTGGCTTAGGGTGAAGCCATCTATACCAACGATGACAGGCAACGACACGTTTATGTCTTCGCCGATCTTGAAGGCTTGAATGATAGAGTCGTATGCTTCCTGCGCGTTTTCAGCGTAAAGCTGAATCCAGCCGCTGTCACGTTCAGCCATGCTGTCTGAGTGGTCGCCGTGTATGTTAAGCGGTGCTGAGAGGGCACGGTTTGCAATTGCCATCACCACAGGCACACGTGACCCAGAGGTTACATAGAGCATTTCATGCATCAAAGCCAAGCCAGCTGAAGCGCTTGCGGTGAACGTTCTTGCTCCAGTTGCGCCCGCTGCTAGGCATGCGGTCATGGCGCTGTGCTCGGATTCAGTGCAGACGTATTGGGTTTGTACTTCACCGTTTGCGACGTATTCACTGAATTTTTCAACTATGATTGTTTGGGGTGTGATTGGGTAAGCTGCCACAACGTCGACGTCGCATTGTTTAACTGCGTAAGCGACTGCTTCGTCACCGTTCATAGCCATAGTTTCTTGCTTAATCTGTTGTGTCAATGTTTACTCCTCCTCTTCCTCAGGCATCTTCATGGTTATGGCTTTGGTTGGGCACTCGTTTGCACATATTCCACAGCCTTTACAGAATCCTAAGTCGATTTTGATTTTGTTTTTCTCTGGAAGGAAAGCTATTGCGCCCTCAGGACAGAGCATCACACATGTTAGGCAGAGGGTGCATTTTTCTAAATCACGCACAGGCATGTAGGTTTTCCAGTCGCCTGTCAAAAATCCGATGCTGGATTTGGATGGAACACCTGCGATGGAGATTTCTTTCCATGTTTTTTCTTTACTACTCATATGACTTTTGCCTCTTTGTATGCTTCTTGAACCACTGCAAAGTTTTTCTCTGCCAAGTCAACGCGGAAGCGCCCTTTGAGGGTTTTCTGTATACCGTCTAAAGTAACGATGTTAGTTGCTTTGGCTACGACACCTAGCAGGGCAGTGTTTGTAATTGGAGCACCCAAGATTTTGAGGGCGATTTCTGTTGCGGGAACCGTCCAAACTTTCCCCTTAACAACTTTCAAAGTTTCTTTTAACGCGGCTGGTTCCTGGTTTGAGTTTATGATTATGCAGTCTTCTTCACGGTTTAATCCAGCTGTAACTGGCACCGTTTTTAGTAAAGTGTTATCTAAAACTATCACGACATCTGGGTCATAAACTGCGCAGTGCAGCCTGATTGGTTCGGTGCTGATTCGGGTGAAAGCAGTTACTGGCGCGCCCATCCGTTCAGGCCCAAACTCTGGGAATGATTGGATGTATTTGCCTTCATCGAGAGCTGTTCTAGCCAAAAGTTCGCTGGCTGTCCAAGCTCCTTGACCGCCTCTACCGTGCCATCTAAACTCTACCATAGTTTTCAAAGCAATCCCCTTCACTAAAGTTAGTTCTCTGTAAGTTCTACGTCAACCTTGATATACATTTTTCTAGTAAACAGGCAAAACTTGAATATTCAATGTACAAATTCTTGGTTGTAGGGTTTACATAGAAACTGTTTCTGTGAGGCTCGATTGGCATATTTACTTAAAAACTTGAAAGAAGACAAGTGTTAAAGCACAAATCGCGAGCAAACAGCCAACCGCAAACTATGACAAAAGTTATATCTTTCTAAGGGCTTCCACAATTTTACCCAAAAAGCTAGCAGAGAAGGCGGGCTTATGGAGGAAAAACAAAAGGCGGACATTCTTTTAACAGCTGACCGAACCTTAATGAGTAACTACCATCATAACGAGTTTCTGGGGTTCGGGACATGCGCACCGCCAAATTTTGTTCCAGAGTGGCTTTTTAGCTACCTTTTCTTTCCACCTATCGAGACCAACAGCCACCAGCCCTGGACAGCGCCGTACGGACTAAGAAAAACCGAAGCGCAACTAATTAAGGAAGGGTTTAATGTTGACACGGTAAGCCCACAGTATTTAGGTAAATACCTAAAAGATGCAAAAGTTCTGGGGGTACACGCCATGGACCCCTTTGGGCTGGGACCTGCTTCAACAACACTAGCGGCACTTTTCAAAAAAGAACCGTACTTAGCCAAGTATTTTCAGGCTCTGCTGACTAGCCCGCAGGTGAGAGAAGCAAAAAAGAGGGGCTTAAAAATTATCGTTGGTGGACCTGGAGCTTGGCAGTTCAAGTATAGGGCAAAAGCAGCAAAATACCTCGGGGTTGATTGCGTTTTGGAGGGGGAAGGGGAAAATGTTGTGGGTAAACTGTTTAAAGCGGCCTTGGAAGGGCAAGAGTTGCCTGGTCACTATGAAGTGGGCGTGGGTGAAGTACCGAGTTTAGAGGAAATTCCAGACATCCAGAAGCCCTCGATCAACGGTTTACTAGAAATTGGAAGGGGTTGCTGTCGGGGATGCCAATTTTGCAATGTAACCCTGCGTCCGCTCAGATGGTACCCGCTTGAAAAAGTTGAGCGTGAATTGAACGTGAACTTGAACTCAGGAAAGGTTCATGGCGCTTGCCTTCACGCCGAAGACGTCATGCTCTACGGGTCAAAAAACACCACCCCTGATCCAGAAAAACTTTTGAAACTACACCAAAATGTAATGAAACGCTGTGAAAGCATCAGTTGGAGCCATTGTTCACTTGCTGCCATTGCTTCATCGCCTAAAGTGTTTGGGCAAATCTCAGAGATCATTCAGCAAAAGCAGAACTGGTGGGGCGTAGAGATAGGGATAGAAACGGGCTCATCTGAGATCGCGAAAAAGATTATGCCCGCCAAAGCGCACCCCTTTAGCGCTGACAAATGGCATGATGTCGTAGTTGAAGGTATGGGGTTGGCACATGACAACAAGCTCGTTCCAGCCTGCACCTTAATCGTAGGGTTACCAGACGAAACCGAGGATGACATAACTAAAACCATGGACCTTGTCGATGACCTAAAAGGCATGCGCAGCCTAATCGTACCGCTCTTCTTTGTTCCACTGGGACACTTGACCAATAAAGACTGGTTCACCAAAACTCAACTAAGTCAACGCCACAAAGAACTGCTGATTCAATGCGCTGAACACGACTTTTACTGGGTGGATAACCTGCTAGATTGGTCGTTTACGGGTAAATGGTACAGTCGCGTAATGAAGGAGTTCTATAAGGGCTTCTCGGCGATAGCGAAGCATAAGGTTAGAGAGATAGAATAAAGCGTCAAGCAACGATTAGGCTTAAATACTTTTGTGGAACTGAATGTGACAGAAGCACCGTGGTTTGCCGCCGTTGCACAGCCCGGTAGTGCAACTGACTGTTAATCAGTAGGTCAAAGGTTCGAGTCCTTTCGGCGGCGCCAACACTTCACCTTTTAAGAGTAAATCAAAAATGAGGTTTTTAGTTTGAGAGCCTAAAAAAGCTACTAACCTCAACACGTCAACAGCAGCTCTATCCAGCCCAAACCAGAAAATCCGAGTCTTACCTTTCAAGAGTAGTTAGGATACCAAAAGTCTTTGGTTATCACTGTTTGTCCATCCGTTGCGTTAACATAAAAGGTTGTAGTGAAGTGTGTTTGCGAATGCTCCGGAATTATATGGTAAAAACTAATGTAGACGTTGTAGGTATGTCCATTCTTTAGGGTGACTGAATAGTAATCGGTACCACCCGAAGCTTGTTGAAATTGAAAAGCAGTCGATGCTCCTGTTTGAGTATCCACAAATTCTATCTCTTGAATGATTGTTCCAGGAAGATAAGTAACATATGCATTCCCTGACACCGTCACGTTATCTTTGACAAGGTAAAGGCTGATTGCTGCTATGGCGCCCAGAACTGTAAGGAGAATGACCAGGACTGCAACTACCCGTCTCATAGGCTCCAATTACACTCTAAGAACGCGTACCCTTATGAGGTTTTGCAAATAGGAGTTCTTTGAATTATTGCTGTTAGCTGAAATTCCCTATAGCGCGAGCTAAAAGCTATAACTAGCCAAAGATAGTAACAACAAAGGGATAAAAATGAATTAATGACCCCCTAAGAAATTAGATAGGCGTTGGATGTAGGCCCGTAAAGTGTTTTTTTGATTAGTTAAAAAAATTATCCATATTGTAAATCATATTAAAAATGATTTAATGTAAAAAAACCGTAAATAAGCAAAAGTGCACATAGATTTTGAAATACATTTTCTTTGTGTAGTTTCTAATCCAAAGCTGAATGCTTTAAAGGCTTGTCATCGCCCAGCCCCCAGCGAAGGGTAGAAAAAGAACAAGTAAGGAAATGCGAATATGGTGAAAAAATTGCGAATTATCTACCAAAAAGCAACCCCAAACAACTGTGTGGAGTGCGCCATAAACTAAACCACACACAAGAACGAAAAAAATTGATTAACCCTTACCACATATGAGGCAGTTTTACTTAAAAAGACCGTTAATGCTGAAGCGTTGTCGGTTGTTTTTCTGGTCGGCATACTTCCTCCATTCTATTCAACATCGAGGGCAAAGCAAAAATGATGTCCATGTCCGAAACGATACCTACGAGTTTTTCTTTGCGAACAACTGGTAAATGCTTGACTTTTTTTCGGCGCATAAGTTCTGCGGCTTCTTCCACGCTTGCTTCAGCATCAATTGTAATCAGAGGGCGTGAGGCCACCATTCCCGCTTTTATGGCGCTAACAGGTAACCCGTGCTCAAAACCCCGCGTTAACGCGTCTTTTGTCGTTATTATCCCAATAGGACGCTCACCCTGCACAACAACAATCGAGTCTATGTCAAAGCTGCTAAACGTCGCGATCACTTCATGCAGATTTGTGTCTTCGCGAACCACCTTAACAGGTTTGCTCATAATATCTCTAACTAAAACCGTACCTGACATAAAAACACCAAAACTCAAAAAGAATGTGGGTTTTTGTGGTTAATCAAGGTTTTTAGGAGTAACCGCTCACAAGTTAGCAGCGTTTTATGTGATACTGCTCGATTGTATCCTTTGCTTTCTCCCGTCGTTTCTGATGCTCTTCTAGGAAGCGGTTGAGTTTTTCCGCTATGTCTTTTTTGCACTCCCCACAGAGCATTTCGCCGCCTCGGCATTTACGTTCCCGCTCAACCAACTTTGCAGAGTCTTCTTCGAACAGGTAGAAGTAGTATTGGTATATGCTGCAGATTGATGGGTCAGCGCCCGTTTTGCGCTGCTCTGCCGCGGTGCCTTTACCGCCTGTGAAAGCGTTCCAAATCTTCTTTTTCACCACGTCAGGCTGGTCCACTGTGAATATGCTGGTTTCAGGCATGGAAGCGCTCATTTTTCCTCCTGCACCCAGTCCGGGAAGGAAGCGGCAGTGAATTTGGGCGGGTTTGTAGTAGCCTAGTTTTTGGGCTACGTCGCGGGTGACTCGCCAGTAGGGGTCTTGGTCGATGGCTGCGGGAATCAGTGCTGGGACGTTTTCGCCCGTGAGCTTTTTGTGGATAAAGCATGGCGCTGCTTGGATTGCAGGCCAATACACCCAACCGATGTTGGTGCTGTCTTGGAAGCCGAAGCTGCTGCGTGCGGTGCTGTAGGTGATGCGTTTGGCAACTTCGAGGGTTATGTCGTAGAGGAGGTCGATGTCTTTTGTGTCGTAGATTATGAAGGTGTCTTCGGGTTTGAAGCCGAGTGCGATGAGGTCGAGGGCGTTTTCGTAGCTCCACTTCTCAGTTTCTTTTAGGTCGCGGTCGTCGCTGACGAGGTATTTTTCGTCGTCGGTGATTTGGAAGTAGAGTCGGGTTTTGAATTTCTGCTGCATGTGAAGCGTGAATATCCATGGAACCAGATGCCCGATGTGAACAGGGCCGCTTGGTCCTCTGCCTGTGTAGAGCACAAACTTGGTGCCTTTATCGTAGAGGTTGAGTACGGTGTCGAGGTCGCGGTGGCTGAAGAAAATTTTTCGTTCAAGCTGCAGGTGCAACTTGTCGGTGTGTTTTGCTATTCGGGCGAGGAGTTCAGGTGTAAGTGGTTGGGTTCCGAATTCTTTAATGAGTCGTTCATAATCGACTTTACCTTTAACTTCCCAAGGGGTTACAACCATTTCGTTGTTGTTTTCTTCAGCGTTGGGTTGAGCCGTAGTGATTCACCAGACCGATTGTCAACAGTGGATTGTGTCTTGTCATATATCTTTTTTCGCTCATCATTTCTGTTGGAATTCGTGTATGCATGCTGAAAGGGAAATCTGACCCCGAACCCAAAAACCTAGCAACCCAGCTTTCTTTATATAAGGGAGGGGAGGTAGCGGCAGAGACGTCGCGTGGTTTACGAGTTTCAGCAGGGGGATCGTATCCGCCTTTAAATAGTTACATATAGAAAAAACCGCAACAAACCCGAACCGCAAGCCACCCAACCAAACTAAGTTGTCACAAGCAAACTGTAGGTACATTAAAATGAAACAAAAAAAGAAAAATGAGTGTATTTACACTCGATTTATTCAGCATTTGTGTTCCCTATAAACTAACGCGAGCACCACTGCAACCACACACATCACAGCTGCAGGAATAAACGCGTAGAGGAAACTCATGCCTGCATCTTGCACTAAACCAGCCAAAATCGGTCCAACAATTCCGCCTATACCGTAAGACGTAAAGAGGAAACCATAGTTTATGGCGAGGTTTTCTGCTCCAAACGAGTCGGCACAGCTTGCGGGGAACAATGCAAAGTTGCCGCCGAAGTTAAATCCTATCAATGCCGCAACGACGTAGAATAGCAGTGGGTTTGATGTAGTGAAGAAGAACACAGTCATCATTGCTGCTTGGAACGCGAACATGCCCATGAGTGCTTTGCGTCGACCAATTCTGTCAGAGATTTGTCCCCAAGCAATTCGTCCTGCACCGTTGAAAATCGGCAAACAAACAGCTGCACCGATAACTGCAAAGTCCGTTGCTTCGGTTAAAGTGAATCCGCTTGCAGTGAATCCATCTGTTGGGCTTTTTGCAAAGTTTTGTACGTTACCGATAACCATTAAGCCAGCAAGTGCACCGATAAGGAACATCATCCATAACAGGTAGAAGTTTCTTGATCTGAGCATTTGTTTGGGTTTAAGTGAGGTTACGCAGGGTTTACCAGCGGTTGCTTGTGGTGGAGTCCAACCTTTTGGCTTCCAGCCTGCTGGTGGATTTTTCATGGTTAATGAGCCCATGAGTACAAGGACTAAGAAGATGATTCCGTAAACTAAGAATGCGAAGTCAACGTTTGCAACTGTGTATGCGTATGCACCTGATTGTTTGCTAATTAATCCGCTAAAGCCAAGAACACTAGGTGGATTGGCTAAAAGAATCCATATGAAAGCGCCGAAGCCAAAACCTGCAACGGCAAGACCACTGACCAAGCCTTTCTTGTCAGGGAACCACTTCACTGCCGTCGCAATCGGTACTACATAGGCAAGACCGATACCTGCACCAGCCAGAACACCGATGAAGATTAATTTGCCGATAAAACTCGCGCCCATAAAAGAGGCAAGGATGTAACCCAAACCCAGTAAGACTCCTCCGAGTAAAGCCATTTTCATCGGACCCTGCTTAATCTGCAGCCGACCACCGATTATGGTAAAGATGGCAAAGACCAGAAGACCTACACTGAAAATAGCTTGGGTTTCTGTTTTAGTAAAGCCAAACTCGCTGGGTGCAGCCGCTGAGCCTTGCAAAGGACCCGTAAATGCAGACCATGCATAAATCGCGCCTAATGCAAGTTGTATCAGAATGCCGCCAACAACAACGACCCAACGATTCATAACTTTTTGTTCAAGACCTGAATTATTGGGGGTAACCATGTAATTCACTTAGCGCAAGACTCTTACTGTTCTTAATTAAATCTCTTTCGCTTTATGATTTCTGCACATTGATTAAAAATTTTTTAATCGTTCATCAATGTATTCAATTTTTCAGAATTAATGTTTTAGTGGATTGTGATGATTGCCAAATGTGGACTATCTTAAATTCTAGAGATAATTATTTATTCAAAAACTAAGCAAGACATTGCAAAATGAGGAAAAAACATGAGCATTAAGTCAGCTAACCCTGCACCACTTGGACTTTTAGGTTTTGGTCTAACCACAGTTCTTCTAAACCTGCACAACACAGGCCTATTCAAGCTTGACACAATGATTCTCGCAATGGGCTTAGCATACGGCGGATTGGCACAAGTCATCGTCGGCATAATGGAATTCAAAAAAGGCAACACCTTTGGCACGGTCGCTTTCAGCTCATACGGCTTGTTTTGGTGGTCACTTGTAGCGCTTATTGTTCTGCCTAAAATAACCTTCATAAGCGGACTTAATACACCTTCAGAAACTGCTATGGCGGCTTACTTCTTTATGTGGGGTTTATTCACGTTGGCAATGTTCTTTGGCACATTAAAGAAGAATCGTGCAATACAATTTGTGTTTGGAAGTTTGTTCGTGTTGTTCTTTATGTTGACTGCACGAGAGTTGATGGGAAACCCTGTGTGGTTTAATGTTGTCACTGGAATTGAAGGTGTGATATGTGGGGCTAGTGCGGTGTACCTTGCGTTTGCAGAAATCCTCAATGAGGAGCACCAAAAAACAGTTTTGCCTATCTGTCCAGTTAAGTAAAAGAGAATTTTTCCCACTTTTTTCTCGATTATTGCATAATTATAACGTTTTTCACAAAACGCCATGAATGAAACTGCGGTAACTGTATTTTTTTCGCGGAAACAGTGAAATTTGTCTCAAAAAAATTAACAGTTAAAGCATTTTAATCACAAACTTATTTCCATCAGAAAAAACTTACGCCACAAAATATTGAAACACCCATTTTTGCTCCATCCAAATGTAAAAACCCAATCTTCCTGCTAAATCAAAAAAACCCAAAATCTTTTTTCAATTTTACATCAACGCTTTAAAAAAACTTATATTTAGTCAGGCATATTGTGCAAGCCAATAGGATGAGAATATGTCCGACGCTAGTCTACCCTTTAATGAGAAATATTCTCCAAGTATCGCCAAATTTTCTTCAGGTGAAATCCGCAAACAAATGTGGGAAGAATCCATAAAGAACCCCCGTGAATTCTGGGCTGAAAAAGCCAAAGCAATCGACTGGTTTAAGGCACCAACACAAGTGCTGGATGACTCAAACCCGCCGTTCTACAAATGGTTCCCAGACGGAGAACTCAACATATCATACAACGCATTAGACCGACACGTCAAAGGCAGCCGCAAAAACAAACTTGCCTACATCTGGGAAGGCGAAATGGGAGAAGTAAAAACATACACCTACTACCAATTATACCGGGAAGTAAACAAACTCGCAAAAGCACTGCAAAACTATGGCGTCAAAAAAGGCGACCGCATAGCAATGTTCTTGCCAGTAATTCCCGAATTACCCATCGCGTTACTCGCAACCGTCCGCATCGGTGGAGTCCACGCAGTAGTCTTTTCTGGCTTTAGCGCTGAGGCACTCGCAGACCGAGTAAACGACTGCGGCGCAACAGTCCTAATCACTGCCGACGGATCATTCCGCAGAGGCAAACCCGTCGCAATCAAAGACACCGCAGACCGAGCCCTGCCAAACATGCCTGGCATAAAGAAAGTCATCGTCGTCAAACGCACAGGTCAACCAATCCAAATGCAAGAAGGACGCGACGTATGGTACCATGATGCAATTGCAGCAGCAGGAGCAAACGCATACGTTGAACCCGAAGTCATGAAATCAACAGACCCTCTATTCATCCTATACACTTCAGGAACCACAGGCAAGCCAAAAGG
>Ga0101944_10003648_pt1 | contig 20872 bp, 15 predicted proteins | sample DewCreD2012metaG_FD_75245 | JGI IMG/M metagenome (GOLD analysis project Ga0101944, IMG submission 75245) | Hot spring sediment bacterial and archeal communities from British Columbia, Canada, to study Microbial Dark Matter (Phase II) - Dewar... ... | reverse complement strand
CCGGACCTGGCGTATTGTGTCCTCGCGGGGGCCGCTCCGGCCCTTGGCGGCGGCCGCGCTCGTCGCATGGGGCCTCGGCGTTTTCGGTCTCGCGCTCGACCGTTACGGCGCGAACTTCATGCCGATACCGGAACGGCTCGCGATCATCGCCGCGCTCACGCTCGGGACGATGCCCTTCATGCTGGCCGACGCGATGGCGACGATCGCCACCATCAGCATCAGCCCGAACAGCGCGCTGGTGCTGATTTCCGTGCCGAACCAGTTGATCTCCACCGTGCCGGGATCGGTGGCGCGCAGGCGGTTGGGGTCGGTGTACATCATCTTCACCTTGGCCTCCACCGTCGCGGCGTCGTCGGAAAGAAAGATGGCGTTGCCCGACGATTTGCTCATCTTGTTCTTGCCGTCCGTGCCCACCAGCGTCGGCACGGCGCCGATCAGGGCCTCCGGTTCCGGGAAGACGGGGCCGTAGAGCAGGTTGAAGCGCCGGGCCAGCTCGCGCGCCAGCTCAACATGCGCCTGGTTGTCCCTGCCCACCGGCACCACCGTCGCGCGCGGCAGCAGGATGTCCACGGCCTGCAGCACGGGGTAGCCGAGCAGGCCGAACGGCATCGAATCCAGGTTGGCGTCGCGGGCCATGTCTTTGAGGCTCGGCAGGCGCTCCAGGCGCGGCACGCTCACCAGCATCTCGAAGATCAGGTTGAGCGTGTAGGTCTCCGGGATGGCGGACTGCACGAAGATGGTGCTGACCTCCGGGTCGATGCCCACCGCCAGGTAATCCAGCACGATCTCGCGGATAAAGAGCGGGATCTCGCGGATGTGATGGCGCTCGGGGCGCGTGGTCAGCGTGTGCAGATCGGCAATGATAAAAAACGATTCGTACTCGTGCTGAAGCCGGACGCGGTTGGCCAGACTGCCGGCGTAATGGCCCAGATGCAGGCGGCCGGTCGGCCGGTCGCCGGTGAGCAGACGTTTCTTCATTTCGAGCCTCTCCTCTCTTCTCCGTGTTCTCTGTGCACGCGGCGGTCAAGCCGATTGTTCGGCCCGTTCCACCGCCTGCATCATCGCTTTGGCCTTGTTGACGGTCTCCTCATACTCGCGCGCCGGGTCGGAGTCGGCCACGATGCCGGCGCCGGCCTGGACGCTGACCGTGCGGCCGTGCGCCACCAGCGTGCGGATGGCGATGCAGGTGTCGAGCGCGCCGTCGAAGGAGAAGTAGCCGACGGCGCCGCCGTACGGGCCGCGCGGGCCCGGCTCCAGCGCGGCGATGATCTCCATGGCGCGGACCTTGGGCGCGCCGCTGAGCGTGCCGGCCGGGAAGGAGGCGCGCACCAGGTCGAAGGCGCTCAGGCCGGGCCGCAGGCGGCCGGCGACGTGCGAGACGATGTGCATGACATGCGAGTAGTGCTCGACGGTGAAGAAGTCCGGCACGGTCACGCTGCCGTACTCGCACACGCGGCCCAGGTCGTTGCGCCCCAGGTCCACCAGCATGACGTGCTCGGCGCGCTCCTTGGGGTCGGCCAGCAGGTCCGCCTCCAGGGCCGCGTCCTCGGCCGGCGTCCGGCCGCGCGGCCGGGTGCCGGCAATCGGGCGCAGGCTGGCGCGCCGCTCGGCGGCCGCCTCCAGCCGCACCATCATCTCCGGCGACGCGCCCACCAGGTAGAGCGGCTCGCCGTCCACCTCGACAAGTGCGTACTCAGGGCAGGCGAGCTTTACCGCTTGGCCGCGGAAGTGCAGGACCTTGGGGTGGCTGAGAAGCTGTCCGTTGTAGAGCCGCCTGAGATTCAGGGCGAGATCCGCCATTCCGACGGGCTGGATGATCGTGACGTCGAGCGCGCCATCGTCCAGCGCCGCTTGCGGCGCGATTTGGATGCCGCCGCCTTGGAAGCGCCCGTTGGCTGCCGCCACATGGATGGCTGGACCGTCGAACGCCTCGGCGCCGTCGACCGCCACGCTCAGCCGTGCGGGCGGCATGGAGCCCAAGACGCGCACAGCATGGGCGAGATAGAGCGGCGCTCCGGGAACCCGCCTTCCGCACCGCCGGACGCGCGCGGCTACTTCTCCGCCCAGCCCGGCGCTGGCCACGTTGATGAACCAGCGGCGGCGCGCCATGCCGCCATGGTCCTGAAACTCGATGTGCGCGGCGTCGATGGTGCGGACTCTCCCGTGCTGCACGCGTTCTATGGCGGTGCGGCGGTTCGGTATTCCAAGGCTGCGCGCCAGATCGCTGCCGGTGCCGAGGGGCAGAAGTCCCAGGACGACGCGGGCGGCGGCGCCCGATTCGAGCAGTCCATTAGCCGCTTCGTGGAAAGTTCCGTCGCCCCCTCCGACAATCAGCCGCTCTATGTCCGCTCCGGCGAGCTCTTCCGCCAAGGATGCCGCGTGTCCAGGCCCATTTGTGAGCCAGATGCCCACGCAATCGAAATGATCGCGCACCAGCGGCTCGATCTTCCTCCAGGCGCCCGCGCCCGCCGCGGGATTCACGATCACGGCTGTCCGCACGCGCCTATTCTAAACCGAAACCCCGCCTTGGCCGGAGGAGGATGTCAGCGCCGCATCGCATGGCCCGTTGTTCAGTTTGGGTGGCGTGGCGAAGCGAACATCCACGGAGATGGCGTCGTGGTCGGACAACGGTACGACGCGTCCTTCGCGCACTTCGTGCCAAACCGCCGGGTTTGCGGCCCGCAACCCGCGCACGGCGAACCAGTCCAGCTTGAAGGGGCATTTGTTGTCGTGGTTGCGCAGCGCCCAGTGGATGAAAGGAAAACACCAGTGCGGGACCCATTCACGCAGATTCTGAACCGGGGCGTCGTCGCCCATGTCGTACCATGTGGTGCGCTCGCCTATCACGTTCGCGCTGCGGTAGTCGAACCCGCGTGACTCGAGCAGCCGGAACAGGCGGCGTTCGAAAAAACTCTCAGGGCGCAGATAGTGGTTCGGGATCACATAGCTGGTCCCCATCAGCACACGCAGCCAGAAGCCGCAAATGGCGTAGAAAGCGTGGGACGAATTGTAGGTGCTCGTATTCCAGTCTCCGCCCAGGACAGCGGGACCGCCGGCGGGAAGATGGTCCAGGATGTCGCGCATCTGCTCTACCCGGTGCCGCTGGCTGGACTGCGCGTCAAGATGAACCGCCACCGCCGTAAGGCAACCTTGGGGCAATTCGATTTCGGCGGCCAGGGCGGCTTGCGAGCCGATGCGCTTCTCCCGCCCCGCCATCTTGTCCCGCCCGTTCTTGAGCCGGATGAGGCGGGTGGACCGTATGGGATACCGGCTTAGCACGGCGTTGCCGTGGAGCCCGATTTCGTTTTCGCCATCCGTGTGGTACTCCAGTCCGGAGCCTTTGACCAGGCTCAGGTAACAGGGCGCGAAGGCATAGCTGAAGCCGAGCGCGCGGGCGAAATCGCGCGCCACATTGCGGTTGCCCGAGCGCGCCATGCCGTCGTCGGTCTCGATGAGCAGCAGCACGTCGGCGGCGCTGATATGGGGGTGGCGCTCGAAGATTTCCAACTGTTCCGCGAACCGGGCGCCGCGCTCAATGTTCCAGGCGACAATGCGGTAGGAATCTTTGGCCGGAGGCGCCTCCGTTCGGAAGTCTGCCGTTTCCACGGTGTCGAGGACGGCAGCGATGACCGGCTCGAGTTCGCGATAGAGGGGATGCGCCTGCAATTCCGCGAGCGAGCGGCAGCGCCGCCATTCGGCGTAAGCAGGCGTCAACCGGGTGCGAATCAGCTCCTTGATTTCTTCCGCAGACGGAGTTCCCATGAGTGAACAGCCAACCGGTCCGGCAGGGCAATCTCTCCGGACCATCTTTACCCTATTCAACCATGAATAGTTCCCTGGAGGAGACTATGCGACGCCGACGGCTTGCCTCCGAATGACGGAGTGATATGATGGCCGCGAATCGCCATGCCGGATCTCGATCGCAGGCAGTTTTTTGGAGCTTTGGGGAGCGGCGCCGCCACGCGTTGGCTCCCCGCCGGGCAGCCGGAACCTAAGCCGCGGCGGCTGTGGATTGATCCCCGCATCGAATCTCTCCCCGCCCGCCCGTGGCGCAAAATTCATCTCGACTTCCATAACTCTGAACACGTGAAGAAGATCGGCGAGAAGTTCAACGCCCAGGAATTCGGCGACCGCCTGCTCGCCGCCAACGTCAACGCCATCGTCGTCTTCGCAAAGGACATGCACGGCTACTTCTACTACCCGAGCCGTTATGGTCCTGTGCACCCCGGCTTGTCGTTCGACCTGTTGGGCGAACAAGTTAAAGCTTGCCGCGAGAGAAAAATCGAGGTCTACGCCTACTACTGCACGACGTGGGACAATTACCTCGCCGGCAAACGCCGCGAGTGGCTGGTCATCAAACGCGACGGAACGAATTATCTCCCCAAACCGGGCGCGCCGCCCGGATGGACGGCTCTGTGCCTCGCGCACGAAGCCTTTGTGCGGCTCATGCTGGACCACACCAAGGAGTTCGTCTCCCGCTACGAACTGAACGGCGCGTGGTTCGACATGCCCGTGCCTGTCGCCGGCGAGTGCTTCTGCGCGGAATGCTTGCGCCAACTGAAGGAGCAAGGACTCAATCCGCGCGACGTCAAGGCGCAGCGCGAGCACAAGCATGCTCTGCACAAGTCATTCATCGAACGCGCGACTCAGACGGTGAAGACCACTCGCCCGGGATGCCTGGTGGACTATAACGGGCAGGGCGTGTATGGACTCGGCGAGCGAGCGCGCTTCATGGACAACATCGACATCGAAGCGCTGCCCACGGCTTTCTGGGGCTACTGGTATTCCCCCACCATTGTCCGCTACACGCGCAATTTCGGATTGACGACCTACGGAATGTCCGGACGGTTCAAATCCTCGTGGGCGGATTTTGGCGGCTTGAAACTCCCGGCGCAGTTGGAAACCGAAGTGGCCAGCATCGTGGCGAACGGCGCGCGATGCGATTTGGGAGACCAAATGCCGCCCAACGGACGCCTCGATCCGGCGGTATACCACGTAATTGGCAAGGCGTACGGATACATCAGGAAACTCGAGCCCTATTTAGAGGGCGCCGCGCCGGTGACCGAGGCGGCTCTAGTCACGGGAGGCCTGCCGCTTGACAAGCTCTCCACGGACGGCAACTATGGGCTCGTCCGTCTTCTCATGGAATCCCGCGTGCAGTTTGATGTCGTGGAGCCGGATGTCCCTTGGGAGCGCTATGGGTTGATCGTGCTGCCCGATGCGATGCGCCTTGACGCCCGGCTCGCCGCCAGGTTAGAGGCTTACCTGGATGGCGGCGGCGCGGTCATGGCAAGTCATGAAAGCGGCTTGCTCGCCGATGCAGAGAGAAGCTGGCTGGAACGGCGGGGCATCCGTTTTGAGGGCATGTCGAAATTTAAGCCGGCGTACATGATTCCCAAGGAGAATTTTACGGGCGATATCCCGGCGTACGAATATGCGCTCTATGAGGGCGCTTCGCAATGGATTGCGCAGGCGCCGGCGCGGACGGTAGCGGCGCTCGGCGAACCAGCGTTCCAGCGCAGCGGCGCCCAGTACACCAGCCACAAGCAGACTCCGTTCGAAAAAGAGACGCCATTCGCCGCGATCGCGGTGAGCGGGAAAGCAGCTCTGTTTGGCTTTCCTTTGGGGCTGAGCTACATGAACGAGGGATACTGGGTGTACCGCAACGCATTCCAACATGTATTGAAAGGTCTGCTCGCCGCGCCGGTGGTGGAGTCCAGCGCTCCGCTGAGCACCGAAATCACCGTGACGCGCCAGCCGGCGCGGGGCAACCGCAAGGAACGCTACTTGGTTCACGTGGTGAACTTCTCCCCGTTGCGCAAGGGTCCGAAACACCCCGAGTTTCACGAAGATCCCATCCCGCTCACGAACATCCGTGTCCGACTAAATGTGGGGCGAGCCTTCACGTCGGCTCGCGCCGCTGTGGCAGGCGTCCCGCTGGCGATGCGCCGCGCTCCGGGCGGCGCCGAAGTGACGTTGCCGAAGGTCGCCATTCACGAGATAGTTTGTTTCGAGTGAAGTTTCCGAAGGCGCCCACGGCTGCGCCTTGACCAGGTTAATCCTGTTTTTTACAATAAGTTATCGAGGGAAGCGGGTTAGGCTATGGCGGTTCATAGGCAACACAATCTGCCACCCCGGAGTCTGGAGATTCTGCACACCATTGTGCAGACTTACATCGAGACCGGCGAGCCGGTGGCTTCCCGCACCATCTCCCGCCGCTGGACGCGCGGTCATTTGAGCCCTGCCTCTATCCGCAACATCATGGCGGACTTGAGCGACGAAGGATATCTCGCGCAGCCTCACACCTCTGCCGGACGGATACCGACCGGCGAGGCTTTCCAAGCCTACGCTCAATCCGTCGCCGCCCGGGGAGTGAAACCCGGCGAAGTGGAGCGGGCAAGGGCGGAGTTGAGCGCCGACGATAGCATGGAAGGGCGCGTCGAAAGGTCCTCGCACCTGCTGAGCGAATTGACCCGTAACGTGGGTATCGCCGCCGCCATCCCCGCTGCGAGCCAAACGCTGGAACAAATCGAACTGCTCCCGCTGGCCGATGGTCGCATCCTCATGATCGTCGCCACGCGGGATAGGATGGTTCGGCACCGCGTAGTGCATATGGACGAGCCGCTGTCGCCGGAAGACCTCGCCTCCATACGCAATTACATCAACCGCGATTTCAGCGGCTGGACCTTGGGCGCCATCCAAGCGGAGCTGCGGCGCCGCATGGCTGCCGAGCGGGCGCTGTACGACGCCACGTTTAAGAAGCTGCTCCTGCTCTATGACAAGGGACTGTTGGCTTTGGGCTTGGAACCCGAAGTTCACATGGGCGGCGCTTCCAACTTGGTGGGCATCGAGCTGCACCTGACCCGGGAGAGAATGCGGGAGCTGTTCCGGGCGCTGGAAGAAAAAGAGCGCATCTTGCAACTCCTTGGGAGATTTCTAGAAAGCCCCTCCGAGGAAGTCCAGGTGCAGATCGGGCTGGGCGAAGTTCATCCCAGCATGGCCGGGCTGGCTCTGATCGGGCTGAATGTGCCGTTGTCGGGTGGCTTGTCGGCCAAGATCGCCGTGTTGGGGCCGATGCGCATGAACTACGGCCGCGTCATCTCCGCCGTGCTCGGAGTCGGCGAGGCTTTTCGCAGCCTGCCTGTATAATGAGAAGCAGGAGGGCGGCGCGCCTACGCTAAGGCCGCCCCGGAGATTTCCGGCCAAGTAACCAATCTGATGCAAGACGAGAAAACTACGGACGCTGTCGATGTTCAGACTGCCTCTGCGCCGGCGGACGAAGTGAGCCGCCTGGCGGCCGAGTGCGAGAAGTGGAAAGCCGAACGCGATGAGCTGGAGGACCGCTGGCTGCGCTTGCGGGCTGAATTCGAGAACTATCGCAAGCGGGTGCAGCGTGAACAGCTCGAGATTCTGGAGCGCGCAGCCATGGACACCGTGGCTTCGCTGTTGCCCATTTTGGACGACTTCGAACGGGCCCTGAAGTCGCCCGGCGCCGATCCGGAATACGCCCGCGGCGTCGAACTCATTTATCAGCGGCTGTTGGATGCTTTGAAGAAAGCCGGGCTTGAGCCCATGGAAACGGCCGGCCAGAAATTCGACCCCCACCTTCACGAAGCCATCGATATGGCGCCGAATGGCGAAGTGGAGGAGAACACCGTTTTCGAAGAGTATCGAAAGGGTTACCATTTCCGCGGCAGGCTGCTGCGCCCCGCTATGGTGCGTGTGGCGGTGAAGCCGCCGGAAGCCTAGCGGCTGGTGGGAGAGCGGGTGAGCAAGCGCGATTACTACGAAGTCTTGGGCGTCTCGCGGGATGCGGACGACAGCACTCTCAAGAGCGCCTACCGCAAATTGGCGCTGAAGTACCACCCCGATCGCAATCCCAACGATCCCGAAGCCGAAGAGAAGTTCAAGGAAGCGGCGGAAGCCTATTCCGTGCTGAGCGACGCGCAGAAGCGCGCCGCTTACGACCGTTACGGGCACGACGGTTTGCAGGGCGCGCCCTCCGGGTTCGACCCCAACGTATTCACCGAGTTCACCGACATCTTCGGTTTCGGCGATCTCTTCGCCGAGTTTTTTGGAGGGGGAGGACGCCGCCAAAGCCGCACCCGCCGCGGCGATGACATCCGCTACGATCTCGAAGTCGAGTTCGAAGACGTCATGCGCGGCAAGACCATCGAAATTCAAGCGCCGCGAGCGGAGACTTGCGGCGCCTGCCGCGGCACGGGCGCCGATCCGAAGGAGGGCATGACCACCTGCTCGGTGTGCCGGGGGCGCGGCGAAATCTTTCATCAGCAGAGCTTCCTTACCATCCGGCGCACATGCCCGCAATGCGGGGGGCGGGGCAAGTTGGTCAGGAAAACCTGCGTAGAGTGCGGCGGCGCTGGTCAAGTGCGTAAGGACCGCAAGCTCAAAATCACCATTCCGCCCGGCGTGGACAATGGCACGCGCCTGCGGCTCACGGGGGAGGGACAGCCCGGGTCGCACGGCGGTCCGCCGGGCGATTTGTACGTGTTTTTACGGGTCAAACCCCATCCCATATTCGAACGCCGGGAAAATGACCTGCACTGCGTCGTGCCGGTCAACATCGCCCAGGCGGCGCTGGGCGCCGAGGTCGACATCCTGACCTTCGACGGCTTGCAGACGGTGAAGATTCCCGAGGGCTCACAGCACGGGGCGCAGTTCAAGCTGCGCGGCTTGGGCGTCCCCCATCTGAATGGCGCCGGCCGCGGAGATTTGTACGTTCACCTCGATGTGCGGGTGCCCACCAAGCTGACCAAGGAGCAGCGCAAGCTGCTCGAACAGTTGCGCCAGACACTGCCCGTGGACAACGAGCCTCAGGAAAAAGGCATCTTCGATAAGGTGAAAGACTACTTCATGTAACGCCTGCCCGTCATTGCAGCGTGACCCGCACGGCTTGGTAGGCTTCGACGCGCGGGATGACGAGCTCGAGTGCAGAGCCTTTTTGTTCTCTTCGGAAGGCGGACTTGACCAGCAGCGCCACATCCCGGACTTGCTTGCCCTGGGGAATCGACAGCCGGATGCGGACGTTTTCCACCGGCGCCAGGTAATATTCATTCGCTCCCGGGCGTTCCAGCTTGTTCCCGGTCCAGTTGGTCATGTGCAGCACCATGACGTTGTCCTTCACCGCCAGGTTGGTGATCAACCCCGCCGGGGCGCGGACCTCGTACGGCGCTGGCTCAGCCGCCGCCTTAGCGACTAGACTGAGCAAGAAGTCATGAACCACCTTGTTGTTCACTTGCAGGAACAGACTCTCCAGCGCCGAAGCCGAATACACCACCCGCCCCTTGCCGTAGTGCGACACCACAACGCCCGGCAAAATGGGCCGCAGCCCTTCGCCTTTCACAATTTCTTGCCAAACCTGCGCGCCCGAAAGCGCCCGCACCGGCTCGAAGTGCCACAGCGGCGTCATCTCCCCTACGGACGCTTTCGGCCCCGCCGCCAAATAAAGATCGTAAGGCCCGCCGGTCATCGAGCGGTAACTGGCCAGCGTCTCAGCCAGCTCCCCGGAGGGCTCGACCGGCGCCGCGCGGAACAGTTCCTCCAACGCGAAACGCTTCAGCCGTTGGCCGGACGCGTCGTACAGCGACGTGGCGCGGCTGGCCACCAGCCCGCCGCCTTCAGCCACAAACCGCTTGATGTTCTCGATTCGCCTCTCCGACAGATGCGGGACGTCGGCCAGATAGAGCACACGATAGGCGCGGAGCTTGTCGAAGTCGTCCAGGAGCAGTTCGGAGACCGAAGAAACTTGCACGTGCCCGTACAGGCAAGCGGCAAATGCGCCCAAAGTGGATAGCCGCGCGTCCGTCCGCCACCACGTACCCGTCCGCGCGTGATCAGGCGGGCTGGCGTGCGCGTAAAGCACCGCCACATAGGGATAATTGGCGAATCCCACAAAATCGCTTTCGCTCTGCTGGATGACGCCGAAGGGGTATTCCGCATAGCGGCGGAAGGCGGCGTGTTGGACGTAGCCCCAGGGCTGCGCCAGGATGGGCGCTCCGCCGAACATGACCGTGGTGAAAATCTGTTGCTGGTAATCGTAACCGTTGTACACCGCCCGGGGCCAGTTGTTGTACTCCCCCACATACGGCCAGACGCCTAAGCCGGAAGCGCGCGCCAGGCTGACTCCTTCAGCCCGTTCCAGGATGCTGTTGCCGCGCTCGTACAGAAACGCGTCCATCAGCTCCACGATCCGGCGGTCGAAGGCGGCAAACCGCACCGGGCTATTGATGTTGAAGATCAGAGGGATATTCTTGTGGGACTTGACGATTTTACGCACTTGGCGCGCGACTTCCACCAGTTGATCCTGAAGCCATGCGTGATAGCGGTCGATGGCGGCCAGTTCCGCGGCTGTATAGCCGGAGTGATTTGCACGGTAAGGGAGTTCCAAGCCGGTGGCTCTTCGGAAGCCGCTCCGGCAGCCGTCGCAATAGCACAATCTGCGGCTGCCCCAGAAATAGCCCGCGAACCAAGTGTCGAAATAAATGCCGTCAATGTCGTAATCCCGCACCACGCGCTCCACCATGTCGAGGTAGGCTTGCCGGTACGGCGTGTTCCAGCACACGGTGGCGTGGTCTTCTCCGACAAACATGTGGCTCCTCAGGGGACCGCCGCCGGGCTCGGCGCGGTGGGCATATTCGGGGTGATCTCGGGTCACCATGGTCCAGGCGAGCTTGTGCCCGGTGGACATGTAGGGCACCACGCGAATGCCCCGGCGTTTACACGCCGCTACGGTTTCCGCCAGGATGTCGCGGTTGCCCAGTTCCGGGTGCGGCGTGAAGCGGACGCGCGGAATCAGAGCATACTTGCCCATCGTGGCGATGCGCACGGTGTTGGCGTTCATGCGCGCCATGGTCTCGGCCAGCGCCTCGGCGTCGTATTCCAGCTTGAGAGCAAACGGGGGCTCATAAGCGTCGATCAAGAACACCCGCGCCGCCTGCATCCACGCGTAGTCCTTCTCCAGCGACGCGCCAGGCGCCGCCGCTACCGCGCATAGAAGCGTCAGAGCTATGTATTGCCGCACGGCGATGACCTCCTCTCTTACGTGTATCCTGTCAAGAGGCGTTTGTCAGGTAAAAAGAGAGCCGTGTTTCTCTTTTTTGAGGCTTCCCATGCCGTCTGCCCCATTTGGCAACGATCCAGTTAAACTCGGCCGCTACAAAGCGTTCTGGAGCCGGGAGCCTGTTGCCCGGCCGCTTGCCGGATTCACCTGCTCGGGATGGTTTCCGGCTGAAGAGTTCACTCCGATGAAATCCTGGACCGGGCAGGACTACTTGACGCCCGACATGATCGACCCCCGCAGCTTCGTCGCCGATCACCTGCGCTTGATCGGCGAGGGTGAACTCATGGACGACGACCTCATCCGCGGCGCATGCCCGGCTCAGGGCGCCATCCCTTGGCTGCCTGCCGCGCTGGGCTGCAAATTGCGCAACCTGCCGGGCAATGTGTTGGGCGAAGAACAGAGGCTCAACTGGGAAGATGCCTCGGCAGTCCGGCTCGATCCCGCCGGCCCCTGGTTCCGGAAGTACCTTGAGTTTGCTGAGACGCTGGCCGAGGTCTCCGGCGGCAGGTTCCCGGTCGGGCACTCGCCGGAGCTTGGACCGTCCGACCTGCACGCAGTCTTGCGCGGACATACCCAGAGCATTCTTGATCTTGCCGACGAACCGGAGCACTCGCGGGAGTTGCTCTGGCGGCTGGCCGGCGTTTTCCGTGATTTCACGGTTGAACTGTGGGAGCGGCTGCCAAAGTTTCACGGGGGATATTTCGATCCTCAATACTCACTGTGGGCGCCGGGCACTATCGCCCGGTTGCAGGAGGACGCCACAGCGGCGTATTCGCCGTCCTTGTACCGCCGTTTCATCCAGCCGGTGGACCGGTTCCTGGCAGGGCAGTTCACCTACGGCTTCATCCACTTGCACTCGACTTCCATGTTCCTGCTGGACCTGTTCCTCGAAATCGAGGAAATCCGCTGCTTCGAGATCAATCAGGATGCGCTCGGCCCGCCCGTCAGCCGCATGATCCCCTCCTTCCGTAAAGTCCAGGAGGCTGGAAAGCCGCTGCTGATCCGGGGCTCCTTCACCCCGGATGAACTGCGAATGCTGGTGGACTCGTTGGAGCCGGGCGGGCTGATGCTGTACATCATGGCCCGGGACATGACGGAGGTGGAAGCGTTGAGGCCTATCGTCAACCTATGATGGAGTGACGGATTCTCCGGACGACTCGCCATGACGCCGCCCCCTCAGCCCACACCCCAAGCGCCAGAGCCGCGCCCCAGACGAATGCGGTGGTTCATCATCAGCCTGGCATTCCTGGCCACGGTGATCAACTATCTCGACCGGCAAACGCTTTCAGTGGCTGCGCCGGTGCTGCGCCAAGAACTGCATTTTGGTGATATCGAGTATTCGCGCATCGTGTTCGCCTTCATGCTTGCCTACACGGTGATGAATGGCGTTTCGGGGCCTTTGATTGACCGTCTGGGAACCCGCACCGGATATGCCTTGTGCATGCTGTGGTGGTCTGTGGCGAGCGTGCTGCACGCTTTCGCGCGCTCCCCGCTGACGCTGGGCGTGTACCGGTTTTTGCTCGGCATGGGTGAGGCGGGGAACTGGCCGGCTGCCGTGAAGGTGGTGTCGGAATGGTTCCCGGCGCGGGAGCGGGCGCTGGCGTCCGGCATCTTCAACAGCGGTTCGGCCATCGGCGCAATCATCGCGCCGCCGCTGGTTGCCTGGCTGGTGCTGCGGTTCGGCTGGCAGGCGGCGTTTCTCATCGTCGGCATGACGGGCTTTTTGTGGCTGGCGATTTTCCTCCCCACCTATCACACGCCGAAAGAAACCTTGGGCGAAACCCGGGCGCCCGCGCCTCCCGTTATCCCCCTGTTTCGCCAACGGTTTGTCTGGAGCCTGACCCTTTCCAAAGTCGTCTTCGACCCGGTGTGGTACTTCTACATTTTTTGGTTTCCTCAATACCTGAACAGCGCGCGGGGCTTCGATCTGGCCAAGATCGGGCTTTACGGCTGGATTCCCTTCCTGACGGCGGACATCGGCAATATCGTGGGCGGCGCGGTGGCTGCGCTCCTGTTGCGGCGCGGGCTTCCGGTTCGCACTGTGCGCAACATTGTCCTGTTTCTGTTTCCCGCCGTGATGACCAGCGCCATCCCGGCGGTGCTGGTTTCCGACGCCCGCCTGTCGATCGCGCTGGTTTCGGTGGCCACATTCGGCTACACCGCCACGCTGGCCAACATGCTGGCGCTGCCGGCGGACTTCTGCCCCAAAAACGCGCTGGCGTCGGTGTGGGGGCTGGCCAGCATGGGATCGGGCTTCGGCGGCATGCTGTTCAGCCTGGCGACCGGATGGGTCGTGGCGCGTTTCTCCTACACACCCGCGTTCATCGGCTTCGGACTCATGCCACTGGCGGCGTCGGCTATTCTGCTGTTGGTGACCTGCCGGGCGCCGGCGGCTCGGGAAGTGAAATGAACTTGCCGGTCAGCGCCGGTGCTGTTCCTGAAGAAAGCGGGGATCATCCAGGCGCGGCGAGGGAAGCGGATCCAAGGGATCGCGAGCCTTGTCCGGGTCGAACAGCGCGGGATCCACGGGCAGAGCATCAAAAGCCCCAAAATCCGGCGTGTTGGCGAAACATTCGGCCATGTCCGCCGCCACGGCGTCGAACAGGTTCAACGGCGGAATGCCCAGGATACGGAAGACGGCCTTCAAGATCGCCGGGAAGCTGGCGTTGGGACGATAGTTGTAATTCCGCTTCGCCCAGGGGCTGGCCAGCAGAAACACCGTGCGGTGGGAGTCCACATGATCGACGCCGCCTTGTGCGTCGTCTTCGGTGATAAACACCGCCATCTGCTTCCACCAGGGCGTGCGCGACAAGAAAGCCAGGATCTTGCCCAAGGCCACGTCGTTGTCGGCGACGTAAGACGCTGTAAAGGGGTAGCCGTCCTGCGGGCGCGGGCGCGCCATGTGGTCGTTCGGCAGGTGAATGTAAATGAAACGCGGCAGTTCGCGCCCCGGCTTCAGGTATAGCTCTTCGATTTCCTCCACGAACCGCGCGGCGCGGTACTGATCCGGAATATTCATGTTGTACTGCGGATAATTTCGCGAAGTGTTGCGGTACAGCGGATCCGGCATCGGCACGTTGGTGAGGAACCGCGCCCCGGTGGGTTTGAGGCCCGGCCCTTCATCCACGCCGGCCAGTTCGAAGCCTTCTCCGAAATTGCGGAACGGGATGCCGTAACGTTCCAGATGGTGCCACAAGATTCCGCTTTCGCCGATCTCTTCCGGATGCACGGAAGAATTGCTCTGCGCGAAACTCAGCCGCCCGGGCGCGTCCGGATTCAGACGAAAGTCTTTCTGGCCTCCGTAGGCGGCCATCAGGGAGCTTTCGGTCCAGGCGTTCGGATAAGCGCCCGCCAGCCAGTGGTGCCCGTCGACGCTCACCTCGGAATCAGCGTAAAAATTGTCGCTGAAAACCCAGCGCTCGGCGATGGCGCGGTGATTCGGGGTCACGTTCACATTGCGCAGAGGCTGCCGGGCTTGCTGCAAGCGCCCCCGCTCGACTTCCGTCCACCCGCGCTTGCCGAAACGAGCCAGAGCCGGAGCGCCCCTCACCTTCCCGTTCGCCGCCGGGGGGAGGTCCCCGAAAACCTCGTCGAAGGTGCGGTTTTCCTTAACGATCAAAACGACGTACCGCAGTTCGCGCGGATAAGCCGGCGCCGCTTCCTTACGCGGCAGGAATCCGTTCAGCCGGAACACTTCCCGCGTGTGGGCGGCCCAATCCTCGGGCGGAGGCAGCTTGAACAGCGTAACGCAGCCGCGGCGGAAGCTAGCCTGAAAACTGTCCGGCAACGGCCTCTCCAAGTCGGCGTTGGGCCCTGTTCCGTGCCCCTTGGCGTTGGAAACATAGATGACGTCGCCGATGGTGACGATGCGGGTGGGGAACCACGCGGCGGGCAGATGGGCGGCGACTTCCAAGCGGCGCGTATCGATGACTCCCACCGCGTTGATCCCCGCCTCCGCGACGAGCAACAGCCCGCTCGGCGCATGGTACGCCATACCAATGGGCAGCGCTCCACGGTACGCCTCGAGCCCCGGTATGCGAATCGGGATTTCTTTAATCACGTCGAGCGTGCGGCTGTCAATCACCGTAATGGTGTCGTGGTGGCCGTTGGAGACGTAAATCCGGTCCCCCGCCGCCACCACTCCCGAAGGGCTGCTGCCGCCCGCCGATGACGGACCCCAAGGCAGCCCGGTGCGCACGAACTTGAGGACTTCGGGCTTTTCGGGTCTGGAGACGTCCACGATGCAAAGCGAATTCGATTCCTGCACGTTCGGGTCGCCTAGTCCCGGCACGTCCACAGGACCGGATTCGGTGTCCCGGCGAACTCCTTGCAGCGCCTCCGGAGACGGGAAGCCGAAAGCGGGAAACGGCAAGCCGGTCTGCTTGGCGCGCTGCGGGTCAGCCCCCGGAACAGGACGGTACTCGAACATGCCCACGTTGGTCACGTAAAGGCGCCGCCCGTCCGGCGACACGGCCAATGAAAACGGCAGCCGTCCCACCTTGACGCTGGCCACAACCCGGTGCTTCTTAAGATCTACTATGGCGACGCGGAAGTTGGCCTGGTCGACGACGTACAGCAAACCCCGCCGGGCGTCGAGGGCCAGATCGCCCGTGTAACTGTCCCGGAAGCCGCCGTGATTCAAATCATAGACGCGAATCTTCTCGGCGCGCGGCATTTCGAGAACTCGCACGCGCCCGGAGTTTCCTTCGGAGGCATACAGCGTGCGGGCGCGCTCATCAAACGCCAAGCCCATGAAGACGCTGCGCCAGTCGTCTTTCTCGGCGTCCGGTTCCCCCTTGCGCGGAGCGGCGAGCCGCCGCGACGTCCAGCCCGTGTCGCCTCTTTGGAGAATGGTGAGGGAATAGCGGTTCGGACCCCCGTCGGCGGTGACGATGGTTCTGCCGTCGGGCGAGACGGCGAGGCCGAACGGGCCCGGGCCGGTGGTGTGGTGCAGGCCAAGCGGGGCTATCATGCGGCCACCCGGCAGGATGCTGGTTCCGCCCGGGCGGCGCGCCGCAGGCTCAAGTCCTGCCGGGGGACGGTAGTCGGCGGCTGCGCACACACCCGCCGCGAGCAAGGCAACCGCAATCCGGATCCGCGCGATTAGCCACATCCGGAGGAGCTATCCCGGAGGCAGAATCTTGGTGATGTCGTTGTACAGGACGAAGACCACCACGGCCATCAAGAAGACGAAGCCCAGCTTGAAGACCGCTTCCTTGACCTGCAAACTGAGGTCGCGGCGCATGATCATCTCCACGAGCAACAGCAAAATCACTCCGCCGTCCAGGATGGGAATGGGCAGCAAGTTGAAAACGGCGAGGTTGAGGCTGACCATCGCCATCAGTCCGATAAAAGCGGAAGGTCCCTCCCTGGCGGCGTCGCCGGAGAGCTGCGCGATGCGGATGGGTCCGTCCAGTGATTTGGGCGACATGCGGCGCTCGATGATGCCCCGCAAGAATTTGTAAATGACCGTGGCGCTTTTGACGTTTTGCCGGACGCTCTCGCGCAAAGCCGCCCCGAAAGGCAGAGAGGCGAAGATCACCCGGGGTTCAAGCTGAACGCCGATCATCCAGCGTTCCTGGCCTTCCAGGGTGGTCTTGGCCGGGCGGACCAGCGCCTTGTCCCGCTTCCCTTCGCGCGAGTAGATGATCTCGACGGGGTTTCCCTCGCTCGCCGTGATCACCTCGTGCAGCTTCATCGTGGAGCGGATGGGCTGCCCGTTGACGCTGATCAGGATGTCGCCCCGGCGCAAGCCGGCGCGTTCGGCGTCCATGCCCGGGAGAATGCCGGCGATCTGAATCTCGTTCTGCTCGGCCCATCCGGCGAAGCCCACCCCCGTCCGTTCATCGAGAACGGGCGTCACGGTTGTACGGTACTGCTTGCCCGCCCTTTCGTAGATTACGCTGACCGGGTGCCGCGCATTGGAAATTTCCTTGACCAGGATGTCTTCCCAGGTCGGGTTGGTGATCTCGTCAATGGCTGTAATGATGTCGCCGTCCCGCAAGCCCGCGCGGGCGGCCGCCGAATCCGGCAGCACATGGCCGACCACCGCCGGACCTCCGGCCGTGGGGGTCTTGGGAAACCGGACCATGAACAGGCCCGTGAGCAACGCCACGGCCAGCAAAATGTTCATCGCCGGACCGGCGAAAGCGATGATCAGCCGCTGCCAGCGCGGCTTAGCCAGGAAGGAATCCGGAGAGTTTGCTTCTTCGCCCGGCTGCTCGCCGGCCATCTTTACATACCCGCCGAACAAGATGAGCGAGAAACGGAAATCCGTATCGCCCTTGCGGAATCCGAACAGCCGCGGCCCGAAGCCGAAGCTGAAGGCTTCCACCCGGACTTTGAACAGGCGCGCCGCCCAAAAGTGGCCTAGCTCATGGATCAGGATCATCACCCCGATCAAGACCAGAAGCCACCAGACGTTTTGAAAAAAAATCATGAATTGTCACACGCTGGCCGGCATCGCGCCGCGGACTGCCGCTTTGGCGCCGGCAATCGCCCGCGCGGTCTCCCGCGACCGGCGATCGATTTCCAGCACCTCGGCCACCGACCGGGGTTCACGGCTCGGCATCCGGTTCAACGTCTCCTCCACAACTTCGGCAATTTCCGTGAATGAAATCAGTCCACCCAAGAAATACTCTACAGCAATCTCATCGGCTGCGTTCAGGGTGCATGTACTGGAGCCGCCCGCGCGCTTGGCCTCGTACGACAGGCGGAGCAGGGGGAACTTCTCCATATCCGGCGGGCGGAAACTCCAGACCCGCTCTTCGGTCCAATCCAACCGCGGCACCGGAGCCCCCGCCCGCTCCGGGTAGGTGAGGGCGTATTGGATCGGCATGCGCATGTCAGTGGCTGAAATCTGCGCCAGCACGCTCCCGTCGTTGAACTCCACCATGGCGTGCACGGACGATTGGGGATGGACCACCACGTCCACTTCGTCGGGCGAAAAGCCGAACAGCCAGCAGGCTTCAATCACCTCGAATCCCTTGTTCATCAGCGTGGCCGAATCGATCGTGATTCGAGGGCCCATTTTCCATGTGGGGTGATTCAGCGCCTGTTCGGGACGCACAGCCGAAAGCGCCTCTTTTGGAGTGTCGCGGAACGGTCCGCCCGAAGCCGTCAGGATGAGGCGCTTCACCTCCGAACGCCGCCCTCCACGAAGACATTGATGCGCCCCGTTGTGCTCGCTGTCTACCGGAATCAGTTCCACTTGGTTCTCTTGGACGGCTTTCATGACCAACGAGCCGCTTGCCACGAGCACTTCCTTGTTCGCCAAGCCGATCTTCTTTCGCCGGCGCACCGCTTCATACGTGGCCTCTAGCCCGGCGACGCCCACGATGGCCGACATCACGAAGTCCACTTCCTCAGCCGTCGCCGCCGCCACCCGGGCTTCCTCGCCTGCGAGCAATTCCGGCCACCCCTTTCTAGGGATGCCCAAGGATTCCAATCGCTCTTTCAAATTTTGTAGGGCTGATTCCGATGCGGTGACCGCCACCGCCGGCCGGAACTCCGCGATCTGCTCCGCCAACCGGCCGGCATTGCCTCCGGCCACGAGTGCAAACACTTGAAAACGCTCGGGATTCCTCCGAACCACATCGAGTGTGCTCAAACCGATCGATCCGGTGGAACCGAGCAGGCAGAGGCGTTTCATCTGCACACCCATTGTAACACTGCGCTTACAAGCTACTTAAGTGAATTCTTGGCGGGGGTGGGATCTCTTTTGGGGGTGCCGGGGAGGTTGCTTCAGGGGTCTTTATGAGGTTAGTCTCGCTTTGGTGGGAGTTGCCTCCCCGGCCTACTTCCAATTCTAGGATACTAATTCTGGAAAAGCAACAAAAATCTGTAGGGAAAAATTAAATTTTCTTCACCTCCACCCCCGCTATCCCTTCCAAAACCTTGATAGTAGAGCACATATCATCATCTGCGTATCCCTGCGCAATGGCTGCCCGGAACATCTGCTGGGTGACGGCGGTCAGCGGCAGAGGCACTTTCAACTCTTCGGCGGATTCCAACATCAGTCCGATGTCCTTGTGCATCCACCTTGTGGAAAAGTTTGTGGAAAAATCGCGCCGAAACACGTAAGGGGCTTTAAATGCAATGAGTCCCGAGCGAGCCGCGCTGTGATTAAGAATGTCCAGCATGAGTTCAGGATCGACTCCCGCCTTCGCGGCGAGCACCATGCCTTCGTTGAAGGCTTGGAGCAGATTGGACAGAATCAGGTTCTGAGTGAGCTTGGCGTGCAGTCCCATGCCAGGACCGCCGCAGTAGTACAGTTGCTTGCCCATGGGTTCGAAATAGGGCTTGGCGCGCTCGAAGACTTCGCGCTCCCCGCCAACCATGAAGGTTAGCGTCCCGTTTTCGGCGCCGGGCTTCGACCCTGTGCAAGGAGCGTCGAGGAAATGGATGCCGCGTTCAGCCAACCTCTTGCCTATCAGCCGGCTGCGGGTGGGGGAGACGGTGCTGGTATCCGCCACAATCGTGCCCGGCCGGGCGCCTTCCGCCACTCCATCCTGGCCCAGAATTACCTCTTCGGACATAGCCGTATCGCCCACGCACAGGAAGACGCACTCTGCTTTTTCGCCGACCTCACGCGGGGTGGCGCACGCAGTTCCGGCTCCTTCTTTCGCCAGTTGCGCCGCTTTGCCGGCAGTGTGAGACCACAGCGCCACCTCGTGTCCGGCTGCGAGGAGGCGCCGCGCCATGGGATAGCCCATGATGCCGAGTCCAAGAAATCCGAGTTTCGCCATACTGGATTCGATTGTACGACGGGGACTTAGTGTGCGACAATGCGACCCGTGGCGGCTCAGATTCTGATTACCAAGCGTATTTACCCCGAAGCGGTCCAGTTTTTGCGTTCGGCTTTCGAAGTCGATTATGTCGACCATGACGATGGCTTAACGCCCGAACAGCTTCGCGCTCGCGTGCGCGGCAAGGCGGCGATTGTTTGTCAATTGACGGACCGTTTCGACGCCGCCATGATTGATTCACTGGAGGGTGTGCGGATCCTGGCGAATGTGGCGGTGGGTTACGACAATATCGACGTGGCGGCGGCTACGCGGCGTGGAATTCTCGTCACCAACACCCCCGATGTCCTGACTGAGACGACCGCGGATTTCGCTTTTGCGCTCCTGATGGCGGCGGCGCGGCGGATCGTTGAGGCGCACGCCTTCGTGCACTCGGGCGAGTGGCGGCGGTGGACCATCGACCTGCTGGTTGGATATGATATCTTTAACAAAACATTGGGCGTTTTCGGCCTCGGGCGGATTGGGCAGGCGGTGGCGCGGCGGGGGCTGGGCTTTGGAATGAAGATCCTCTACCACGACCTGCGGCGAGCGCCGGAGGAAGTGGAAGCGGCTTTGAACGCGCGCTGGGTTTCCAAAGAAGAACTCCTGGCGGAGTCGGACTTCGTGAGCCTTCATGTGCCTTTGACAGCCGGAACCCGCCATTTCATCGGAGCTGCGGAATTGGCGCGGATGAAACCCACCGCCATCCTGGTGAATACCGCCCGCGGACCGGTGGTGGATGAGGCTGCTCTCGCCGAGGCGCTTGAAAGGAAAACCATAGCCGCCGCGGGCTTGGACGTATTCGAGGCGGAGCCCAAGGTGCATCCCAAGCTGCTCGATTTGAACAACGTGGTGCTTGCCCCGCACATCGCCAGCGCCTCGGTGGAGACGCGGCGGCGGATGTCGATGATGGCGGCTGAGAACGCAGCCGCAGCTTTGAGCGGGCGGCGCCCGCCCAACCTGCTCAATCCCGAGCTCTGGATTCAGCCCTGACTCGGCGCCGACGGGG
>Ga0101944_10003646_pt1 | contig 20893 bp, 21 predicted proteins | sample DewCreD2012metaG_FD_75245 | JGI IMG/M metagenome (GOLD analysis project Ga0101944, IMG submission 75245) | Hot spring sediment bacterial and archeal communities from British Columbia, Canada, to study Microbial Dark Matter (Phase II) - Dewar... ... | reverse complement strand
CTCCGCCGTGGAGCAGTACATCGTGAGCCCCTGCGTGTTGGTGCCGGGCGCGGCGTCGGGGAAGCCGATGGCATTCTGCACGTTCAGGCAGGCGCCGTTGGACCAGAGGACGCGGGCGTCGGTCCAGAGCCAGCCTTCCACGCCGTTGGGGAAGCGGTCGCGGATGCCGTAGACGGAAACTTCCACGGGCTTCAGACCCGTGATGAATGCGACGAGGTCCACGTAGTGGCAGCCGATGTAGGTGAAGGCGTCGGTGGCTTCGCAGGAGAACCAGTTCTGGAAATTGGAATTGCGGTAGTACCACTTTTCGAGCAGGCAGGCCGTGCCGAGGCGGAACTCGCCGAACAGGCCTTCGCGGTACCGGCGGCGGGCGAGCAGGGAGCGGTCGTCGAAGCGCTTGTGATACTCGACGCCGACGAGCAGCCCGCGCTCGCGGGCTTCCCGTTCGATGTGGCGGGCCTCTTCCAGCCGGAGCACGAGGGGCTTGACGGCGAGCACGTGCTGATCGTGGCGCAGGGCGCAGAGCACGGCTTCATAGTGAAGCTGGTCCGGCAGCGCGATGACGACGAGCTGGCGGGGTTCGAGTCCGGCGATGACTTCCGGGTAAGGCTCGAGGCGCGGGGTGAATTTCTGGCCGGGGAAGGCGCGCTGGAGGAGAGGCGCGGCGGCCAGTTCGTCAAGCGTTTCCCGGCGCCGGGCGCAGACGTCGATGGCGCCGATGCGGCCGAGCCGCTGCAGGTGGTAGAGGGACGGCAGAAGCTGGTCATGAGCGATCATGCCGCCGCCGATCATCGCCACGCGCATCGGGTATCCTCCTCAACGCTCCGCCAGCACCTCGGCGAACGCCTCGCGCAGAACCTCGCAGCCTTCGCGCAGGGCGTCCTCCGTGATGACCAGAGGCGGGCAGATCTTGATGGTGCAGCCCTGGGGGCCGACAGGGTTGAACATGAGCAGGCCTTTTTCGACGCAGCGCCAGACGATGGCGTGCGCGAGCGCGCCGTCCGGCGTGCGGTGTCTGGGGTCCACGACCGCAAGCCCGGCGACGAGGCCTTTCCCGGCGATGAATCCCGCCTGCGGGAACTCGGCCTGAATGCGCCGCAGCCCTTCCTGCAGGACCGGCTCCATGCGGGCGGCATGACCGGCGAGGTCTTCTTTCAGAATGAGATCGATGTTGGCCAGCGCCGCGGCGCAGCAGACGGGGTTGCCGGTGTGTGTGGAAGACGCCGAGCCGGGCGCGGGCAGGTCCATCAGGTCGGCGCGGCCGGCGACAGCGGAGATGGGCAGCGAGCTGGAGATGCCCTTGCCCCATGTGGTCAGGTCGGGCACGACGCCATAGTGCTCGTAACCCCAGAATCTGCCCGTGCGGCCGAAGCCGGCCTGCACCTCGTCGAAAATCAGCAGCGCCTTCTGGCCGGTGCACCACTCGCGGAGCGTGCGGATGTAGCCGGCGGGCGCGAAGGCCGCGGTGCCGCCCTGATAGGTCTCCATGAGCACGCCGCAGACCTGGCTCGGGGCCACGCCGGCGTCGGCCAAGGATTTTTCGAACAGGCCGAAGCTCGTGTCTTCCGTCCAGTAGCCGTCGGGGAAGGGGACCTGGACGAAGCGCGGGTCGGGGTCGCCGATCCATTCTTTCAGCGCGGGGATGCCGCCGGCGAGCTGCGAGCCGAGGGTGCGGCCGTGGAAGGCTTTTTCAAAGGAGACGATGACGTTCTTGCCGCGGCCGCCTGTCCTGAGGCCGTGCATGCGCGCGATCTTGATGGCGAACTCGACGGTCTCGCTGCCCGTGGTGAGGATGAAGACCTTGTCGAGCGGCGGGGGCAGCAGGGAGACGAGTTTCTCCGCCAGTTCAGCGCGGATTTCGGAGGGGAAACAGTAGTTGGTCAGCAGGCCGTGCTGCGCCTGGCGCGTGATGGCTTCGATGATTTCGCGGCGTCCGTGTCCGGCGTTTGTGATGAGGACGCCCGAGGACCAGTCGAGCCACATGTTGCCCCAGCGGTCGAACACCTGGAAGCCCTCGGCACGGTCCCAGACGACGGGAGGCTGGCCCTGCATGGCGCGGATCTCGGTGCGGTGCAGCCTGTCGAGGACCGGCAGGGATTCGGGAACCGGGAACGGCGTGACGATGCGGCGGAAGCGGGTTTCGACACGCGGAACGGCTCGTGAAGCGGGCACAGTCTCCAGAGGCATGTCTCCATTAGATGACGATGGCCTCCGCGGCCGCAATGTGATAGATCCAGAGCAGAAGGAACTGTGACCGATGATCGCGGCATCGCAACTGCGCAACGGAATGGCCATCCGGTACGAGGGAGAGATTTACAAGGTATTGCTCGCGGATTACCATCCCGGGCAGGGCAAGATGGGCGGCGTCGCCCATGTGCGGCTGAAGAATCTTTCCACGGGCACGACCTGGGAGACCAGCCTCCGCGGCGATCTGAAAGTGGAGGATCTTCCGCTGGAGAAGAAGGCGATGGACTTCCTGTACAGCGATTCGGGGATCTGCACGTTCATGGATTCGGCCACCGGCGAGCAGGCGGAGGTGCCGGAAAAAATCATCGGCGAGGCGGCGCGGTTTCTCATGCCGGAGATGCGCGTCGCCGTCGAGTTTCTGGGCGAACAGCCGGTGGGCGTGGAGATGCCTGACTTCATTGAAGTGGAGATCGCCGACACGGCGCCGCCGGTGCACGCGCAGAACGACAGCACGTGGAAGCCGGCGCGGCTGGAGAACGGGGTGGAGGTGATGGTGCCGCAGTTCATCAAGACGGGGGACCGGATCCGGCTGGATCTGAACACGCTGAAATACATGGACCGCGCGAAGGCGGCGAAGTGATCAGGCCAGAACGTGGGTGAGGCCGGCTTCGCGCGCCCATTTCAGGGCCTGGCGGTGTTCGGCCGAGGTGATGCGGCGGTCCAGAGGCGGACGCTGTTTCGCTTTGTACTCCGGCCTGTACTGGCCCATGATGTTGACCCAGGTGTCGCGGGAGAGACTTTCCGCGACCCATTTGACGAAGCGGTCAGTGCCCGCCAGGTTGTCCGGGAGCACGAGATGCCGGATGAGCAGCCCGCGCAGGGCCACGCCCTGTTCGTCCAGCTGGAGCACGCCCGTCTGGCGGTGCATTTCGGTCACGGCTTCGGCCGCGCGCTCCGGATAATCTGCCGCGCCTGAAGACAGGCGGGCCGCGATTTTTCCATCCATGTACTTGTAATCCGGAAGGTAAATATCCACGATTCCGTCCAGCAGCTTCACGGCTTCCAGGGACTCGTATCCGCCGCAGTTGTAGACGAGCGGCAGGCGGAATCCGCGGCGCACGGCATGCGTCAGCGCCCCGATGATGTTCGGCAGAAGATGGGTGGGCGTGACAAGGTTGAGGTTGTGGCAGCCCATGTTCTGGACGGAGAGGAAGAGGCGGCCGAGCTCTTCGTCGGAGTAAAACCAGCCGTCGCCGCGGTGGTTGATCTCCCAGTTCTGGCAGAAAACGCAGAGCAGATTGCAGCGGGAAAAGAAGACGGTGCCGGAGCCGCTGCGTCCGGTGATGGGCGGCTCTTCGCCGAAGTGCGGGTGGGCTGAGAAGACTTTGGCGCGCGCGGGCAGGCGGCAGACGCCGGTTTCTCCCTGCAGGCGGTTGACGCCGCACTGGCGGGGACAGAGCCGGCAGGAGCGGTACATTTCGCGCAGCGCGCGGGCGCGCGCGTCGAGCTCGCCGGTCTGGGCGAGCTTGAGGTAGGAGGGCTCGGGGGTCTGCCGGGGCGGGGCGAGCGCCGCTCCGAAGCCGGCGGCGAATTCTCTCCGTGTCGGTTCCATCGGGACGGCTCCTGCTCCCAATGTGCGCGAGTCCGGCGGCGGTGTCCATCCCGCCGGTGCAGGATCTTGCTTGCCATAGAAAGCCGCCCTGAGACATCCTGTGAAAGGCGCCCTGAGGCAGGGAGGGATCATGGCCGAGGAGATCCTCTATCTGACTGAACTGCTGGGGCTGAAAGTGTATGACCTGAGGAGGCGTCCGCTCGGCCGGGTGCGGGACGCGGTGCTGGTGCCGAAGCTGCATCCGGTGCGTGTGGACCGGTTTCTGGTGGCGGGCGGCGGAGGCTACACGTGGCTCTACGTGCGCCATGACCAGGTGGCCGAGATCAGCCTGGACGGCATCTGGCTGCGGGACGAGATGCTGGTGCCGTACCACGCCGACGAGTACGCCCTGCGGCTGGTGCGGGACGTGCTCGACCAGCAGATCATCGACGCGCGCGGGCGCAAGGTGGTGCGTGTCACCGACATCACCTTCGAAGTCCGGCGGGAGGCGGACGGGGACGTTCTTCATGTGCTGGAAGTCGACATCGGGATGCGGGCCGTGCTGCGGCGGCTGCTGCAGGGATGGGTGCCTCGGCGGTGGATCCGCCGCCTGCAGCGGAGGGTGCCGCCGAACTCCATCCGTTGGGACCTCTGCAACATCGTGGAGCCGGACCCGCAGAGGCGGCTGCGGCTGAACATCTCGATGGAGCCGCTCGAGCAGATGCACCCTGCCGATCTGGCCGACATCGTCGAAGAGCTGAGTCCGGAGGACCGGGAGGCGATCATCGAAGCGATCGACACCGAGGTTGCCGCCGAGGCCCTTTCCGAGATGGACCCGGAGACGCAGGCGCGCATCATCGAATCGCTGGATGCCGGCAAGGCGGCCGACATTCTGGAGGAGATGGCGCCGGACGAGGCGGCCGACGTGCTGGCGGAGCTGGAGGAGGAGACCACGGAGGAGATTCTCGAGGAGATGGAGAGCGCCCCGAAGGCGGAAGTCGAGGAGCTGCTCGAATACGATGAAGACACGGCAGGCGGCCTGATGAACACCGAATTTGTTGCCGTGCATGAGGAGGCGACGGTGGCCGATGCCATCGACGCGCTGCGGGCGCGTCAGGACCTGGCCGAAACCGTGACCACGATCTTCATCACCGACACCGACGACCGCCTGCGCGCCGCCATTCCCATCGCGCGGCTGTTTCTGGCGAAGCCGTCCTCGCGGGTGAGCGAGCTGGTGCGGCCGGACGACGAGATCATCCAGACGACGACGGAGACGCCCGCTTCGCGCGTGCTTGAACTGTTCGACAAATACAACCTGCTCACGCTGCCCGTCATAGACGACGAGCAACGCCTGGCCGGCGTGATCACGGCCGATGACATCATCTCGGTGCTGAGGAACCGCTGATGCTGCGGCGCCTGCGGCACCACATCGCGGTCTTCTTCGCCGTCATCGGCCCCGGTTTCATCACGGCGATGGTGGACAACGACGCGGGCGGCATCTTCACCTACTCTCAGGCTGGTGCGAAGTACGGCTATCTGCCGCTGTGGACCCTCGCCCCGATCACGCTGCTGCTGGTGGTGACGCAGGAGATGTGCGCCCGCATGGGGGCGGTGACGGGCAAGGGGCTGTCGGACCTCATCCGCGAAGAGTTCGGCCTGAGGACCACGTTCTTCATCATGACGCTGCTCGTGCTGACGAACCTGACGAACGTGATGGCGAACTTCGCGGGCGTGGCGAGCTCGCTGGAGCTGTTCGGCATCAGCCGCTATCTGACAGTGCCGGCGGCGGCGGCGGGCGTGTGGATGCTGGTCGTGCGCGGCACGTATGCGCGCGTGGAGAAGGTCTTTCTGATCGCGTCTTCCGTTTACGTCTGCTACATCATCTCGGGCGTCATGGTGAAGCCGGACTGGACGCAGGCGGCCATCTACAGCGTGCGTCCGGTGCTGATGCTGGAGCCCGGCTACATCACGATGCTGGTGGGCATGGTGGGCACGTCGGTCGCTCCATGGATGCAGTTTTACCTTCAGGCGGCGGTGGTCGAGAAGGGGATCACGGCGAAGGAGTACGCGGAGAGCCGCCTGGAGGTGATCGTCGGCTGCATTGCGATGACGGTGATCGCGTTCTTCATCATCGTGGCATGCGCGGGCGCCATTCACGACGTGGCTCCGCGGGACATCCAGGACGCGACCGATGCGGCGCTGGGCCTGCGGCCGTTCGGGCAGTATGCGTTTCTGCTGTTCGCCATCGGCCTGTTCAACGCGTCGCTGTTCGCCGCCTGCATTCTGCCGCTTTCGACGGCCTATACGGTGTGCGAAGGGCTGGGCTTTGAATTGGGCGTGAACAAGGGCTTCCGCGAAGCGCCGGTCTTCTACTGGCTGTTCACGCTGCTGATTGTGATCGGCGGCATCGTCATCCTGCTTCCCGGATTCCCGCTGGTGAAGATGATCCTGCTGAGCCAGGTGATCAACGGCGCGCTGCTGCCGCTGGTGCTGATCTACATGATCCTGCTGGTGAACAAGGACCGTCTGATGAAGAAGTGGAAGAACACGCGGTTCTACAACGTCGTCGGCTGGACCAGCGTGGTGATCCTCACGGGGCTGACGGTGGCGCTGGTGATCCTGAGCATCCGCGATCTGATGGCGGGCTGAGAGAGACGGAACCGCCGGGGCGCAGGCAGACGCTAATCCGGCTTCAACACGAAGAGCGTGCTCCCGTCGAAGAAAATCTTCGGGTCCGGGGCTCCACTGGCGCCCAGCGAGCCATCGGGCCGGAGGTAGCGATGGGCTCTTGCCACTTCCACTCCCTCCAGAACATATGAAACGATCTGACTCCTTGTACAAAAAGGCTCATTCGCTTTGGGGCGGGCCGGGTGCCGTTCTTTCAGAACCACTTCGCGCAATCCTCGAGGCCGGGCCGCCATCATCGCATTGAACATTTTCCGCAGCTCGGTGGACGTTGCCGGTACAATGGGAACGGAGTCCGACATGGCGATCGCTCAGCGGCTGGCGAGAGAGATGATCCGGTACCTGCAGGGAGAGATCTCTTTCGGCAAGCTGAGGGAAAACATCGCCTTCCTGAGCTGGGGAGCGCCCGTCTGGGGCGACGAGCATGCGAAAGAGATCGCCGGCTCGGCGGAATTGGCGCTTTCAGAATTCGAGGCGGGCCACCTGAGCGAGCAGGAATTGAAAGAGGAGCTCCGAAGGCACTGCATCCTGATTGCGGTTCCCCAGGCTGAAATCATGACGGGAGCTTCGGTGACTCAGATCCGGATCCAGGCATGGTCACCATGGGCAAATAGACAATCCGCAGGGGAATCCTTGTGGTTAGCTGGCCCGCGAGCCTGATCTCAAACCAGTAGAGACCGTCCTCTTCGGCGAAAAACTGAACAGGAAAGGCCACGCTGCAGCCCCGCTCTTCATCACCCTCGAAGTGCAGCGGGAATTCCATCGCTGCGAGGGTTCTGCCAGCAGGAGAAACCGGCTGCACGCTCAGGTTCATGACACCCCTCTGAAAACCGCTGCGGAACAGGATTGCGAGCCAGAACGATAGCAACGAGGGCGTGAACTTTTCGGAAGGCCCGCGAATCGTGAAGCGGTCAACGACGCGAATGAGGCTGATCGTGCCGTCGGCTTCCGTCAAGACCCGTTCACAAATGACGGCGAAAGCCAGGTAGGGACCGCCGATTGAGTACTGCTCGGACATGAGTCGTCTCCGCGGTGACACCAGCCGGCGCAGATCTCCGGGCGGCTGCTAACGGAAATCATCCGCCCGGCCGCTCGACCTGCACCGTTTCACTCTAACACTGCGCGGGAAATCAGGCGTACCCGCCGGAGTCGGGCCGGCCGTGCTGATCGAGCCATTCGAGCATTGCGCGGACGCTGGCCGTCGCCAGGCAGACGCAGGTGTCGGCGCCGCCGTAGTAGATATAGAGCGTGTCGCCGTCAGGGCGCATCGTGTAGCCGCAGGGGAAAACGACGTTGGCCACGTCGCCCTGGCGCTCGTAGGGCTCTTCGGGACCGAAGATCCAGCTGTCGCTGCGCAGCAGGCAGCGCTCGGGAGTGTGCAGATCGAATAGCGCGAGCCCGAGCCGATAGAGCGCGCCGGAGGCGGTCTGGCGCACGCCGTGATAGATGACGAGCCAGCCGCGGTCCGTTTCGATGGGCGGGGGCGACAGGCCGATCTTGTTGGCGTCCCACCAGGCGCCCTCGCGCGCCCGGAGGATCAGCTTGTGGCTGCCCCAGTGGCGCAGGTCGGGCGAATAGGAGATCCACATGTGCGCGCCGCGCCACGTGGTCACCGGACGGTGGATGAGCGCCCAGTGCCCGCCGATGCGCCGCGGCAGCAGCGCGGCGTCCTTGTCCTCGGGCGGCATGATGACGCCGAAGCGCTCGAAATGGCGGAAGTCGTCCGTGAGCGCCAGCGACACGCCGGGGCCGCCTCTCGAATAGGAAGTGTAGGCGACGGCGTAGCGGTCGAGCTCGGGCACGAAGGTAATGCGGGGATCTTCGATGCCCCAGACTTCCTCGGGGTGGTTCACCGGATCCGGCAGGAGCGTCGGTTCAGGATCGATCTCCCAGCCCGTGATGCCATCGCGCGAGCGCGCCGCGCAGAGATGCGAGATGCCGCTGCGGTCTTCCACGCGGCAGAGCAGCAGCGTCGTGCCGTCCTTCAGCAGGCACGCGCCCGCGTTGAAGACGGAGTTGACCGGATAGGGCCAGTCTTCGGCCCGCAGGATCGGGTTGTGGCGGTAGCGGTGGAACAGGATCTCGTGCTTGTTGTTGGCCAGATTCGTCATGGCTTCGCGATTCCCGTCACGAACCAAGAATGTCGCCAGCCTGGTGCATCTCTTCGAGGGCGAAGTGGAAGCTCAGCGTGGATTCTGCGCCTTCGTTCTGGTTGACGCGGTCCGGATGCAGCCCGTCGCGGCAGCCGCCGGTGGTGGCGTCATAGAGAGGCAGGCCGAGGTCGTTGCGGCCGAGGAACCACTCAAAGGCGCGGCGGGCTTCGATGCGCCAACGTTCATCGCCTGTTGCGCGCCAGGCATCAAGGCAGGCGGAGACCATGGTGTGCGCTTCCACCGGCTGCTGATCGAAGCGCGCCCGATCCTGCCCCCGCCGCCAGAAGCCGTTGGAGCCGATCGGAACCAGGTGTCCCTGCTCGGCCGTCTGTACGCGGGCGAGCCAGTCGAGCGACTCGAGCCCCGCCTCCAGCCAGCCCTTGCGGTTCAGGCTGCGTCCGGTGACGATGAGAGCCTGGCTGAGCCGGGCGTTGCAGTAGGCGAGAATGTCCTCGAACCAGAGCCAGTCCGGCCGCCTGACGAGCGAATAGAGCCGCATCAGGCGGCCGGCGAGGTGCTCCCGCAGGGCCTGCGCCGCGCGGTCGCCGGGGAATCGTCGCAGATAATGATGCAGTCCCAGCAGCGTATAGGCCCAGGCGCGCGGGCTGGTGAATCTCTCCACCGCGGGCAGAGCGGCCTCCAGAAGCGGGCCGGCCGCGCCGCGCAGCCCGTCGCGTTTCGACTCTCCGAGCACCATGCCCAGCGCCCAGACGGCGCGCCCGTGGCAGTCCTCGCTGCCTGTCTCGTCGAGCCAGCGCTGGTCGAAGCCCATCCAGTTCCGGAACCTTCCGGTCTCGCGCCGGAAAGCGTGATGCAGGAAGGCGAGGTAGCGCTCGGCGAAGGGCCACTCGATGCCGCGCCGCTCGAGCATCACGCTCAGCACGAGGGCGCGCGCGTTGTCGTCAGTGGTGTAGCCCTCTGCGTAATTCGGAACCGTATGAATGGCGTGCTGGAAAAGGCCCGCCGGTCCAGTCAGCGTGCGGAGATGATCATGGCGGGGCGCAGGCAGCTCGACGGCCCGTTCGCGCAGGGTGGCGGCGGTGAAGACGGCCCGGGGCCTGCGGCTGCGGTCTTCGCGCGCCTTTTCGAAGGAACGCAGGTACATGGCGGCCACGTTCGGCCAGGCCATTTCGCGGCAGGCGAGGTAGGCGCGCTTCCGCATGGCGTGCCGCTCGGCCTCGTTGTCCAGAAGCCGCAGCACGGCGTCAGCGATGCCGGCGGGGTCGGCGAACGGGACAAGCACGCCGCGCCCTTCGGCCAGAAGCTCTTCGGCATGCCAGCAGGGAGTGGAGATCACAGCCTTGCCGGCGCCGACGGAATAGGCCAGCGTGCCGGAAGTGATCTGGGCCGGATTGAGATAAGGCGTGATGTAGATGTCGGCGGCGCCGATGAAGTCCAGCAGCTCCTCCTGGCTGACGAAGCGGTTGTGGAAGACGACGTGGCGGTCCACATCCAGCTGCCGGGCGAGACGCTCCAGCGAGTAGCGGTAGCTCTCTCCGTGACGCATCCGCACGTGAGGATGGGTGGCGCCGAGCACCACATAGACGAGGCTGGGGTGCCGTTCGAGCACGCGCGGCAGCGCCGCGATGACGTGCTCGATGCCCTTGTTCGGCGACAGCAGGCCGAACGTGAGCAGGACCGTCTTGCCCTGGAGGCCGAACTGGTCCTTGTAAAAATTCGGATCGACGAAAGGAACGTCGGGAATTCCGTGGGGAATGCAGTCAATTTTCTCTTCCGGAATGCCGTAGATATCACGGGCGAATTCCACGCCTTTCCGCGTCATGACGACTACGCGATCGCTGAGCGCGGCGATTTCCTCGAGCACCCGCCGCTGGTTTTCATCCGGCTCTTTCAGCACCGTGTGCAGGGTGGTGACGACGGGCATGCGGAGCTGGCGGAGCATCGCCAGGATGTGGCTGCCGGCAGGGCCGCCGAAGATGCCGTACTCATGCTGGACGCAGACGAGGTCGACGCTGTTGATGTTGAGGAAGTCCGTGGCGCTGATGTAGGAGTCGATTTCGTTCTGGTCGAGCTCGAAGCGGACGCGCTGCGGGTAGGGATATCCCTCCGGCCGGTCATTGACCGGGATGGCGATGACGCCGAGGTCCGGCGCGGCGGCGGCGAGCGCTTCGCACAGGTGCGTGGTGAACGTGGCGATTCCGCATTGCCGCGGCAGGTAGTTGCCGACCACGGCGATCTTCTTCAACGCCGGCGGCGCGCCGGCAGGCTGGATCAGCAGGGGCGCATCCGGATTGACGGCGTGCATGGGCTGGCGCTTCCTCCGCGTGAATGGCGATGGGGACGCGACGGATCCCGCGGGCAGTCCGGCGGATGGGGCGCACCTGGGGGCGAGTGGGCTGTGCCGCGGCGCCTCAGGCGCGGTCCGGGATCCGCGCGCGGCCGCAATCATCCGCCAGGGGAAAGGACTTTCCCCCGGACAAAGCGCTTTCAATTCTCTGATATCACCCGGATAGGAGTTTTGTCAAATTCTCTGAGCGGGTGGAATTCAGCTGTCGAATTCTCCCTTGCCGCGCGGCGGCGCGGGCGGGCTTTCCAGACCGGTTCAGGGTCTTTTCCGCTCGAGAAGGAACGCGCAGGTTTCCAGCCTGGATGGGCCGGTTCCGTCGTTGACCGCGAACTGCATGTCGGCCCAGTAGCCGCGCCGCACCCGCCCGTTCCAGAGCGAAGCGGCGCCGTAGGCGCCGTCCTTGCGCAGTGCGTAGAAGTTGATGTCGAAGCGGTTGAGCACGTCCGTGTTGTTGCGGAAATTGCGCGCGATGCGTTTCAGCGCCTCCAGGCACGCCTCGCGGGGCGCCATGCCCTGGCGCATCATCTCGACGATGGTGTGGGCGCCGGCGATGCGGATGTTTTCCTCGCCGCGGCCGGTGGAGCCGGCGGCACCGACGTCCTGATCGACATACAGGCCCGCTCCGATGATGGGGGAGTCGCCGACGCGTCCAGGGATCTTCCATGCGAGTCCGCTGGTTGTGGTGACGCCGCTGATTTCGCCTTTGGCGTTGAGTGCCAGCAGATTGATCGTGCCCGTCGGCGGGTTGGCGGCGACGTCGAGGGCCCAGGCGATCATCTCGTCGCTGGCGCCGGGGAACTGCTTTTTCAGCCTTTCGGCCGCCTTGAGCATTTCGGGCGAATCGAGGCCGTCGGTCCAGTTGTTGTTGCCTTCGCGGTCGCGGAGGGACTGCTTCCAGGCGATCCAGGCCATGCGCGCGCGCTCGGTGAGGAGGTTCGTTTCCTCGAAGCCCCAGGCGCGCGCGAAGCGCAGCGCGCCTTCGCCGACCAGCATGATGTGGTCGGTCTGCTCCATGACGAGTTTCGCGAGCCGAGCGACGTTTTTGATGTTGCGCACGGAAGCCACCGAGCCGGCGCGGCGCGTGGGGCCGTGCATGACGCTGGCGTCCAGCTCGACGACGCCTTCCTCGTTGGGAAGTCCGCCGTAGCCGACGCTGGTGTCGTTGGGGTCGTCCTCGACGAGAGTGACGCCGGCGACGGCCGCTTCCAGCGTGTCGCCGCCTGCTTTCAGCACTTCCATGGCGCGCGCGCAGGCCTTCAGGCCGTTTGCGCTGGAAACAACCAGATCCTTCGGCCCTGCCTGCGCCGCTTGCGCCGCGAACGGCAGCGCCGCGTTCATCGCCAGCCAGTCCCTTCTGCGCATTTTTCTCCGATCCTCTTCCTTCGCTACACTGATTCTGATGATTCCGCGGCTGCTCGCGCTGACCGCGTCAGTTTCCTTATTCTGGGCCTTCGGACAACCCCGCCGCAAGCCGGAACCGCCGCGTTTCGAGGTGGTCGAGTTCAGGGCGCAGCGGCACGAGGAGCGTCTGCACATCGACGGCCGCGTGCGCAACACGGGCAGCGCGGCGGTGCGTTTCGCGGTGCTTGTGTTCGAGTTTCTGAGCTCGGACGACAAGGTGGTGTCGACGCGGCGCACGGATCTGGAGCCTGAAGAACTGGGGCCGGGAGAAGAGTCGGTGTTCCTGCTGCAGGCGCTGCCGCCCGCGCGCGCCGTGTCGATCCGGCTGGAGATGCAGGACCGCGACCGGCGCCACTACCCGCTGGTGAGAAGCGGTCCTTACCCGATCGAATAAAAGAAGCGAAAGGAAAACGGATGGTTGAAGTGATCCACCCGGCGCGCCGCCTGCATGGCAGCCTCACCCTGCCGGGCGACAAGTCCATCTCGCACCGCTACGCCATGCTGGCCTCGGTGGCCGGAGGGCTTTCGACGATCCGGAATTATTCATCCGGGGCCGATTGCCACTCCACCTTGCGCTGCATCCGTTCCCTGGGCATCGAGGTGGAGGTGCAGGGTCCCGAAGTGCGCATCCGAGGCCGCGGCCTGCACGGCTATGAGGCGCCTGCGGGGGAGCTGGACGCGGGCAACTCCGGCTCGACGATCCGCATGCTGTCAGGGCTGCTCGCCGGGCAGCCGTTCGAGTCGCGGCTCGTCGGCGACGAGAGCCTCTCGCGCCGGCCGATGCAGCGCATCATGGAGCCGCTGCGGCGGATGGGCGCGTCAGTCGAAGCGCGGGATGGGAAATATCCTCCGCTCGTGATCCGCGGCGGCGAGCTGCAGCCGATCGACTACGAATCGCCCGTGGCCAGCGCGCAGGTGAAGAGCTGCGTGCTGCTGGCCGGGCTGATGGCCCACGGCGTGACCTGCGTGCGCGAGCCGGCCCGCACGCGCGACCACACGGAAGTGGCGCTGCGCGAATTCGGGGCGGAAGTGGAATCAGGCAGCGGCTGGGCGCGGGTGCGCGGTCCGGCGCGGCTGGAGCCACGCGAGCTGGTAGTGCCGGGCGATTTAAGTTCCGCGGCGTTTTTCCTTGCGGCGGCCGCCATGCTGGAGGGCTCGGATCTCATTCTCGAAAACATCGGCCTGAACCCGACGCGCGCGGCGCTGATCGATTTTCTGGCCGCCGCGGGGGCGCGCATCCAGGTGCTGGACATCGGCATGAGGCACGGCGAGCCGGTGGGCGTGCTGCGGGTACGGGGCTCGAAGCTGGCCGGAGGCGTGATCGAAAAAGGGCTGTCGGCGGCGCTGATCGACGAGATTCCGGTGCTGGCCGTGCTGGGCGCCGTCAGCGAGGAAGGGCTGACGGTGCGCGACGCGGCGGAGCTGCGGGTGAAAGAAACGGACCGCATCGAGACGGTGGCGGAAAACCTGCGGCGGCTGGGGGTGAAGGTGGAGACGGCGCCGGACGGCCTGCGGGTGGAAGGCCGGCAGCGGTTCCGCGCCGGGGCCGTGGACAGTTTCGGAGACCACCGCATCGCCATGGCGTTCGCGGTTGCCGGACTTTCGGCCGACGGGCCGGTGACGATTGAAGGCGCCGAGGCGGCCTCGGTGTCTTTCCCCGAATTCTGGAGTAAACTGCGAGAGGCCGCCAGCCAGGGGGCGCCGTGAGCGAACAGGACGCACGAAGCAGCGCGGATCTCACGCTCCCGGGGCTCGTGCACGACCTCAACAACATCTTCGAAACCATCTCGGACGCCGCGGAGCTGCTGGCTTCCGACGAGCGATGGCGCGAGCTGGCCGGCACGCTGCTGCGCAGCGTCGACCGGGGGCGGCGCATCGTTGGCGTCTACGCCGACCAGAACCGGGCCGGCACCGAGCTCGGTGAAGTGGTCGACCGGGCGGAAACGTTTCTCCGCGACTTCCTGCGCCATCTGGCCGGAGCAAAGATCCGCATCCACCGGCGCATCGGCCGCGACCACCGGCTGCCCGGCAGCGCCGCCGACTGGGAGCGCGTCTTCATGAACCTGCTGCTGAATGCGGCGCAGGCGATGCGCGAGCGCGAAAGCGGCGATATCGAAGTCCATTCCCGGGTGGAGGAAGATCAGCTGGTCGTCGAGGTCATCGACAACGGCCCGGGTATCGACGAGGCCATCCTGCCCAAGATTTTCACGGCGCGTTTCTCCACGCGGTCGAAACACGCGGGGCTCGGGCTGCACATCGTGCGCACGCTGGTGGAAGCCAACGGAGCAACGGTCAGCGCGGCCAACCGCGCCTCCTCTTCCGGCGCCGTTTTTACAATCCGGGCGCCCGTTGCGCCTGAGTAACCCGAATTTCAGGAATCAACGCGCGGTCTGGAGCGTCCTAATTTGGTGATGGCAGTTTTGCGGAACTTGATTCCGGCTCTTCTGTGGGGTGGGCTCGCCGTCCACGCGCAGGATCCCGATCCGCTCGAAATTATCCGCCGGAGCGTGGAAAGGGACCGGCTCAATTTCGAGCGGGCCAATGATTACAGCTACGTCCAGCACACCGAGCAGCGCATGCTGGACAAAGACGGCCGCGTTTCCAGGGTGGAGTCCCGCACCTATGATGTCATCGTGATCGACGGCGAGCCTTACGAGAAGCTGATCGCGAAGGACGGCAAGCCGCTCTCGGAATCCGAAGCCCGCAAGGAGCAGGAGAAGCTCGACCGCGAACTCGCCCGCCGTCGCGCCGAGAGGCCGGATCAGCGCTCCCGCCGCCTGAGCGAGCAGGAGAAGCGCCGCCGCGAAGGGCGCGAATTCGCGCGGGAGATTCCCGATGCGTTCGCGTTCCGGCTGGCCGGGCAGGACACGCTCGAGGGAAGGCCCGTCTGGGTCATCGAGGCGCAACCGAAACCGGGCCACAAGGGCAAGGCGAAGCGGGCCGATCTGCTGTCGAAGTTCCGCGGAAGGCTCTGGATCGACCAGCAGGATTACCAGTGGGTGCGGGTGGAGGCGGAGACGATCGCTCCGGTGAGGTTCGGCTGGATTCTCGCAAAACTCGATCCCGGAGCGAGGATGACATTCGAGCAGCGCCGCGTGCACGGCGAGGTCTGGCTGCCTTCGCAGGCGCGCATGAGGCTGGATGCGCGGCTGGCAATGGTGCGAAAGCTGCGCGCGGAAGTCGAAGTGACCTGGCGCGATTACCGCAAGTTCCAGGCCGATTCCCGCATCACGGAAGTCACCGAAATCACGCCCTGAACAGGGGGACAGGAACACAATTCCCCGTTCCCGGAGGCCGCCTCCCATTCGAGCGCGAGAGAGGCTCTGGCCGGATGGCGGCTCCCGAAACGGCCTCCGGACGGGCGGGATAGCCAGATTCGCAATCTGACAGATCTTTTCCCCGGCTGAACGACTCTTGTCCGGCACGCGGATCGGGAAGGGATCCGACCGATCCGCGCCGACGCAGGTGCGAGAAAGGGGACAGCGGTTCCAGTCTCCTTTCTCAGGGTCAGAAGTTGACGATGGCGGCGAAGTCCTCAGGCTTGAGCGACGCGCCGCCCACCAGCGCGCCGTCGAGATCGGGCTGCGCCATGAGGCCGCGGATGTTGTCGGGCTTCACGCTGCCGCCGTAGAGGATGCGCAGGGCATCGGCTGCAGCTTTGCCGTACTTGGCCCCGGCGAGGCCGCGCAGGAACCTGTGGGCGTCTTCGGCCGTCTCGGGCGTGGCCACTTTGCCCGTGCCGATGGCCCAGACGGGCTCATAGGCGATGACGATGCGCGCGAACTCTTCGGCGCCCAGGCCGGCGATGCCGCCTTCGAACTGCCTCTGCAGCACTTCGTTGGTGCGGCCGGCCTCGCGCTCTTCCAGCAGTTCGCCGACGCAGACGATCGGCGTAAGTCCCGCCTCCAGAGCGGCGCGCGTGCGCCTGAGCACGGTTTCGTCCGTTTCGCCGAAATACTGCCGCCGCTCGCTGTGGCCGATGATGACGTAGGTGCAGCCGGCGGCCCTGAGCATGGCCGGGGTCACCTCGCCCGTGAACGCGCCTTCCTTGTTCTGCCAGTAGCAGTTCTGCGCGCCGATGCCGACTCGGCTGCCAGCAGCCGCTTCCACCGCCGCGGGGATGTCGACGAACGGCGGGCAGATGGCGATGTCGGCGTGGGCGGATTTCTCCACGAGAGGCAGAAAACGGGCGAAGAATTCCCTTGTTTCTGCCGGCGTCTTGTACATTTTCCAGTTGCCGGCGATCAGAGGTGTGCGCATGTCCTGATTGTAGCCGTTTGCCGACCCTCGCGTCCGATTCGCCGCGGCTGCTTCCGGCCCTTCCATGCAGATAGCGGATGGCTCTGCAGGGATTTCTGTTTCACCGGCAGCGAGGCCTCTTGATCCGCGGCCGGTGCGCGTGACATAATTAAGGAAAGTCAAGGCCCCGGTTTGCGCCGAGCCTCCCCGTCGTATTTCCTGCAATTCCATCACGTCAAGGGAATTTCATTCAGCCGAAACCCGTCGTTCACCTGCGGCTGAAAACCTGAAAAAGAACGACACGACTCGGAGGAGGAATCTCCATGGCCGTGAACACAAATCGCAAACTCCATTTGCTGGCGAGTGACTTCGATCACACGCTCAGCTTCAATGATTCGGGGCACGTGCTGAGCGAAATGCTTGGCGTGCCCGCATTCGAGGAGAAGGTGCGCGCTGTCGAGCGCATGCATCTGGTGCAGCAGGGAGGGGAGCTCGCGTACCTGCTGCTGCACGATCCGGATTTCCGCGCCGTCCGGCCGCATCATCTGCGCGAGGCCGGCCGGCGGATCCGCCTGAAAAAGAACATTCCGCTGCTGGTGGAAATGCTGCAGAATCTGGAGGGCATCGAGTTCACCTTCCACGTGATTTCTGCGGCGCCCGAGGAAGTGATCCACGCCGCTCTGGAAGGCGTCATTCCAGCGGCGAACATCCACGGAACGCGGTTCGACTATCACGCCGAAACCGGCGAGATTCTGGGCATCCGGCGCGTGAGCGCGGGATACGGCAAAGTGGCCGTGCTCGAAGAGATCCGGCAGGAGCTCGGAGTCAGCTACAACCGTGTGGTTTACGTCGGAGACGGGAGCTCCGACATCCATGTCATGCTCCACCTGAACCGCAACGACGGCCTGACCGTGGCGGTGAGCGAAAACCGCTTCATCACCCAGATCGCGCGCCGCACGGTGCTGAGCGACGACGCCCTGAGCGTGGCCGTTCCCGTGATGGAAGAGATTCTGGGGTGGGACTCGGCGCGCGTCCGCGCCTTCTTCGAGGCGCACGGGATGTCGCTCCGCGAGTGGACCAAGGTCCGGACGGACCGGCTCAGCTTCACGGGACGGCCCGGACCGGAGATCCCGGCCCAGCAGGTGATGCCATGAGCGCGGCGGATCTGATCGGCTGGGGCGCCACGGGGCTGTTCGCCGCGTCCTACCTCGTCAGGGATCCGCGCCGCCTGCGCCTGGTGCAGGCGGCCGCGGCGCTCGTCTGGATCGCCTACGGCCTGATGCTGGGGGCCGCGCCCGTCATCGGCGCCAACGCGGCCGTTGCGGCGCTGGCCCTGCTCAGCCTCAGGAGAACGCACGGGTCCGGCCAAACAACTTAAGCCGTTTCTGTTTGAAACAGGCTTTGAGAATTTGTCCGGCTGCACTATCATAGGGCATGATGGCTGCCGCAGCCCGTCCGCGCCCAGGCGAATCCGGCGCCCTGCGGCGGCTCCGCGAGGCCGAGCGGCGCCGCCTGAGCCGCGCTCTTCACGATGAAACGGGCCCCCTGCTGTGCGCCGCCGGGTTGACTGCCGAGCTGCTGCGCAACTCGCTCTGCGCGGCCACGCCGCAGCAGGAAGAGCTGTTCGCGAAGCTTTCCAGCGCTCTGGAATCGGCCGTCGCTTCCGTGCGCCGGCTCAGCCAGGAGGTCGCGCCCGGGCTGGCGGCGCGCCACGGAATCGAAGGGGCGCTGCGCCTGCTGGCGGAGGCGCACGGGGCTGAGCTGTGCGTCATGTCGCCGCCGCGGCTGCCGCAGGTTCCGGGCGACGCCCTGTGCGAACTGGTCCGCGATGTATTGCTTGTGCAGGACCGCGGCGCCGCGCGCATCACTGCAGACGAGCGGGGTGTCCGCATCGAAACGCCGCGGCCGATCGATCAGGAGATGGAAGCCCTGTTCCTCGCCGCCGCCTGCGCGGCGGGCCTCGAATTCAGCCAGCGCGCGGAGGCTGGGGCCGTGATGGTTGAGCTGCGGCGCCAGGAGAGCGAGTGATGTACACGATCCTGCTCGTCGACGACCATCGCATCATCCGCGACGGACTGCGGGCGATGCTGGAGGCGTCGGGAGAGTTCCGCGTTGTCGGGGAGGCGGAGACGGGCGCGCAGGCGATCGCCCTGGCGGCGCGCCTGCAGCCTCACCTGGTGGTGATGGATCTGAGCCTTCCGGGCATCAACGGAATCGAAGCCACGATCGAACTGCTGCGGGAGTCGCCGCACTCGAAGGTCGTGATTCTTTCCATGTACGATGATCAGGCATCCGTCGTGCAGGCCATGCGCAGCGGGGCGCGCGGATTCGTGCTGAAGAAAGCCAGCCAGGCGGACCTGACAGCGGCCCTGCATACCGTGGCGCGGGGCGGCACCTATCTGAGCCCCGAGGTGTCGGACAAATTCCTTGAGTGCGTCCGGAAGGGCGATTTCACGCGGCGCAATTCCTCGGTGCTGGCCGTGCTGACGCCCCGCGAACTGCAGGTGATGAGGCTGATCGCGGAGGGCAAGTCCAGCAAGGAGATCGCGGGCGTTCTCGACCTGAGCCTGGAGACCGTGCGCGGCTACCGGAAGAGCCTCATGCGAAAATTGAACGTGAACAACGTGGCCGCGCTCACCCAGATCGCGGTAGCGGAAGGGCTGACGCGCGCCTCGCAACTGGGCGCCTCCGCATGACGCAGAACATCCGGAAGGAATCTCCGTGGGGTCCGCTGGAAGTGGCGGACGCCCATCTGCACTTCTTCTCGCACGGCTTCTTCAGCCTGTTGGCGAAACAGGCGGGACTCGACGGCGCGGCCGCAGCTTGCGACCGCGCAGGAGTCGAGGCGCCGCCTGCAGATGCGCGCGAGCTTGCCGCGCGCTGGGCAGCCGAGCTTGACCGGCACCATGTTTCGCGGGCGGTTCTGCTGGCTTCTCTTCCGGGAGACGAAGCCAGCGTGGCGCAGGCTGTCGCGTCGCAGCCGCAACGGTTCTTCGGCTGGTTTTTCTGCAACCCCCTGATGCCGCACGCCGCCGCCCGCGCCGAGGAATGGCTGAACCACGGTCTGCGCGGCGTTTGCCTGCTTCCCGCCATGCATGGCTACGCCCTGTCTGACCCTCGTGTGGAAGAGATCCTGCAGGTGGCGGAGCGGCGCCATGCCGTTGTCTTCGTGCACTGCGGCGTGCTCAGCGTCGGCATCCGCGCCCGCGTGGGCGCGCCGTCGCCGTTCGACATGCGTTTCTCAAATCCGATCGACCTGCACCCGCTGGCGCTGAAGCATCCGAAGCTGCGTTTCATCGTTCCGCATTTCGGCGCCGGGTATTTCCGCGAGGCGCTGATGACAGCTTCGTTGTGCCCCAACGTGCACTTCGACACGTCCTCCTCGAACACGTGGACGAAGTATCTGGCGCCGCCGCCCACGCTGGAGCAGGTGTTCGAGCGCGCCCTGGAAGTGGCGGGGCCGCAGCGGCTGCTGTTCGGCACCGACTCGTCCTTTTTCCCGCGCGGGTGGGTGAGCGCAGTGTTCGACCGCCAATGCGAGGCGCTCTCGCGTCTGGGCGTTGCCGCGGAGGATGCCAGGGCGATTTTCGGGGGCAACTTACTCCGCCTCATGCAAATGCCCTAGCCCGCCACTTTCAGCGAGAGTTCAGGCCGCCTGCGCGCACTCCCGTGACAGGGAGAGATTGATTCGCGATGGAACAGGCTCTGGACGCGCTGCGTCAGGCGCTGGCCGCGGCTCAATGCAGGCGCCGCGAGACGAGACGCGTGCTGCACTACCCGCTTTATCCTGCGCCGCGAGTGGCAGTCTTGGGGCTCGAAGTGGCCGGTCCGGCGGGTGTCCGCTGCTTTCCGGCGTGGACGCCTGAAGAGCTGGAAGGCATGCGCCCGCAGGCGCTGGCCGGGTGGTGGCCTGAAGTGGCCGAAGTGGCGCAACAGGTGCGGTCGGGGAGGCTGGCGCTTCCGGATCTGCAATTCCCGATTCTTGTGTTTTTGCTTCCCGGAGCCGCGCTGCTGCCGCAACGGTGCCATTTTCTTCTGTGGGAGTGGTTGCGGGTGCCGGCGTTTGTTCAGGTCCGCAATGAATCGGGAGAGCTGCTGGCCTTCGAGTGCATTGCGCGGGACGGCTTCCATCTCGCGCCTGGAGCGGATGCGGCGGCCCTGCCGCTGGTTCTGTCTCCACGGCCCTGCCCCTGCGGCAACCCCGCTCCTGTTTACCACCTTGAGGGCGCGTTTCAGGCTGCTGCGGGTTGATCCTGCCCCTGCTATCCTTGGGATGAAAGCCCGCTGCGGACGTGGCGGAACTGGCAGACGCACTGGACTTAGGATCCA
>Ga0101944_10003645_pt1 | contig 20896 bp, 17 predicted proteins | sample DewCreD2012metaG_FD_75245 | JGI IMG/M metagenome (GOLD analysis project Ga0101944, IMG submission 75245) | Hot spring sediment bacterial and archeal communities from British Columbia, Canada, to study Microbial Dark Matter (Phase II) - Dewar... ... | reverse complement strand
GAACGGCGGATACATGTGGGTACAGGAGCGCACCGACAAGGACGATCTGATGCTGTACGCCGGGCAGAGCGCGGTGCAGTTGCAGTTTCTTCCCGAGGTTGGGTTGACCGTTGGCGCGAGTTATTACGGCTATCAAAACGTGCGGGGAGCCGACGTGGTGGATTGGGAGTCCAAGAACAATGCCTACGGCAACAGCACCGTGAACGGAACCATCAGCGGGAACGTCACCAACAAGGCGTGGGCCAACGATTTCACGCCCGTCGTGCTGTTTGCCCAGTTCGACGTCTGGATCCTGGGCAAGCCCGTGTCCCTCTACGTTCAGGAACTGCACAACGGCGAAGCGGATGACGAAAACCGCGGGCATCTTTACGGCCTCAGCATCGGCAAGGCGCGGAATCCCAAAACCTGGGAAGTGGGCTACAGCTATACCCGGTTGGAAAAGGACGCCACTCTCGGGATGTTTACCGATTCCGACCGCTGGGGCGGCGGCACCGACGGCAAGGGGCACAAGATCTACGGCAAGTACCAGATCATGCAAAACCTGCAGGCGGCCGTGACCTATTTCCGTGACAAGAGAAAGATTGCCGATCCGGACAAGACGACGGACTACGACCGGCTCCAGGTGGACCTAACAGCGTCTTTCTGAGCTTCGAGGGGGCAAACACATGAAAGGGGCGATTGGTTCCATGGCGATTGACGATCGGACGCGGCTCAGGCGCAGAATCTTGTACCAGCTCCGGGCGCGTTACTGCATGCGCGTGGACGAACTCTGTCTGTGTTTGGGCGAGACTGAAAGCTTGGTGCGCGAGGAGATTGAGGACCTCCTGCTCCGGGGAGATGTCGAGAGAATCAGGCCGGTGGGATACGAGGGGCATGACCGCGACGCCTACGCGATCCCGCGGGCGCCGGCTCACGCGTCTCGCGGTCCGGCACCAAGGCCGGTCCGGGCCGGTGCGCCGGAGACAACCGGATTTGCGAATGTTTGAAACACAAGAAAGGAGCAAGGAAGAATGAAAGCGTTGCGGAAGATGGTGACCGGGGTGATGGTGATGGGGCTGGCGGTCGGTCACGCGGCCGGCGGCGAAGGGAAAAAGATCGTTGTGGACGGGTCCACCACCGTGGGCCCGATTGCCAAGGCGTTTGCGGAACATTACATGGGACTGCAAGCGGACGTGAACATCACGGTCAGCGAATCCGGCAGCGGCAATGGCGCCAAGAGCCTGATCAACGCCGCGTGCGATGTGGCTACAATGTCACGCCCCATGAAGCCTTCGGAGGAGAAGGCGGCCCGGGATGCCGGGGTATTGCCCATTGAGCACATCGTGGCGATGGACGGCATCGCCGTCATTGTGCATCCGAGCAACCCCGTGGCCGCCCTGACCCTGGAGCAAATCCGCGCCATCTATACCGGCAGGATTCGGAACTGGAAGGAGTTGGGCGGTCCGGACCAGCCGATTGTGGCCATCAGTCGGGACACGAACAGCGGAACGTACGAGAGCTTCGAGGCGCTGGTGATGAACAAGGAGAAGATGGGGCCGAAGGTCGAATACGTGGGCAGCAACGGCGCGGCCCGGCAGCGGGTAATGAGCACGCCGGCAGCGATTGGGTATGTCGGCCTGGCCTTCACGGAAGCGGTCAAGCCTCTGGCAGTAAACGGCGTGGCGGCCACACAGGAGACGGTGCGGACCCGGAAGTATCCAATCGCCCGTCCGCTGTATATGTACACCAACGGTCGCCCCAAACCGGGCAGCCCCCTGCATGATTTCATCAGCCTCTGTAATACGCAGGTGGGCAAGCAGATCGTTGCGGATCTCGGATTTGTCCCGGTGAACTGAAGATGAATCCCGGGTAACGGAGTCAGGGCGGCCGACAGTCCGTCGGGCTGCGGCCGCCCTGTGCTCATGCGGGAGGGCGCAGCATGGCAGAACAGGTCGCCACCTTGGCACGGTCTCCGCGGGAATGGACGTCGCTACGCCTCGGGCAGCGTGCCAGGCGCCGACAGCGCATGGTCGCCGCTCTGGGGACCGGCGGCCTGCTGGCGGTCACCTGCCTGTCTTCGCTGGCCGTGCTCTTCATTTTCTACTTCGTGGCCCGCGACGCTCTGCCTTTCTTTCGCCTCCGAGGCTTTCGTGAATTTTTCACGAGCACACGCTGGTACCCCACGGCCGCCACGCCCGAGTTCGGGGCGGCGGCCATTCTCGCCGGGACGGGGATTGTCACCGCCGGCGCCATCGTGATGGCCGTACCCCTGGCGGTCGTCGCCGCCGTCTGCCTCAGTGATGTCCTTCCCTTTGCCGCGCGTCAGGTAGTGAAGCCGGTGATTGAAATGCTGGCCGCCATTCCGTCGGTGGCCTACGGCTTCTTTGCCCTGGTGGTACTGGCGCCGCTGCTGCAAACGCACGGCGGACGCATCCTGGCCGTGGCGCAGTGGCTGGTGGGGGCGCCCCTGGCGGCGCTCTTCATCGTGGTCCTGGCGGATGGGGCGGCCAGGCGCGTGTCCGACCGTCACCGTGCCGGGGCGCGTTGGCTGATCGCAGCGCTGTCCGGTGGCGTGGCGTTGGCGGCCCTGTGGTGTGGCGGCCGGGCTCTGGCTCGCCTGCACATCGCAAGCGGCACCAACGCCCTGAACGTCGCGCTGGTTCTGGGCATCATGGTGCTGCCAACGGTGGTCAGCGTGGCAGAGGACGCGCTCCAGGCCGTGGGGCGGGAACTCCGCGAAGCCAGCTACGCTCTCGGCGCCACCCGCGCGGAAACGATCGTGAAGGCCGTATTGCCGGCCGCCGCTGGCGGCGTCCTGGCGGCGGTGATTCTGGGCGTGATGCGCGCGGTCGGCGAGACCATGGTGGTGTGGATGGCTTCGGGCAACGCGGCGCAAATTCCGCGCCCGTGGTACAACCTGCTCGAACCGGTAAGGACGCTCACCGCAACCATTGCCGGCGACATGGGTGAAGCCGATCATGTGACCGGCTCGATCCGCTATCACGTCCTGTTCGCCATGGCGCTCTGCCTGCTCAGCTTTTCCTTCGCGGGCAATCTGGCCAGCGGCTGGCTCGCCCGCCGGGCGCGCCGGAAACTGGGGGGATGACGCCATGCGTCTGGGCACGCGTCGACTGCTGGATCGGGTCTTTACCGGTTCCGGCGTGTTGGCCACCCTGCTGATGGGCGGCGCGCTGTTGCTCTTGCTGGGACCCATTTTCATTCGCGGGTGGGGGGCGATGTGCTTTGTCGCGACCGTCGAACACCGGCGCTTTCTGCTGGAGAAATTCGAACGGGGTAACAGGGCCGCCATGGAAGAGGAACTCGAGGCCGCGCGCCGCGCGCGGGCCCCGGTTTATCGCCTGCTGGCGGATTTCGAACAGCAGCTTGCGGAAGGTGACGCCGCCGAACGTGCCAGGTACGCCGAGCCGCTCCGGGAGCTAAAAAAGGCGTTGCAGGCGCTGCTCGGTCCGGCGCCGGGCACCGCCCGTCCCGCGTTGCTGCGCGATCAGTACGGGCCGACCCGCTGGGACCGCGCGCAGGTCAAGCTGGCCAGGGTGCTCTACCGCGAGGAGTGGGATTACTCGGACCCGGGCCGGAGCGGCATCCGCCGCCTCAAACCACGCGCGGCTGATTTTGCCGGGACCCCGCTGGAACGCCTATTCCCCTACCTGGAACGCAATCTGCGCAGCATGCTGCTTCCGCGCCGCACCTTCTATTGGCGTTTTCTGACGGACGCGTCGTTTGATGCGCATTGCTTCGGGGGCATCTGGCCCGAGATGCTCGGGACCTTCTACCTGACCCTGGGCGCCATGCTGCTCGCCGTGCCCGCAGGGGTGCTCGCGGCCATCTATCTGACCGAGTACGCCCGGGAGCACTGGTTGCTCAAACTGCTGCATACATGCATCAGCACGCTGGCCGGCGTGCCCAGCATCGTGTTCGGCCTTTTTGGTTTGGCTTTCTTCATCAATACCTTGAGGGTGTCGCCCTCGAAGAGCGTCCTGGCCGGGGCCATGACCCTGGCGCTGCTGGTGCTGCCCACCGTGATCCGCACCGCGGAGGAGGCCATTCGCGCCGTGCCGCAAACCTACAAGCAAGCGGCCTTGAGTCTCGGGGCCGGCCGCTGGCATGCCGTGCGGACCATCATTCTGCCCGCGGCGTTGCCGGGAATTTTGACCGGGATCGTCATCAGCATGGGACGGGCGGCCGGTGAGACGGCGCCGATCATCTTCACCGCCGCGGTCAGCGTGGGCAAACCCCTGACCATCTGGCAGACCCTGTCCCAGCCCACGCCCGCGCTTTCATGGAACATCTACAATCTGGCAACCGAGCATGCCGCCGTCGAAGAAGTGCGCCATGTGCAGTACGGACTGGTTCTGGTGCTGGTGACCATGGTCCTGGTGCTCAATCTGCTGGCTATCGTCCTGCGGGCGTGCCTTGCCCAACGGACGCGGGCCTAGGCCGGAAGGCCGGTGGACGACGGGGGCGGCCGGCAAAGTGCGCGGAGGGAGAACAGCCGGATGGCTAACAGGGGACGAGACGATGTGGTCGAGCGGCTTCTGCCGGACAACGCGTCGGCCGTGGCGGACGGGGCTGACGGCGGCGTGCCCATCCATGAAGTGGAGGCCAGGAGATTTTCGGTGTTGTATGGCGACAATCCGGCGGTGCGCAATGTTTCGCTCAGGATTCCGGCGGGCCGGGTGACCGCCATCATTGGGCCGAGCGGCTGCGGGAAAAGCACCCTGTTGCGCGCCATCAACCGGATGAACGACCTCATTCCCGGGTGCCGCACCAGCGGTCAATTGTTGGTGGGAGGTGAGGACATTTGCAGTCCGGAAGTGGATGTCGTGGCCTTGCGGCGGCGTGTGGGCATGGTGTTCCAAAAGCCCAATCCCTTTCCCAAGTCCGTCTTTGACAACGTGGCCTACGGCCCGCGCCTCCATACCCGACCCGACCGGCGCACCCTCGCGGAAATCGTGGAGCGGAGTCTCACGGCTGCCGGATTGTGGGATGAGGTCAAGGACCGCCTGCATGAAAACGCCGTGCGACTCTCCGGCGGACAGCAGCAACGGCTGTGCATCGCCCGCGCCCTGGCGGTGGACCCGGAGATCCTGCTGATGGACGAACCCACCTCGGCACTCGATCCCCGCGCGGCGTTACGCATCGAGGATTTGATTTACGAGCTGCGCGGCCGCTACACGATCATCATCGTCACCCACAATATGCAACAAGCGGCGCGGGTTTCGGATTGCACGGCGTTTCTGTACGAGGGCCTTCTGGTGGAATTCGGCCCCACACAGGCCCTTTTCACCAAACCGCGGGAAAAGCGCACTGAGGAATACCTTACGGGCCGGTTTGGTTGACCCCGCCGCGGGGGCGCACGCGGTGCGCAGGGGCCGCCGGGTTGTTAAAACCGCCGCTCAGCCCTTCAGCGCGCCGGCGGCAATGCCCTTGACAAACAGCCGCATGGTGAAGAGGAAAATCAGCACCAGCGGCACCGAGGCGATCAGGTACCCGGCCATCATTTCGCCCCACTGCTTGACGTACTCGGCGTCCAGCTTGATCAGCCCGGCGGCCAGGGTCAGGAGGCTGTCGTCACGGATCACGATGAAGGGCAGCAGGAAGTTGTTCCAGACGCCGAGGAACTGCAGGATGGCCAGGGTGGAGAGAATCGAACCGGACATGGGCAGGACGACATGCATGACCTGCTGGAACGGGCTCGCGCCATCAACTTCGGCGGCATCAAAGAGGTCCTGGGGAATGTCGTCAATGAAGTTCCGCAGGATGTAGATCTGGACCACCTGTCCGCCGGCTATGCCCGTGATGATGAGGGCCCAGAGGGTGTTGAGCAGCCGCAGATTGCGCAGCAGGATGAACAAGGGGATGAGGTTCGCCACGCCGGGCATGAGCATCAGGATCAGGAAGAAGTACCACAGGACCGAGGTGCCCGGCACCCGGTAACGGGCGAAGAAAAAGCCCGCCGCGAGGGAGCAGGCCAGGGAAAGGATTACGGTGGTGACGGCGACAAAAATGGTATTGAAGATGTACCCCGAAACGATCCGCCAGGCCTTGGCCCAGTGCTCCCAGTGCCAGGTGTCGGGCGTGCTGCGGCGGACCATGGGCCAGTCCGGATCGCCGGGTTTGAGGCCCAGTTCGGTCGCGTCGCGTGCGGCCGTGACCGCGGCCGGGTCGTAGGCCTCCAGGGAGGCCGGCTCCCGGATGAAGGTTTCCCGCAAGCCCCGCAGCGGAGGGAGAGAGAAAGGGTGGCTGGCGAATTGCTTGTTGCTTTTCAGGCTGATCGCGACGGTCACATACATCGGGAAGAAGGCGAAAAGCAGGATGACCCAGATGAAGCCGTGCTTGAGCGCCTCCACGAGGGACTGCTTGAAGCTATTTTTCAACACGGACATAGCGATTGTTGATTTCCGTCAGGATCAGGATGAACACAAAGAGCAGCAGGCCGATGGCGCAGGCCTTGCCGGCGTAGCCCTCCACGAAGGCGTTGCGGAACATGTACAGGCCCGGCACCATGGCCACGCCCTGCGGGCCGCCGGTGTCGCCGAGCACCACCAGAATCTCACCGTAAGCCTGCAGCGTGCCGATGATCATCAGAATCAGATTGATCCGCACCTGGGTCATGATCAGCGGCAACTCGATGCACTTGATGTCATGGAGCAGGTTCTGCAAATCGTGGGTTTTTACGAGGGGCTTGGCATCGGCACAGAACAAGTTTTAATAGAGCATTCCGGCAGCGGCTATCATCTATGGTTCCGGATGCAGGAGCCGATTGATGGCTGCGCTGCGGTTGCTTTCCTGTCAGCGGCAAAGGGGGAGTTCCCGGCTGTTGACAAGATTTCTCCGGAGAATTCCGCGCCGCCAAAATTCGGAAATCTGCTGCGCCTACCGCTCGGTAGGCATCGGCTTAAAGGAACAACATCATGCCTGTGCCGCAACGAAGGCTCAAGTCTGGTCCGGCTGACAGATCCGGCCTCATGGCTCGATGCGCTGCGGAGATGGGATGCCGTGGGCCATGACCAGCTTCGGAGCGTCATTGCACAATGCCCTGCTGCGGAGGTGCAGGATGCCGCGCCCAGGAGCGCGCCCATCGGCAGGTCCGGCTTATTTTCTCCAGTTGATAGGCAGGATGTGCCGGACGCGCTGCTGATGATTGCCGATGCGGAGCCATGCGCCTGTTTCAAGATGATGCTCTCAAACCGCATGAAGGAGGGGATGCGCTGCGATGCGGCCTTCTGCCTTGCCCTGCACCTCAAGCATGGCGGCAGGGCGCGCACTGATGATGATGTGCGCCGACTGATGCGGTTGTGGAAACAGCACTTGATTGAACAGGAGCCGCCATTGCGATGGGATGCATTCAGCGCATCCGTGGACAATGCATTAAATAAATACCCAAAGCCGCCTGTCTGCCACAGGGATCGGATCATGCAGAAAATTTGTGTCCATGAAGGCCTTCAAAGCGGATGCGAATATCACAGGAGGAAATCGAAAATGCCAGTTGAACGGGATGTTCATCGAATCATGGCCGAAAAAGTATCGTGGGCCGGAGCATTGCCAAGGGCAATTTTCAGGCTTGCGCATGACCTCGCGGATTCTGATGGAACTTTTCAAATCAGCTCTGACCGCTTGGCGGCAGCGGCAGGAATGAAACCCGCAACCCTGCTGCGGAGGATGAAAGGCGGCATCCACGATGACCACTCAAAGCTCGATGTTTTACAAGAGGCAGGAATCATCGAATACAAGTCAACTCAAGGGAGCAAGTTCATTGAGATTCGGTTAATGCCGGATGCGGCTGACAGGGTTCTTGCCTTTTATAAGTGGTGACCATGCAGAGGTTTCAAAGAACAATATGCAGAAGTTCCGAAGAAACAATCATCAAATAACCCTTTAATAAAAGCCATATTTCCCGCTTTGCGCCCTGGGTAACTGTTGGGTAAGAGTAAAGCAGTAACTTATTATTTATCTTTAAGGCGGCTCGACCCCTGGACAGGCGGCAATGCCAGAGCCATGAATTTTGCAGGGACCCCCCGAAACGAATCTGAAAGTTTGTCTGCCATTTTCAAAAGATGCTGCGGCGCGTTCGCAATACATAATTATGCCATTATGGGACCCTGCATCTAACCACAAAACAACAGCCTGGAGTGAGCGTGACCCTTAGTGCCATGCGCTCAAGGTGTGTAAATGTTTACACGCTCAAAATGTCCGTGGCTTTTTCTCTAAAGGACGGCATAGGGGGGGGCGGCGTCCGGCTCCGCAACACAACTGTCATGCTTTCGATGCGCGGCATGTTTTTTCGGACGGTCTATATATGAGTATTCATGTATTCCGGGTATAATTTCAAAAGTTGCAAGCATCCAGCATTGAGAAGGATGAAGGGTTTTTTTGACTTGAGCGCCTAAGATAAATGTCTCTGCAAAGGGATCTTTTTTAGTGTCTGCGAAATATAACTATTATCAATATAATCGTAATAATAAATCAGATGAAAACTATGGTTGTTTATACATAATCTTCTTTTTTATAGGATTGGTTTGTCTTGGGATATGGTTAGCTGGCGGTGTTTTGTCAGCATTCACATTTGTGGTCTTAAGCGCACTTCTGACGCTTTGGAATATTTTGGCAAAAGTCATTTCTGGTTTAAGGTCAATAACAAGAAGAAATGTTGTAATAATTGCATGTGTTTTCACATTGTGTTCAATTTCACTATTGTTATACATTGACGCAGGGTATCCCTTAAAAGTAATTTCCAGTCTGGTCTGCCCCCCGAAAAGAGAACCACCCGGAATGTTAGGATACTATAGGAAAGCCGGGAGGTTCCAGGATGAAGAAGACGCGGTATACGGAAGAGCAGATAGTACGCATACTGGGCGAGATTCACAGCGGCAGGAGCATAGCGGAGACGGGACGGCAGTACGGGGTGAGCGAGCAGACGATCTACCGCTGGCGCGCCAAGTATGGGGACATGGGCGTGAGCGACGTCAAGCGGCTGCGTGAGCTGGAGGCGGAAAACCGCAAGCTCAAGGATATCGTTGCGCAGCAGGCCCTGGACAATGCCACGATGAAAGACATGCTCTTAAAAAAATGGTGAGCCCTTCCGCCAGGAAGAAGGCCGTGAAGGCGCTGATGCGTGACCACGGTTATTCCGAGCGGAGGGGCTGCGAACTTGCGGGCGTGTCCCGCACCGGGTTTCGCCGCACGCCAAGCCGCAGACCGGACGAGGACGCTCTCACGCAGCGGATCCGGGACATAGCGGCCCGCCACAAACGATACGGATACCGCATGGTCGCAACCATTCTGCGGCGGGAGGGCTGGCAAGTCAACATTAAGCGCGTGCATCGCATCTGGAAGCAGTTAGGCCTGTCCCTGCCCGGCAAGAGGCCCAGGCGCCAGCGCCGGGGCCGCACCGTGGAAATCGTCCATCGAGCAGAGCACAAGAACCATGTCTGGACCTATGACTTCGTGGAAGACAGAACAGAAAACGGCGGCAAGCTGCGCATGCTCGTGGTGTTGGATGAATACACCAGGCAGTGCCTTCAAATTCGCGTGGAACGCTCCATCACCGCGGAAAAGGTCGTGGATACTCTCAATTGGCTCTTTCTTCTCAAGGGCGTGCCGGAGCACATCCGCAGCGACAACGGCCCCGAGTTCATCGCCGCCGCCGTGTGCGACTGGCTGGCGGATGCGGGATGCAAAACGATTTTCATCAAACCGGGCAGTCCCTGGGAAAACCCTTTTATCGAGAGTTTCAACAGAACTCTTCGCAGCGAATGCCTCAACCGAGAAATCTTTACTTCAGTGCGCGAGGCCCAGCAGGTGGTGGAAACCTGGAGGGGGGAGTATAATGAGTTCCGGCCGCACAGCTCCCTGGGCTATCTCACTCCCGCCCAGTTCACTTCCAGCGATGGAAGCTCCAGTTCCTTCCGCTTCCATCTAAAATGCAAAGACAAAGACAAAAGCAAAAACAAAGGCAAAGTCAAAACCCTAACATTCTAACTGGTACTCATTTCGGGGGCAGGCCAAACCGGTTATCATGCACCCCGGCGCTCATAGCCATACGAAATTCGGCGTATCAGAGTCGGTAGAAGCCAGTTCAGGTTTTGATATGGGGAATGTCGGTATATTTCATGTGTCGATGCCAAGTATCATCACAGGTATATCAATATCGGCCACTCCCCTGTGCTCCAGATCCCACACAAACTGCTCGAAATATGACACTCCTGTTGACATCTGATCGGCAAAAGCTTTTACCGGTACTATTTCTACACCCTCATCGATTATTCCGAGATTGTGAAAAATCGTCATCTTTGCGCAAACATTATAAACCATAAAAGCATACTTTCCAAATTGCACCTCGACACCGAGGCGATTTTTCACAAAATCCATTTCACGAAACGCTCCATTCCGTAGACAAGATGGTTTATAATCACTCATATAATATTGATTGGGATAGTTGCATTTTTCGCGGTGTTTAACCCACCCTTTCGATACAAGAAAATTGTCGAACGCCTCGTTCAATGCTCTGGGACTATACAACATTTTACCCGGCATGGTTTTTTCCTTGCTTTTCTTCGTCATATATCTGGAAGCATCCACGGATTTTATGCATGTTTCGAGTTCCTTCAAATTGATATCATGTTTTGCACGGACGATTTCCGAGCCTCTATTAAAAGAAAATTCCGCAGCGATTCTCATATGTTGCCTGTTTCCTTTTGTTCCTGCCATAAAAGCGGTATCTGAGAAACCTTTTCTCTTCCTGAAGGAGTATACACGGGTTTGCCAAGAGGCCGTATTTTTAGGCGTCCATTTGCATAATCGTTAACTCTCTGAATTGCGATTTCGATATATTTCTCTTCTTTTTCGCAAATTATGGATTTCCGATTGTGCATCATAGCGGCAACCATTGCTGTTCCAACACCTCCGAAAGGATCGAGAACATAATCACCTTCATTTGTGAGAGCCAAAATGCATCGTTCAACCAATTCAATAGGGAACTGACAGGGGTGAGCAGTTTTTTCGGGGTGATTTGCTTTGACATTGGGGATTTCCCATACAAGACGATCCCAATCTTGCTCGACCACCCTCCAGAAATCAGAAGGGTTTTTCCCTAATGGATTTCCCGAAGGCAGGCCTCGTTTATCGCCTTTGAAATGCGTCTTACCGGGATACTTTGAAGGGACCCGAACGGAATCTAAATTAAATACATATGAATCACTTTTTGTAAACCAGCAAATGGTTTCATATCTACCGGAAAACCTCTTTGAAGCATGTAAACCATGATCGAAATGCCAGATGATACGGTTTCGCATCTTCAATCCTAATGATGCAAAAAGTGGATAATAGCTGATATCGAGAGGCACGATTTCGCCATTTACCACATAATTGCCAACCTGCCAGCAAATGCTTCCGTCAAAAGATACAATCCGTACAAGTTCTCGAAGAACCGGCTTCATTGATTCCAGATAGCTTTCAAGAGCAGTCCCTTTTTCATATTCTTTTCCAATATTGTAAGGGGGCGAAGAGATTATTAACCTTACGGACTGGGAAGGTATTTCTTTTAGAATGAAAGTGGCATCCCCGGAAAGAATGACATAGTCGGCGTTTTTTTTATACGCCGTGTGGATTTCCGGAGCGGATGTGTCAAAAAGTTCAGTCATTTTACTCCTTCAACGACAAAACCGTGTTTAAGCATATACCAAAATCACCTTGATGTAAACGACTTTCACGGAGAGGGCGGGATTCGAACCCGCGAGGGGCGTTAACCCCTAGACGCTTAGCAGGCGCCTGCCTTCAGCCACTCGGCCACCTCTCCAGTTTGATTCCACCGGTCTTTGCCGCTCGGCTTGCGTTGTATTATATCGTTCGCTCTATACTGCTTCAAGTGAGTATTTGAAATTGGGCGGACTTGTCAAAGCACAACAGCTTGTGCTCGCGGATGTTTGTTTCATGTCCGTTGGATTTATTCGTCCAGCGGTCAAGGCGCTTGCCGCTTGCCATATGTTTCGTTGACGCAGGCTTTGTGTTTTGATATGCTTTTCTAAGTTGCATCGAAGTCACAACGAAGACACAACATGGACAATTTATCTTACTGGAGGTTCTTATGGCAACAAAAGCGGCAGTAAAAAAGAATGAGAAGTTTGTTTATTTCTTCGGGGGCGGCAAGGCCGACGGGCACGGCAAGATGAAGGATTTGCTCGGCGGCAAAGGGGCCGGCCTCGCGGAGATGACCAATGCCGGCGTGCCGGTTCCTCCCGGTTTCACCATCACCACGGATGTGTGCGCCCTTTTCTATAAAAACAAAAACCAGGTGCCCAAGGCCGCGGACGAGCAGATGGTCGAGGCCATGAAGAAGATTGAAAAATTGCAGGGCAAAAAGTTTGGTGATCGCAACGATCCTCTGCTGGTGTCCGTACGCTCGGGCGCGAAGTTTTCCATGCCCGGCATGATGGACACGGTGCTGAATCTGGGCCTCAACGACGAGTCCGTCAAGGGTCTGGCAGCCAAAACCGGCAACGAGTGGTTCGCATACGATGCGTATCGCCGTTTCATTCAGATGTTCGGCAAGGTCGTGCTCAACATTGATTCCGAATTGTTCGAGCATGAAATCGCGCAGCAAAAGAAAAAGCGCAAGGTCAAGTCCGATGTGGACCTTCTGGCCGATGACTGGAAGCAGCTCGCCGAAACTTTCAAGGGCATCGTGAAGAAACAGACCGGCAAGCCCTTCCCGCAGGATCCCTGGACCCAGTTGCGCATGGCCCGTGACGCGGTGTTCGGGTCGTGGAACAATCCGCGCGCCATCACTTACCGCAAGCTCAACGATATCTCCGCGGATCTGGGCACGGCCGTGAATGTGCAGACCATGGTGTTCGGCAACATGGGAAACACATCGGCCACGGGCGTGGGCTTCACTCGAAATCCCGCTACCGGCGAAAAGGTTTTTTACGGCGAATACATGATTAACGCACAGGGCGAGGATGTGGTCGCGGGAATCCGCACCCCCAAGCCCATCGCGGAGATGGAAAAGGATTTGCCCCAGGCCTATAAGGAATTGCGTAAAATCACGGCTATGCTCGAAAAGCATTACAAGGATGTGCAGGACTTCGAGTTCACGGTGCAGGAAGGCAAGCTGTATATGCTGCAGACGCGCGACGGCAAGCGCACCGGACCGGCTGCGGTCAAGATCGCCGTGGACATGGTTCGCGAGAAGCTCATCACGGACAAGCAGGCCGTGGTGCGCGTGGACCCGGCCAGTCTGGACCAGTTGCTGCACCCGATTTTCGACCCCAGGGAGCGTCTCAAGGTTTCGAGCGCGGCCAAGGGCCTGCCCGCGTCTCCGGGCGCGGCCACGGGCAAGGTGGTGTTCACCGCCGACGACGCCGTGGAATGGGTCGCCAAAAAGAAAACAAAGGTTATTCTCGTGCGGCATGAAACTTCGCCCGACGACATCCACGGCATGCATGTGGCCGAAGGCATTATGACCAGCACCGGCGGCATGACCAGCCATGCGGCCGTTGTGGGGCGCCAGATGGGCACCCCATGCATTGCGGGCGTGGGCGATGTGAAGATCAATTACAAAAACAAGTCCTTCACCGTTGGCGGAAAGACCGTCAAGGAAGGCGACATGATCTCCATTGACGGCAGCACAGGCGAACTTTTCCTGTCCGCCATTCCCACCATGGCGTCGGAAATCATTCAGGTCGTGTCCGGCAAGCTCAACCCCGACAAGTCGCAGAAGTACAAGGACTTCAAGGATCTGCTCGCCTGGGCGGACAAGTACCGCAAGCTTGGCATCCGCACGAACGCGGACACGCCAGGAGATGCGGCTACGGCCGTGGCCTTCGGCGCCGAGGGCATCGGCCTGTGCCGCACAGAACACATGTTCTTCGAGGGCGGCCGTCTCAAGATCATGCAGCAGATGATTATGGCCACGGACGAGAAATCGCGCCGCGCGGCCCTGGCCAAGCTGCTGCCCATGCAGAAAAAGGATTTCATCGGCATTTTTAAGGCCATGCAGGGGCGGCCAGTCACCATCCGCCTTCTGGATCCGCCCCTGCACGAGTTCCTGCCCAAGCGCGAGGATCTCATGGTGCAGATCGCGCAACTCGAGATCACAAAGCCTGGCTCGCCCAAGATCAAACAGCTCGGCAAGGTGCTGGCGCGCGTCAACGATCTGCACGAGTTCAACCCCATGCTGGGCCTGCGCGGCTGCCGCCTCGGGCTGACCTTTCCCGAAGTGTCCGAGATGCAGATCAAGGCCATCATCGAAGCGGCCATCGAATGCGTGAAGAATAAGATTCCGGCCAAACCCGAAATTATGATCCCGCTCACCGGCATGAGGTCGGAGATGGCGCGTGCGCGCGAGCAGGCTGAACAGATCTGCCAGGATGCAATCAAGAAGGCCAAAGTCAAGGTTCCGTATCTTATCGGCACCATGATAGAAGTTCCGCGCGCCGCGGCAACTGCCGACGAAATCGCCGAGGTGTCCGATTTCTTCTCGTTCGGCACAAACGACCTCACGCAGATGACATTCGGTTACAGCCGCGACGACGCAGGCCGTTTCATCACGCATTATCTCGATACCAATATTCTGGAGAAGGACCCGTTCCAGACCCTGGACCAGGGCGGTGTGGGGCGGCTCATACAGACAGCGGTCAAGCTCGGGCGCGAGACGCGGCCCGGCCTCAAGATCGGCATCTGCGGCGAGCACGGAGGCGACCCGGCTTCCATTGATTTCTGCCACAACAACGGGTTCGATTATGTGAGCTGTTCTCCATTCCGCGTACCCATTGCGCGCCTGGCCGCGGCCCGCGCCGCGCTCCTCAAGGATGCGGGTTTCATTGACAAGTAATCGCAAGTTTCAACATAACGGATGAATGCAAAAGGCTCGCGGCAAAAGCCGCGAGCCTTTTCAATTCTGATTACGGCGTTACCGGGCGAGCAAGGCGCTCCGCTCACTCCTCGCTTTCGCCGCCGCCTCCGAAGTCGAATGTTTTCATCCATGCCGACATGCCGCCTTCGAGATATACGGCGTCCTCAATGCCCTTGCCCCGGAGCATGCAGCATGTCTCGTAGGAGCGGTTGCCGATCTGGCACACGGCGATGATTTCCTTGCCCTCGGGCAGTTCACCGACGCGGTCGGGCAGCTCGTGCATGGGAATCTGCATGTATCGCTTGTCGTTGATTTTGTAGTTGGCGGTCTCGTTGTCTTTTCGCATGTCGAAAAGCACGAAGTCGCCGTCGCCTTCCAATCGCGTTTTGAAATCCTGCAGGGAGATGGTTTTTCCGAGACCGGAAATTTTGTTGCGAAGCGCATTGGCGCACTGGGCCAGAATGGAGATGGCGGACGCATAGGGCGGGGCGTAGCCCACATCCATGTTTGCGAACTGCTGCAGGGTCATTTGCGCGGTGAGCGCCGCGGCCACCGTATCAATGGCGCGGGGCATGTCGCCTGGGCCAATGACCTGAACGCCGAGCAGTCGTTCGGTTTTGCGATCCGCCACCATCTTGATGAGCAGGGTCTTGCCGCCGGGGTAGAAGTGGGATTTGTCCGCCGCGGGTGTGATGATGGACACGGGATCGAAACCGTTTTTTGCGGCCTCGAACTCGGTAAGGCCCGCCTTGCCCACATTGAGATCCAGGGCCTTGAGCATGGAGGTTCCCACCACGCCCGGATAGGTGTCGCTGCTGAAGCCGGTGATGTTGTCGCCGATTACGCGGCCCTGCCGGTTGGCAACGGAGCCGAGGGGCATGAAACATTTTTTACCGGTCACAAGGTTGTTGGTCTCCACGCAGTCGCCGCCCGCGTAGATGTCCGGATCGCTGGTCTGCATGTGCGCGTTGACCTTGATGCAGCCGGTGTCGCCGATTTCGAGTCCGGCGTTGCGCGCCAGGTCCACATTCGGGCGCACGCCCACAGCCACGATGGCCATCTGGGTTTCAATTTCGCGTTTGTCCGTGACGACTTTGGCCACGCGGCCGTCCGCGTCTCCTTCGAACCGCAGCACTTTTTCACCGGTGCGAATGGTCATGCCGTGTTTTTTGAGGGTGTGTTCAAGATACAGAGCCAATTCCGGATCGAGCATAGTGGCGAGCAGGGAGTCGAGCAACTCGACGATGGTGGCGTCCACGCCCTGATTGGCGAAGGCGTCGGTCACTTCGAGGCTGATGCGCCCGCCGCCCACGATGACCGCGTTTTCAAGCTCCATGTTCTCTTCGATAGTTTTGCGGATTTCTATGGCTTCCTCGAGACTGCGCAGGGTGTAGATACCCTTGAGATTGATGCCTTCGAGCGGCGGAACGATGGGCCGCGCCCCGGTTGCGATCACGAGCTTGTCATAGGGAATCTGTGCGGTTTCACCGGTCTTGAGATTCGTAACGAGAACGAGCTTGTTTTCGCGATCAATGCGGTCTGCGCGCGTGAAGGTGAGCGTATCCACATTTTTCATTTTGCGAAAGTACTCGGGGTCGCGCACATAACCGGTGGTGGTAGTCATGAGGCCTTCTTTTTCCGGCACAGCGCCCGCGATGTAGTAGGGCATGCCGCAGCCCGCGAAGGACACGAATTCGCCCTGTTCAATCATGGTGATGTGCGCGTGAGGGTCGCAGCGCCGCGCGCGCGCCGCCGCCTTGGGTCCGCACGCCACGCCGCCGATGATAACGATGCGTTTTCCAGTTTCCGTCATGTGTATTGGCCATCCTTTCGAAAACGATGTGCCCGCGCCTTGATTGGCGCGGGCGGACTCCATTCCACCTGATTGCGAACATTGTCAATATGGCTTGGTTTGTAACGGGTAACAAAAGTTTCGCACATATACATATTTAATGTTTTTTCACATCCAAAGATCAAGAAAAGATCGGATAAAACACCGCGAATGAAAAAGCCGGCCGTGCGGTTTGCACGACCGGCCCGGAGCTGCATTGACTCTTGCGCGAGCCGCATAGTTACGCGGCAAGTTTCACATCAATGTCCTTGACCTTGGCGAACATGATGGCGGTGAAGCGGTAGATCATGTGCGCGAACTTCGAGAACGGGAAGTAGCCCAGAAGCATGAACACGGCCACGAGGTGCAGGAAGTACACGCTGTAGGCCAGGATGCCGATGCCCGCAAGGCGGAAGGCCCAGGACAGGATGCCCGTGGCGCCCACGGCGAACACCACGCCGATGAAGAACCAGTCCGCGTAACTGGTGTTCATTTTTTTGTCCGGGTTGCTGCGGTTCTGGATGATTTTGATGATGCCGTACATCAGAAGCGCGGCGCCTGCGGCGGCCATGATCTTGAGGATGATGTGGGATACGCTCTTGAAGTCCAGCGGTGACAGGAACGGGTTGTGCACATGTGCGCCCACGGCCGGAATGAGCACATCGAAGACCCAGAAGCCGCCGGCCACAAAAGCCGTGACCACGAACAGGATCACGAAACTCCAGAACAGGAGCATGTGCGGCTGCGCGCGATCCTTGTTGTCGCCGCATTCGGTGAATTTCTTGTGCGGCAGGAACTCGGACAGGGTTTCGCTGAACGCTTCGCCCACGGATTTTTTGTTCGGCAGGTCCACCGTGGTTTCCATGGCGGCCCAGAACTTTTTGATGCTGGCGAAGAACGAGAGAAACACGAGCAGGGATAGAGTAACAAAAGTGGCGTCAACCATTCCCAGGTGCGGAAACATCTTCGCGAACACGATTTTGCCTGCGGGGAAGAAAGCGATCTGGAACTCGTGTTCGAGGTGCGCGAGGCGTTCGGGAAGGATGCCCGCAGCGATGTCCGCGGGAATGCCGGTGGAGAGCACGCCCATGATGGCGAGCAGGAGCACAGCCGGGAACAGGATGAGCGCAGGCAGGTACTTGGGGTCGCTCAAGGCCGTGCCCATGAAGGACGGCGTGGCGAAGTGCCTGTAGGCGAACGCGCGGATGGCGCCGAGCACATCGCCGGGCTTGGCGTCGCGCGGGCACTTGTCCGAGCAGTCGCCGCACTGGTGGCACAGGAACACATTGGGGTCGCCCATGAGCTTGTCTTTGAGGCCCCATTGCGCCCAGAGCATTTCGCGGCGGGGGAAGGGCGAGTCGGCCGGAGAAATGGGGCACACCACCGAGCAGGTGGCGCACTGGTAGCACTTCTCCATGTCGTCCGCGCCCATGCCGATGACCTCGGTGGCGAACTTGAGGTCCGGCTTGATGACTTCGGGTTTGTGGTGTGACATGCAATAACCTCCTCGGAATCCTGATTAGAACCCCTTGTACGGGTTGGGATCGAGTTCTTCGATTTCCGCACAGAAGTCGTTTATGATTTGTGGCAGTTTCTGGTAGTCGGAAATAGCTACCTCTACCATCTTGATGCGATCGGATTCCAGAGCGAGTTTGTCGAGGGTCTCGGAGATGTTCTCCATGCGGCGGTTGCACAACTCGCTGCCTTTGATGAAGTGGCACTGGTAGTCGTCGCCGTACTTGCATCCGAAGAGCAGGATGCCGTCCATGCCCTTGCTCATGGCGTCGGCAACCCACACGGTGTTGACCGAACCCAGGCAACGCAGGTTCACGAAGCGGATCCAGGGGCTGATCTGGGATTTGAGCTTGCAGGCCATGTCCAGGGCGGGCAGGGCGTCGTTTTCGCAGATGAGGCCGATGATGCGGGGCTTTTCGTCGCTTTCATCCGGAACTTCCACGGATTTGATCATGTTTCCGATCATGGGCACATTGTAGTTCTTGAAGGACACGATGCGCTCGGGGCATGCGCCCATGCATACGCCGCAGCGGCGGCAGCGGGTGGGGTTGGGCTTGGGGGTGCCCTTGTCGTCTTCGTCGAGCGCGCCGAACGGGCATTCCTCGGTGCAGCGTTTGCACTGGGTGCAGCGGCTCAAGAAGAATTCCGGGAACGCATTGTCATAGCTGCGCGGGTGCACGGCGTTGCCCTTTGCCGTTAGCTCCACGCACTGGATGGCCTTGAGGGCCGCGCCCGTGGCGTCGGATATGGTCTGCGCCACATTCATGGGAGCGCGCACCGTGCCGCACGCGAAGATGCCCGTGCGCTGGGTTTCGTAGGGGAAGCAAATGTAGTGCGAGTCCGGGAACCCGTACTTGAGAGTGGGCAGGTCCGTGCCTTTGCGGTAGCCAAGATTGAGAATCATGGCGCCGGCTTCGGCGCTGGCTGCGGCTTTCTTGCCGTCTTCGGTCAGGCCGCCGCTCGTGGCGTCGCCTTCTTCAACCAGAGTGCTGGGCACCATGCCGGTGGCCAGCACAACCATGTCGGCGTTCAGCTTGATGTCGCCGCCCAGGATGGTTTCGCCCACTTCGATGCCAAGGGATTTGTCCGCGTCGAGTGCGATGGAGCGGATTTCGCCCTTTGTGAGCATGATGCCGGGGTCGGCCTGCATGGCTTTGTAGAAGTTTTCCATCTGTGCGGGCGTGCGCATGTCTTTGTAGATGATGTACGCCTTGGCGTCCGGATTTGTCTCGCGCACATACTTGGCCTGTTTGAGGCTGACCGCGCAGCACACGCTGGAGCAGTAGGGCAGGCGTTCGGCGTCTCGTGAGCCTGCGCACTGGATGAACGCCACGCTGTCAGGGGTTTTTCCGTCTGACGGGCGCTTGATGGCGCCAGCCTTGGCCATTTTCTCGAATTCGACATTCGTGACGACATCCGGAGATTGACCGTAACCCAAGTGAGCCAGATTTTCAGCCTTGTAGGGTTTCCAGCCTGACGCCTGCACGATGGAGCCGACGCGCATTTGTTTGCCGTTGGATAGCGTGCAATCGTAGAGGCCGGGGCCGCCTTTGATTTTTTCAACGGTTGTTCCGGTGTGAAGCTCAATGTTGCCGTCTGCCTGCACCGCGGAGGCCAGAGCCGTAACAGCAGGATCCTCGAGATCGGTCCACGGGGATTTTGTGGGGGTCTGTTTTTTGAAGTTGTTGGCGAAACCGCCGAGCTGGGCTTCCTTTTCCACGAGCACGGCCTTGTATCCGGCCTTGCTTGTTTCGAGGGCTGCAGTCATGCCCGCTATGCCGCCGCCGATGACGAGGATGGTCTTGTCAATGGGTTCGGCTTTTTCGTCTTCCTGGAACCAGGGCACGGGCGGCTCCATGTCCTTGAGCTTGGACGCGCCCATGCGGATGTAGTCCTCGGCCAGCATCTGCGTGTCTTCGTCATTGGGTTTTGAGACCCATGCCACCTGTTCGCGGAGCGGCACGCGTTCAATGAGCTTGTCCAGGTCAACAGCGAACACATCTGTTTTGTCGCGCGAGGAGCATGCGCACACCAGCACGCAGTTCACGCCCTCGTTGTTCATGTCGGCTTCCACCGCGGCCCAGGCCTCGGGTGAGCACAGCGCTTCGCTGGTTCTGCACACTGCGGGCTTGACTTCGCTGTTGACCATCTTTTCGAGCGCTTCCATATTCAGAGCGCCGCCGATGTCGCAGCCGCTGCAGAGGTATACGCCTATCTTTTTCACCATTTTATCTGCCATTTCGGTATATCCTCCTCAAGTCATTTGCAACATTGGATGGCTTTGAGCGCGGCGCCGGTGGCGTTGCGCATGCACTGGACCACTTCCACGGGGCTTTTGGCGCAACCCACGCCGATTATGCCCGTGGTGTCCGGATCGGAAATCACGAAGTCCATATCGTCGTAGTCAAGCCCCGGGATCGACAGGCCGTTTCTGGCGGGCTGCATGCCGGTTGCGAGCACAGCCATGTTCACTTTCTGGGATGTCTTTTTGCCGGTGAGCGTGTCTTCGGCCTCGAGCAGCAGGTCGGGACCGTCCTGTTTGATGCTCGCCACCTTGCCCTTGACGAGCGTGAGGTTGGCGTCATCCCTGGCCACTTTCACGAAGAAATCCTCGTACCGGCCGTTGGCGCGCACATCAATGTAGAACATATAAATGGGGATGTCGGGATACTGCTGGCGCACATAATTGATCTGCT
>Ga0101944_10003644_pt1 | contig 20911 bp, 9 predicted proteins | sample DewCreD2012metaG_FD_75245 | JGI IMG/M metagenome (GOLD analysis project Ga0101944, IMG submission 75245) | Hot spring sediment bacterial and archeal communities from British Columbia, Canada, to study Microbial Dark Matter (Phase II) - Dewar... ... | reverse complement strand
CGTAATTTTCCTCAAAAATCAGGATATACCTGCTTCTTATTATATAGATAAAGATATAGGTAATGGTCAGACCCTGCGGGGAGAGGATAAAGGAGAGGGGGAGATAAATACCTTGTCGATTGCAGATTGCCGATTGTTGGTTGGAAAAACCATTTAAAATGTGAAATGTGAAATGTGAAATGTATTTATTTCATTGCCAGATTGCCTGATTGACAAAATTTGCTGGATTTAAAAGATAAAAATTAGGCAATAAGGCAATTTAACAAATCAGGAAATTAGAAGGATTTACAATTTAAGATTTACGATTTAAAAACATTGTTGTTAAATTTGGAAGATTTAATAACTACGTTGCGGATTGCTGGTTGCTTATTGTGGATTGGATAAAACAAGTGGAATGTGAAATGTATTTATTTCATTGCCAGATTGCCTGATTGGCAAAATTTGCTGGATTTAAAAGATAAAAATTAGGCAATAAGGCAATTTAACAAATCTGGAAATTAGAAGTATTTACGATTTAAGATTTATGATGTAAGATTTATAATTTATGATTTATAAAACGAAGAATTAAAATCGAAAAAGAAATTAACAACCAGCAAGCAGCAAAAAGCAATCAACAATTGAAATAAATCAGGCAATCGGGAAATCAGGAAATTAGGAAGATTCAATAACTACATTACCGATTGTCAGTTGGAAAAAACGAAAAATGAAAATCGTAAATTGTAAATCGTAAATTTATTTATTCTTTTCTTCTTTCTATTGTTACCTGTTTTGTTTGTTTTCTTCTATCTTTTGAATATAAAATAAGTTTATCAGCTATCTGTTTGTAAATTTGTTTTGTATTTGGGTCAAAGTAAAGGTTATTACTTATTTGTTTCATACCTTTTACTGCTTTTTCCGGAGCTCTTTTTTCATCCGGCATAGGTATATCTTTTCTACGTCTATCGTGCCTCACAAAAACAAATCTGCCGCCCATATTTTTTACTATTACTCTGTCTTTTGTGTCAAAATAAAGATTATTCTGTAGTTTGATATATCTTTCTGCCATCTTTAACACCTCCATTTTTTAATTTTAAAAAATATTTTATGTTTATTTACCACTTATTCCTTTTATTTCCATTATTCTTGATTCAATTCTTTTTAAATCTGATTTACTTATTGAAATTATTTTTAAGCCAGCCTTATAAGAAGACGAACCTTTTATATTTTTTTCAATGTTACGAACTTCTGCAAGTATTTTAACAGGATTTGCTAATCTTGGTAAAAATAAGTCAATTATAATATGCTGTCCTATTGCAAGTGGCGTTTCCGATACAATAGAAAGCCCTCCCTTACTTATATCTTCTGTCATTGCCTGAATAAAAGAACTTGCACCACCTGTTTTTGTTATTTTTTCTATGGTTGTATCTTTGTAGTCATCAGAATTTAATACCTGTTTTGATTCTTTTATAGGATAATAAAGAACTTTCAATACATCAGGCACTCTTTCATACTGCCTTTTATAAAGCCAGCCTTTTTTCATTTCCATAGTTATTTTAATCCAATTTTTGTTTTAATATATTCTTTTGGCTGAACAACACCCATTGAAATAACAATTTTTAGTGCTTCTTCAACTGAAATTTTTAAAGGAATTATATTTTTAACAGGAACAAGCATTATAAAGCCAGATGTTGGATTTGGTGCTGTTGGAACAAAAACCTGAACCAGTTTTTGTTTTGATTTTATATTTGATTTTATTATTTTAGAACTTGCAATAAAGCCAATAACATAAACATTATAAAATGGAAAATTTATTGCAATTACTTGCTTAAATGATTTATTGTTATGTGAAAAAATAGTATCACTTATTTGTTTTAAGCCACCAAATATTGTATTTACAATGGGAATTTTATGTAAAATTGATTCATACAATGATATAATTTTTTTACCAAAATAATTAGTTGCTAAAAGTCCTATAAACCATATAGCGATAAGTAATGTTATTAATCCCAGCCCTGGAATATCAATATTTAAATAACCAGCAACAAATGGGCCTAAAATGCTATCAAGTTTATCAAGTAAAAAATAAATAATTACAATGGATATAACAAGGGGTAAAATAACAACTAAACCAGCTATAAACTGGGATGTGATTTTTGACATTATTTTTTGTATAAATTTAAACATATTAACTTCATTCTCTCCTATTTTTATGTAATTTTGTTTATAATTATACCTTAAAAAAATTAAAAAACAAGTGATTTTAAAGAGTTTTTTAAAGTTTTATTTGACAAAACAATAAAATATAAGTATACTTAATAATAAAAGTATTATAATATATAATATTATAAGATAATAGATTAGAAAGTATTATTAAATAGTTATTTATTTTGTTGGTTTTTTTGTAAATATTTAGTGTTTAATTTAACAAAAAAACTAACACAATTAAGGAGTATTATGTCCTTATTTACCGGTGATGCTGATAAGACGGTCAGAGAAAAAGTAAGGATAAAAAAAATATTGATAATACTCATAATTCTGTTTCCTATAATTTCTGGTTTTGATTTTTTTAATAAAAATATTAAAGCAAATCAAAAGAAACAATATTTATCTAATCCGATTTACAATTTTACACCAACACCAACAATGACACCTATTCCTTATCCACAACTTTTTTATTTTAAAACAAAAATAAATGATAGATTTCGTTTTCCATCAGTGCGCACACAATATATTTTATCAGGAAATAATGATAAAGATTTTAAGTACTGGTATGTTTTAATCACTGCGCCTGCAAGCGATGATATTACATTTATTTCTTTTATGTTTGATATTGGAGAAAAAGCAGTTGAATTTGAATATGCAGGGAATAATACGAAAAATGCAAGGTATAAATTTGTAAAAGGACTATTAAAGTGAAAAAAATAATTTTAATAATCAGTTTAATAGTTATGTGTGCTAATGTTTTTGCAAGAACTGTTTATAATGGCACAAATATTGATTTGAATATGAAAGTATATTCAAACGGGGATACACAGAGCAATACTACAAAATATCAGTTTGTTATATATAATTATTGCACATTTACAGTAAAAATATCTGATATAAGAATTGTGGGGTATGTGAGGTCAACGACAAATACAGCATCCGGGTGGGCTTACCAATCGAGTGCAAATCAGGGTGAAGTCAGAGATGCATCCAATGGATATGTTAGAGGAGTTACTGGTTCATATATTGTTACATATTCAGATGGGACAGAACAAAATTGTGGAACATCTGGTGGTGTTGAACATTATGCCAAAACAACATTTGTTGCAACTTATAGTGGCACAGAAAATTTAGAGGGAGGTGGGTATTATTTTCAACCATCATCTGATTCTAATACATGGTTTGAAACAAGATATTCTGACTGGAGTAATATGTATAAACTTGACGATTTTTCAAGTCCTGCTGATAGTAATCTTGGAACATCAAGAGCAACTGCAGTTGATTGGAAGTATTTACGATTGCAATATTCACCAGATGGTGGAACAACCTGGATTGATATATGTGAAAGTTTAGATAGCAGTGGAACTACTGATACAAATAGTGGCGTGCTACCCTGTAATGGGAGTATATGTGGTGCCGAAGCAACACCAACTTTTACATATACTATAACAGATACATGGACACAAACACCAGAAGTAACTGCAACTGATACACTGACAGTAACAGAGACTTTTACAAATTCACCTGATGTAAGTTTTACATATACACCAACAATTACTGAAACAAACACATCGTCTCCTACTTTTACTATAACACAAACACATACACCAATTATAGGCGTTAATTTATATTTTAATCTTGAAACATGGAACCCGGGACAGGCGAGTAATGAACTAAAATATGCATTTCGTATAACTAATTATTCAACATTTACAGCAAAACCATCTGACTTTAAAATTGTTGCATATATTTATTCTACAAAGACAGCATCTAATCACTTTTGGGTCAGTGATTCAAATAATGTTTCGGTTTATAATTCAGGGGGAACAAACATTGGAAATCTTGGTACGTTTAGCTGTTCAATTACTGAAATTTCACCAGAAGATTGTGGTTATGCAAATTCAATAAGTAGAAGGGCAAATATAAAATTGGAAATAGCTTATAGTGGAACCGATATTGATATTCCTTCGACAGGGGGTTATATGCAATGTAATGGGGATGCAAATAATTTTGGAAGAATTCATTATAATGATTGGAGTAATATAGACCAGACAGATGATTATTCAAGTATGAGTGATAGTAGTTTAGGAAATGGTGCATCAAGTAGAATAAATTATAAATATATTGTTCTTGAGTATAATAATGGGGGAACCTGGGAGCATATTTGTGAGGTAACTGATACAAACGGGACAGAAGATACTAATAGTGGGGTAAAACCATGTAATATAAGTGCATGTGATGCGGGAGCTACCTCAACGAATACGCCTTCAGTAACGCCGACAGTAACAGAAACGGTAACACCGACAGTAACCGAAACAGTTACGCCAACAGTGACCGAGACAGTAACACCAACCGTGACTGAAACCGTAACACCAACAATAACGCCGACCGTGACCGAAACCGTGACACCGACAGTAACCGAGACAGTAACGCCGACAGTAACGCAGACCGTGACGCCGACAGTGACAGAAACAGTAACACCGACGAATACGCCAACAGTAACGGAGACGGTGACGCCGACCGTGACCGAGACAGTAACGCCGACAGTAACAGAAACGGTAACACCGACAGTGACAGAAACGGTAACACCTACAGTAACAGATACCGTAACACCGACGAATACGCCAACAGTAACAGAAACCGTGACGCCGACAGTAACAGAAACAGTAACACCAACAGTAACGGAGACCGTGACACCAACGGTGACAGAAACAGTGACACAGACCGTGACAGAAACCGTGACGCCAACAGTAACAGAGACGGTAACACCTACAGTAACAGATACCGTAACACCGACAGTAACAGAAACAGTAACACCGACGAATACGCCAACAGTAACGGAGACGGTAACGCCGACCGTGACCGAGACGGTAACGCCGACAGTAACAGAAACAGTGACGCCGACAGTGACAGAAACAGTAACCGAGACAGTAACACCGACCGTGACAGAGACGGTAACGTCGACAGTAACAGAAACAGTAACGCCGACAGTAACTGAGACAGTAACGCCGACAGTAACAGAAACAGTGACACCGACAGTTACAGAAACAGTGACACCGACAGTTACAGAGACGGTAACGCCGACTGTAACGCCGACCGTGACGCCGACAGTAACAGAAACAGTAACGCCGACGGTAACACCAACAGAAACACCTACAGTAACAGAAACCGTGACGCCAACAGTGACAGAAACCGTAACGCCAACGGTAACCGAGACGGTAACCCCGACCGTAACCGAGACGGTTACGACGACGATTACAGAAACAGTAACGCCGACAGTGACAGAAACAGTAACACCGACAGTAACCGAAACAGTAACGCCGACGGTTACAGAGACGGTAACGCCGACAGTGACCGAAACCGTAACGCCGACAGTAACCGAGACGGTAACGCCAACAGTAACAGAGACAGTGACGCCGACAGTGACAGAAACAGTAACGCCGACAGTAACAGAGACGGTAACACCAACGGTGACAGAAACCGTGACACCGACAGTGACACCAACAGTAACCGAGACAGTAACACCCACGGTAACCGAGACCGTAACGCCAACAGTAACCAAAACAGTAACACCGACAGTTACAGAAACCGTGACGCCAACGGTTACAGATACGGTGACACCAACGGTAACAGAGACAGTGACGCCGACAGTAACGCAGACCGTGACGCAGACCGTGACAGAAACAGTAACGCCAACAGTAACGGAGACGGTGACACCAACAGTAACAGAAACAGTAACACCGACGAATACGCCGACGGCAACAGAAACAGTGACGCCGACAGTGACAGAAACAGTAACGCCGACAGTAACAGAGACCGTGACACCAACAGTAACAGATACCGTGACACCAACAGTAACAGAGACGGTGACACCAACAGTAACAGAGACGGTAACACCGACAGTAACAGAGACCGTGACGCCGACAGTAACAGAGACCGTGACACCGACAGTAACAGAGACCGTGACGCCAACAGTAACAGAAACAGTAACACCGACAGTGACCGAGACCGTAACGCCGACGGTTACAGAAACGGTAACGCCAACAGTAACGGAGACAGTAACGCCGACCGTAACAGAAACAGTAACGCCGACAGTAACAGAGACCGTGACACCGACAGTAACAGAGACCGTGACGCCAACAGTAACAGAAACAGTAACACCGACAGTTACAGAAACGGTAACGCCAACAGTGACCGAGACAGTAACGCCAACAGTAACCGAAACAGTAACACCAACAGTAACGGAGACAGTAACACCGACAGTAACAGAGACAGTGACACCGACAGTGACAGAGACAGTGACACCAACCGTGACAGAGACCGTGACACCGACCGTGACAGAGACCGTAACGCCGACAGTAACCGAAACAGTAACACCGACAGTAACAGAAACCGTAACACCGACTGTTACAGAGACAGTTACGCCAACAAATACGCCGACGGTTACACCAACAGTAACGCCAACGGTGACCGAGACAGAAACGCCGACCGTAACACCGACAGAAACGCCGACAGTGACCGAAACAGTAACGCCGACGATAACGTCGACAGTAACAGAGACGGTAACACCAACGGTAACAGAAACAGTAACACCAACAGTAACGGAGACAGTGACACCGACAGTAACAGAGACAGTTACGCCGACAGTAACAGAAACGGTAACACCGACAGTAACCGAAACAGTTACGCCAACAGTGACCGAGACAGTAACACCAACCGTGACTGAAACCGTAACACCAACAATAACGCCGACCGTGACCGAAACCGTGACACCGACAGTAACCGAGACAGTAACGCCGACAGTAACGCAGACCGTGACGCCGACAGTGACAGAAACAGTAACACCGACGAATACGCCAACAGTAACGGAGACGGTGACGCCGACCGTGACCGAGACAGTAACGCCGACAGTAACAGAAACGGTAACACCGACAGTGACAGAAACGGTAACACCTACAGTAACAGATACCGTAACACCGACGAATACGCCAACAGTAACAGAAACCGTGACGCCGACAGTAACAGAAACAGTAACACCAACAGTAACGGAGACCGTGACACCAACGGTGACAGAAACAGTGACACAGACCGTGACAGAAACCGTGACGCCAACAGTAACAGAGACGGTAACACCTACAGTAACAGATACCGTAACACCGACAGTAACAGAAACAGTAACACCGACGAATACGCCAACAGTAACGGAGACGGTAACGCCGACCGTGACCGAGACGGTAACGCCGACAGTAACAGAAACAGTGACGCCGACAGTGACAGAAACAGTAACCGAGACAGTAACACCGACCGTGACAGAGACGGTAACGTCGACAGTAACAGAAACAGTAACGCCGACAGTAACTGAGACAGTAACGCCGACAGTAACAGAAACAGTGACACCGACAGTTACAGAAACAGTGACACCGACAGTTACAGAGACGGTAACGCCGACTGTAACGCCGACCGTGACGCCGACAGTAACAGAAACAGTAACGCCGACGGTAACACCAACAGAAACACCTACAGTAACAGAAACCGTGACGCCAACAGTGACAGAAACCGTAACGCCAACGGTAACCGAGACGGTAACCCCGACCGTAACCGAGACGGTTACGACGACGATTACAGAAACAGTAACGCCGACAGTGACAGAAACAGTAACACCGACAGTAACCGAAACAGTAACGCCGACGGTTACAGAGACGGTAACGCCGACAGTGACCGAAACCGTAACGCCGACAGTAACCGAGACGGTAACGCCAACAGTAACAGAGACAGTGACGCCGACAGTGACAGAAACAGTAACGCCGACAGTAACAGAGACGGTAACACCAACGGTGACAGAAACCGTGACACCGACAGTGACACCAACAGTAACCGAGACAGTAACACCCACGGTAACCGAGACCGTAACGCCAACAGTAACCAAAACAGTAACACCGACAGTTACAGAAACCGTGACGCCAACGGTTACAGATACGGTGACACCAACGGTAACAGAGACAGTGACGCCGACAGTAACGCAGACCGTGACGCAGACCGTGACAGAAACAGTAACGCCAACAGTAACGGAGACGGTGACACCAACAGTAACAGAAACAGTAACACCGACGAATACGCCGACGGCAACAGAAACAGTGACGCCGACAGTGACAGAAACAGTAACGCCGACAGTAACAGAGACCGTGACACCAACAGTAACAGATACCGTGACACCAACAGTAACAGAGACGGTGACACCAACAGTAACAGAGACGGTAACACCGACAGTAACAGAGACCGTGACGCCGACAGTAACAGAGACCGTGACACCGACAGTAACAGAGACCGTGACGCCAACAGTAACAGAAACAGTAACACCGACAGTGACCGAGACCGTAACGCCGACGGTTACAGAAACGGTAACGCCAACAGTAACGGAGACAGTAACGCCGACCGTAACAGAAACAGTAACGCCGACAGTAACAGAGACCGTGACACCGACAGTAACAGAGACCGTGACGCCAACAGTAACAGAAACAGTAACACCGACAGTTACAGAAACGGTAACGCCAACAGTGACCGAGACAGTAACGCCAACAGTAACCGAAACAGTAACACCAACAGTAACGGAGACAGTAACACCGACAGTAACAGAGACAGTGACACCGACAGTGACAGAGACAGTGACACCAACCGTGACCGAAACCGTGACACCGACAGTAACCGAGACAGTAACGCCGACAGTAACCGAAACAGTAACACCGACAGTAACAGAAACCGTAACACCGACTGTTACAGAGACAGTTACGCCAACAAATACGCCGACGGTTACACCAACAGTAACGCCAACGGTGACCGAGACAGAAACGCCGACCGTAACACCGACAGAAACGCCGACAGTGACCGAAACAGTAACACCGACAGTGACAGAGACAGTTACGCCAACAAATACGCCTTCGGTCACACCAACAGTAACACCAACAGTGACAGAAACCGTGACACCGACAGTAACAGAGACAGTGACACCGACAGTAACAGAGACGGTAACGCCGACAGTGACCGAGACAGTAACACCAACCGTGACTGAAACCGTAACACCAACAGTAACGCCGACCGTAACCGAAACCGTGACACCGACAGTAACCGAGACAGTAACGCCGACCGTAACAGAAACCGTAACGCCGACAGTAACAGAGACAGTGACACCGACTGTAACAGAGACCGTGACGCCAACAGTAACAGAAACCGTGACGCCGACGGTTACGCCAACAGTGACCGAGACAGTAACGCCAACCGTGACACCAACAGTAACCGAGACAGTGACACCGACCGTAACAGAGACGGTAACACCGACAGTAACCGAGACAGTAACGTCGACAGTAACAGAAACCGTGACACCGACAGTGACACCGACAGTAACCGAGACAGTAACGCCGACCGTAACAGAAACCGTAACGCCGACAGTAACAGAGACAGTGACACCGACTGTAACAGAGACCGTGACGCCAACAGTAACAGAAACTGTGACGCCGACGGTTACAGATACGGTGACACCAACAGTGACAGAGACGGTAACGCCAACAGTGACAGAAACATTGACACCGACCGTAACAGAGACGGTAACACCGACAGTAACAGAAACAGTTACGCCAACAGTGACCGAAACAGTAACACCAACCGTGACTGAAACCGTAACACCGACATTGACACCAACAGTAACCGAGACAGTAACACCCACGGTAACCGAGACCGTAACGCCAACAGTAACAGAAACAGTAACAGAAACAGTAACACCAACAGTAACAGAGACCGTAACGCCGACAGTAACGGAGACAGTGACACCGACGGTAACAGAAACAGTAACACCAACGAATACGCCAACAGTAACAGAGACAGTAACACCGACAGTGACAGAGACCGTGACGCCGACCGTGACCGAGACCGTAACGCCGACAGTAACCGAAACAGTAACGCCGACTGTAACGCAGACCGTGACACCGACAGTAACAGAAACCGTAACACCGACTGTTACAGAGACAGTTACGCCAACAAATACGCCGACGGTTACACCAACAGTAACACCAACAGTAACAGAAACCGTGACACCGACAGATACACCAACAGCAACTCTAACATATACAATAACTGAGACATCAACATATACAACAACGCCGACATATACTCCAACACCAACAAACACGCCATATGGAGAAGGAGTAGCAATAATAACACCCACAGTAGTAACAGCAGGAAGCAGTGGCCAGACAATAACAATAGAATACACAGCAGGCGGGACACAATGGGCATCAGCGCCAGGATACGGGACATTAAAGATAAAGATACCAGATGGCTGGAGCGCACCAAGTATAATAAACACAGATGCAGGATATTTTACAGCGCAGGTAACAGGAGGGACATTATATGGGACAAGTGTGGATAATATGGAGATAATAGTATATGTAAGGGGATTACAGGCAAACACAGGAAAGATAACAGTGATATATGGGGACAAGAGTGAAGGAGGACCGGGAGCAACGGTACAGGCAAATACAGGGATAGTAGAATTTACAGTAAGCAGTGCGACAAGTGGAGAAAATGCAATACCAATATCAGATTCACCAGACATAGAGGTAATAGCACCAACAGCAACAGTAACAGCAACAAACACACCAACACCAACGTCAACACCAACAATAACACCAACAAATACACCGTATGGTCAAGGAATAGCAGTAATAACCCCGACAGTAGTAACAGCAGGGAGCAGTGGGAACGTGATGGTAATAACATATACGAATGGGAGCACACAATGGGCATCATCCCCTGGATACGGGACATTAAAGATAAAGATACCAGATGGCTGGAGTGAACCAAGCAGGACAAATGGGCAGCCGGGATATTATACAGCAACAATAAGTGGAGGGACATTAACATATTTAGGAGTAGATGGGATGTATATAGTAATAAGGGCGAGAGATTTAATAAGCGGAGGTACAATAACAGTGACATACGGAGCAGGGACAGGAGGAGGAGCAGTAGCACAATCAAACACAGGGACAGTAGAATTTACAGTAGAAATGACAGCGAGTGGAGATAATACATTACCGATACTAAACTCACCTGATGTAGAAGTAATAGCGCCAACGCCAACATCAACAGTGACACCTACAGTGACCGAAACAGTAACGCCTACAGTAACACCAACCGTGACACCAACAGTAACCGAGACAGTAACGCCAACGGTAACAGAAACCGTGACACCGACAGTAACAGAAACAGTAACGCCAACAGTAACACCGACAGTAACAGAAACAGTAACGCCGACAGTAACGGAGACCGTGACACCGACAGTAACAGAGACAGTAACGCCAACAGTAACACCGACAGTAACACAGACAGTAACGCCAACGGTAACAGAAACCGTGACGCCGACAGTGACAGAAACCGTAACGCCAACAGTAACGCCGACAGTAACAGAGACAGTAACGCCGACAGTAACAGAGACGGTAACGCCGACAGTGACAGAGACGGTTACGCCGACAGTAACAGAGACCGTGACACCGACAGTGACAGAGACCGCGACACCAACAGTGACACCGACAGTAACACCGACAAATACATCAACAGTAACGCCAACAGCAACACTGACAGTAACTGAGACAGTGACACCGACCGTGACAGAGACGGTTACGCCGACAAATACACCTACGGTAACAGAAACAGTAACACCAACAGTAACACCAACAGTCACGCCAACAGATACTCCAACAATAACCCTGACCAATACGCCAACATTTACACATACTCCCACAGTTACTCCTACAAATACACCAACATATACAGCAACACCAACAAATACCCCGGCAATTGGAGAAGGTTTTGCAACAATAATCCCAACACAGGTTGCAGCAGGTGTTTCTGGAAATACACTTGATATAATTTATACTGCTGGTATAACTGACTGGGCAACATCTCCTTCTTATGGCACATTGAGAATTGTAATACCTTCTGGATGGTCTGCTCCTAGTTTAAATCCACTTGATGCAGGATATTTTACAGTTGATGTCATTGGTGGCACTCTTGTTGCTCAGTTCATAGAAGGTTCTGATACAATTAAATTATATGTGCAGGGACTTCCGGCAAATACAGGAAAAATAATTGTCAGATATGGAGATACTTCAGGTGGTGGCAGTGGAGCAGTTTCTCAATCAAATATTGGAGTTGCAACATTTGTAGTACAAAGTGCAACAAGTGGAGAAACAACTTATGAAATATTAAATTCTCCTTCAATTAATGTTATTGCAGCAACACCAACTTCAACTGTTACACCAACAAGTACTGCAACACCAACCAATACACCTTCTCCCACAACAATAATAGGAGAAGGAGTTGCAATAATACAGCCAACAAGTGTTACAGCAAGCTCATCTGGAAACACAATGATTATTACTTATACAGCAGGCGAAACTGGCTGGACAGATACCCCGGGTTATGGCACATTAAAAATAAAAGTACCTGCCGGCTGGTCATATCCTTCTATTAATTCATTAAATAATGGATATTTCACAGTAGATGTAAAAGGTGGCACTTTAACCGGTCAGCTTGCAATAGGAGATAGTATGTATATATATGTTTATGGATTGCCTGCTTTAACAGGAAAAATAATAGTGACTTATGGTGATAAATCAGGAGGTGGCGCTGGTGCAACTGCTCAATCAAATCCAGGAACTGCAGTGTTTGTTGTTGGGACTGATTTTGATGGAGAAAATACTTATGAAATTTATGATTCACCTTATGTAAATGTGCTTGCACCGACACCAACATCAACAATTACCCCAACACTTACATTTACTGAAACATTTACAATCACAGAAACAAATACTATTACGCCAACTCATTCATTTACAGAAACACCAACAATAACACCAACAATCACAGAAACAAATACAATAACATTAACTCAAACACCAACCCAAACAATAACCCCGACATTTACACCAATTTATACACCTGCAAGACCTTATGATTTATATGTTGAGCAGCAGGGTATAAATACCTATCTGCAGTGGAATGATGTTGCAGACGTTGATTATTATAAAATATATTCTGCAACAGGAGTTCTTGGTAAATTTAATTCTTTTCCATCTGCCTGGACAGTGATTGCAACAGTTGAGCCAACACCTACAGTATGTTCATACATATATGAAGATACATCAGGAGCAACATACAGGTATTATCTTGTAACCGGTGTTAATGAAGCAGGAGAAAGCGAGCCATCCACAATGGGTGCAAGAATAGTAATGAGTTTCTATTTCACACCAAATATGCCAAATGCTTATCTTATTTCATTACCATACAGAAATAAATTTTTAAATGTTTCTGATATTGTGTTTGACATAGAAGGAAGTTATAATAGTTCAAATAAAATAAACAGGGTTGGTTTGTGGTATCCTGAGTATCAGGCATTTTCAATGTATAGTTTTAAACAATCACTTGGTGCATGGGTTGGTATTAATTGGACTGTTGATTCAGGAACTCCATCATCCAGTGGTATTTATATAAATATTACATCAACTGCATCTGCGTTTACCTGGACTGTTGCAGGAGTTGATAAAAATACAGGGCTTATAATTAATCGTTATGCAAATCAGCCAAATGATAATCCACGTCAGATGCCATATACAGGCAAATATAAAAAGGCCTCTGACATAGTAAAAGAAATAGAAGGTGGAACAGGTGAAGGAACAAATACAAAAATAATAAAACTTGGATTATGGCATAGAGATGCCCAGGCATACAGTTTTTACAGATACAGTTCTTCTATTGGCGCTTGGGTTGGAATTGACTTTGATATAAAACCAGGAGATATAATAAATATTTATCCAAGCAGCAGCATTTCATCATTTACATGGACTCCTGGTTTAGTTGTAACACCAGAACCATAAAAGAAGGTGATTTATATGAGAAAAATTATTTTGTTGGTATTTTTATTACTCACAAACACAATTATTTATGCATCCTTTACTGTTTTTGGAAAGGTTTATAATGAAGATGGTTCAAAGGGAACTTCATTAACTGCAAATAGTTATTGTGGACTTAAAACATACAGAAAATCAATACCGGGTGAAATTGGTATTCAGAATATAGGACCCAACAATAATTGCCTGCAAAAGATATTTCCAACTGATTATGATAGTAATGATACGCCTGCATATTTTAATTCAGATGTTGGTAGTTATAACTGGACAACTTCAGTTGGTGTGGGACAATATGTTATAACTGTTGTAGAGGTCTATAATGAGCAGTTTCCTTTATGTTTATGGTCAGGCACATCTTATGTTGGCGCAAGAATAAAAGTTTTATCCCAGGGTGATATTGATAACAGCGGAGTGGATATGCCTGATACACGTCTTGAATCAATTCCAGCGCCACAACCACAAACAATTTTGGACGATGCAGTTGTATTAACCTGGATAGGGCTTTCTTATGACCCTGATAATCTTGTTATTGGCTATACTGTTTTTAGGTCCACAGAACCGGGTGGAACTGGCGGATACGAACAATTAACAGCAACTGCCCAGCAGATAAAAGGTGGACTTGTTTCTTATACTGATACAAATTTGGTTCAGGGAAAGACGTATTATTATAAAATAGCAGTTAATTTTGAATGGGGCGGTGGTAATGGAGCACCTGATTATTTTGTGAGTAATGCCAGGTCATATACAAGTAATGGAATTTATATTGGCGAAACTCCTACAAGCACACTTACAATAACATTTACCCCATATTTTACAGAAACAAATACATATACTTTAACTGAAACACCGACACTTATACTTACATTAACTGAGACGCCAACTCCTACAGAATCTGCAACTGATACATTCACAGTTACTTTAACACACACTGAAACCATTACATCAACAGATACATTTACACCAACATTTACATTTACACCTACCTGTTCAATTACACTTACTTCTACAGAAACACTGACGCCTACATACACAGTAACATTTACATTAACAGCAACTCCAACAATTACATCTACAACACAGCCGCAGATAGCAGGTCCTTTAAAACAAAGATTATTAAAAGAAAGAATAGTTGTTTTGAATAATCCGGTAAGAGATGATATTTTAAGAGTTGCTTTATATAATGAAAATAATGGAATTGTTAAAATTTCTTTGTATAATATAAATGGCGAACTTGTTATGAAAATGGAAAGAAATATAAACTCCGGATTTACAATACTGCAGGATAAAATTTCAAAAGCATCAGGCATATATGTTTTGAAGACAATAATTAAGACAGATAATGACATAATAAAATTGCCTTTGAAAAAAGTTGGAGTAATAAAATAATTTTTTATATTGTGGAGGATTTAATTGAACAGAGTTAATAAAATTATCTTTTTATTTAATATATTTTTATTATTTTCTTTTTTAGTTATAGCACAGACAGAAACAGATACGCCAACAGAAACATTAACTGATACACCTTCGTACACAGATACTGAAACGCTTTCCCCAACCGATACAGTAACATTGACAGTAACTGAGACAGATACACCGAGTGTCTCTTCAACACCCACACTGACACTTTCGCTTACGGCTACGGCGTCCGAGACGGCGAGCCCTTCGGTAACGCCAACAGAAACATTAACATATACTTTGACTGTGACATATACACATACTTTTACTATAACCCCGACCAGAACCCCTATATCACAGGGCGTTGGTTTAGCTGTTATAAGTCCCACTCGTGTTGCAGCAGGAACAACCGGAAATACTATAATAATTACTTTTACAAATGGCCAGGATACATGGGGAAATGGAACATTGAAGGTAATAATTCCTGATGAATGGTCTGCTCCAAGTTTAACAGGTACAAATCCTGGTTATTACACAGTTTCAGTTTCAGGTGGTTCTTATGCAGGAACAATGGTAAATGGACAGACAATTATAATATATGTAAATAATTTACAGGCAACTACAGGCACAGTTACTATTACTTATGGTTCAAAAGTATTGGGCGGACCAGGTGCTGCTTCTCAATCAAATACAGGAACAGCAATTTTTAAAGTTGAAAATAATCCGGTGGGAACAAATACTTATGAAATTGCAAATAGCCCGGAGGTAGAAGTTGTTGCACCCACACCTACTCCTACTTTTACACATACTTATACTGTGACTCCAAGTATTACTCCTACAATGACAGCAACACCAACTATTACAGTAACAAGTACTCCGCAAACAGGGGAAGGATCTGCAACAATTTATCCTGCATCAGTAATGGTAAGTGGCACAGGAAATACTATGATTATTGAATACACAGCAGGTCCTTCTCCCTGGGCAAATGCTCCTGGTTATGGAACTCTGCGCATAACAATTCCATCAGGATGGTCACAGCCAAGTATAACAGGAACAGCACCCGGGTATTTTACTGCTGACTCAATTGGCGGCACAGTAAATGGTTATGTTGTGTCTGGTAGTGATATTGTTGTTTATGTTTCTGGCTTACCTGCAAATACAGGAAAAATAATTGTAAATTATGGAGATAAATCAGGAGGAGGTTCTGGTGCTACTGCTCAATCAAATACAGGAACTGCTTATTTTACAGTAAAATCAGCAACAAATGGTACCAATACAAATGAAATTCAGTATTCTCCTTATGTTTTTGTTAATTTTGCAACTCCAACAGTTACAAATACAATAACACCAACATATACTTATACACCTGACTCAACACCTGTGCAGCCCTCGGGAATTACTTCAACATTAACAGGGAATGATATGACTTTGAACTGGAATACTGGATTAGTAACTGACTATTACAGAATTTACATTGCAACAGGACCAAATGGCAGATTAAATCCTTTTCCATCTGGCTGGCAGATTGTTGCAACTGTCCTTCCAACACCTACTATTACTTCATTTACTCACACAGATACAATGAATGACTTTATATTTTATACTGTAACTGGCGTAAATGGAGCAGGAGAGTCAAAACCATCCACAGTTGCTTCAAAAATAAAGCAAATATTATCCTATACAGGTAATAGAACTAATGCATATATTTTATCTTTACCTTATGTCAGTAAATTCAGCAAAGCATCTGATATTGTAATGGACATAGAAGGAACAACTGCAACAGTGACAAAAATAAACCGTGTTGGACTCTGGTATCCTTCTGTTCAGGCATTTTCAATGTATAATTATGTTATTGATAACTGGTATGGAATTAACTGGAATGTTGATGCAGGCACATCTTCTTCAAATGCGATTTATTTGAATTTGACTTCCACTGCTGGAACTTTTACATGGATAATAAACGGTCAGGATAAAATAGCAAACCTTTTATTTACAAGAAATACCGGAATTGCAAATGAAAATTTAAGGCATCTGCCTTATTCTTCAATTTATAAAAAAGCATCTGATATTGTGTTGGATATAGAAGGAACAATGACAACAAATGCAAAAATAAGTAAAATAGGGAAATGGCATCCGGATGTGCAGTCATATTCTTTTTATTATTTTGTAAGTGGCACTGGCTGGGTGGGTATTGATTTTGATATAAAACCGGGGGATGCAATAAATATTGTGCCGAGTTCATCTGCCACTTCATTTACCTGGACCCCAAAACTGGTTGTCCCCCCGACGGAATAACATTTTAACTACATTGCTGATTGCAGTTTGAAAAAATTCCTCTACCCTGCGGGGAGAGGATAAAGGTGAGGGGGAGGTTGGAAAATTAAATAATTTACGATTTACAATTTTTGGTTTACGATTTAAGAAAGACATTTTTGATTTGCGATTTTCGATTTACGGTTTCCGATTTGTTTTTAAATTTGAAGATTCCAGATTTTGAGATTAAAATTTGGAAGATTTGCAAATTTGGAAGATTCAATTACTACATTGCCGATTGCCGGTTGTTGATTGTCGGTTGAAAAAACAAAAAAATCAGCAAACAGCAACAAGCAAACAACAATTGAAATAAATTTGGTAGATTTTGCAGATTTGCAAATTTGGAAGATTCAATTACTACATTGCCGATTGCCGGTTGTTGATTGTTGATTGGAAAAACAAAAACTGGATTCCTGCTTTCGCAGGAATGACAAGAGAGCAAGACAGCGAGATTATCTGTAGCGGCGATCCTGTGTGGTCGCCCGAAAACGATAATCGGCAAATCGCAATTGATAATTAATATTTCCTCTACCCTGCGTGGAGAGGATAAAGGTGAGGGGGGATAAATACATTGCCGATTGCAGATTGCTGATTGCGGATTGGAAAAAAATTTCTATACCCTGCGGTTGATATTACCCATAAGTATCAAGAAGCAGGTATACCGCTGATTTTTTCGTAAAAAACGATTGAGAAAAATTCGGGCAAAGAATTTGCAGTCAAAGGTAGGCTAGGCTTACGCAACACCCCTTGGATAGTATTAAGAAGGACGTTAAAATTGGGAGTAAGTAAAATAGACAACACTGCGAACCACCCGTAATTTTCCTCAAAAATCAGGATATACCTGCTTCTAACTCATAAAATGAAAGATGTGAGTAATGGATATCTTTGTGTAAGGGAGAAAGAAAGTTAAGTGATTGCCCCTCTTGGAAAAAGATGGGACAGGGGAGATTTAATTCCATTGCCGATTGCAGCTTGTCAATTGTCGGTTGGAAAAACAAAAACAACCAGCAACCAGAAACAAACAAACAGCAAATGAAAAGAACAAGAGAGCGAGATTAGAGCGAGAGCGAGAATTGAGCAAGAGAGCGAGAATTGAGATTATCTGTAGAGGCGTCCCTATGTGGCGCCTGTTCTTTTAATGCGGACCTATGTGTCCGCCCCAAAACCGAAAACCGAAAATCGTAAATTGTAAATTGTTTTATTTAATTCCTTGCACTAATAAAATTTATATAATATAATTAAATTATGGATGAGAATAATAAAATTACAAATAAAATAAAATTATTTTTTCAGTTTGAAATATCTTTAAGAGAAATTTTATTTATTTTTTTAATAATAGAAGTTTTATGTTTAATTTTGTGCATATTGATATCAATAACATTGATGGTTACAATAAAACAATTTTTATTAATTTTTGTTTTATCATTAATAATAGGTGTTTTATTTGGTTTTTTTGTTACGAAGTTTTTTGATAATTTAATAAAACAGGAGTGTGAGAATTCAATCAAATGTATCAGCGGACAAAAGTATGTATTTAAAACAACTGTTATAAGCAGAATAATAGGTGTTTTACAAAAAATTGTTTTAAATGAAAAAGAAAAAGTTAATAAGATAATTGACAGTAAAATTCAAGAGTCAAAAGAAGTTCAGGAGAAAATAAATAATATATTATCCATAAATGAATCACTTATTTATACAATTCAGGATGTTGAAAAAGAAATTAAAGCAAACAATGATAATATAAAAAAAATAACAACCATTATTTCAAATTTAACAATAGCCCTCGAGTCAATAACAAGAGAAATAAAAGAGATTTCTCAAAGAACCAGTGAAATTGCATCAATCGCAAAAAAGGGAAGTAAAATAACCGGTTCTGAAATTCAGGCAATGGGTGATATAAAAAGTGCAGTTGCAGAATCCGCAGATGTTATTAATAAACTGCAAATAAATGCAAAAGAGACAAAAAAACTTGTTATAATTGTATCTGAGATTGCCAAGAAGACAAATTTACTCTCTTTAAACGCTGGTATTGAAGCTGCACGCGCCGGAGAAGCTGGTAAAAGTTTTGCAGTTGTAGCGCAGGAAATACGAGAACTCGCAGAAGCTGCTACTTCTGCAACAAAAGAAATGTCTGAGTTTCTGGCAAAAACAGAAGAACTTGCAAAACAGGCAATAAATGTTATATCAGGTCAAAACAAAATAGAAGAAGCGGTTAATGTTGTTTTTGCTGCAAGTGACTCATTTATGAATATCGTTGGTTCTCTGACAGAAATATCAAAAATACTTTCTGATATTTATGCAACAGCAGAAGAATACAAAACCGATAACGAACTTTTAAAAATTTTATTTATGAAAATAAATGAAAGGTTAAAAGGATTATCAAATAATATACAGGGAATTAATAAAAGTTTAACGCAAAACTTGAATATAATAAATAAAATAAGTCAGAATATAGCATTAAATAAATTATAAAATTAAAAGGAGATTAAAAATGGATGGACATTTGTTTATTGAAAGAAGAAAATTTAAAAGGGTTGATATTGATTACAAAATTAACTACAAATTAATCAGAGGAGAAGAAGAAGTAAAAGAATTTAAGAAAGCAATTATGAAAAAGGAGGGAAAAACAAGCGATATAAGTTTGGGTGGTATAAAGGTTTATGGTGAAATGGATGGAATGACAGGTGATATAATTCGGTTAGAAATTGAAATTAAAGGAAGAAATGAACCTATAACAACATTTGCCGAAATAAAATGGATAAAGCAGGAAAAGGATAAAAAGGTTTTTGGCCTTGAATTTCTCATTCTAAAGGATGCGGATAAAAAAACCATTGAAGAAATAGTGGGGGAAGAATAAATACATTGCAGGTTGCCGGTTGTCTATTGCAGATTGTAAAAAATTTCCTCTACCCTGCGGCTGTCCATTACCCATAAGTATCAAGAAGCAGGTATACCGCTGATTTTTTCGTAAAAAACGGTTGAGAAAAAGTCATGCAAAGAATTTATAGTCAAAAGTAGGCGAGGCTTACGCAACAACCCTTGGATAGGATTAAGAAGGGCGT
>Ga0101944_10003641_pt1 | contig 20918 bp, 17 predicted proteins | sample DewCreD2012metaG_FD_75245 | JGI IMG/M metagenome (GOLD analysis project Ga0101944, IMG submission 75245) | Hot spring sediment bacterial and archeal communities from British Columbia, Canada, to study Microbial Dark Matter (Phase II) - Dewar... ... | reverse complement strand
GCTCGGCCACTGCGACGATCTTCAGGTTGTACGGGTGCTGCCTTGCATAGCCGCCGACGGTCTGCCGACCTCGCCCGCCCGCCCCAAGTACAACCGCCTCAACCGGCTTTGTTTCCATCGAAAAATCCTCAAGAACCAGGCCCGGCGAACGCCTCCCGCGGCAGAAATCCTCGCGCCTGCCCATCACGTTCGGCATCCGCCTCGCACGCAAAGGTATAGTCTGGTCATTTCAACGTGGAATGCAAGACAGTCCCCCAACGCGTACAAACTGTTGGGAATATCCCCTGAAGCCTCCGTCGGAGCCCTGCCGCAATCCGCGCGGCAGCGCTCGCTGGTACGGCCCTTGAACCACTCTCCCCTTCACCGAAAGTCTACAATTCCTATAGCAAACACGTTGGGGGCGGCAGTACCACACGGGGCCCGGCTTGCTCTTGCGGAAGCCGCGGGGTTCTAAGGGTGAATCTGGCTCGTCAGCGCCTGCTCCAGGCAGGACTGCCAACGATACTCGTCCTTCTGTTCGCCGCTGTCGGGGCCTACCAGAAGTGCTTCGACCTCGACCGCTCGGACAGCGCGCTGTACGCCTACGGCGGGTTCGTCCTCGACGCCGGCGGCCGGCTCTACCGCGACATCTGGGACCACAAGCCGCCCGGCGCCTATGTGATCAATGCACTGGCCATGCGACTGGCCGGAGGTCCATCGTGGCCGGCCGTGGTCACGGCTGACACGGTTGCCACGTTGCTGGCGGCGGCAGGTTGTGCGGCACTGACTTGGCGGATAAGCCGACGCAGGGTGCCTCCGGCCATTGCCGCTGTCGTGGCGGCGTTCTACCTGGACCTGGCGGCCCTCCACGAAGGCGGCGGCATGGCCGAGATCTACATGGCCGCCCTGCTCGCCTGGGCCGCCTTCGGCTTCGTCGCCGGCAAGACCAGCCCGGCGCATCACACCGCGTTGCTCATGCTCTCAGGCGCGCTCGCGGGACTGGCAATGCTCTGCAAACCGATTGCGGGCACGATCCTCGCCGCTACGGCCGGCACGATCCTGTTCGAAACGCTGCATTCCGGCGCTATCCGCCGGGTTCTTCTTGACAAACTGCAATACCTGGCCGGGCTGGCCGTGCCGCTGCTGGTGGTCGGCGGTCTTTTCGCCTTGCAGGGCACGTTGTACGAGATGATCGACGCCGCGTTGGTGTATAACCTCAGCTACCTCCAGCATGGCGACGGCCTGGCGAAGTTCGCCCGCTTCCATCTTCGACACAACCTCTTCCTGTTGCCGGCACTCCTCGTCGTACTGGCAGCCGGGTCGCTGCTGATATGTCAGCCGAGGCAGATCCCCTTGCAGCTTCGCCAGAGGCCCTGGCTCGTGTTCCTCCCGTTGTGGCTCGTGCTGGAATGGCTGGGCTCGTATGCGGGCAACTACGATAACGGCCAGTACATGTTCGGCTGCGTTCTCCCGCTGGCGTGCCTGGTGGGTCTGAGCGTGCCGTACGTGCGGCCAACCGCCATTGCCCGCGCCCGGCGGCCCGCAGGTGCCCTGGCTGTCTCGCTCCTGCTGGCCTGCCTTGTACTGGCGTGCCTGCCCGTGCACGACCAGTGCCGACAGACATGGCGAGTCGCCCGGCGCGACATGCCCGAGGCGAACGTCAACCAGCTCCGCGCGGGCGACTACATTCGCCAGGCAACATCATCGGCCAGCCGGATCTGGGTGTGGGGATATGCTCCGCAGGTGTACCTGGCGGCCCGGCGCATGCCCGCAACCCGCTATGTCTTCGACGGCGCCTTCCTGAACAGCGGCTAGGTCCGGGTCCCGCGCTTCGAAACGATGCTCCAGGAACTTAAGACCTCCAAGCCGCTATACATCGTCGACGCATCGACCACCGGCTGGTTCGCGATCGGGTTGACCGATCCGCTTCCTTCCACCCTGCCGGCCGGCGCCGCCGAGTACCGTGCCCAGATCCACCAACTTCGCCGCTGGGTCAGCTCGAACTACGAGCCATGCGAGTCCTTCGGCGAACTTACGCTCTACCGCCTGCGAACCATCCCGCCAGACGGCCTGGCGACTAGTACCCCGCACGATTCCCATATTCCGCAGCCCGGTGCGTCTTGACCGCTAGTCCACCGTCTTGCCCACCACCGAGGCAACCTGGCGCACCTGGTTCATCAACGCGGCGAACTGCTCCGGCAGCAACGCCTGCGGGCCGTCGCACAGCGCCTTTTCCGGGCAGTAGTGCACTTCCACCATCACCCCGTGCGCGCCGGCGGCGATCGCTGCCAGCGACATCGACTCGATCAGGTCGCGCCGCCCGGCAGCGTGCGACGGGTCCACGTAGACCGGCAGGTGGCTGTCGATCCGGGCCAGCGGGATGCACGAGATATCCAGCGTGAAGCGGGTTTCGGTCTCGAAACTCCGGATGCCGCGCTCGCAAAGGATCACCTTGTGGTTGCCGCCCGACACGATGTACTCCGCCGACATCATCCACTCCTTGAACGGCGCCGCCAGGCCGCGCTTGAGCATCACGGGCTTGTTGGTCTGGCCCACCTCGCGAAGCAGGTTGTAATTCTGCATGTTGCGGGCGCCGATCTGGAGGATGTCGGCGTACTGCGCAACCAGCTCGACATCGCGAGTGTCCATCACCTCGGTGATCGTCGCCATGCCGAGCTGCTTGCCCACCGCCTGGAGCATCTCCAGGCCCTGCTTGCCCAGCCCTTGAAAACTGTACGGGCTGGTCCGCGGCTTGAACGCGCCGCCGCGAAGAATACGCGCGCCCGCCTGTTTGACGTGGCAGGCGATGGTCTCGAGCATCTCCAGGCTCTCTATCGTGCACGGCCCGCCGATGACGGCGCAGTGATGGCCGCCGATCTTGATGCCCCGCACGTCGATTACCGTGTCTTCCTTGTGAAACTCCCGGCTGCACAGCTTGTACGGCTTCAGGATCTGCAGGACCTGCTCGACGCCCTCGATCTGGCGCAGCAGTTCCTGCTTGGCGACCCCTTCCTCGCCGATCGCGCCGATGACGGTACGAAACTGACCTTCGGACACGTGCGGCGTCAGGCCGAGCTCCCTGATGCGGTCCGCCACATGAGCAACCTGGTCCTTCGTGGCGCCTTGTCTCATGACGACGATCATGGCCAACTCCCTGGTAGTCCAAAACCTGGATTATCCCTACCCATGGCCCCTGAGACAAGACTGCCGGCTCTACCTCGCCGGCCGTTGCGGTTGACGAACGTCCTCCTTCGGCGCATCGGCGACCTTCTGCCCGTTGACTTCCAGGAGCACCGCCTCCGCGACCAACTGGCTGTCCTCGTACTTGCTGGCCTTGCGCCACCACGGCTCGCCCCTCCGCCAGCGCTGCACGACCTTCGCCTCTCTCTTGGCCGAGGATTTCGTCAGCGTCACCTCCTCTTCCTGTTGCACGCCGCCTGGCACCGTCGCCTGCGCGGTATGACCCTGTTCGCCGGCCGGCACGACTACGTTGGCCCGGGCCAGATCCGGCCAGTCCAGCGGCACCAGGCTCGGCACATCGTCGGGAAAGGCCGGCCCCTGCGCATCAGCCGGGTAATCGGTTGTCACGTCCTTCACGGTCCCGTCGGGCCGGACCGAGTTGTCCGTGATGCGCACCAGCCGGCCGGTGTCCTTGCTGTAATATACCTCGTAGCGCCGCTGGAAGTTGGTTTCGTCCTTGGCAAACGTCACCTGCACCTCGAGGCATTCGGTCCCGCTTACGGACGCAACGCCTGTGACCTCGAACAGCACACCTGCCATCCGCCCCTTGACGTTGTGCGTCTTGGGGCGCTTGTCGGGGCGTAGGGCCTGCGCGTTCCAGGTGCCGACCCGCCACGTGTCGCCGACCTTCCACTGCGGCGCGGGCTGACCCCGCACGCTCGCCGGCCCCGCCAGGCCCGCCAGCACCAGGCTGCCGGCGACCAATCTACGGATATCCATCGTTCTCATCGCAATGCTCCTTCCTCCCCTACGGCTGGTACAGCCGGTCCACACGGGCCTTCGTCACATACGGGTTCTTGGCCACCCACGGCGCCCCCGTCAGCCGCAGCAGATCGTGAGGCGGATAGTGGCTGGCGCTGATCCAGTTCTGATTCGACGAATTGGCGATTACTTTCCCGCTCGCGTCAAACTCGAGCTGGTAGACGTACTGCTCGTACCGGTCGGGCGTGTCGTCCGTCGGCGGCCGGTAGTCCAGGTTCGACCAGACATCCATCACGATCTTGACCACACGCTCATTGTTCAGCCCCGCTGCCTCGCTGAACGTCGCCGAATACTTGTAGATCGACTGGTTCCAGACCTCGTTCACGCGGCTCGGCGGCGCTACCGCCGCCCGCATGTCGCTCTGCACCGCAACCCGGTCTTCCCGGATCGTCGTGCGAAGGATCCGGTAGAGATCATCGCAGTAGTAATCCACGTCCTGCCCTTTTGCGCTGGTGGGCGCCGTCGGCGGGATGTACCACACCGTCAGGCTCTGGTCCACGTACGGGTTGTTGTCAGCCAACTCGGTGTACAGGGCCTCCATGTCATCCCTGTAGAAGTAGATCCCGTTCCTGCTGGTGGCCTGCGGCTGCGGCAGCAGGATCGCAGCGATCGACCAGCCCCAGCAATGGCCGTACCAGCTTGTATCGGGACCGCTCGCCGTGTCGTACTTCGCGTCCCAACTGCGGGCCTGCGTCGGGTCGGCCGGCTGGACGATGCCTCCGCCCCCGCTGACCAGCTCGACGTCGTCGATGTTCCAGCCGCCCCACGTCCAGCCCACGTCCGTCGGACCCATCGACCAGCGGATGTAGACTGCCGGCTGGTTGTCCGCCACTGCGGAGATGTCATACTCCTGTAGCGACCAGGCTTTCTCCACCAGCGTCGGGCCGCTGAAGTCCCACACGGTCACCCACGAGTTGGCGTTACCGATGTTGTTGGTCACCTGCACGGACGCATGGTCGTAGATCGACTCCTCCAGGCACAACCACCGGCGGAACCGCAGCCGGACCTTCGTCTGGCCGGTGCAGTTGATGGCGGCGCTGGTCAGGTATGTTGGCGCCATATTGTTCTCGTAGCCGCCGTTCAGGTTGTAGCCGTAGACGTTCGTCCCGGTGTATCCGGCCGCAGGGTCGGCGCCGCCATGGTCGCCGCCCTTGCCAGCCGGCTTGCCCCACGCCCAGTTGCCCTGGACGCTCCAGCCAGGATTGGTGTCCATGTTCTGCTGGTAGAAGACAACGCCGGGCGTGATGCCCGTCAGCTGGATGTCGTCGATGTTCCATCCGCCCCAGGTCCAGCCCACGTCCGTCGGGCCCATGACCCAACGGATGTACACGGCGGGCTGATTGTCAGCCACGGCCGAAATGTCGATATCCTGTAGCGTCCAACCGGTCTCGACGAGTGTCGGACCGCTGAAGTCCCACACCGTCACCCACGAGTTGGCGTTGGACGGGTTCGTCGACACCTGCACGCTGGCGTGGTCGTAGCGCGATTCCTCGATGCACAGCCACCGCCGGAACCGCAGGTGCACGCTCGTGTAGCCTGCGCAGCTCAGCGCGGTTGTCGTCAGCCGCTTGGGCGTCATGTTGTTCTCATAGCCCCCGCTCAGGTTGTAGCCATAGACGTAGCTGCCGGTATAGCCCGACGTCGGATCGAACCCCCCATGGTCTCCGCCCTGGCCGGTGGGCGTGCCGAAGCCCCACCCGCCCTCGACGGTCCAACCGGGGTTGCTGTCGAGGTTCTGCGTGTAGAACGGGATCCCGGCCACGGAACTCTTGGCGTTGGCCTGGTCGAACTTGTCGAGCGGACCGCCGGGATCGTACATGTTCGGGTTCACGCCGTCGTTCTTCGGCCACCACCAGCCGTTCCAGGGTCGTACGGCTGCCTGGCCGTCCTCGACGAAGGTGTTGCCGATGCCGCCCGTACCGCCGGGAACGGTGATGTAGAACCAGCCCGACCGGCCCACGGGAACCGTGTACGTGCACGGGTTGCCCTGCGCCACCAGGGCCGATTCCAGACTACCCTGAACGATCTGGCCAGCCACGGTGGCGGTCAGGTCTGCGCCATCCGTATAGTACAGCTTCGCATTGCCGTTGAGCTTCAGAACGCCGCCATACCTCGTAGGTACATATAGCTTGCCGACCTCCGATGAGCCGAGGCTGGTGGCATAGCCGAGGGGATGCTTGCGAATAGTCACCGCCGCCGCCGGTTCAAGGACCGCTGCTGCATAAAGACCCGACCCCGGGTCCGCCGCGCGGGCCGCCGGACCGTCCCCGGCAGCCTCCTCGACAATCACGGCCGGCGCATCCTCCAGTGGTACCGGCGCAGGTTCCGACGGTATATCCAGGCCGCCCAGGCCGATGATCCCGGCGACAGCCAGGACCCCAGCCGGTAGCCATTTGTGCCAGGCTTTCTGCCATATCATCGAAACGTCCCCCGCTCTTATGTGCCAGCCGTTCCCCCGCCCGATCCGGGCGCGCAATCCCATCGCATGCCACCAATGCATGCATGTCGCTCACGCAGCGCACGATGTAAGGGTCTGTGCAGGAATGACTCCGAACTCTGGGTGCCGCAGTCCGCCGACCGGACAGCCGTATCGTCCCCCCGGCTGACCGTCTGGGCACGCTCCGCTTTGCTTACATATTCGTGTAGCAGGAACCACACGCACTGGCTGGTCGCAGTTCCGGCGAAGTGCACGGAGAAGTCAAGCCCGTTCGCAGCAGGCTGCACGTTGTATCCGGCAACATCACCTCGCCGCACGGCAGCCCTGTCTGGTTGTCTACAACATGAACTCCTCTGTCCCTGCGAAGTGACCCGCCTTCGCGGGCAACTCTTAACTCATTCTTCCTTGCGCAAATGTCGAGTCAAGGAGAATTGCGCGGGCCGACCCGGCCCCAGACCCGAACGTGTCTTGTTTGCGGGAGAACGCCGCAACCCACTTCAAAATTGTGGGAACCGCGCGCACCGCTTGCACGATCTCGCCATTGCAGCGCGCGCAACGCATTGGCACCCAGAATGCCGAGCGCCGACTTGACTTCTGACCTTTGCCCCTGCCCTCCGCCCGGCCGCCGCGGCCCCCGGAGCGGTCCGCCGTACCGTTCGTCAGCCGGCCGTGTTCCCTCTAGTCGATCTCGATCGCCCGTGGGAACGAGCCCAGCACGTGCAACTCCAGGCAATGCTCCTTCACCCGGGGCAGCGCCTTCTTCATCGCCTCGCTCTCGACGTGGCCTTCCGCGTCGGCGAAAAAGTAGTACTCCCAATTGCGCCGCTTGCTCGGCCGGCTGGTGATGAATGTCAGGTTGATCCCGTTGACCTTGAAAACGTCCAGCACCTCCGCCAATGCGCCGGACTTGTGCTGCGTGGTGAACATGATCGCCGATTTGTCCTCCCCGGTCGGACGTGCCCACTCCCGGCCGATCACGAAAAAGCGCGTCACGTTGTTGGGATTGTCCTCGATATTGCCGCACACGATCTTCAGGCCGTAGATGTCCGCCGCCAGGTGGCTCCCGATCGCAGCCGTGTACGGTTCCTGCGTGGCCATCTCCGCCGCCTTCGACGAACTGGCCACGGCGATGGTCTTGCCCATCAGGTCCGTTCGGGTGAGCCACCGCTGGCACTGCGTGAAGATCTCAGGCTTGGAGTAGACCTTGCGGATCTCCTCGATCGAGCAGTTGGCCAGCAGATTGTGGTGGATGGCCATGTTGATCTCGGCGCAGACCTTCACGTCCGTCTCGATAAAGGCATCGAGCGTGTCGATAATGCCCCCGCCCACGCTGTTTTCGATCGGCACGACACCGAAATCCGCGTGCCGTCGGGCGATTTCCTCGAAGACCCCGCGGATATCGTTGACCGCCTCGTACTCGACGCTGCTGCCGAACTTGGCCACAGCCGCCATGTGGCTAAAACTGCCGTCAGGGCCCAAGTAGGCGATGCGCAAGGGTTTTTCGAGGGCGAATGAGCCGCTCATCATCTCGCGCCAGATCGCCTGGAGCGTTCGATCGGGCAGCGGACCGCGGTTGATCTCGCAGATCCTCTTGAGGACCGCCTTCTCGCGGTCGGGGGCGTAGATGGGCGCGCCGCCGGCGTTCTTGATCTTGCCGACCTGCACCACGATCTCCGCGCGCTGGTTGAGCAGTTCGACGATCTGGCGGTCCAGTTCGTCGATCCGCTTGCGCAACGCCTCCAGTTCCTGCTGGTACTCCGGTTCACCCATGCCTGGATAATATCAGAACCGCCCGACTCCTGCCAATTGTATTGTGGCCCCGGCTGGCTAACATACACGCCTGTGGGACGTGCCCCCGATAGCAACCGGGGGGCACGGTGCGAACAGGATCGTCTTGATGAGTACCGAACAATACCACCAGACGCTTCGCCGGCAGATCTGCGAAATCGGTCGCCGGCTGCACCAGCGAGGCTTCATCTCCGGGGCGGAAGGCAACATCTCCCTTCGGCTCAACGACGGCACCTTCCTGTGCACCCCCACCAGCGTCTCCAAGGGCTTCCTGGCGCCCGAGCAGGTGGCCCGGATCGACCCCGCGGGCAACCTCCTGGAAGGCCCGCTCAGGCCCACCAGCGAATGCCCGATGCACCTGGCGATCTACCAGGCCCAGCCGGCCGCCGCCGCCGTGGTCCATGCCCACCCGCCCTATGCCACCGCCCTGGGCGTGGCGGACATCCCCCTGCCGATGGACATGCTGCCCGAGGGACTCGGCTACATGGTCAGCGTGCCGCTGCTGCCCTACCGAAAACCCGGTTCAGCCGATCTGGCCAGGCAAGTGGCTGAAGCCTGCACCGCCTGCCAGGTCATGATGATGAAGCACCACGGCGCGACCGCTTGGTCCGATACCCTCGAAGGCGCTTGGATGCTGATGGAAGTGGTGGAGGCCTATGCGAGGGTGACGTACCTGGCGCGGACCCTCGGCCGCGTCGACGTCCTGCCGCCCGAGAAGCTGGCGGAGTTGCCCCGGGCGAAGATGCCGCGCAGGCCCGGCTAGTCGGTGGATGACGATGCGGACGAACAGGGACGGATCGAGCCACAACACGCCGCACCTGGATGGCGCCGCCGGCCCGGAGTGCGGCGCGCCGATCCGCCGGGCCTGCCGCTGGCTGCGCGGGACCATTTGGGACCGCTGGCCCTGCCCGACGTGCGGGCGGGTGCTCAAGCCCACCCAGAAACGGCAGCTCGCCCTGATCCTGGCGGGCAGCCTGCTGGCCGCCTGCGCGCAGCCGGCGCACCAGTTGCACCTGGCCCCGCCGATGGGCCGGTGGTTCATGCAAGGTACGATGGTGGGCGTGCTGGTGGTCGCCTTCGTCTCGTTTCCGTTTCTGGACACGGTGGAAGTCGCGATCGATGCCGAGACAAAGGGAGTCCGATGATGACATCCAGAGAACGAGTGTTCCGCGCCCTCGAGTTCCGCAACCCCGACCGCGCGCCGCGCGACCTGTGGGCGCTGCCGTGGGTCAGTCAGTACCAACCCCAGGCGCTCGAGGCGCTGCGTCAGCACTTCCCGATGGACCTCGCTGGCTGCAGTGTGTTCGGCAGGAGCGACCGCACCAGGGGCGAACCCTTCCGCAAGGGCACCTACGTCGATGAGTGGGGCTGCCTGTGGCACTGCGCCGAGGATGGCGTGACCGGCGAGATCAAGGAGCCGATCCTGGCCGACTGGTCGGCCCTGGCGACGTTCCAGCCCCCGTGGGAGATGATCGAGCGGGCCGACCTCGATGCCGCCAACCGCACATGCGAGAAGAACCTGGCCGCCGACAACCCGAAGTTCATGACCTGCGGCACGCCCGTCCGCCCGTTCGAGCGAATGCAGTTCCTCCGCGGCAGCGAGAACCTCTTCTGCGACCTCGGCGAAGAGTCCGCCGAGTTCTTCCGATTGCGCGAGATGGTGCACGACTTCGAACTCAAGGCGATGTCGCTGGCAGCCAGGACCAACGCCGACGCCGTTACGTTCATGGACGACTGGGGCAGCCAGACCGCCCTGCTGATCTCGCCGAAGCAGTGGAGAAAGATCTTCAAGCCGATGTACGCCACGTACTGCGACATCGCGAAAAAGGCCGGCAAGAAAATCTTCTTCCACAGCGACGGCTGGATCCTGGACATCTACGAGGACCTCATCGAAATCGGCGTGGACGCCGTCAACAGCCAGCTCTTCTGCATGCCGATTGAGCAGATCGCCCAACGCTTCAAAGGCCGGATCACCTTCTGGGGCGAAATCGACCGCCAGCACATCCTGCCGTTCGGCACCCCGCAGACCGTCCGCCAGGCCGTGCTGCGCGTCCGCCGGGCCTTGGACGACGGCAAAGGCGGCCTGATCGCCCAGTGCGAGTGGGGTGTGAACAACCCATGTGAGAACATCGAGGCCGTTTACGAGGCGTGGGAAGCACCGCTGGAGCGGTGATCGGGAATACCTGTGAACGGTTCCACGACCACTGCCATCGTTGCAAGAGTGCTGATCACAACACTGATCGCTGGTTGCGTCATTTCGCTCACTCTGGGCCTGGTGGCACCCGAGTTGACAGATCCTTACCCTCCAGCAGGAGTAGATGAGATGCGCGTTGGCTTGGCTGTATGGGACGCTTCGCTGGCCTTGGGCCTGGCCGAAGGATACTGGTAGTGGCGAAGGAAAAAGATGCCATGACCTCCCGAGAACGTGTCCTTCGCGCCCTGGAGTTCCGAACCCCCGATCGCGCACCGCGCGACCTGTGGACGGTACCCTACATCAACTGGCATCGGGCCGACGAACTCGACGCCCTGTTGCAGCGCTTCCCCATGGACTTCACGGGCTGCTGGATCCTGGGCAAGAGCGACCGCGCCCGAGGCGAACCCTGCCGGCTGGGCGTCTACACCGACGACTGGGGCAGCGTCTGGCACGTCAACGAGGAAGGTGTCACCGGCGAGGTGAAAGAGCCGATCCTGGCCGACTGGTCGGCCTTGGCGACGTTCCAACCCCCGTGGGAGATGATCGAGCACGCAGACCTCGACAAGGCCAACCGCGCCTGCCAAGAGAACCTTGCCCGCGACAACCCGAAGTTCATGATCTGCGGCACGTCCATCCGCCCGTTCGAGCGAATGCAGTTCCTCCGCGGCAGCGAGAACCTCTTCTGCGACCTCGGCGAGGAGTCCGCCGAGTTCTTCCGCCTCCGTGACATGGTCCACGACTTCAGCCAGCAGGAACTGGCCCTGGCGCTGAGAACCGACGCCGACGCCATCTCCTTCATGGACGACTGGGGCAGCCAGACCGCCTTGCTGATCTCGCCCGACCAGTGGCGACGGATATTTAAGCCGATGTATCGTGAATACTGCCGCATGGCCAAAGCCGCCGGCAAAAAAATCTTCTTCCACAGCGACGGCTGGATCCTGGACATCTACGAGGACCTGATCGAAATCGGCGTGGACGCCGTCAACAGCCAGCTCTTCTGCATGCCGATCGAGGAAATCGCCCGTCGCTTCAAGGGCCGCATCACCTTCTGGGGCGAACTCGACCGCCAACACACCCTGCCCTTCGGCACGCCCGACAACGTCCGCCGGGACGTCGCCCGCGTCCGCCGAGCCCTGGACGACAGCCGAGGCGGCACGATCGCCCACATCACATGGTGCTCATGCGACCCGGCTGCTAATATGCACGCCGGCTTCGAGGCATGGGCCACGCCGCTGACAGAGCTGCCATGAACCTGTCAGTGTGCTGCCAAACCTTGCCGGCCGTGGCTGTCTACTGAACGTTTGCAAACCTTGACAGGCGAAGCGTAAACGGGCTGTTGGACCGCCTATGCTCGTACCAGGGGTACGGCTGGCAGCGGCGAAACCCCGATCTTCCGCCGCCTCGGTGGCACCAGCCCCCCGGTGCCGGCCATGCTTCAGATCCTTGGCAACGTGATCGTAAAGGTCGTGCCCATGCCCGGCTGCGACTCGACCGCGATCGTGCCGTCCAGTTCTTCGACGATATCCTTGCAGATCGTCAGGCCCAGCCCGATGCCGCGCTGGTCCGGGCGGTCCGCCTGCCGACGCGTCGTAAAGAAGGGCTCCCAGATTCGCTGCATGTCCTCCGGCTTGATGCCGCAGCCCGTGTCTTTGACGCGGATGCTCACCATGTCGTCGCCAACCGTCTCGGCCGACACGCTGAGCGTCCCCGGCCGGCCCAGCATCGCCTGTCGGGCGTTGAGCACGAGGTTGAACAGCACCTGCTGAAGCTGGCTGCCGTTGGCCTTGACACGCAGGTCCTCCGGCACGTTCAGCCGCAGCTGGATATTGTCCTTGGACAGGTCCCGGCCCAGGCTGGCGATCGTCTCATTGACCAGCGAGGCAACCTCGACCGGCCCGGGTCCGAGATGCTGCTGGCTGGCCAGGCCGAGGATGCGGTCGCACATCTGGCTGGCCCGTTTGGCCTGCTGCAGGGACTTTTCCACCGCCCGCTTCATCAGGGCCTCGTCCCCCTTCTCCATCGCGTACTGCGCATAGGAGATCACCGGGGTCATGAGGTTGTTGAACTCGTGGGCGATCATGGCCGACATGGTGCCCAGCGCCGCCAGCCTCTGCGCTTCGCGCAACTGCTTGCGCAAACTGTCGATCTGCTCGGTGAGGCGATTGAACTGCTCCTCGACCATCTGCCCAGCCGTCTGGCTGATGCTCGCCACATCCCGGGTCATCTCGGACGGCATAGAACGTTCTCCTGCCAAGTGAGGCATAGTTACGGTATCGGCATTGCCTTCCGGGGGGCTTGACCAGGGATATCGCATATGGTTATCTGACGTTCGACCTTTGATGCCCGTCGACCCGCGGTCTGGGCCGCGTGGTATGGATGCGAGGCATCCGCGGAGACATGCCCATGACCGCCCAGGAGAAACTGGACCTGCTGGTCGAACTGGCCAAAGGCCTCGGCGCCAACGTCCGCTACGAGTCGATGGAAGGCGCTGGGGGTGGCCTCTGCATGCTCCGCAGCAAAGCGATGCTCTTTGTCGACATGGACGCCGACCCGCAAACTGCCTACGAACGCGTCCTGCTGGCACTGGCCGACCATTTCGATCTTGACGCTGTGTACCTCCGCCCCGAGATTCGCCAGGATCTGGGAGATCTGAAGCGATAGCAGGCCCTATGGGCGTTCGGGGGTCGGCAGGGGCGCCATGCACCTGACCTGTCGCACGGGCAGCGTGGTGGTCGCCTGTGCGCCATGGCCGGGTTCGCTCTGGACTTCCAGGCGGCCGCCGAGCGGCCCCAGGCCTTCGTGGATGCGGAACAGGCCGAAGCCGGAGGCCGGATCGTACCGCTGCGGTCGCTGGTCCGGCACAAAGCCGAAGGGATCGCGAGATGCTGATGGCCTCGTCGATATGCTGCACAGCATGTCCAGCGTGCAAGATTCGCGGCAGGTGTTGCTCTGGCCGGCCTCGGCCATCAGACCTGCTTCCTTTGGACAGACACGCAGTCCAGTACCCATTGCACAGTTTCCCGTTGGCACTTCGTGCCGGTGACAATCGGCGTATCGACCGCCCGTGTCGAACGTGGGGCGCAGTGCCAGGCGGCTTGGCCGCTTGGCAACTGCCCCGTCTCGGCAAGAGCTTCCGGCCGGTTCGTCCTGTTCGCACAAGGCCGATTGCTTTTGCATTCGCTGGCTCGCTGCTCTATGCTTTCGGCCGATTCGGCTTGGGTTACCCGTCTTGTCAGCGTTGGGAGACTCTGTGATGGCGATTGACACAAAATCGATCCGCTCGGGATTGGCGGACTTGGGGTTGGGCAAGGACGACATCGTGCTGGTTCACAGCGACCTGCGGGCCCTGGGGCCGGCCCGCGAGTTGGTGAAACTGCCCAATTGCGGGGCGGATGTCATCATCGATGCCTTCCTGGAGGCGGTCGGACCCGGCGGGCTGGTGATCTTTCCAACGTTCACCAAGACGGCCGACACGGGCCAGACGCCATACACCGGGCTGGTGTTCGATCCGAAGGAAACCCCCAGCCGGGTGGGCAGCATCACTAACATCTTCTGGCACAGGCCCCAGGCGGTGCGGGGCACGCACCCCACGCACTCGGTGGCGGCGATCGGTGCGCGGGCGGCGGAGTTCTGCGTGGAGCCGGAGGATTCGACGACCTTCGACCGCCGCGGGCCCTGGGGGCGAATGTACGACTGGGACGGCTGGATCTGCTGGTTCGGCACGGATAACCGGACGAATACCACGGTGCACGTGGTCGAGGACTGGATGGACTTGCCGTACATGCCCGACCGGCATGCATGGGTGAACGGGCCTGATGGCCAGCCGAAGAAAGTCGTGTGCCGCAAGGCGCCGGCCGGCCCGCGGGATTTCTACCGGCAGGCCTCGAAGTCGCAGAAGGTCCTCGACGACAGCGGCATCATCCGCCGCGGGCGGATCGGCCATGCCGACGTGTGCCTGATGAAGGTCCGGGATTGCCACCGGATCCTGCACGAGGCGATCCTGAAAGACCCGTGCCTGCTGCTCAAGGAAGCCAGCCCGAACGACGCGTGGACGAACGAGGCACGCGTGCGGACCGTCGAGTTTGTCCGCACGCGGTTCTGCCGCAACTGATGTCGCCGGAGGGATCGAAATGGTGCCGGCTCGACAGATCTGGGATCTATCGGACAGCCCGCGGGTGGCTGATCTTCGGCAGCGCGTGCGGTCGGCCATGGAGCAGCCGCCTTGTGCGTGGGATTGCCCGGCTCGCATCGATGAGCGGTACATGGCCGAGCCGCTGGCCGTCCGCAAGGCGCGGGCAATTGCGCTGAAGCTGTCGAAGATGCCGACGGACCTGTGGGCGGGGCAACTGATCGCCGGGTCGATGACGCTCGAGTCGCCTCGCGTGCATGCCGAGCGGGGTTTTCCTGACTACACGACCGAGCAGGAGCGGGCCGAGGCGGCCAAGCGCGGGCTGGGAATCGGGTCGGTGTTCGGGCATATCGTGCCGGATTATCCGAAGCTGCTCGCCAGGGGATTGCGCGGGATTCGGGCCGAGGCCCGGGAGCAGCGGGCGAACGTGACCTGTCCGCAGGAGGAGGCGTTTCTCGATTCTGTAATGGTCGCGCTGGACGCGGTGATGGGGTTCGCCCGGCGGCTCGCGGAGCGGTGCGAGGCGGAGGCGGCGCTGGCCGAAAAACCGGCGCCCGCCGGTCGGGCCGCCGTAGGTTCGGGCGCTGATGCGGTTCGCGCCCAGGAGCTGCGGCAGATGGCGGCGAACCTGCGGCAAGTGCCTGCAGGGCCTGCGCTGACATTCTGGCAGGCCCTGCAGTCGGTGTGGCTGCTCCACATGGTGTTTCATTCGACGATGGACGGCAACGCGGCCGGCCGGTTGGACCAGTATGCGTGGCCGTACCTGCGGGCCGACCTCGAGGCGGGACGGGTGGACCTGGCGACCGCGGCGGAACTGGTCGATTGTTTCTGCCTGAAGTTCAACGAGCGGGCGAAGACGACGGAGGATCAGCGGCCGGAGGCGCGTCAGGCGGAGGCGCCGGACTCTTCGCGGCGGACGCGGCATTACACGTCCTCGCAACTGGGCACCAACCGGGACCGCGTGGATGCGACCAATCACTGGTTGCAGAACATCGTCGTCAGTGGCCTGACGCCAGAAGGGCAGGACGGGACGAATCCGCTGACGCACCTGTTGCTGCGGAGCTACCGGCGGAACCAGATGACCAACCCGCTGCTGACGGTCCGCCTGCATCGCCAGAGCCCGCAGGACCTGGTCGATCGCGTGTGCCAGACGCTGAAGGACGGCGGAGGAATGCCTGCGATCTTCAACGACGAGGCGATCGTGCCGGCCCTGGAACGGATGGGCATTCCCACGCCCGACGCCCGGGACTACACCAACGACGGCTGCTGGGAGGTGATCATCCCGGGGCGGACGGACTTCGGTTTCCAGCGGGTCAGCGTGATGCTGGCGCTGGAGTACGCGCTGAATCGCGGGCGGTCGCGGCTGGACGGCAGCCAGGGCGGCTGCGACACCGGCGACCCGCGGGCGTTCGGGTCGTTCGACCAGGTATGGCGGGCGTTCGAGGTACAACTGGACCGGCTGGTGGCGGGCGTGGTGGCCCACGTGGTCGAGACGATCAACGACCGCAGCACGATCGCCCCGGTGCCGCTGCTGTCGGCGCTGATCGACGGGGCGATCGCGTCGCGGCGGGACATGACGGCCGGCGGAGCGAAGTTCCGTACGTTCGCCCTGCTGGCCGAAGGCGCGGCGCACGCGATCGACTCGCTCGCGGCGATCAAGACGGTGATCTTCGAGCAGAAGCGGGCGACGATGGCACAGTTGTGCGATGCGCTGGATGCCGACTTCGCGGGGCAGGAGCCGCTGCGCGCGGCGCTGCTGGCGGCGCCGAAGTATGGGAATGATGACGAGCGGGCGGACGCGATCGGGCGGGATTTGATCGAAGCCTTTACCGCAACGGTTGCCAGGCATGCGGAGGCGCATCGGTCGCTGATCCGGTTTCCTTGCGGCGTGGGCACGTTTTCGTGGTACATCGGCATCGGCGAGGGCCTCGGCCCGTCGCCCGACGGCCGGCACAAGGGCGAGCCCGTCTCGTCGAACTTCTCCCCGGCCCTGGGGCGCGACGTGGAGGGCCTGTCCGCGGCCATCCTGTCGTACTCGAAGATGCATCACTGCAACCTGCCGGCCGGTGGCCCGCTGGACCTGCGGCTAGCCCGGAAGCTCGTGCACGGCCCGGAAGGCACGCAGCGGATGGCAGGCCTGCTTCGCGGCTTCGTCCAGACCGGTGGGGCGATGATGACGCTGACGGTGGCCGACACGGAAGAGCTCCGCGCCGCCCAGCGCGAGCCGGAAAAGTACAAGTCCCTCCGCGTCCGCATGGGCGGCTGGTGCGCATACTTCACCATGTTGAGTCGGGAGCAGCAGGAGCATCACATCCGCCGGCAGGAGGCGAATGGCTGAGCCGGCGACTGGAGCGGCAACGGCGGTCAGCAGTTCGCCGATAACCTGGGACAGCCACCTATTTCTACGCAACGTTGGCCTCCCCGCGCTGATACCCGATTCGCTCCCGCCCCGCACCCCGCTTCGACCATTTCAAAACCGGCCTCGACCCCCGGCGGCGCACCCAGCGCTTACCCGCTTCACCCAGCAACCTCGCCCACCGCCGAGCCTGCAAGTCCTGATTCTACATAGCCTTATGAATCCGTTATCGGCGCCGAACCCGCCGGCCGCCGGGTTCTCCTACCCGCCCTCGGGTCCGCCCCGGGCCGAATTTCGCCCCCCGCCGCGCCGCCACCCTCGACACCCCGCCTCACGCTGACTGCTTCACCGGCTTTCCCGTCGGGCGCAAGTCGGCCAGGTTCTTGCCCCAGACCTGCTTGGCTAGCTTGATGTAGTGCAGGTAGTTTTCCAGGCTGACGTCGGCCGGCACGCGGTGGTCGCAGAAGGGGATGAAGCCGCCTTCTTCGACCAAGGGGGCAAGGCGGTACACTTCCTTCGTGATGGCATCCTTGCTCTTTGCCAGGATGTGCTTGTCGAAGCCGCCCATGATGCGCATCTCTTTGCCGAACTGCCGGCGGTACTTGACCGCGTCGGCGCCCCAGGTGCCGATCTCCAGCGGGAACATCACATTCACGCCGGCCTCCAGCCAGATGGGGATCAGTTCGTCGATCTTGCCGTCGCAGTCCAGTACGATGAAGTTGCAGCCGTAGCTGCGGAGCAACTGGCTGATCCGGCAGTAGTGCGGCTTCATCCATTTCTCGACCATCTTCGGGCCGATGATCGGGCCCTGGTTGAAGCACATGTCTTCCCACATGCCGGCGAAGTCGAAGGTCACGCCGTTGTCCTTGGCGATCTTGAGGACTTTCTCCAGCACGCCGACCGACAGGTCGCCCATCGTGCGGATCATCTCCTGCAGCAGATCGGGGTCGTCGTAGGCCAGCAGGGCGATGTTCTCGAAGCCCATCCAGTCCCGCAGCTTGCCGAAGATGCTGCCGGCTCCGACGGACAGGGGCCAGGTGCGGACATTGTCGGCATTCGCGCGGCACTGGTCGGCGAAGTCGGCCGGGATGCGGGCAGGGTTGCCCGGGTCGAGGCGGTGCCTGAACTCCTTCTCCCAACTGGCCCGGTCCTTGAGCGTCCAATCGATGTAGTGGGGGATGGTCTTGTGGGTCTTCTTCTGCTGGGCGACCACGCCGTCGCTCTGCAGGATGATCTGGGTCTCGCCGCGGTCTTCGAGGATCTTCTCTTCGAAGGCGGGCAGCAGACCGAGGTTGCCGCCCAGGCCGCGCCATTGGGTGTCCATGCCGAAAAAGTCGTCGCTGCTCACGTCCTTGGGCATGCCCTGCTCCTGCCAGGCGGGGATGGTCTCGGCCCAGAAGCCGAAGTCCCAGATCGGGCAGCGGTCGACCGGCTTGTAGTTCATCGTGTTGAGCCAGCGTTCGCGTTCGGTCATGGCGGCAAGTCTCCTGTGTATCTGGCTGGGTATTATTCAGGCAGACCGCTGGCGTTACAATGGGTGTGACGGCGGAGCAGGGGAACAGAAGTCAGTAGGGCAGCAGAGCCAACAGCAATTGCCGGTTTGTGGATGTCAGGTCAGCATGACACCCGGCGCAGGCAGACCGTGGCAGCCGGGCATTCGGACACATGAATCAGCCAGGCACAAGAGACAATTCATTGCCGGACGACAAATATTACCTGGTATGTCTGTGCTGCGGCAGCCGGCTGGAGGTCGCGGCGGGGCTGGCGGGGCGGCCGGCGAAGTGTCCGACCTGTGGCGTCGCGTTCGATGTGCCCGATCTGGCCAGACTTAGACGCGCGCCGGAGCGTACGCTACGGGTCGGTCAGGCCCCGGACGAGCGGATGGCGGTACACGCATATGCCGCAGCTGGCGACATGGCGCCCGAAGTTGTGCAGGATGAATCTGGCAAGGCCATGATTCGCTGCCGACGTTGTGGTACAATGAGCGGGATTGACGCGGAATCGTGTCGCTCATGTGGTATACCATTTACCATAGAGGCCGGCACCGGCATGTCTGCTGGCGCGTGGGACGGCTGGACGATGGCCTCGGTCATGCTAGGTATACTTTCACTGGCAACCTATTCCGTTCCTCTTGTGGCAGTTGGGGCCATCGCCACCGGGTTGCTAGGTGTCCGAGGGTTGTACGTGCAATATAATGGCATTCAGAGGCTTGCCGCTTGGTCAGGCGTGGCGCTGGGCGGTCTAGCGCTTGTGGCATTCGCAGTCGAGCAATTAAGTCGATAGGGGTAGGTTTGAATGGTTGGACAGACCATAGGAGTTACAAAGGGGTGTGGACCGGTGCCAGGCCAGGATGGTGCGCGGGTACCGTGGGCCGGTCGGGGCAAGTTCCTCGCCCCCAACTTTCATAGAGAACTCGAGCAGAAGCTCTCGCAGCGCCCGGAGTGCGAGGATATCGCCACGGGCGTGTTCTGCGGGTTTGACTATCGCACGCGCCTGGGGCCGTTTCTCTACGTTGATCTGCGCCTGCCGTCGGCGGGCGTACTGACATTGGGCGCCAGCCTGGTGGCCTGCGGGTTCAAACGCACTCGCGTGGTGCTGCAGCAGTGGGCGCGGAACGTCCGGCCGAGCCAGAGCCAGATCGACGGCCGGAAGCTCGAGATGGTGCTCGTCTCGGGCATGCAGATGCACAGCGCTCCGATGTACGACCTGATCAACGATGCGCAGTCGATGGGCGCGGAACGGCCGTTGATCCTGGCGGGCGGGCCGAAGGCGATGCACCAGCCGTGGGACATGTTCTGGCCCGATGGCGGGGTCGACGCGGTGGTCACCGGCGAGGTCAGCGTGTTCCTGCAGCTTGTGGACCGGCTGCTGGACTACCGCGGCCGGAGCGGCACGATGCGGCAGGCCTTCGAGCGGGCGCGGCGGGAGGGGGCGCTGCTGGATTTGCCGGGGCTGGTCTACCGCGTGGACGACGGCGGCCCGAACATCGAACTGGTTCACACGGGAAAGCAGCAGTTGCTAACCGACCTGGACGAACTGCCCGATCCGCTGCTGGGTTACACGGTTCTGGAACCGTGGCACAAAGGCGTGAGCATGGCGCCGCGGCCGCTGGCGCTGAGCGAGGTCCGCAAGTATGCAACCTTCGTGCCGGTGCTGACGACGCAGGGCTGCCGGTTCGGCTGCCCGTATTGCCCGATTCCGGACAACAATCACCGCATCTTCCGTCACAAGAGCCCGCAGCGGCTGCGCTGGGAGATCCAGCGCATATCGGAGCAGACGGGGATCACCAAGTTCTTCGGCGTCGATGACAACATGTTCAACAACGAGCAGGCGGTCACCGAGATTTTCGCCGAGTTCGCCAGGGGCAAGGTGCACGGAAAGCCGTTTTCCAAGACGATCTTCTATGGCACGGAAGCGACGCTGCACGACGTGTACCGTTCAAAAGACATCTTGCCTTTGTGCCGCAAGGGCGGCTTACGGGCGATCTGGTTCGGCATCGAGGACATGACGGGCGATTTGGTGAAGAAGGGGCAGTCGGCGGAAAAGGTGGCCGAGCTATTTCCGCTGATGCGCCGCTGGGGCGTCTGGCCGATGCCGATGCTGATGCACTACGAGGGCCAGCCGTTCTACACCCGCGGCAGCCTCAAGGGCATCGCCAACCAGGTGTCGTACCTGCAGAAGTACGGGGCGGGCAGCGTACAAATCACGTTCCTGACGCCGGCGGTCGGCACAAAGATGTACGACGAGCCGTTCGAGAACGGCCAGGTGGCGCGGCGGATCGGCAACATGCCGGTGGACGACTACTTCTACGACGGCCAACACGTGCTGGCGTGCACCCCGAAGGAGGCCTTCCGGCACCAGCTGAAGCTGCTGGGGGCGTACGTGGCGTTCTACAATCCCGTCAATCTGTTCAAGAAGGCCATGCATTTCCGCGACCCGATGAACTTGTACGATGCGCTTCTGCAGTACTTCGGCATGGCCGGATGGGTGCGCTCGGTGTGGGCGATGCGGGAGTGGCTCTGGAACCTGGGGA
>Ga0101944_10003639_pt1 | contig 20921 bp, 16 predicted proteins | sample DewCreD2012metaG_FD_75245 | JGI IMG/M metagenome (GOLD analysis project Ga0101944, IMG submission 75245) | Hot spring sediment bacterial and archeal communities from British Columbia, Canada, to study Microbial Dark Matter (Phase II) - Dewar... ... | reverse complement strand
TTCGCCTTCGACGCTTCCTTGCCATCGGCCGCCGCAACGATCGGCGAGCCGAGCGACGCGGAAGCCAGGCCCAGCGAGGCCGCCGTCAAGAAATCCCGCCGCGAACGACGATTCGAGGGCTTCATCAGAGGGTTCTCCGCAAAGAGCAGCAAGCAAGGGTGGACAACGGGCGTGCGAAGCCGATCGCGCGGCGTGCCCGCCGCGGATGCCGTCGTTCGGCCGCGGCGGATCGACCCTGCCCCAGCCGACGCTTGTGGCGAGTCTAGGAGCGAGGCTCGCCGAAGTCAAGTGGCGCACCCCCGCCGTGGAGCCGCGCGCTGGCTGCACGTCGCATGCATCCCGCGCCGACGCCAACGGCATATGGCCTCACCAGCGAGGCGGGCGCGACGCATCGTCCCGAATCGCCCAGCGTCCCCACCGCGCACGGCGCCGTTCGGGTCCAGGCTGTTTTCTGGTACGATGGATGCGCGCAAGGCGTTCCGGCCCCCAACGGCCGCTTCGTCGTCCGGGGCAAGGTTCGCTCTCGGTCGCGACTCGGGAGGCCATCCCATGGACAAAAGGCACAAGAAAAAGCTCGATGCGTTGAACCAACGGATCCAACGGCTGCGCCAGCAGTTGGCGGGCGCGAAGCGACAGCGCGACGACAGCGGGGAGGCCGCCTCCTTGGCCCGCCAAATCGCCGAGGCGGAAGCCGAACTCGCCCGGCTGAGGGCCGACGGTTCCTGACGGCAGAAGACGCGACCGCACGGGGCCTCTGCCGATTTTTCGCGGCGAAGTCCGCGAAGCTGGGACTGTCCCCCTGGCCGGTAAGGCAACAGGCGCGTTTTTCGGCGCGAAAGGGCCCGAAAAACGTGCCAGTCCCCAGCCTGGGAACGGTTGCGACAAAACCCGCCGATCGAATCGGGTTCAGCCCTCCAGGATCGTCTTCACGCCCATCAGTTGGGCCAGGTGGCGGACGTTCTCCACGTGGTTGCCGTAGAAGACCACGCGGTGCAGCATGGTCATCATGTCGGTGCGGTCCAGCACGCCGCTGCCCCAGTTGGAGAGCATTTTGTGCGCGTCGGCCACCTGGGCCACGATCTGCGTGCGGCATCCGCGATCGTCGAAATCGGGAATCCCGATGATCTTCTGCGCGGAAAGCAACATCGTATCCAGGTTGCAGAGCTTCGCGCACGTGATCTCCTGGCCCACGCGCAGGTCCACGGCCAGCGACGCGCCGCGGTTGTCGTCGCGATGCGTGCGGATCGTGAACGGCGCCCGCGCGCCGCCGGGCCCGTCCATCTTCGTCGGCGCGAGGCAATGGGCGTGGATCATGGCGTTTTTCGACAGGTCGAACAGCGGATCCGTGATGAAACCCGGCTTGCCAAAGGCGTAGCCAAAAAGCAGCATGGTGAGCGTCGAATCCATGTCGGCCTCGCACGCCCCGACCAGTCCCATGTCGAGCAGCTTGCTGAAGCCCAGGCACGGATAACCGATCTTGTCGATGGGGATGCCGCCGAGACAATGGATGGTGATCGCTCGGGCGTTGTGCTCGATCATGAGATTCTTCATGGCCAGGAACATCCGGGCCGACTTGATGATCTCCTCGCGCGACGGCTCGACGATTTTCTTGGCCGCTTTGATCCAGTAGGCTTCGGCCTCGGCTTCGGCGGCCTTGAGGCCCACGGCCTCGTGGGCGGCAATGACGCGGGGAACGCTGACCGAAATCAGCTCGGCCCCGATGGCGGCCTTGACCTTGGCGGCCGATTGGGCGGGGAGCGTGCCGTGCGGCCCGCCCACGTGGATGATCCGCGTCTGGCGCATCCGCGCCGGCACGCGCAGCAGGGCCGTTGCGCGCTCCAGGTCGCCGTAGTTGCTCGAGGGCAGCAGGATGACCTTCTTGCCCGCCTTCTGCCACTGCGGCACGTACATCCAGTCGTGGCCGCTGAACGGCTGAGAGAAAATGGCGGTGGGCAGGCCGGCGTCGATCAGCTTCAACAGCGGCGGACCAGCGCCGAAGGCCAGATGGACGATCAACAGGGCGTCGGCCCCGGCCAGCTTGGGCGCGAGCGCGGCGGCCGCGGCCTCGTGATTGGGAATCAACTCGCTGCCGACGAACTCCACGTCGCCCAGCCGCTCGCGCACGCCGTCGAGGAGCTTCTGGAACTTGACGACCTCGGCCTTGGCGTCGAAATCGGGCTTGGGCCAGGCCCCGCCCAGGCCGATGTAGACCACGTGGATCTTCACCGGCGGCAGCTTGGGCCACCCGGCCTCCTCCGCCGCCGCCAGCGGCCGCGCCGCCAGCCCCCCGGCTAAGAACATTCCGCTCGCCGCGGTGCAGGTTTCCAAGAAAGCACGCCGAGTAACGGACTGGCTCATCGCACGACTCCTTGATGGTCTCGAGTTGTTTCTCGGCCTCGACCCTATCCGCGCCGATTCTCCGTGTCAAGCGATCCGCTCGCCGGGAAGCCCTGGAGTGGGCTACAGGTCGATCGCAAGAATCGCTGACATCGAGGGATTGACAGTCCCTGATTTCTGCTCGACACGGCGAAGCGCGATGCGGAGAACCGCCGGATGCCACGGGTTCCGCGGATCGCCATGCCGACTTGCCCCCTCGACGTCACGCAGCGCGGCAGCAATTGCCAAGATATGTTCTTCGTGGACGACGACCGCGCGACGCACCTCGCCTTGCTTCGATCCGCAGTTCCGGGGACACAATCCCAGATTACGGACCATTGGGTAGAGGAAAGGCCGTATCGTGCAGGAATTGAGTATTGCGGCCCCGGAATCGGCCTCCAGTGACTGAGCCGGGACTTCTTGGTTCCGCCCGCGGGCCGCGTTAAGCTGTTAGCGGGCAGATTGCCGACGAGCGGCGCGTGGCCGAGGCCCTAGCCATTGTGCGGCAACTGGTCGGGAGCTGAATTGCCCCCATCGCTTCGGGAAACGAAAATGAGAATCGCGATCATCGGCTCCGGCATCAGCGGCTTGCTCTGCGCCCGGCTCCTCGCCGACGAGCACGAGGTCCACGTGTTCGAGGCCAACGATTACGCAGGCGGGCACACGAACACGGTCTCGTTCGAGGCGTTCGGCCGCCAATATGCGGTTGACACGGGTTTCATGGTCTTCAACGATCGCACGTATCCGAACTTCGTCCGCGTGCTCCAGATGTTGGACGTCCCGGCGCGATCTAGCGACATGAGTTTCAGCGTGCGCTGCGATAAGACCGGGCTGGAATACCAGGGCAGCTCGCTTGACGGCCTTTTCGCCCAACGCCGCAACCTGCTGCGTCCCTCGTTCTATCGGATGCTCCTCGATGTGCTGCGCTTCAACCGCCAGTCGCTCGAATTGCTGCGGGGCGAGGAGTACGATCTGGAATTGGGCGAGTACCTGGTCCGCAACCGGTATGGCCGGGAGTTCATCGAGCACTATCTGATTCCGATGGGCGCGGCGATCTGGTCGGCCCCGCCGGAGCGGTTCCGGCAATTCCCAGCGCGATTCATTGTGAACTTCTTCAACAACCATGGGCTTCTGACGGTCCGCGGCCACCCGCAATGGAAAACCGTGCAAGGCGGAGCTCGTCGATACGTCGAGGCCCTGACCCGTCCCTTTGCCAATCGCATTCGGCTGAATTCCCCCGTCGTGGCCGTGCGGCGCTTCCCGGATCGTGTCGCGGTCACGTGGCAGGGTGGCGGCCCTGAGGATTTCGACGCGGCCGTTCTGGCAGCGCACGCGGACCAGTCGCTGGCCATGCTCGATGACGCCAGCCCGGTCGAGCGCGAAATCTTGGGGGCGTTCGCCTACCAGCGGAATGACACGGTCTTGCACGTCGATGCGTCGCTGTTGCCCCGATGCCGACGCGCTTGGGCCTCGTGGAACTACCGCATCCCGCGCGAGGAAGGCCAGCCCGTGGTCTTGACCTACAACCTCAACCGGCTCCAGGGCCATGTCTCGCCGGACCCGATCTGCATCACGCTGAACGGCACGCGCTGGCTCGACCAGCAGAAGGTCGTGCGCCGGATCGAATACCACCATCCGGTCTACAGCCGCGAGGCCCTGGCGGCCCAGAAGCGGTTTCACGAGATCAACGGAAACAATCGCACTTATTTCTGCGGCGCGTATTGGGGACACGGCTTCCACGAGGACGGCGTCAACAGCGCCTTGGCCGTGGCCCGGTGTTTCGGCAAATCGTTGGATTCATGGAAAGCTGCCTGTACCAGGGATATCTCCAGCACCGGCGGCTGAGCCCCACGGAGCACGTCTTCCGCTACCGGCTCTACCTGGTGTATCTGGACCTTGACGAACTGCCGACCGTGTTGGACGGCGGTTATGGGGTGCATCGCGCGGCGTTCTCGCCGGCGTCCTTCCTTCGCAGCGACCATTTGGGCGAGGCCGGTGTTCCGCTGCCCGACGCGGTGCGGAACCTGGTCGAAGAACGGTCAGGCTGGCGCCCGACCGGGCCCATCCGGCTGCTCACGCTGTTGAGGAACTGGGGCTATTACTTCTGTCCGTTGGCCTTGTATTACTGCTTCGACGGCGCTGGGCAGACGGTGGACGCCGTGGTTGCCGAAGTCACCAACACGCCTTGGCAGGAACGGCACTGGTACGTCCTCTGGCAGGGCAACCGCCTTGGCGAGCCGCCGCGACTGCGGTTTCGCCACCCCAAGGGTTTTCACGTCTCGCCCTTCATGGACATGGACATGGATTATCAGTGGCATCTGCGCATCCCGGGCGAGACGTTGAGCGTCGCCATCGTAAATCTGCGCGCGCAGCAGCGACTCTTCGATGTCAGCCTGGCGATGAAGCGTCGCGAGCTGAGTCGCTGGTCCATGCTTCGGGCCTTGATCCGCCATCCGTGGATGACGGGCCGCGTGGCATGGGCCATCTACTGGCAGGCGCTGCGGCTTTGGCGCAAGAAGTGCCCTTTCTATCCCCATCCCAAGCACAGCCAGCCACCCAAGGCAGTCCAACCATGAGCGAAGCCTCTTCCCCCAGTGCCGCGCGGTCCAATGGCAAGCAGGGGTATCTCGACCGGCTGTTCCGTCGCCTTGTTTGGGACAACTTGAAGAACCTCGATCATGGCCGGCTCGTGATCGACGACGGCGGCGAGCGTCTGCAGTTCGGGCGATGCGGCGAGGACTCTTTGGCGACCAACATCCATATCCTCGATCCCCGTTTCTACCGCTGCCTGGTTTTCGGCGGGAGTCTTGGCGCCGCGGAAGCGTACATTCGCGGATACTGGACTTGCGACAACCTGGTGAATCTTGTGCGGATCTTCTGCCGCAACGCCGCGGCGGCGGCCGGTCTGGAGGGCGGCCCGGCCCGACTCCTCAACGCCCTATCCAGAATCGGCCACTGGCTCAGACGCAACACCCCGTCGGGGAGCCGGCGGAACATCGAGGCCCATTACGACCTGGGCAACGAGTTCTTTTCGCTGTTCCTCGACGAGACCATGGCCTACTCGTGTGCGATCTTCCCTCGCGCCGAGAGCACGCTTCACGAAGCGTCGCTGGCAAAGTTCGATCGCATCTGCCAGAGACTAGGCATGACGCCCGACGACCACGTGCTGGAAATCGGCACAGGCTGGGGCGGCTTTGCCCTTCATGCCGCGAGAGAATATGGCTGCCGCGTGACCACGACCACCATTTCGCGCAAGCAGTACGAATACAGCCGGCAGCAAGTCGCGGCGGCCGGCCTCGCCGACCGCGTCACCGTGCTCTGCGAGGATTACCGCGCGCTCGTGGGTTCGTTCGACAAGCTCGTGTCGATCGAGATGATCGAGGCCGTGGGCCATCAGTACTTCGACACGTTCTTCCGCGTCTGCTCCGAGCGGCTGAAGCCCCACGGGATGATGCTGCTCCAGGCGATCGTCATTCCCGACCAGCGCTACGAACGCTACCGGCGTTCGGTGGATTTCATCCAGCGCTACATTTTTCCCGGCGGCTGCCTGCCGTCGATCGGGGCCATCTGCCAGTCGCTAGGCCGCGCGACCGATCTTCAGCTCTCCCACCTGGAGGACATGACGCCCCATTATGCCAAGACCCTGGCGCATTGGCGGCAGCGATTCCGCGCCAACGTCGATCAAGTGCGGCGCCTGGGGTTCTCCGACCAGTTTATCCGCACCTGGGAGTTCTACTTCTGCTACTGCGAGGGCGGCTTCCGCGAACGGGCCATCGGCGACGTGCAGATCGTGCTCACCAAGCCAACATGCCGCTGGACGGCAACGCCGATCAATTGACCGCAGTCGCCGGCGTCGAACGTCATCGATTTGCGGTCGGGTGGGTCGACCTGACCGAGCCGCCGGGGATCGGCCAGCCCAACGCCCGCTGCTTCGTTCGCCGCTTTGCCTCCGGGCGGCTGCTGTTGGTGAAGCACGGCGACGCCGTGGACTCGCACGAAAGGCGAGTGAAGCTCAGTGCATGGCTCTCCGACGACGACGGCCGCGCTGGCAAGGCGGCCTGATTCTCGACCAGCGCCACGGCGTTCCGTATCCCATAACCGTTCGCGAGCCGGCGACTGGCTCATTTTTCGGGCCATTTCGCGCCGAAAAACGTGCGTGTCCCCTTGCCGGCCAGGGGGAAAGTCCCCGTGAACCGTTACTGGAACGGATTGTCGAACTATACTTGAGGGAGCGGACACCCCTGGTTGTGTTGGACCTCTTTTCGAACCTTTCCCGACGGGTTGCCGACATGCCTGTCGCCTTGTCTTATCACGCACTCGCCAAGAGGGCCCCCATGTGGATTGGGGCGCTCGCCGCCTGGGCGGCTTTGGCCTCGCCGGCCGCCGGACAATTCCGCCAGGCGCCGCCGGAGGAGGGCACGCCGGGGCAGGAGGTGACGCGGCTCTGGCAAATCGGGATGATCGTCACGGCCGAGGGCGGCGGATTCCGCGCGATCAAGGGGACCGTGGCCGTCCCCATGGATTGGCCGGAGCAGCGGGTCCGGGTGGTGCGAAGCGACCTTTCGCCCGATGTCACCGTTCGCTATGAGACGATCAAGGACGTCGCCCGCCAAATGATCGTGTCGATTCCCGCCCTTGGGGCCGGTGAGGAGGCCAAGGCGATCGTTACCTTCGAGGTCCGTCGCTTCCTGCAAAAAGCGCCCGAGGACCCCAGCGTCTTTTCCCTTCCCGCCGCCAGGCGATCGGACGCGAAGCTAGGCCCGTTCTTGCGTCCGAGTCCCTACATCGAAAGCACGGCGCAAGAGATCGTCGAGGCCGCCCGGAAGATCGGCGTGGACAAATCGACCGCCTGGGAACAAGTCGAGGCGGTCTACGACTGGGTGCGCGAAAAGATCGAGTTTGAGGACAATCGAGGCGGGACCGTCAAGGGCGCGGTGGCCGCACTTGCCGATGGCCGGGGCGATTGCGACGAAATGACCTCGCTGTTTATCGCCCTGTGCCGGGCCAAGGGCATTCCCGCCCGCACCGTGCGCGTGCCCGGCCATTGCTACCCCGAATTCCATCTTGTGGATCCTCAAGGCGTCGGCCGCTGGTTTCCCTGCCAGGCCGCCGGCACGCGCGCGTTCGGTTCGATGCCCGACCCCCGTCCCGTGCTGCAAAAAGGCGACAATGTCCTTGCGCTGGATCCGAAGACGAAGAAGAAAGCGCCGGTGCGCTTCCTGCCCGAGACCCTCGTCGGAATGCCAACCAGTCCCGGCGGGCGATTGCAGTGGAAGCTTGTCTGCGAACCCGCCCGCGAGTGAGGCCGCAACCCGTCGGCAAGCGGACTTCGCCGCGAAGCTCGGGATCGTCTTCGGGAACGGTTACAACGCCGGAATCAACGCGCGGAGGATCGGCTCGACCCACTGCTGGGTCTTCATGTCGAAGACGATGAAGTCGCCGTCGAATTGCCAATATCCCCAGCTCCAGCCCCGCTGCTCCGCTTGCCGGGCGACGAAGGCGATATAGCGGACGCGGGAGGGCATGTCGCCCTTGTCGTAGGCGCCGAACTCGCCAAGATAGATCGGCCGGTCGTGCTTGCGGGCCCAGGCTTGCACCTTGTCGAAATCCCGCGCGATGGCGGCGCGTTCCTCCGCCGTCCCCTCCCAGCGGACGCCCACCTTGTCTTTTTGTCCCGTCCAGGACGCGCCCTGGTGGGTGAACGACATCGGTTTGTAGTAATGCACCGTGGCGATCAGATGCCGATCGTCGGCGGGAAGCTGCAACTGGTCGAGGTGGTCCACGCTGTTCCAAAAGGCGGGACCGACGACCACGGCGCGATAGGGATTGGAAGCGCGGATGATTGCCAGCGCCTCCCGCAAGTACTGATTCCACAATTCCGGCGTCAGCTTCCCGTTGGGTTCGTTAAGGATCTCGAACAGGACTTCCTCTGGCGTTTGGCGGTACCGTTGGCTCAACTGCTTCCACGTGGCCATGAGCCGTTTTCGGTTTCCCTCGGCGTCGCGGCCCATTGCCTGGAATTCGTGCAGGTCGAGGATCACCAGCAGCTTGTTCTCCAGGGCGTGCTTGACCACCCAGTCCAGGGTGTCCAGCCAGTCGGCCGCCAGCGCGTCCTGGGCATCGATCTTCCGGTCCCGCCACGGATGCAGGTTCACCCGCACGTGCTGAAAGCCCGCCTCGGCAATCAGCCGAAAGTGCTTTTCCTGAAAGCGGGCTTTGTCGCGCGACCTCCAGAGCGGGTCATAGCCGATGATGTTCACGCCGCGGCCCAAACGCTTGTTGAGCTGGTGCGGATCCGTGCCGCCGCCAGCGGGTTCTGCCTGGGCGGCCAGCGTGCCCAAGAGTGTCACCAAGAACCAACTCGGTCCGAGGACAAGGAGAAAGCGGGGGGTAGCCATGGCACTCCTCCAGATTTCGGGTTGACCATGCCATCAGCATAGCGGCGGCCGGTGGCGACTGCCACCCGGCGCAAACGTTTGCTGCGGTTTCCGAGGAAACCTCGGGAACGCGATTCCAGATGCGGTCTTCCACCGCGGCCGCAACGGGCCCCGGCACGGCCTTGCTGGCCTTGACCCGACGGCCGCCGCTTCGGAAGCAAGAACGGATTCATGGCTGTTGGGAGATATTCCCCGAGATCCGACAATCGGATATGGTTCATCCCGTGACTTCGCTGGACGCCCGGCGCAGGTCGCCTTGGCGCGAAGACACTTCCTTGCAGGCCTTGGATGGAAAAACCATGCTTCAACATGACCGAAAGCCCGATCGGCTTGGCGCACTCCTGGCGAGCGTGTTCGTTGTTCTGGCGGCCGCCTCGTCGGGGGCAGGCGACGGCCGGCATGACCGAAAGGCATTGCAGGTCCCCGACGATTTCCCTCGCTTCCTTGTGCCCGGCCAGGAGCGGCCCATGACGCTGCTCCGCGAGCTGTTCTGGCTGCACTATCAACCGGCCGGCCCGTTGATCGCCCTATGGGACGAATGGATGCCGAAGAGCACCCTCTGGCCGGCCCGGGGAGAGGGCGAGCAACTTCAAGCCATGCGGCGGCGATGGGCCACCGCCTTGGCGAGCCGCCCGATCAACGCCGAGGGCTACGTCCACACCCAGCAGCACGACGGCACGGCGCACGCCGAGGGCTGGCCGTTTCCGCTGTGGACGCAGGCTGGCGGCGTCGGGTGGCATTTCGCGCCCACCGGCGTGCCGGGCTACGATGCCCCGCTGGTCAAGCCCGACGGTTGGAAACTGACGGGCGCCCGCGGCGGCGCGGTGACCGACAAGGGCTGGTCCATGGAGCTGACGGCCCCCCGCGCCATGGCCGAGCCGCCGAGATTCGCCGTCAGTGCCCGGGTCGCGCCCTGGCTGCGGCTGAACTGGTGGACCAGCGGCCTGGAAAACGCCCGATGCTACGTGGAATGGACCACCCAGGAAGCCCCTGAGTTCAGCCCCGACCGGCGGGTTTCCTTTTCGCCTTCCCCGGATGGGCAGCTCGCGGCCTCGCTTCCCATGGGCGGCAACGAGGGCAAGATGGACCTCGCGCGCGTCGAGACCCGCACCATGATCCCCATGTATCGGCTTCCGGGCTGGAAGGGCACGATCACCGGCCTCCGCATCGGATTCGACAATTCCGGACCGGCGCGCGTTGTCGTCAAGTCTTTCCACACCGCCTGCGACAGCCGCCACAACATCAACAACGCGAACTTCATCCGCGGCTGCCACGATTACTTCCTTTGGTCGGGCGACGTGCCGTTTCTCCGCGGCCAAATGGCCCGCCTCCGCGCCGCCATGCAATTCATGATGCGCGAGTTCGACACGCGCCGCCGCAAGTGCGTTTACACGACCTGGCCGGGCCACGAGGGCCGCAGCGGCGTCCGTTACGTGGACGGAAAGAAAGTCCTCGTGCCCGGCGAAGGCATCGGCAGCAATTACTGGGACCTGCTCCCCTTCGGCGGCGAAGACGCCCTGGCGACGATCTACTATTACGACGCGCTGGGGGACCTCGCGGAACTGGAGGCCGAAATCGCCGCCCATCCGCAATGGGACGTGCCCCGCGGGGCCGACGCCTTCGATCCCGGGGACTTGCGCAAGCACGCCCAAGAGGTCAAGGACTACGGCACGAAACGTTTCTGGAACGAAAAGACAGGCCGGTTCGGCACCGTGGACCTCGATGGCCAGATGCACGACTACGGCTTCACGTTCCTGAACAACGAGGCGGTGTACCACGACTTCGCCACGGCCGAGCAGGCCCGATCCATCCACGCCTGGCTCAGCGGCCAACGCACGATCGAGGGCGACACTTCCGGGGGCAAGGACATCTACCATTGGCGATTCGGCCCGCGGTCCACCACCCGTCGCAACCTCGACTACTACATTTGGGCATGGAGCAATCCCGAGTCGATTCCTTGGGGCCACCAGGTGCAAGACGGCGGCGCCGTCCTCGGCTTTGCGTATCACGACCTCATGGCGCGGCTCAAAACGGCCGGTCCCGACGACGCCTGGCAGCGTTTGAGCCAGATCCTCGCCTGGTTCGACGAAGTCCAACAAGCCGGCGGATACCGCGAGTATTACAAGGACGGATCGCGGGGCACTTTGCAGGGCGGCAACGTCCCTGGGGGATTGGGGATGGACCGGGAGTTCTTCGAGTCGATCCTCGTCCCTCAAGTCATGCTTTACGGGTTCCTGGGTTTCCGGCCCACGGCCGACGGCTGCGTCCTCGACCCGCGCTTGCCCTCCGACTGGAAGGAACTGACCGTGACCCGCATCCACTTGCAGGACCACGTGCTCGACATCTCCGTCAAGGCGGACACGATCCACGTGACCGACCGTGCGTCCGGCGGTCGGCCCCTGAAGATCGGGCATCCGCCCGGCCGGAAGCTGCAAGTCGTTTGTCCCTGACAGGCTGCGCAGGAGCGGACTGGTCCGCTTTTCCCCTGGCGGTCTTGGAATCGGGCAAGAAATGCCCGAGCCCGAAGCGAACGCCCTCCGAGGGCGCCGTTCGGGCTCGGGACCGTGCCAAGATGGTGCGGGGGCGTCGCGGGGATTCGCCGCCCGCCATGCAAGCCCGTTGTCCGACTACTGATCGAAGTACAAGCAGAACTCGTAGGGATGCGGTCGCAGACGGAGCGCGTCGACTTCGTTTTCGGTCTTGTACCAGATCCACGTATCGATCACGTCGGCGGTGAAGACCTCGCCGCGGAGGAGGTAGTCGTGGTCCTTGCGGAGCGCGGCGAGGGCCTCGGCCAGCGAGCCGGGGGTGGTCGGCACTCCCTTCATCTCTTCCGGCGAGAGGTCGTAAATGTCCTTGTCCAGCGGCTCGCCTGGATCGATCTTGTTCTGAATCCCGTCGATCATCGCCATCAGCAAGGCCGAAAAGGCGAGGTAGGGATTGCAGCTTGGATCGGGGCAGCGGTATTCGACCCGCTTGGCCTTGGGGTTGGGGCTGTACATCGGGATGCGGCACGCCGCGGAACGGTTCCGCTGCGAGTAGGCGAGGTTGACCGGCGCCTCGAAACCTGGGACGAGCCGTTTGTAGCTGTTGGTCGTCGGATTGGTGAACGCGCACAGCGAGGGGGCGTGCTTCAGGAGGCCTCCGATCGCGTACAGCGCCATGTCCGAAAGTCCCGCGTATCCGCTCCCGGCAAACAGCGGCTCCGAGCCCTTCCACAGCGACAAGTGGCAGTGCATCCCCGACCCGTTGTCGCCAAACAACGGCTTGGGCATGAACGTCACCGTCTTGTTGTACTTCCAGGCGACGTTCTTGCAGATGTACTTGTACATCATCATCTGGTCGGCCATGCGCACCAGGTCGCAGAACTTCATGTCGATCTCGGCCTGGCCGCCGGTGGCCACCTCGTGGTGCTGGGCCTCGACCTCGATGCCGCACTCGATCAGCGTGTGCATCATTTCATTGCGGATGTTCATCAACTGATCGGCGGGCGGGACGGGGAAGTAGCCTTCCTTGTAGCGGAGCTTGTAGCCGAGGTTGGCTGGGTCGTCCTTCCCCCGGTTCCACTGCCCCTCGACGCTGTCGAGGAAGTAATACCCGCAGTTCGTCGTCTGTTCGTAGCGGACGTTGTCGAAGATGAAGAATTCGGCTTCCGGACCCACGTAGCACGTGTCGGCAATGCCGGTGCTTTTCAGGTAATTGACCGCTTTGCGGGCGACGTTGCGGGGATCGCGGGTGTAGTCTTCGCGGGTCACCGGATCCTGGATGTTGCAAATCATCGACAGGGTCTTGATCGCGCAAAACGGGTCGATCACCGCGGTTTCCGGCTGCGGCACCACGAGCATGTCGCTCTCGTTGATCCGCTGCCAGCCCCGAATGCTCGAACCGTCGAACCCCAGGCCGTCCTCGAAGACGTCCTCGTCCAGCTTGTCCACGGGAATCGTGAAATGCTGCCACAGTCCAGGAAAATCCATGAAGCGCAAATCCACCGACCTCACGTCCTTTTCCCGACAAAGCGCCAAAACCTCTTTGGGTGTCACAGGGTTCTCCTTTCACCACGCAGGCAGAAATGGGTTTTCACCGGACAGGCAGCGGGCGACGGCGGACCTTGGCCGAAACGCCACGCGACCTGAGTCGCCCCCTTCGTATTGCAAACCCGGTGCCACGTGCGCCACTGCTACCGGGGCATCGCGCCGCAAATAGGCGTATGAGTTAGACTTATAGACCAGCTCTGGACTTGACAATCGGCGATTCGCGTCGCCGAATGATCGACATCTAGGCGTCCTGTGCACAAAGAATGCGCAGACCCGACTTGCCAAATTCCGGAAAAAGAGGGGGTGTCGTCTCGACCTCGCAATCCATCGCGTCGCGATGACCCAGCCGGGACGAGGCCGAAGGAACCGGAAGGCCGGGGACCAATGACCTTTTAGGGGGGAAACGAGTCACTCACGACGCAGGGCCCGGATCGGATCGACGCGGGCCGCGCGCAGGGCCGGATACACCCCAGCCGCCACGCTCAGCAGGGTCGTGAAAACCACGGTGGAAGCCAAGAGCCATGGGGGAAACGCGAACATCGCTAGCGGCTGGTCCACGCCCCGGCTCTGGGCGTAAAGATTCACGCCCCATTCGACGGCCAACGACATCAACCATCCCAGCCCCAGGCCCGCCGCCGAGCCCAGAAAGCCCAACGCGGCCGCTTCGGTCAGGAACAGGACGAAAACGTCGCTGTCGGCCGCTCCGATCGCCTTGTAGACGCCGATTTCCTGGTATCGCTCCAGGACGGACATCAGCAGCGTGTTGATGATCCCCAGGGCGGCCACGACCAGCGCGACCGTGCCGACCGAGGCCAGAAGCACCTGGAGCGCGAGGAAGAACGCTCGCATGTGGCGCAGTCGGCTGAGCACGGTGCGGGTGCGGTAGCCCATCGCTCGGATTGCTTCCTCCACCCGATCGAGATGGCTCGGATCGTCCACGCGCACGGTCGCGCTGTCGTAACCGGCCAGGCCGCGAGTTGCCCCGCGTTTGAGCGCGCGGAAGGCCGATTCGAACCGCACGCCGGGGACTTCCTTCATCCATTCGACGGGCAGGACGATGCCCTGGCGAGCGGCCGAGGGCAACAGCGGCGGCACGCGGTAGACGCCAACCACGGTCACCTTGAATTGCTTCCGCTCCACGCTGAACGCCTTGTTTTCTTCCGGCGTCAAGCCCACGGCCTCCAGGGTGATCTCGCGGCCGACGGCGTCTTGAGGGGTCTTGAACCCGAGTTCGCTGACCAGTTGGGTGCCCAGCACGGCTTCGGGCTGTTCGCCTTGCTGGAAGAACGAGCCCGCCACGATGATGTCCTGTTCGATGCCGAACAGCGACACCTCGCGCGGCGCGCCGACCCCGATGCCAACCGCCGTCTTCTCGCCGTGCCGCACCCGGATGCCTTGCACGCGGATGTCGGGATAGGCCGCGGCCACGCCGGGCAGTTGGGCCATTCGCGCGAGGGCTGCGTCGTCCAGGGGCGGGGTTTTCTCGCCGCCGTCTCGGGGACTGACCTGGATATTGTTCAACAGGGCCAGCATCCGAAACGGGGTTTCGACCTGGCGTTGGAGGCCCAAGGCGAAGGCCACCAGAGTGACCAGCGCCGCGCTGGCAATGGCCACCCCCACGCCCGTCAGCGCGGTGCGAAGCGGCGTTCGGAGCAGGCCGGCAAGGGCCAAGGCGGCGATCTTCCATGCCCTCATCCGGCGGCCTCCCCGTCGTGGATCAGCCGTCCGTCGCGCAGGCGAAGCACGCGTTGGGCCGTGCGGGAGGCCAATTCTTCGTCGTGCGTGACGATCACGATGGTCGTGCCGAGGTCGCGGTGGATCTCGTTCAGCAACGTCGCCACGCTCGCCGCGGTCGCCCGGTCGAGATTTCCCGTCGGCTCGTCGGCCAGCAACAGCGGGGGCTTGTGGACGATCGCCCGGGCAATGGCCACGCGTTGCTGTTCTCCACCGGAGAGCTGGCTGGGGCGGTGCGACGCGCGATGGTCCAGTCCGACCCGCGCAAGGGCCTCGGCCGCGCGGCGGCGGGCCTCGCGGCCGAAGATGCCTTGGAAGGTCAGGGCCAGCGCCACGTTTTCCTCGGCGGTCAAACTGGGCACGAGGTGATAGGACTGAAAGATGAATCCGACGCGGAACCGGCGGTACAAGGCCCGCTCGCGGGGCGACATCGCCGTCAGGTCTCGGCCCGCCACGACCACCCGGCCAGCCGTCGGCGTGTCCAAGCCTCCCAGCAGGTGCAAGAGCGTCGACTTCCCCGATCCGCTCACGCCCAGCACGGCGAGGAACTCACCGCGTCTTGCCTCCAGATCGACTCCGTCCAGCGCGCGGATCGTGGCCGGCCCCACGTGGTGCTCGCGCACCAGCGATTGGGCGAGAAGAAAGGGATCATCGCACGGCGGGGCAACCAAGGGGGACATCACGGATTTCCGCCTGCATGGCGAGGGCGGCCGGGACCGCGAAGCGTGAACTCCAGTCCCAGGCGGGCCGCCGTCCGCCGCACCCAGGCGTCCGGCCCGAGGGGACGCCCCCGTTGCACGCAGGTGCGAATCTGGCCCAGGGATTCATCGTTCAGGCCGCGATTGACCCATGCCGTCCAGTTCCGCGGGCGTTCCAACGGCCAAGGGCTCAGCGGCACCTCCAGCCCGCCGTGGGCGCGTCGCCACAGCCCGCACCATCGCCAGTCTTCGGCGCGCTCCACCAACCCGGCGCGCACCGCATTGGCCTCCACGTAGCGGCACAATGCCAGGAAGTGGTCGTCCTCGGCCACGGGAAAGCTCTTGAAGCGGCCTTGGTAGAGGTGCCCCCCGCCGCGGCGATGGTAGTGTTCCTGGTGGCGGCGCACATGCGTCACTCCCACCCAGCCCATCCACCGCCCCAACGCCTCGTCCGTCTTGGGCCGCACGACCAGATGCCAATGGTTGGGCATCAGGCAGTAGGTCAGCAAGTCGACCGGGTATCGCTCCAGCCCCTCGGCCAACACCTGTTCGAACGCCTCGTAGTCGCCCGGCGCGTGGAACACCTGCATCCCTCCGTTCCCACGATTGAGAACGTGGTAGATCGTCCCTGCTTCGGTCGCTCGAGCGGTTCGCGGCATCGGGGCATCCTATTCGCCCCCGACCGGACCTGTCAATATCAGTGATGTCCCCTTTTTCCTTGGGCGGCCCCCTGTCATTGACACCCTGCGCGCCGGTGGTATGCTGGTCGGCTGGGGGACGAGCGAAGCGCGGATAGGAACGGGAGGAAGAAAATGAGCGATTTGAACTCGCTGTCGCGGCGGCAGTTTGTTGCGGGAGCGTCGAGCCTGTTGGCGGCCGGCGCGGCGTTGGGCGGCGAAGCCACGAAGAGTGTTTCCAAGGAAGGGTCGCCCTTGGCCCTGCACGGCGGCCCCAAGGCGGTCAAGCAATCGGTGGCCGGCCGGGCCCGCTGGGGCGAACCCGAGCGGAAACAACTCGACGCCATGCTCCAACAAGGCTCCCTCTTCTATTGGCAAGGCCCGCAGACCCGATTGCTGATCGAGCGATTTCAAGGGGTGTGTCCGGTGAAGTACGTGCAGACGTGCTCGTCGGGCACCGCGGCGCTGCATATCGCGGTGGCGGCGGCGGGCATCGGGCCTGGCGATGAGGTCATCACGTCGCCGGTGACCGACATCGGCACGGTGATCGGCGTGCTTTACCAGCAGGGCGTGCCCGTTTTCGCGGACCTGGGCGAAGGGACCTACAACCTCGACGTGAAGGACGTCGAGCGGCGGATCACGCCAAAGACGAAGGCGATCATCGCGGTGCACTTGACGGGCAATCCCTGCGACCTGGACGCCTTGAAGGCCCTGGCCGACCGCCACAAGCTGGTCTTGATCGAGGACTGCGCCCAGGCTTGGGGCGCGAAGTCGCGCGGCCGGCCGATCGGCACCGTGGGGCACATCGCCTGCTTTTCGCTGCAAGATTCGAAACACGTCACCTGCGGCGACGGCGGGGTGGTTGGCTCGAGCGACGAGCGGTTCGGTCCGCTGTTGCAGAAGTTCGGCGACAAGGGAGGCGATCGGCGCAAGTGGGGCGGCCACACCGTGTTTGCCACCAACTATCGGATGAGCGAGCCGCAGGCCGCCGTGGCCGCGGCCCAGCTCACGCGGCTCGAAGCCATCGCCGAGAAACGCTCGAAACTTGGCAATCTGCTCACCGAGAACATCCGCGACATCAAGGGCATCATTCCGCATCAGGTCCATCCGGAGGACCGGGCGGTCTATTGGTTCTACATGTTCCGCATGAAGCCCGAGGCGTTTCGCTGCAACCGCTCCGAGTTCGTCAAGGCCTTGACGGCCGAGGGGGTGTCGGTCACGGGCGGCTACATCAAGGTCCCGCTCTATGGCGAGCCGGTCTTCCAGAACCATGCGTTCTTTGCCGGGCGCTGGCCGGTCAAGGAGATGGGCCTGACGACCATGGATTTCACCAAGCACCAGTGCCCTGAGGCCGAGGCGATCCTCAAGACGGGCATGCGAGTGCCGATTTACGAGAACATGACCGAGGCGTACATCCTCGAGGTGGCGGCGGCCATCCGCAAGGTGGCCAAGTACTACGCGGCATAAGCCCGCCGGACCAAAAAGATCGCGCCGATCGCCAGGAGAACGGGGCCCCTTCGCGGCAGGATTGGTGCGCAAACGCCGGGCCGGAGGCGTCCGCGGCGGTCGTTCTCGCGGCTTGGCGCGGGCGAGAGGATCCCTGGGTGTGTCGGACGTTTTGTTGTCTTGTCACGTTGGGGGAGAGCGACGATGGGCTATTGCGATCCATTGAGGCAACAGCATGGCGATGTGACGCGCCGCTGGTTTCTCCAGCTTGGCGCGGTGGGCGTCGCGGGGCTCCAGTGGGCCTCGCGCGTCGCCGAGGCCGGCGAGGGCGACCGACTGCTCGCCGAGGCGGTTGCACGGCTGGAATATCTCACGCCCGAGGCGCAGTTTCTCGGCGGCGGCCGCGGCAATCCTCCCCCTTACGAGCTCACGGCCGAACAGCGCCGCGCGGTCGGGCTGGGCGAGGTCGAGCCACGGCAGGCGCACCGCACCCGACGCGGCATGTTCGGCATGCACATCCACCGCCGACCAGCCGGGTGGTGTCGGCACATCGGCCGCTGCGATGGCGACTCCCGCGATCGCCGCGGATGGACCGCGTCCGAAACGCCGGCGCAGCCAACAGCGGCTGGCCGCCAAGGCGAGCAGGTACGGGGCCAGCAGCGCACGCGCCGTCCACGCCGGTCCGCCGGCATGCGGCGCGAACACCGCGGCGCCGGCGCCGGCGTAGGCGCACGCCATCACCGTCAACGCGAATGCCGGCCACAGCAACAGCCACGCCCAGGTTCCGACCCACCATGCCGCCAGCAGGCAGGCGAGCGCGGCGACACCGCACGCGGCTGCCCAACGCCACGTCGCCGACGAGCGCACGAAACCCTGGCGCGGCAGCGGTCCCTCCGGCACCAACCAGCTCACCAGCACCGCCAGCAGCGCGCCGCCGGCCACATCGATCAGGTGGTGCTGGTGCACCAGCACGGTCGAGGCGGTGATGAGCGCATCGTTGGCCGGCGTGCAGCCGACGAGCGGCATGCGGCCGACCTGCCGCTCGCGGAACAGCCGTGCGGCCTCCTCCTGGGCCGCGGCGCCCGCGCCGGGGAAGGCATCGAACAGCAGCCAGCGCGCCATCTGCGCCTGGTCCACGGGGCGAAGCCAGCGGTAGGCGAACATCGCCTTGGTCATCCACTCGTCGGCGAAGTCCTCGATGAGGAAGGCGAGGAAGGCGGTTGCCGGGTCGGGCGGAATCACTTCGCGGCCGGCGTGGCGTGCCTCGAGATCGCGGGTGAGGAAGGTTGAATCATTGGCGACCTGGCCGTCGGGATATTCGAGGACGGGAATGACGGGGGCCTTGACGCGGCCGAGCAGCGCGGTCCGCGCCGGTGCATCCTGCACGAAGGCGTGAGGCAGGCGCCGGTAGCGCATCAGGGCGCGCATCTTCATCGTGTAGGGCGAGCCGAGCGCGCCGTGCAGGCGATAGAAGCCGCCCTCAGTTGGCCCAGTAGACATATTGCTGGCCATCCTTCCAGGGCGCGTTCGACGGCACGTCGATCCTGACCGGCCCTTCCAGCAGCGCCGGCCACAGCGGCCTCGGCATCCCCGCGTCGTGCGTGTCGAGCCTTGCCTTCAGCTCGGCCACCTTGTCGGGGCGGATGGCCGACAGGTCGGTCTGCTCGGTCGGATCCTCGGCCAGGTTGAACAGCCAGCTGCGCTCCGGCCGCTCGGACGTCTGCAGCTTCCAGCCGCCGTCAAGGACAGCGCGATAGTGGCCGGACTTCCAGAACAGCGGCCGCGGCGTGTCGATGGCCCCATCGAGGATCGAGCGGCTGTCGATCACCCGGTCGGTCGGAATGGCGGCAACCGCCTGCGGCCCGGCCGCCCCGGCGATCGTCGCGAGCAGATCCCAGTGTCCGGCAGGGGAGGCCATGCGGGTGCCCGGCGCGATCCGTGCCGGCCAGGTCAGGAACATCGGCGCCCGCACCCCGCCCTCGAAGAAGGTGGCCTTCCAGCCGCGGTAGGGCGTGTTGAGATCGTCCATCCCCACATACCAGGCGCCGCCATTGTCGGAGGTGAAGAGAATGAGCGTGTTGCGGTCGAGCCCCTCGGCCGCGAGCTTCGCGCGGATCCGCGCCACCGACCGGTCGAGGGCCACGATCATCGCGGCATAGACGCGTCTGTTGTGGTCCTTGATGTGGTCGAGCTTGTCATAGTCCCTCTTCAGCGCCTGCAACGGGGTGTGCGGCGCGGTGTGGGCGAGGTAGAGGAAGAAGGGCCGGTTGCGGTTGGCCTCGATGGCGGCGATCGCCTCGTCGGTGAAATAGTCGGTGACATAGCCACGGGGCGCGAAATGCCTGCCCCCGTTCCACTGCACGGCGTAGGGCAGATTCGCCCAGATGAAGCGGTCGATCGGGTCCCACGGCAGGTAGGCGTTCTCGACCTCGGCGCTGTCCTTGGGAAGGAACAGCCCCGCCCCGCCCATGATCCCGAGCGACTCGTCGAACCCCTGGTCCTCGGGGCGCATGCCCCTGGCCACGCCCAGGTGCCACTTGCCGATGTGGAGCGTCTGGTAGCCCGCCTGCTTCAGCACCTCGGCGACCGTCACTTCCGAGGCAGGCATCCCCATGTCCTCGTAGGGCGGCACGTCCTTCGCGCGATCGGCGAAGTAGATGGGCCGCAGGGGGCCGATCTCCTCGGTGTGGGCGATGTTCTGGGCAAAGGACTTGGGAACAGCGGTGAACTCGAAGCCGAAGCGCGTCGGGTAGCGGCCGGTCATCATCGCCGCGCGCGAAGGCGAGCAGGTGGCATTCGCCGTGTAGAAGCGGTCGACGCTGGCGCCTTCCTTCATCAGCGCGTCGATGGCCGGCGTGGGCACATGGCCGCCGCCGAACGCCGAGATGTCGTTGATGCCAAGGTCATCGACAACGATCAGGATGATGTTGGGCGGCCGCGCCTCGGGCGGGGCCGCGGGCGTGTCAGGGCCCTTCGACCAGGCGACGGGCTGGTTGGGCTGGACCGGATCGGTCAGCCGCTGCACCAGGCCGGGCAGCCGATACTTGTTGGCTTCGAACAACTGCCAGCCACCCACGGCGACTGCGGCCGCGGCCGCCAGCAGAATCCAGCGCTTGCGCATCCTCACATCCTCCCCGCCCGTGTCCGTTCCATCCCCCCCGCCGCCGGCAGCGACACGAGATCGCCGTCGCGCGCAATCCAGACCGGCCCGGAGAATCGGCTTCGCGCATCGCCGAGAAACGCCTGGTCCAGCCCCGGCACCAGCAGCGGCGGAATGACATGGGTGAAGGCCAGCGCCTTGACCCCGGCGTCTGCCGCTTCATCGGCCACCGCCTCGGGCGCGGCGTGGTAGCTCTCGATGTCGGCCATCACCTTGGCCAGCGCCCGGTTGCCCTTCTCGGCGGCGGCCCTGCCGACAATCCGGGTCAGGCGCGGCTGCAGCCCCTCGTGGACAAGCAGGTCGCAGCCGGCGGCGACCCTGACCAGCACGGGGCTCAGGCTGGTATCGCCCGAGACGGC